>Ga0100378_1000342_pt1 | contig 51775 bp, 57 predicted proteins | sample CryGeymeta201502_FD_81535 | JGI IMG/M metagenome (GOLD analysis project Ga0100378, IMG submission 81535) | Groundwater microbial communities from Crystal Geyser aquifers in Utah, USA - Crystal Geyser metaG 2015-02 | ecosystem: Environmental > Aquatic > Deep subsurface > Groundwater | place: USA... | reverse complement strand
TAAATTAATTAATAGTTTTTTTTATTCTCGTTAATTGTGCCGTTGCTTGAGCAAAATTATTACACTCAGCTATATACTAGCCATATAATTAAAATAGGCTATAATATAAGGCCGGTATTTTGTTCTTTTAGAAATTGATTCGTAATATTTTTTTGTAATTAGTTTTGCTAAAAATCATTACTTTCTTCTTAGGATATAGACGAGAATCAATTTTAATATCTAGCGCTGTAATAATTATGTAATATAAAGGAGTCGCCCTCGGCTTATTATTGCAGACTAAAACTATGACGCAGAAAAAAGAGACAAAAAAGCAGGAAATATTATCTGTGGCACACGAAAATTACGGCAAAAAGCTTAATTCTTATGCGTTTTTCAGGGTGAGTAATAGGGCGATTAGCGAAGATCTCGTTCAGGACACTTTTAGAAAAACTTGGACTTATCTCCTTAAGGGGGGGAAAATTGATGTGATGAAAAACTTTCTTTATCATGTCTTAAAGGGACTTATTATTGATGAATATAGGAAGAGCAAATCAAGTTCTTTGGATATTTTAATGGAAAAAGGTTTTGAGCCAAGAGAGGATAATTCCCAACGTTTAATTGATTTTTTAGATGGTAAGCGGGCAATTCTTCTGATTTCCCAATTACCAGAAAAATACCAAAAAATAATGCGGATGCGCTATGTTCAGGATCTTTCGCTTCAGGAAATGTCTCTTGTAACTGGAGAATCGAAAAAAACTCTCGCCGTCCAAGTTCATAGGGGCCTTAAGAAGCTTAGGGAGATTTATGATAGGTAGAGTGTTGATTGCAGGGCCCACATTGTTTACTTTGTTATTAAAAATTGATATAATTACATATATTAATCTTAAAAAGAAAGGAGGATTAGATGTTTACTCATCCGGATGAATTGGAAAATTTAAACGAAGCTAAATTGGCAAGGTATTTGTCTCCAGAAGATTTTGAAAATATGCAAAAAGCTAAAAATGAGGCTTTTATAAAAGTTATTCAATCTATTACAGCATTTATTAGAAAAATTTTCAAAAATAAAACTGCGTAAAAAATTATTCATTTTTAAAGGTTGCCTATTAAGGTGGCTTTTTAACTAGCTTGAGTTTTATTATCCCTTAAATTCTAATCCAAAGTGCAACATCGCCAGATAACTAAACAGAATTAAATACTTCGGTCGGTGTTAAATATTTAAGTCTTTTTCTGGGTCGATGATTGAGTAAATCTTCGACTCTTTTTAAATCCTCTAAATTAAGATTAGCAAAAGCAGATTTTTTAGGAAAGAACTGCCTGATTAAGCCGTTACAGTTTTCGTTAGTCCCACGTTCCCAAGAGTGATGGGGATAGGCAAAATAAATATCTAGATTCAGATGTCGTTCGGTCAGTTCGTAATCAGAAAAAGTAAATCCGTTGTCGTAAGTGATGAAATATTTTTTGTGGTTCGGTATTTTTTTAAATCGATTTTCAGTGACTAGTCTTGTTTCTTTAGCGGTGGATTTTTCGAGTTTGTCGAGTAACAAATAACCACTGCGACGTTCTACATGGGTCAGAAGTTGTTTCACTTTTTCTTTGCCCACAATAGTATCGCCTTCCCAGTCACCAATTCTAGATCGAAGATCAATTACTACTGGCCTAGCATCAATTCGTTTCTTCTTGGCCTCTTCACGGCGTTTAATGCGAATAATGGTGCCGTGTTTGCGGCGGTATTTACATTTTTGGTGGCGCAAATATTTAACTAGCTCAGGATGAGTTGTGTAAATGAAGTCGTAGATTGAATCTTTACCGAGGTGTAGCTTCTTATTTTTTGGCAATTTCTTTTTTTGGCACTTTAGCGCTCAACAAAACGGATATCTCATTTCGCTGAAATGGTTTAAAATGGGAATAAGACATATTGGCTTAGGTTATATAATTATTGGCTTAATTATTATACACCGACCAATATGTTTTGTTTTAGCCAGTTATTTAGGCTATGTTGCACTTGGGGTCAGAATTCACCGCGTTACAATTGACTTTTTAAAAGTAATATGCTCTAATATATATATTACATATTGTACTTTAAAAACAATAAAAAAAACAAAAAAACTTGATGAAAGCAACAATTGACTTAAACGGCTTGAGAGCCTATGTGGCTTTCGTCGTTGTAATTTTTGGCAGCATGTTTTTATCTTGCTGCGAAGATCCTCTGATACCAGAGGAGATCCCCCCTATTGTTACCCCAACGATAATAACGAATACTGTGAGCGCAATTAGTTCTGCGTCACCGGTAATCGTAGAAGTTTCTGCCTTTATTAAAGATAATGGCGGAGCCCCACTTGTAGAAGCGGGAATTTGCTGGAGTAGTAATAGTAGCTCCCCAAATATTGGAGGTGAAAAGGTTATATTTGATATAACTAAGAACGAGCTTGGAGCTTTTAGTGCTCAGTTCAGTGATCTTGAGTTAGGGATTGTTTATCGCTTTAAAGCTTATGCTGTTAATAAAATTGGCGTTGCTTATGGCGAAGAGAAAATCTTCTACTTATCTCCCCGCATATATAAATATGCAGAAGCTTGGCCTGGCGAAGCAGAGAATATAACCCTGACTTCAGCCACCTTAGTAGCATTCGTGGTTCCCAGGGAAGATGAGACTGAGCTTGTATTTGAGTTCGCGCCTGCTAAGAATAGCGTGGTATTTTCTCAAATACCAGTAACAGGAAAGTTTTCCGGTTATGATACTGTCCGTGTTTCTGTTGAGGTTAATAAATTAAATCCAGCAGAACAATATTATTTCCGTCTTAAGGCAATTAATCCTGGACGTGAAACCGTGAGTGTGGAAAAATCTTTTGAGACTTACGTGGTTGCTGATTATGATGGCAATCTCTATAAACAAGTCAAAATTGGTAATCAAATTTGGCTCACTAGTAATTTAAAAACTACTCATTACGCTAATGGTGATCCAATTCCGAATGTCAAGGATAAAAAAGCTTGGTCGGAGACGAAAGAGGGAGCTTATGTCTGGTATAATAACGATGAAAGTTATGCTGAGGACTACGGTGCTCTTTATAATTTCTATGTCGGCGTTGATGAGCGCGAGCTTATTCCCGGCTGGCATGTTCCTACTTTTGAGGAATGTGATGAGTTATATTCAATGTACCGCGGTTATTATATGCCGGCTTTAATTGAAAAAAGTTTTTGGACTTGGCAGCCTGAACTTTGGGAAAACGTCCCGCCACACCCAGAATCACTTTTTAATTCCTCTGGCTTTTCTGCACGTCCGGGGGGAGCTTTCAGTATTCCTAATCAAGCGGAAAATCATGATGATTATTTTTTTACTGAATTAGGAAATTGGGCTTGTTTTTGGTCTAGTTCTAAATTCGGTCCAGGAGCTGAGTATCTTGGCATTTCAAATCGAATAGCAAAATTACCTATAACAGGATTAAATAATGGTTTATCCGTTAGGGTAATTAAAAATTACTAAAAGATGCTTGTAAGAGCATCGTTAAAAGATGCTTGTAAGAGCATCTTTTTTTCTTTCTTGTTGCTTTTGTTCTTTCTTGTTGCTTTTGTTCTTTCTTGTTGCTTTTGTTCTTTCTTGTTGCTTCTTTTCTTTAGTGTTATAATATTAATATATTTACTAGAATATATTTTTATGTTATTTTTGAAAAAGTTAAGGAAAAAAATTGGTGGAAATTTATTTATTTTTTTGATTTTTTTAGTTTTATTAGTTATTCCTGTTATTGTTATAGGAATTGATAACCAGGATACTGGTTATAGTATAGGTAGAAATACAAGCAAGATTTTAAGTGGACTTACAAACGCGGGTGACACTATTGATAAGCGTTGTATTATTAATAATGATGCAAGTAGGGATTTTTTTATTCCAACTAAATCAGCTAATGAATGGTTAAAATTTAAGCTTAATAAACCTACTAGCGTAACGGTTTATGATAGTTGTTGTGGTGATGATGTTTGCAATGGCTCGGAAACCTGCACTACTTGCGCAACTGACTGTGGCGCTTGTCCAGCTTGTTACAGTTCTGGTGATTGTGGTTCAGTTGGCTCGGAATGGAGTGGTACATGGGTTTGTTCGGGACAAACAATTCGCGGTTATAAGTATAGTTACAGCTGTGTTAGTGGTAATTGTGTCCTTAATTCAACTCTTACTGATTATAAAGTTTGTGGCGGCGGTGAAAATAGTCGCTGCTTATCTGGTAATTTTGCTTGTCAGAGTTATTGTTCTGACTGGAGTGATAATGATGGTGATAGTTATATAGACGGCAAAGATACTGATTGTGGCGGCTGCGGCGGCTTAGAATGTACTTGGTATGGACAGAGTTCTTGTAGTGAGACATCTAACTGCTTTATTAATGGCGTTACTAATGCTATTGGCCAAGTCTCCGTCTCTAATACCTGGCAATGCCCTTATGGAGGAACATTTTATGCAGCTTTTGGCGGATCCTGTGGCTCTTCATGTTATTATTCTAACCCAGCTGGAGCTTATGTAAGCGTATCTTCTTCCTATAACTGTTCTAACGGTTTTGGCGTTAATCTTATTGTTTGTCCAGAAGGTTCATATAATCCACCTGGAGGAGGAGCGTCTTGCAGTGTTTGCCCGTTAGGTACTCACAGTAATGGCACGGGGGCAAATTCATGCACTCAATGTGCAGCGGGTTATTATTGTCCCCGTGGTGTACAAATCCCTTGTCCTAGTGGAACAACATCCAATCCTGGGGCAGCTAGTTGTTATACAACGGGAACATAATTTATTAATTAGCGCGACTTTTTAGTGATAAAAAGATATAAAAAATAGGCTTAGGCCTATTTTTTGTAATAGCTTCAACTTTACTTCAATTATTGTTATAATATCCAAATAATACTAAATATGGGATCAAAGTATAAATTAAAAGAAACTCTTCGTTTAAGCCTTTCTTTAGCTAAGGCTACTTTTAGATTAAGAATAGAGGGCAGTTATTTGGGTATTCTTTGGTATTTACTTAATCCTTTATTTTTATTTTTAGTTTTCATGATGATTAGGCAAAGCTCCTCTTTAGCTACTGGAGTTATGTTTTATCCGCTTTATCTTTTTTTAGGTATCGCTGCCTTTAACTTTTTTAGAGCAACTATATCCGCTGCCATTGCTTCAATTAGTAATAACCCTAATTACATCAAATCAACCAATATGGTTTCCCCGGAATCTTTAGTTGGCGCCGCCGTATTGCAACATATTTTTGCCCATCTTTTTGAATTTCTGATAATTAGCTTTCTCGTTTTTTATTTTTCTTTGTCAGCCGTTGGACTTTTTTATTATCTCTTAGCTTTTTCTTGTTTTATTATTATGGTTATCGGTTTAGCTCTAATTTTCGCTATAGTCGGTGTTTATGTTAGTGATTTAGAAAATGTTTGGGCGATTGTTTCTCAATTATTGCTTTTAGGAACACCAATTTTTTATAGTGCTAGTTCTAATAGTTTGATTTATAAACTTAATTTTTTTAACCCTCTTTTTTATTTTTTAGAAACTTCTAGGTCATTATTAATTTACGGTCGTTTACCTGAAACTAATATCCTTCTAATCTTTTTAATCAGCGCCCCCCTTATTTTTTTCTTAGGAGTTTTTGTTTTTAAGCGTTATAAATATAAAATGGCCGAATTAATTTGATTATGCAAAATCAAGAATTATCAAAAATTAAAGTTATTAATATTTCTAAAAAATTTAATATTGGTTATCGTAAAAGCGATAGCGCCTTGGCCAAATTTTTAGCTTATTTTTCAACGCGTGAGAATAAGAGATCTATTCAGGTATTAGATAATGTTTCCTTGCAAGTTTCTGCGGGAGAAAATGTTGGCTTAATTGGTGGTAATGGCTCAGGCAAAAGTACATTACTCAGAATTATTGCCGGTATTTATCAAGCGGATTCCGGTTCTCTTCAAGTTGCTCCCAATGTTATTTATATGAATGGGTTTGGCTTTGGTTTGAAGCCAAAATTAACAATGCGTGAAAACGTTTTTTTAACAGGCGCAATTATGGGCCTAAGCGTTTCTGAAATAAAAAAAAGATTACCAGAAATAGTATCTTTTTCTGGACTAGAAGAATTTGTTGATACTAAAATATATCAGTTTTCTAGCGGTATGCTTAATCGGCTTTCTTTTTCTACCATAACGCATTGCTTACAACAAAAAGTTCCGGATATTATTTTGTTAGATGAAGTTTTTAGTGCTGGTGGTGATGCAAGTTTCCAAGATAAAGCGATTGGTAAAATGGAAGAGTTTTTGCGCCGCGGCTCGGCGGTGATTTTAGTAAGTCATGAGTTGGGATTTATTAGAAAATACTGTAATCGAGCGATTTTATTAGAGAAAGGGAAGATTAAAATATTTGGTGAAACTTCTGAAGTGATAGCAACTTATTTATCAAACAATGACAGTTTTAAGAGCTAAGAAATTTTTTTATCTTATCTTTTAAATTTAGAGGCGATAATTCCCGCTTTCCAGGCAGCGTCGGCACTGATTATAAAAAGAGATTTTCGTGGTGATAATATTATTTGCCATAGAGCCCAGGGTAGAAAAAATATAAAATTACGCCAATTGACCGAAGCTGCGCTTGGGTCATTTTTAAATAGCTCGCGGAACTCTCTATCTTTCTGCCATTTTTTATGGATTAAAGCGGCCGATTTACCACGAGAAAATTGAGTTTTTATTAATTTTTTTAAAGAGCTGTCATGATAATGTTTAACTTTCAATTTTGATAGGAACAAAATTTTTACTCCATTTTTTTTTAAATTTATAAACAAGTCCCAGTCCTCATAACTATTTAAAAGGGAGTCAAATTTTATTTTTTTTAAAATCTCTGCCTTGATGGCAAAATTCTTAGTATCAAGATGTTCAATGTATGGTCCAGATATTTTCTTTTGAATATAAGTCCAGTCTTCCTCTTGCCTTATTCTGGACCAGTAATTATTAATTGCATCAGATTCAAAGCCCATAGTTGCCTCGGCTTCTCCAGTTATTATCGGCCCAACTAATTTTTCTAACCAGTCAGAAGGGGCAAGGCAGTCTGCATCTATCATAGCGATTATGTCTCCTTTAGCTTTTTCTATACCAGCATTGCGGGCGCTTCCTCTTCCTATTTTAGATTCAAAATAATAATTTATGTTTTTAAATTTTTCGGCACAACTAAGAATAGACTTTTTGGTCTCATCGCTTGAATTATTATCAATACAAATAATTTCTATTTCATAATTAAGAGCTTTATCTTTTATTTTTTGTTCGGCTACCGATAAAAGACAAGAAACTATTAATCGCTCCTCGTTTCTAACCGGAATTATTATAGAAATTTTATGTTTTCTTTGTTCCTTTTCCTGAGTCATGAATTATTTTTTTTATTTTTGTTATAAAAACATTAGTACTAAAATCTTCGGCTCTTAGCCGGCAGGCAGACTGATAAAAACTAGGATTATTTTCGAGATTATTTTCTATTTCAGTTATAGCCTTAACTATCGTCTGAGGCTCTAAAGAAGAGAGAAGAATTCCAGTTTTTCTATCTAAAACGGACTCCTTGTAACCGCCTTCATTAGGAGCAATAACTGGTTTTCCCTGAGCCATAGCTTCAATAACGGTCATCCCAAAATCTTCGTTTTTCGCCGTAGTAATTAAGCCCTTGCAGTTAGCGTATAATTCTTTTAACTCATTATTTGAAAGCCAATGCTTAATCTCAACATTTTCTGGTTTAATTGATTTTAAAAATTTTTTATATTTTTCAAATTGATAGACGCCTTTTTCATAACTGCCAATAATAATTAATTTTTTATCAGGCATAGAAGCAAAAGCGGCTATTTGTTTTTCTATTCTTTTATGAGTAACTAGACGATTAACAGAAAGCCAATAATTTTCAGCTCCGTCTTTTTTCGCCCGCTCATTAATTTCTTCATAATTAAGGTCTGGGCCAAGGTCAATGGGCGGATAAATTACAGTTGCTTCTTGATAATAGTATTTTTTTATTCTATTTTTAGTATTTTCTGAATTACAAACCCAATGATCAATTTTTTTAGCATATTTTCTAGTTAACCAACGATTATAGCTAAGCCAAACTTTATAAATAGGTCTTTTCCAAAAACTAATTACCTGCTTACTAATGAAATCAGTAAAAGCCCAAAGTTCATTAAGCGGACTATGAGCATACCAAATGTTCGGATGATTATTTACTGCCCCTGACATTGCCCAATCACCAGCAATAATAAAAAAATCATAACGCCCACTAAGATTAAGGCGTCTGAATTTAAAAAGAGCGAGCTGTTGTCGAAATGGCGCTTTTTTAGGAAGGCGACCGATAGAATTGATTCGTGGTCTAACATCACTAAACCCCATTTTTTCTATTTTCAAAAAATCGATGTTAGTTGTATAGATATCAGCCTCTAATTCGCGCGCTAAAGTTAAGGCGACTATTTCCGCACCACCAATATTGTCCATGAAATTGTGAAAGATTGCTATTTTCATTTTTCTTTAATACCTAAAATACTTAACATAAAAGCGGAAAAAAAAGTTTGAACGCCGAGAACTATTAGAGTTAAGGCGACAATAGAACTTTTTATTGCATTTAATGAACTAAAGCCAGAATTAATCCAATTAGCAAAAATTATTAAATATATTAATACGCCGATTAAAATCATAACAATCGCTAATGAGCCAGCTTTTTCTATGGTTATCTTTTTAAACCAAGACTCAATCAATTTATCTTTATCACCCAGATGATTAATAGCATAGATTTTAGAAAAAGCACTAAATATTATTAATTGATAGCCTAAAATAATCATTAAAGAAAAAAGAAATAATGGATGAACGTAAAGTTTGATACCAAAAATCTCCGGATTCTTGAAATAGAAAAATATCATCGCGCCAAAACCGATAGAGATTAGAGATAATCCGGGCACGAGAAAAAGTAATAGGGGTGAGTATAAAAGAATAAATCGCAGATGACGCCAACCGTCTGTCAAAGAATTTAGTTTTGATTTTCCCAGTCGGGGGCGATAAGCGATTGGGACTTCGCTAATTTTAAGATCTGCTTTCTTAGCTTTTATGATCATTTCCGAAGCGAATTCCATGCCGCCAGTTTTAAAATTAACTTTATTTAAAATATCAGTTCTAAAAGCGCGAGCACCACAGTGGATGTCATTTATTTTTATGTTAAATAATAATTTAACGAGGCGTGATAATATTGGGTTGCCAATATAACGATGCAGCCAGGTCATAGCTCCTTTCTTCATTGATCCGGAAAAACGATTTCCTATCACTAAATCATCTCCACCCTCTAGTTTATCAAGGAATTTATTAATTTCATAAAAATCATAAGATGAGTCAGCGTCGGCCATAAAAATATATTCGCCTTTTGCTTGTCTGAAGCCTTGTAAATAAGCGAGGCCATATCCTTCTTGTACTTCTTTAACTATAAGTAATTGAGCTAGTAAACATTTTTTACTTTCAGCTATTTCCGTAGTTTTATCGGAAGAATTATTATCAACAACAATAACCTCGGCGTCAAGATTATGTTTATTAATCGCGCCACTTATTTCTTCTAAGCAAGGTCCGATTGCCTCTTCTTCATTAAGACAAGGGATGATAATACTAATTTTTGGATGCATATTTATTTTGACTTTTTAAGGTTGGAATTTATAAAGATAAATATCTTCAGAACTTTTATCTAAGAAAATAAAATTAGGACAGTTAAATTTTGGCAGATAAACATATTTTATATTCATATCCTCGGCCACGGATTTTTTATAATCACAGTTACCATCACTGAAAAAATAATAAGGATGATAAAAGTTAGTTATTGTTGCCCCTTTAGCATGCATGGGGTAATTGTTTGTCGCTACACCTATAACTAAACCCTTCCATGGTTGAGATAAGAACCTGGTATTTTTAATATTTTGGAAGATTCTTAAATCATCCGGATGTAAATAGTGATTAGCGGGCGCATCAAAAGGAGCGACTACTTCGCCTAAGGCGGTTTCGTAAGTTAGTTTTATATGTTTCCAGGCACCATAACGAGTATAAAATATAGCGATTAGAGCGAACAAGAAAATTATTAAATTTTTTATCATTAGTGATGTAGACTCAGAGAATTCGTATTTTTTTAAGATTTGTTTACTTAATTCGTCTATCCCAAATCCAGCTGTGATTATTATTAGATAAGCAGTAATAACAGCGGTGCGAGCGTAATCAATGACTAAAAATTTAGGAGAAAAAGAATAAACTAGCCAATATACTAAACCGATTGCTAAGGGCGTAGCAAAATACCAAAGCTTTTTTTTCTTTATCACTGATAATCCAAAGAAAGCTAGAGGCAAAAGGATGACTGGAATTACTCGCCAGATTTCTCTTGAAGAAATGCCCCCTTCATTATTCGGTCGAATTAAGCTCTCAAAAAATAAATTAACTAAATCTTTAGCATTATCAACTTGAACCAGAAAAATTAAAGCGGCAATTACAATAATTCCCAGCAGAGTGCTTAGAATAATTTTTAAGAAATTTTTCCAGTTAAGATTTTTGTCACTTAAAAAATAGACAAGTAGGGCAGGGGCGATAAACATTATTAAAGGAGGATATAATAAAATTGAAAGTAGGCTGCTAACTATCGCAAGTTTATTTTTCTTAAGATTAAGAGCGATTAAAGCGGCTAGAAAAAAAATTGTGCCGCCGATAAAAGGAAAAAGATACCAGATGCCTGGTAATTTTGAGCTATTTATCACCCAAGGGAGAGAAAGCGCTGCTATTAGCGCCGGAAATTCTTTGACCTTAGCCGATTTGAGAAATAAATAGACAAGAAAACAGACTAGGAAACCAGAATAAACTGCTAAAATTGGAAAGCCAAAAATAGGTTGAATATTGATGATTAAAAATATTTGTGCTAGAAGGGCGAAAAACCCTACGAAAATATTGCGAAAATTATAGTGGTCAGGCCCATCTATTAAGGGATTAGTAGTTGGTAAGTTGTTATTGTTGATAGCGTAAGTAGTGAAAGCAACCCCGGCCCAATCGTCAGGGGAATAGGGATAAGGATAAAAAACATTAGCCACATCTTTATTTCCTTTTATTGTACTTACTTCTCCTGTGAAAAAATAATGAACCGAGAATAGTTCAAATAAAATAATAAGAGCCGCTAAAAAAGCAAAAATATTAAACTTTATTTTGAAATTAGCTTTATTTTTGTTTTTTATGGCCCAGTAAGCTATAGCGAGATTGGTTAATAAAACTAGGGATAAAATAATTGGATAATGGAAGAAATGAAAAAACTGGGCGAGAATACTAATAACAAGGTGGAGTAAGGTATTCGCCACTAAAATCGTGATAAAGCCCTCTTTTTTGTTTTTAAAATAAAAAATTAAAAAAAAGGGAAAAACTAGAAGAATTGTTCCAAATAGAGTCATATTGTTTTTTATCCTTAATTTAATTATATCATAGCAGCTAAATTATGTCTTTAAAAATCCTTGTTTTTTTTAGGTTTTTACCCTAAGATAAGCTTATAAGTAAATTTATTATGCTTGGCATTATTAGGGAAGCAAAAACAGAAAATTTTAAAAAACTGCCTGGTAGCTTTTGGGTTTTATCCGCTTTTTTCAATCCGACTAAAGTTCTTAGTAAGCGTGATAATTATCGTTGTTTTCGCGAAAATCTTGCTCGTCAAGGACTTAAACTCTTAACAGTTGAATGTGCTCTAAATGATAATGACTTTGAACTTGAGCCTGGAGACGCCGATAAACTCATTCAAGTTAGGAGTAATTCTGTGCTTTGGCATAAAGAAAGGCTTCTAAACATCGGTCTCAAAAATCTGCCAGCTGATTGTGATAAAATTGCCTGGCTTGATGCAGATATAATATTTCTTGATGATTCCTGGGCGCAAGAAGTCGCTGAGTTACTGGAAAAATATCATTTTGTTAAGCCATTTAACCAGGCTATTAGATTAGATAAAAAAGAAACAGCCTCAGTTTTATTAAATAATAATTTAAAGGAGCTGAATTTAGATAACCGCCCTCAATATAATAATAGTCAATATAGCGTTGACCAGAAAAATTTGATTATATATATGTCTGTTTTTGGTCTTTGTGCTCGTTTAGATATTATGCAAAAAATAGGTTTTTATGATTGCCTTATTATCGGTAGTGGCGACATGATAATCTCTGGCGCAATTTTAGGTGAAAAACCTTATCAAAATATTTTGCCACCAGCTCTTCAAAAAGATATAGAAAAATGGACTGCCAAAGCTTCTAATCGGGTTACTGACAAGGGAATAGCTTTTATTTCTAATAGCATCGTCCATCTATTTCATGGTCGCATGATAAATCGAAACTATTCTGACCGGATTAAGATTTTAAAGAAGAGAAAATTTGACCCTAATCAAGATCTGGAATTAAATGAGGATGAGTGTCTTGAGTGGGGCTCAAATAAAAAAAGGATGCATAGGCAGGTCTTTGGATATTTCAAAAATAGAAATGAAGACGACAAGCTTGTTAAGGGCATTAAAATATTTGTTTGGGAAAAATCTAGAATGTCATTAGTATATTTTGGTCGCTTTATTGAACGTCAAATAGGGTGCATTGGCATAAAATTGAAAAAAGATTTCCCTAAGCTTTATTATTTTTTGAAGAAAGTAATAAGTTGGCAAAAATAGATTTTTCTTGATAATATTTTTTATTACATTAACAACTAGTATTAATCTAAAAAATAAAAAAGTCATGGCAGAAAATAATGAAAAAATTGGACAAATGGCTGAAATTTTTCGGAAACATCGGACCCCAACAGAAATTAAAAAGTTAGATGATTTTTTTGAAAAAATTTTTGGCATTAATTGTGATAAACTCATCGGACACGAAGTGTCTTTGAGAAATGATGTAAAGGCAATACTTTCCCTAACTCCACCACTTCACTATACCGTTTAGAAACAAGTTGTGATCAAAAAGGCTGCGAAGTTAAAAATTGTTGATTTTGATTTTCAATCCCTAGGATATTCAAATGATTTTACCGTTGAGGTAGTTAGCCCACAGGTAGAATTAGAAAAGTTAACTATTGATATCGATGATTTTAAGAAGGCAATGATGGTTAATAAGCCAAATTGATAAATCGAATTTATTATTAAAAATTACTAATAAACCATCAAATTTGATAGTTTTTTAATTTTATCCGCCCATCACTTATTGACATCCATCATTTTATCCTATAAGATTATTGCATCAATGTTGCAGTTATGAATATAGAAATAATTTATCAAAACATTCGATCGCAGGGAGGAAGAATTACTAAAATCAGAGACGCTTTGATTAAAATAATGTTGGAGGATGATTGTTTAATTTCTTCCTCTAAGCTTTTGCTTTGTTTAAAAAAATCAAAACTAGAACCTAATCGTTCAACGATTTATCGTGAGCTCCAATTTTTAAGTAAAAATAATATTATCACTAAAAATATTATTGCTGGTAATAATTATTATGAAATAAACTTGCATCACAAGAATCTTGTTAATATCTCCTTAGGGTCTTGTAAAAAAAGAAAACAGAAATGTGTTAATAATAATTGTCATCATGAACTAAATAATAAACATCACCATCATCATCATCATCATCATCATTTAGTCTGCTTAGAATGTAATTCAATTATTAAAGTTGAAATGGAAAATCATTTAGAAAAGCAGGAACAAAAACTTGCTAAAAAAAATAAATTTAATATTGTTAATCATTCACTTGACTTTTATGGTTACTGCCAAAAATGCCAAGCTCAATTAAAACTATGAAAAAATTTTTGTTTATTATTTTAGTTGCTGTGATTTTAGTTGGAGGAATTTTTATAATTTCTCAAGAACTAGCTAAAGACAGGGACAAAGCCAAGGAAGTGAATGGAAATAATTTTGAAAAAATTTCAATTGTTAGCACTCTATTTCCAATTTATGACTTTGCTAAAGAAATTGGCGGCGACAAAGTTTCCGTTACCCTTCTTCTTCCGCCAGGACTTGAAGCTCATAGTTTTGAACCGAAGCCAAGTGATATTATTAAAATTAATAAAGCTGATATCTTTCTTTATAGTGGTGAACTTATGGAGCCTTGGGCTAGGGATATTAGTAGAGGTTTAAGTGGCGAAGTTAAAGTTATTGATACTAGTTTTGGTATTGAGATGATAGAAGAGCTAAAGCACGATGATGAAGATGATGAAGTAAATAAGGATGAACAAGAAGAATTATATAAAGAAGGGGAGGCGCAGGAACCATCTAAGAACGACCGTCAGCTAGATCCCCACATTTGGCTTGATTTTGATAATGCTAAAACTATAGCAACAACTATTGCTCAAGCTTTAATCCAAATTGATACGGAAAACGCTAGCTATTATCAAGCAAATTTAGAAAACTATCTCGCGAAATTAACTGCCCTTGATAATTCTTATCAAACGACGCTTGAAAATTGTGAAAGTCGGGAAATTATTTATGGTGGACATTATACTTTTGGTTATTTAGCCAAGCGCTATGATTTAAATTATCAATCCGCCCAAGGCTTCGCTCCTAACTCCGAACCTAGTGCAAATGATTTAATTTATTTGATTGAGGAAATTAAAGCGAATGATGTTAAATATGTTTTTTACGAAGAATTATTAAGTCCAAAAATTGCCGAGACTTTAGCTCGTGAAACCAAGACAAAATTATTATTACTAAACGCCGCCCATAATTTAAGTAAAGACGACTATCAAGCTGGTTTAACTTTTATTTTAATTATGGAAAATAATTTAGAAAATTTGAGTGTCGGGCTTAATTGTGAGTTAAAATAATATTGTGTTTAAAATAATTATGCCAACAATTATAACAATAAAGAACTTATCATTTAACTATGGTCAAACTGAAATCTTAAAAGATATTTCTTTTGCGGTTGAGTCAGGTGATTTTATTGGCTTAGCTGGACCAAATGGAGCTGGAAAGACAACTTTAATTAAAGTTATTCTTGGGCTTTTGCCAATTACAAAAGGTGAAATAGAACTTTTTGATAAACAACAAAAAAATTTTTCTGATTGGTCTAAAATTGGTTACTTACCTCAAAAATTAGCAACAATAAATTCTTTATTCCCGGCGACGGTTAACGAAGTTGTTGCCCTTGGTCTTTTATCAGGAAAAACTTTGCCAAAAAGAATAACAAAGAATGATCAGAAAAAAGTTGGGGCAATTTTAGAAGAATTAGGAATTAGTGATTTAAAAAAGAGAATGCTTTCCGAGCTTTCTGGTGGACAACAGCAAAAAGTTTTTTTAGCTCGCGCTCTTGTGTCTAGTCCAGAGATTTTGATTTTTGATGAGCCTTCAACCGCGCTTGATCCGGAATCAAGGGAATCTTTTTTTAAGTTAATTAAAAAATTAAACGAGAAAAAGGGAATTGCTATTCTTTTAATTACCCATGACACCAGTTATATCGGTAAATATGCTAATAAATTTCTTTATGTTGATAAGGAATTAATTTATTTTGGTAAGTTCTCTGATTTCTGCCGATCGGCGAAGATGAATTCTTATTTTGGTAAATATGAACAGCATATAATTTGTCATCAACACAACTAAGTCAATAAGACTAATATGGAATTTATTAATTTTTTACAATATTCATTTATTCAAAAGGCATTTTTTGCTGGAGCTTTTGTCGCAATTACTTGTTCCGCTCTTGGTTTATTTTTGGTTTTGAAAAAAATGTCTTTGATTGGTGACGGTTTATCGCATGTTAGTTTTGGAGCAATTGCTTTAGCGCTTTTTCTTGGATTTTATCCTTTTTATATGGCAATCCCTGTTGTGATGTTGGCCTCACTACTTATTTTAAAAATTAGCGAGAAAGCTAAAGTTTATGGCGACGCCGCGATTGGCATTGTTTCGGCTATTGGTATTGCTGGTGGGGTTATTTTAGCTAGCGTTTCTAAAGGTTTTAATGTTGATCTTTTTAGTTACCTTTTTGGTAATATTTTAGCGATTAGTAATATTGAAGTAATTTTATCCGTTATTCTTTCCCTTATCGTTTTATTAATAATTTATTTTTTCTATTGGGATTTATTTTCGGCGACTTTTGATGAGGAGTATGCGAAGACAACTGGAGTAAAGACTAATTCAATTAATACAATTATTACACTACTTACTGCCGTTACCGTGGTCTTGTCGGTTAAGATGGTTGGGGTTATGCTTGTGTCCGCTCTTTTGATTTTGCCAGCGGCGACCGCTCTTCAACTTTCCTCAAGTTTCAAAAAAGCAATTTTAATTGGTGGTTTAACAGCTTTAATTTCGGTTTTATTTGGAATTAGTTTTTCTTTTTTTCTTGACTTGCCAACTGGAGCGACCATTGTGATGGTTAATGCTTTATTTTTTGCTTTAGCGGTTTTTTATAAAAAAACTTTTACTTAAAAACCAGAGCCTTGCTATAAAAACTGGCACAAGTTAAGATATTATTAGCCCATAATAATAATTAGCGCCATGAAAAATTATTTTTCTTCTCAAAAACGACGGGAAATGATTGAATCTCTTTCTGATAGACGGAGCGATCCTTTTGTTATTCAAGAAGGGAAATTTGATTATAAAAATTTAAAAGACTCGGTTTATTATTCTGATTGGACCGAAGAGTCGTTTTTGCAAAATACTGGCAATAAAGAAGCTTTGAGTCATTCTTTTGACTACAATAATTTAAAATATTTTTTCTTAGTTTTTATTTTTGGATTTTTCTTACTTTTAGGGAGAGCTTTTTTATTACAAGTTTTAAAAAATGATCAGTATGCGCTTCTGGCCGAAGGCAATCGTTTGCGCTCAATTAATATTGAACCCAAGCGAGGTATTATTTATGATAAAGAGCTTCGTCCCTTAGTTAGAAATAGTGCAAATTTTGTTTTGTATTTAAGACCGATTGATTTGCCAAGAGACGAGCTTGAGCGCGATGCTCTTTTAAGAAAAATTGTCATTATTTCTTCCGGTAACCTTGAAGATACCGATGATCTTTACACCCTGGAGCCATCGGGCCTTGATTTAGTTGCTGATTTAGCCGGTTTTTATGAAATTAAAGAAAAACTTTCACGAGTTATAATTGGCTCCCTTGAATCATATCAACCATTATTTGTGGCTGATAAGCTTGATTATGAAACAGCCTTATTCATTAGTTTAAAAGCTAGTGATTGGCCCGGAGTTTTAGTTTCTAATAAGACTGGTCGTGAATATGTCATACCAACGACTGAAGCTGATAAAAGTTTTCAAATTTTAGGCGAGAGCTCTTTAGCTCATATACTTGGCTATACTGGGAAAATTAATGATAAAGAGCTTAAAGCTTATGGCTCAAATTATTCCTTAATTGATTATCTTGGCAAAACTGGGATTGAATATGTTTATGAATCTGACTTAAAGGGTTTAGCGGGTAAAAAAAATGTTGAAGTTGACGCTCTTGGTCGCCAGAAAAAAATTGTTAATGAAGTTCCGGTTCGTGATGGTTATAATGTGCGTTTAACTTTAGACTTAGATTTGCAACTTAAAGCCGAAGAAATATTAAAAGAATATTTAGATAAAAATAAAAAAACTAGAGCTTCTTTAGTTGCGATTGATCCTCGAGACGGTTCTATTTTAGCCCTTGTTTCTTTGCCGGCTTACAATAATAATTTATTTTCAGGTGGTATTAGTCAAACAAATTACGATGTCTTAATTAATAATTCAGACAGACCTCTACTTAATCGAGCGATTGCTGGAGAATTTCCGGCAGGCTCAACTGTTAAACCAATTTTTGCTGCTGGAGCCTTAGAGGAGAATTTAATTAATTCAGCGACTAGTTTTTTAAGCACGGGCGGAATTAGAATTAGCCAGTGGTTTTTTCCCGACTGGAAAGCTGGAGGGCACGGTAATGTCAATGTAAAAAATGCTTTAGCTTGGTCGGTCAATACTTTTTTCTATTATATTGGCGGAGGTTATGGCGATTTTAAGGGACTTGGATTAGATGGTTTAATAAAATATTCTAAGCTTTTTGGACTCGGTGAGAAAACTGGTGTTGATTTACCAGGGGAAGTTGCCGGTTTAGTTCCTAATCAAGAATGGAAAAGAGAGAGAGTTGATGAGCCCTGGTATATTGGTGATACTTATCATTTTTCTATTGGTCAGGGTTATCTTTTAGCCACGCCCATCCAGGTGGCAAATTATACGGCGGCTATTGCTAATGGTGGAACTTTATATGAGCCACATTTAGCCACCGAGATTTTTGTTGAGGGTGGCGAAATAATGAAAAAAATAGAACCAAAAATTATTCGTCAAAACTTTATTGCCAGTGATAAATTAAATATTGTGAGAGAGGGAATGAGAGATGCGGTTACTTATGGCAGCGCCCGCCTACTTGATTATTTACCTTTTTCTTCAGCTGGAAAAACAGGCACCGCTCAATGGTCTAGTGTTAAAAATACTCATGCTTGGTATATTGGTTTTGCCCCTTATGAAAATCCGGAAATTGCTTTTGCGATTTTAGTTGAAGAGGGCGGCGAGGGTAGTTCGGTTGCGACGCCGATTGCCTTTGACCTTTTAAAATGGTATTTTGAAGATTCCTTAGTTAATAATGAGAATTTATCTGAGTCAGAATAATTTAGATAAACTATATTTATATGGGCTTTGAACTAGACTTATCTTTACCACTACATCTTTCTATTCATTTTTTTATGGCGCTTTTAAGCGGTCTAGTTTTTGGGTTGATTTTTAAAAGAATTCGCCTTGGTTTAATTGCTGGAATTTTAGGGGGATTTTTAATTGATCTAGATCATGTTTTAGAATACTTTTTTGTTTTTGGTTTGAAATTTAATTTAACTGATTTTTTTAATGGTTTACAATTTTTAACTAGCGATAAAATTTGGCTTATTTTCCACGGCTATGAATACTTTCCACTTTTAATTTTTTTAGCTTATTTCTTAAGAAAAAAAGAGGCTTTTTCATTTTTTTTAATCACTTTAGCTTTCGCCGGTTTTGTTCATTTAATTTCTGATTCTTATATTAATAATTTCCCGCCAAAAAACTATTCAATTATTTATCGGGCCTCAAAAAATTTCTCGGCGCCAGAGCTTTTAAGTCCGGCGCAATGGGAGAGAAATTTAAAAGCTAAGGCTAAGTTGGGGATGGAATAATTAGCACTCTCTTGACACGACTGCTAACTCGCTCTATAATATAGTTGTAAGTCTTTTTTTAACTCTGATTTAAAATTAAAAAAAATGATTTCGGAACGAAAAAAAAATTTGCTAGAGATTATTATTAAGGAGTATTTGCAAACCGCGACTCCAGTTTCTTCTGGTTCTCTTGTTAAAAAATATAAACTTAATTTTTCTCCGGCAACAGTTAGAAATGAAATGATGGAGCTTGAGGAAGAAAGTTATATTTACCAACCGCACACCTCCGCTGGTCGCGTTCCGACTGAAGGTGCTTATAAACTTTTTTTAAGCGATTTGTCAGAGTCCACTAAAAATAAAAGTTTGAAAGATTCAGAGCTAAAGGTTTTAGAAACTTTATTTGCTCACGATGAAAGTTCTTATAAAAAAACCGCCAAGGCGATTGCCGAGCTTTCTAAATCGGCGGTCTTTTGGGCCTTTCATAAAAATGATCTTTACTATACCGGCTTATCAAATTTATTTAGCCAGCCAGAATTTAAGCAACTTGATATGGTTTGCGATTTTTCCGGGGTGATTGATAGGCTGGAAGAAATAATTGATGAATCCTTTGAAGATTTAGAAGATGGACGACAGGTTTTTATCGGTAGCGACAATCCTTTCGGAAATTTTTTAAGTACAGTTTTATTAAAATATAAAAATAATAAACAAGCAGGAATTTTTGGAATAATTGGACCGATGCGGATGGACTATGAAAAAAATTTGGCTTTAGTTGAGTTTATTAAAAACAAATTTAAATAATATTTATTAATGATTAAATATGAGTGAATTAAAAAAGGGAATTTATCGCCATTATAAAGGCGGAGAATATGAGCTTTTAGAAGAAGCTTTAGATGAGAAAAATAAAGAAGAAAAAGTTATTTATAGGTCCTTAAAAGATGAAAAAATTTGGGTAAGAGCGAAAAATAATTTTTTAGAGAAAGTTGAAGTTGAAAAAGAAAAAAAACCACGCTTTGAATTCTTACGAGAAGTTGAGGTTGCAAGTTCCGAGCAAAAATATTTACGCGCTTTAGCTGATTATCAAAATTTATTAAAACAGAGCGCTAAAGAGAGAACCGAGTTTGTAAAATTTGCCTTAGAAGATTTTCTTCATGATTTATTACCAGTTTACGACCATTTGAAATTATCGCTTAAAGGCTTAAGCGAGGAGGAAGGAAAAAGCGCTTGGGTTGAGGGAGTTCGCCATGTTTTAAAGCAATTCAAAAAAACTTTAGAAAATCGGGGAATTGAAGAAATAAAAACCGAGGGCGAGAAATTTAATCATGACGAAATGGAAGCGATTGCTGGCGAAGGCGAGAAAGTAAAATCAGAAGTTATGCCCGGATATAAATTGAATGGAAAAGTTATTCGGGTCGCTAAGGTGATTGTTGAATAGTTATTTGACGCCAGGAACTTGTTAATCAATGAGCCAAGAGCAGAAAACAATTTTTGAGCGACATTTGGCCGTCAGTGCCTAGGAGCGAGAAAATTAGTTTTCTGGCTTGGCCCGGACATAAAAGAAGTAATTTGGCTGGCGATTAAAAAGTAAATAAAATTAATTAAGCTCTTTTAACATCTACTTATTTAAATATAAGTTTTGTTAGAAGAAACATAAATCTATGTCACTTATAAAATGGACCCCGTTTTTTTCAGAATTTGACGACATGGAAGAAACAATGAATTCCATGTTGCCAACAGTTCGTGGAAAACAATTTGGCTTTACGCCAGCAATTGATATGTACGAAGACAAGGATAATATTATCGTTGAGACTCAACTCGGCGGAATAAATCCAGAAAATGTTGATATCTCAATTGAAAATAATGTTCTTTGTCTTAAGGGCGAGAGTGAAAAGAAGAGCGAGGTTGATGATAAAAATTATTATCGCAAAGAAATTCGTCGTGGCTCTTTTTATCGCTCAATCTCCTTACCAACTAAAGTTGATGGCGAAAGTGCCAAAGCGATAAACGAGGATGGGATTTTAAGAATTACTATCCCGAAAGCACCAGAAGTTAAACCAAAGACAATTAAAATTGAAACAAATAAGAAATAAAAATAAAATTAGGATGATTTTATTTTGGGCTCGTCTTCTATAAGGCGCGCCCAGAAATGGAATCATCCAGAAAATAATAATAATTTAAAAAACAAAAATATGGGAAAAATTTTAGGAATTGATTTGGGAACAACAAATTCTGCGATGGCAATCATGGAAGGCGGAGCTCCGAAAATCATTGAAAACATTGAAGGTAATAGAACAACTCCATCAACTGTCGCGATTTCAAAAGCTAATGAGAGAATTGTTGGCTCAGCTGCTAAAAGACAGGCGGTTATTAATCCGGAAAATACCGTTTATGCCGTTAAGCGTTTAATCGGTCGTAATTTTTCTGAAGATGAAGTGCAAAAAGATATTAAATCTTCGCCTTATAAAATTGTTCAAGCCGGTGAAGGAGTTAAAGTTAAATTAGGTGATAAGGAGTATAGTCCGCAAGAAGTTTCAGCGATGATTTTGTCAAAATTAAAAGCTGATGCTGAGGCGAAAATTGGTGAGAAAATTACTGAGGCAATTATTACCGTCCCCGCTTATTTTAACGATTCACAACGTCAGGCAACTAAGGATGCGGGAACAATTGCCGGCCTTGATGTTAAAAGAATTATTAATGAGCCAACGGCAGCGGCTTTAGCTTATGGCTTTGATAAAAAAGTTGGTCAACAGGTTGTAGTTTATGACTTAGGAGGCGGAACTTTTGATGTCTCCGTTTTGGATATTTCCGCTGATACCGTTGAGGTAAAAGCAACTAATGGCGATACTCACTTAGGCGGAGAAGATTTTGATCAAAGAATTATTGATTGGATAATTTCTGAGTTTAAAAAAGATCAAGGCATTGATTTATCAAAAGATTCACTTGCCCTACAAAGAATTAAAGAGTCGGCCGAGAAAGCCAAGATTGAATTATCAACTGCTCAAGAAACAGAAATCAATCAACCATTTATTACAACCGACGCTAATGGACCAAAACATTTAGTGATGAAGCTAAGTCGTTCTAAGCTTGAAGCTTTAGTTAGCGATTTAGTTGAAAAAACTTTAGAGCCATGTAAAAAATCTTTAGCTGATGCTGGTTTTAAAGTTAGCGATATTGAAGAAGTTATTTTAGTTGGTGGTATGACGAGAATGCCACTAGTTAAACAAAAGGTTAAAGAGTTTTTTGGTAAAGAGCCAAACTTAACCGTTAATCCAGACGAGGTTGTTGCTTTAGGCGCTGCGGTTCAAGCCGGAGTTTTGCAAGGTGATGTTAAGGATGTTTTATTACTAGACGTTACTCCTTTAACCCTTGGGATTGAAACTTTAGGCGGAGTTGCGACTCCTTTAATTGAAAGAAATACAACGATTCCGACTTCAAAAGCTCAAGTATTTTCTACGGCCGCCGATGGCCAAACAGCGGTAGAAATTCATGTGGTTCAGGGCGAAAGACCGATGGCAAGCGATAATAAAACTCTGGGCCACTTTACTCTAGACGGAATCCCTTCTGCTCCTCGGGGTGTCCCTCAAGTTGAGGTTAAGTTTGATCTTGATGCTAACGGAATTTTAAATGTTTCCGCGACTGATAAGGCAACTAATAAGCAACAAAAAATTACTATTACCGCTTCTTCTGGTTTATCTAAAGAAGAGATTGAAAAGATGAAGCAAGAAGCCGAACTTCATGCCGAGGAAGATAAAAAGAAGAAGGGTGAAGTTGAAATTAAAAATCAAGCCGAAGCGGTTTTATTTACTATGGAAAAAATGTTAAAAGAAAGTGGTGATAAGATGAAGCCGGAAGAAAAGAAAGAGATGGAAGAAAAAACTGAGGCTCTTAAAAAAGCCAAAGACTCAGGCAACGTTGAAGAAATGAAAAAAACCATGGAAGAATTAAATGCGATTGCTCAAAAAATTGGCGCCGCGATGTATCAACAAGCGGGGGCAACTCCGGGAGCTGAAGGGGCTCAAGCTGGAGCCGGAACTGGAGCTGATGGAGCAAAAACGGAAGAAGCCGGAACTGAGAAAAAAGATGAGGAAGTAGTTGAGGGAGAAGTTGAAGAGAACAAGTAATTTTATTTTTTGAGGTTGCCCCTTGATTTTTAAGGGGCAGCTGATTAAGAATTAAATTATTTATGTCCAAAGATTATTACGATATATTAGGTGTTTCTAAAGGAGCAAGCGCCGCGGAAATAAAAACTGCTTTTCGTAAGAAAGCTCACGAACATCATCCCGACAAGGGCGGTGAGGAGGCAAAGTTTAAAGAAATAAATGAAGCTTATCAGGTTTTAGGTAACGAACAAAAGCGACAACAATACGATCAATTCGGTTCGTCTTTTCAAAATGGTCAAGCCGGCGGTGGTTTCGGTGGCCAAGGTTTTGGCCAGGGTTTTTCTGGTTTTTCACAAGGCGGGATGAATATTAATATGGATGACTTGGGTGATATGTTCGGCGGCTTCTCTGATATTTTTGATTTTGGTGGCGGACGCAGTTCTGGTTCTAGTCGTCAGAGTCGCTCGCGTGGTCATGATTTAGAATTTGAACTTGAATTAGATTTTTTGGAGGCGGCTTTTGGTTTAGAAAAAGAAATTAAATTTTCTAAAAATGTTTCTTGTAGTCATTGTGGCGCTAGCGGAATAGAACCCGGAGCGAGAGTCGAGACTTGTTCTACTTGTAAGGGGTCGGGACGGGTTATTAGGATGCAAAGAACTATTTTAGGAAACATTCAAACCCAAGCAACTTGCCAAGCTTGTGGTGGCGAAGGAAAAACTTATTCTCAGAAATGTAAAAAATGTGGCGGTCAGGGCGCTTATATTGATGAGGTAAAATTAAAAGTAAAAATTCCAGCGGGAATTAATATTGGTGAATCGATTAGATTGAGCGGTCAGGGTGATGCAGGTCTTAAGGGGGCAAGTTCTGGTGATTTATATTTACGTATTTTAATTAAGCCGAGTCGAAATTTTAGTCGTGATGGTTATGATATTAGAACGGAAGAAGTAATTAGTATTAAGCAAGCGATCTTGGGAGATAAGATTGAAATTGAAACAATTTACGGACCGATTAAATTAAAAATTCCCGAAGGAACACAATCAGGCACAGTTTTTAAGATTAAAGAAAAGGGAATTGCTAAACTTAAGAGTCGAGGAATGGGTGACCATTTCGTTAAAGTAAAAGTTAATATTCCTAAAAGTTTAAGTAAAAAAGATAGAAAGCTTTTGGAGGACTTAGATATTTAGCCCCAGGAACTATAATACTATTTGTCAAGAGCAGAAAATAATTTTTGAACGACATTAGATTTCCGTAAGGAAATCTACTAGTGAAAAAATTGATTTCCTGCTCTTGGCCAGAATTAGAGTAAATAATTTCTTGATTTAATTAACACAATCTATGTTTATAGATACTCATACTCATGTAAATTTTAAAGATTTTAAGGATGATGCCGACGAGGTAATTCGCCGGTCTTTGGATAATGATACTTGGATGATTTTAGTTGGCTCGGAATATAAAACTTCTAACCGGGCTTTAAGCTATGCCAATAAATATCAGAAAGGGGTTTATGCCGCAATTGGCCTTCATCCAATTCATTTAGAGAATGGGAAAACGGAAGAGGGCGAGAATGGTGAGAAGATTTTTTATGAACGTTTTGAAGAATTTGATTATGGTTCCTATGAAAAATTAGCAAGCTTTGAAAAAGTTGTGGCGATTGGTGAAATTGGTCTTGATTATTATCATCTTGATCCAAAATCAGATACTCAAAAAGCGAAAAAGAAACAACAAGAAGTTTTTATGCAACAATTAACTCTTGCTCGTTCTTTAAATTTGCCGGTTATTATTCATTGTCGTCAAGCCCATGATGATTTATACGAAATTTTATCTTCTTTCAAAAAAGAATATGGACAAAATATTCCCGCCGGCGAGCCTTGGGGCGTTGTTCATTGTTTTTCTGGTGATGAAGATTTAGCCTGGAAATATTTTCGCCTTGGCTTAATAATTTCTTTTACTGGTCTTATAACTTTTTCTAAACAATGGGATGATTTAATTAGAAAAATTCCGCTTGATAAAATAATGATTGAAACGGATGCGCCTTATATGACGCCGGAACCTTATCGGGGTCAAAGAAACGAACCGCTTTTAGTTCAATATGTCGCTAAGCGCATCGCGGAAATTAAAGGCATTAAAATTGAAAAAGTTGCCGAGATTACTTTTAATAATGCTAAGAGACTGTTTAAGATTTAATTTTTTCGCGCCGAGCTTGACTTTTTTTTGAAAGTGTGCTATAATATATGGTTAGTACAATTAAAGCTGAGCCAAAGTTCATTAAAAAACAATTGGTATTTTAATGGTATTAGCATTTTTTATTTCATGTCGCAATGCTGTAGAACCTCCAAAGGAAATATCTATTACAAAGCCTGCCTTATCAAAGCCGGATCGTAAAGCTGAGTTTTTATGCGGTCTTGATGAAAATTTAAAAGATATGGTTGGGGAAATAGATTCCTTTGATATTCTTGAAAAATATACTAGCCCATTAATCTCCTTTGATGAAGACTGCATATTCAAAGTGTCTAAAAGTTCAGAGGAAATGTGGGAAAAATTTCCCAAAAGTTCCTGGACATTTATCGATCAGAATCGGAGTGAGGAGTCTGGGGAGCCACTTGGTAAACCAATTATAAAAAATGTTCAGATCGGTTTATCTTATTTATTAAACATTGAAAAAACAGATTTATGGTGGAGTTCTGCCAGGAGGATGTATGGGGATGATGACAAGTATTTAAGAAAAAGTTATCTTTTTAGTTATGGCATACTACTAGAGGCTGATACTTGCGGCACAAAAGTTTATCCCGCCGGAACTTATGTACTTGGTTATCGGAAAAGAATCGAAAGTTCGTTTTATTATGTTGAATATTTTAAAGATTGGGATAAATTTTGTTTATCTATTAATCATGAATTGAGACAAATGACTGAACTTGCAGACTGGATAGCAGGTTATCAGCCTTTGCGAATAAGTATAGAGTATTAAAACCAGTGGAAAGTCTACTCCGTTTTTATTTTATGAGGGCAATTTTCACTTCGGGAGCGTTACATAAACGCTCCTTTTTTTTAAAAATTTCAACTGTCCCCAATTTGGGGACAGTTGGTGCTTTGTTTAATTAAGACACTAAGCCTCGCACTTAGATTTTTTCCCTTGACTTTATAATCTCAATAAGCTATAAAATAAGTAGTTATAAGAGTTTTTTTGAAAAAAATGGACAAAAAATCAATGAGGGAGATAATAATTGCTAGCTCGCTTTACAGCATCGGTTCAATTCTTGGGCCTTTACTAGTTTTTGGTGGTTTTGGTTTAATTTTAGACAGAATCTTTGGTACTAAGCCAGTCGCCCTCTTGATTAGTATTTTAGTTGCTTTTATAATGACTAATGTTCTCTTATTTAAAAAGATAAAGAAGATTAATGGGATGATGGATGTCTATCGAGATGAAATTAAAGAGGCACCAGAAAAGCCAGATTTACCAAAAATAAATTAAATTATCTGTTTTGAGCTCTTATCCGTTTTGAGCTTCCGTTTAAAAAAATGGAGCGGTCAGCTGTTTTTTGCTTGTCAAAAAATTTCTTTCCCCTAAAGTCTTATGGGTTTAAATATTTCTTTAGCACCAGAAGTGCTATTTCACATCGGATCGTTTACGGTCACCAATACTTATTTTTGGTTCTTTTGCCTATGGCTTTTTTTAGTAGTTGGCGCTATCATTTTCAAGTCAAGGATTAAGTTAATGCCTGGAAAGTTTCAAAATTTAGTTGAGATGGCAATTTCTGGCGCTTATGATTTTACTGAATCAATTATCGGTCCAGGGAAAAAAGCAGAAAGAGCTTTCCCCTTAGTGGCAACCATGTTCTTTTTTATCTTAATCTCTAATTTATTAGCCTATATTCCTGGTCAAGCCGCTATTACTATTAATACTTCCGGCGGCATCGTTCCTTTGTTTCGCTCAATTGTCGCCGATTATGGTTTTGTTTTTATGATGACGATTTCGGTAGTAATTTTAATTCAAATTATTGCCATAGCTACAAGTGGCCCCTTTGCTTATATAGGAAAGTTTATTAATTTAAGAAGTCCCCTTAAGGCTTTTTTAGGAATAATGGATTTAATTGGTGAAATTGCAAAAATTGTTTCTTTGTCCTTTCGTTTATTTGGAAATATATTTGCTGGTGAAGTTTTAGCGGCGGTGATGTTGTTTTTGGCTCCGTTTTTTGTTCCCCTGCCTTTTATGTTTTTGGGATTATTAACGGCGGTGGTTCAAGCTTTTGTTTTTTCGGTTTTAACTCTTGTCTTTATTTCAATGGCTTCAGAAGTTAGTCCCGAGAAAGCGACGGCTTAAAAATAAAGAAAAAAAAGTGTGGGCGAAGGTCTTCTAGGTAAGAATTAAAAATTAAAATATAAATTAAATAATTAATTATAAAACTATGGAAATTGAAGCAGCTAAGTATTTGGCAGCAGGTATCGCCATCGGTTTGGGAGCTATTGGTCCCGGTATCGGTGAAGGTATTGCCGCCTCAAAAGCGTTAGAAGCAATCGGAAGAAATCCGGAAGCCAGTGGAAAAATCACTCCCTTGATGTTCGTCTCAATGGCGATTACTGAGTCAACCGCGATTTACGCTTTGGTTATTTCTTTAATCATTTTATTTGGTTAAAAACAATTAGAAGATAAAGCTCGTCCGCCGTAGCTCTTGCCGTTGCCTAGTCGCTATGGTTTAGTACGGTTAGCGAAGGCGGATTGCTTTGTTTTTTAGTTTAAATTAATTTATGAGATTAATAGAAGCCTTAGGTTTAGACCTAAAAATATTTATTGCCCAGTTAGTAAATTTTTCAATTTTAATTTTTGTCTTATGGCGTTTTGCTTATAAGCCAGTTTTTAAGATTTTAGAAGAGCGCCGCCAGAAAATTGCTAAGGGCCTTGAAGATAGCGATGAATCCGCCAAAAAATTAGCTCAAGCCGAGGAAGAGAAAAAAGAAATCGTTTCTTTAGCAAGAAAAGAAGCTAATGAAATTATTGAAGAGGCTAAAGGACGAGCAGAAACTCGTTATCAAGAAATTGTTGATAAGGCTAAGGGAGATTTAAAGATTGTGATTGATGATGAGAAGGAAAAAATTAGAGCCGAAAGAAATTATGCGATTAAAGAAGTTAAAAAAGAAGCTGAGCAGATGATTGCCGATGCTTTGCTTAAAATTTTTCCAGAGAAAGCTAACGAAGCTAGTGATGCGAAGATGATTGAGAAAGCTTTAGAAGATTTAAAATAGTATGAAAATTAAGAGCCAACAATATGCGCTTGCTCTCTTTGAGCTAGTTAAAGATAAAAAGGGCCAAGAACTTGAAAAAATAGTGGCTAATTTTGCTCGTCTTTTAACTGAGAGAAATGATGATTTTAAAGCGGATAAAATTGCGCTTGAATTTGAAAATCTTTGGTATCAAGAAAATTTAGTAGTTAGAGCGGAAATAAAGAGTGCGCGGGCTTTAAAACCGGCGACTGTCAAAGCTTTAGCGGAGAAATTAAGAAAGATTTCGGGGGCGAAAGAATTGGATTTGAGTGAGAAAGTTGAGTTAGATATTATTGGCGGAGCCGTAATTAAATATGGAGATAAAATTTTAGATGCTGGCCTTAAAAATCGTTTACAAAAATTTAAAGAAGCCTTAGCGGTTTAAAATAAAGAATATTAAATAATAAAATAATTTGAAAAATAAAAGTTCTAAGTCAGAACAATTTCCACAAACATATGCCTATTAAAAGTAAAGATTTTATCGTTGAAGAATTAAAACGCCAAATAGAAGGTTTTAAACCGGAAGCCGGAGAAAAGCTTTTCGGTCGTGTTATGGAAGTTGGCGATGGGATTGCTCTTGTTTCCGGCTTGTCCGAAGTGATGATGTCAGAAATGCTTGAATTTAAAACTAGTGCCGGCTCGGTTTATGGCGTGGTTTTGAATTTAAATGAGGGGAATGTTGGTTCCATTGTTTTAGGTGATGCTTTAAAAATTAAAGAAGGTGACGAAGTTATTGCAACGAAGAGAATATTGGAAGTTCCGGTTGGCGAAGCGATGATTGGCCGAGTTGTTAATCCGCTTGGCGTTCCCCTTGATCAAAAAGAAGAAATTAAAGCTGATAAATATTATCCAATTGAAAAAGTTGCGCCCGGTGTTATTAGTCGTGAATCGGTTAAGCAACCGGTGCAAACTGGAATTAAAGCGATTGACGCGATGATTCCGATTGGTCGCGGACAAAGAGAGTTAATTATTGGTGACCGTCAGATTGGAAAAACGGCAATTGCCATTGATACAATTATCAATCAAAAAGGCCAAAACATGAAATGTGTTTATGTTGCGATTGGTCAAAAAGAATCAAAAGTTGCTGGAATCGTTGCTAAATTAGAAGCGGCTGGAGCGATGAAATATACAACCATCGTTTTAGCTGGTGCTTCTGATCCGGCTCCATTATTATATATTGCTCCTTATGCGGGGACGGCGATTGCGGAATATTTTTTAGATAAGGGTGAGGATGTTTTAGTTGTTTATGATGACCTGTCAAAGCACGCCGTTAGTTATCGTGAAATTTCATTACTTTTAAAACGGGCACCGGGTCGCGAAGCTTATCCGGGAGATGTTTTTTATCTCCATTCTCGTTTACTTGAAAGATCTTGTAAATTAAATAAGGATTACGGCGGCGGTTCAATCACTTCTTTACCAATTATTGAAACTCAGGCGGGAGACGTTTCTGCGTATATTCCAACTAACGTTATTTCTATTACTGATGGACAAATTTATTTAGAGCCAGATTTATTTTATCAAGGTAATCGTCCAGCGATTAGCGTTGGTATTTCTGTTTCTCGTGTCGGCTCCTCGGCTCAGATTAAGGCGATGAAAAAAGTTGCCGGAAAAATTAAATTAGAAGCGGCTCAATATCGCGAACTTGCCTCCTTTGCCCAATTCGGCTCCGATTTAGATGATGAAACTAAAAAGAAATTAGAACGAGGTAAAAGATTATTTGAAATTTTCAAACAAGAACAATATTCCCCAGTCCCAGTTGAGGATCAGGTTTTAATTTATTTTGCTATTTCTAACGGTTTCATGGATAATGTTCCTTTGGAAAAAATTTCTGATTTTGAAAAAGATTTGGTTGAATATACAAGAAATAATTCTCAAGAAACTTTAGAGAGAATTGCTACTAGCGGTTTATTAGATGAAGTTAGTGAGGCGGAATTAATTAAAGTAATTTCTGCTTGTAAAGATACGCTTGATTATTTAGAACAAAACAATGACTAGTGCTAAAGAAATAAAAAAAAGAATTAAGTCGATTAGTAATACTAAAAAAATTACTAAAGCGATGGAAATGGTCGCCGCTGCTAAGATGCGTCGTAGCGTTGAGGCGGTTTTGCGTACTCGAACTTATGCTAATTTAGGCTGGGCGACTATTTTAAATATTTCCGAGTCAAAAGATGCTGATAAAATTAGTCATCCACTTCTTGAAAAAAGAAAGGAAGTTAAAAAAGCTTTAATTGTTTTAATTGCTTCTAACCGAGGACTTTGCGGTGGTTTTAATTCGGCCATTATTAATAAGGCCCTTGCTTCTGTTAAAAAACACAAAATTCCAACTGATTTTATTATTATTGGTAAAAGAGGAATCTCAATTGCTAGTCGTTTTGGTCAAAATATTATTTCTGAATTTGAGAAAAATGACAGCTCTTTAATCATGACTGATGTTGTCGCGCCAGCAAAAATGATTATTAATGATTTTTTAGAGAAAAAATATGACAAGGTTCTAATGGCTTATACCGACTTTATTAGTCCAGCTAAACAAGTTCCGAGAATGAGACAAATCTTACCAGTTGATATTGCCAATGAAGATGAATATTTAGGAGTTGTTGGTAAAAGTGAAATTTTAAAAACAAGCAAAGATTATATTAAAGAAAAAGAAGAGAAATATTTAAGTGGTGGCTTTTCTTTTATGTATGAACCTGATGCTGATGAGGTTTTAGATAAAATTCTTCCAAGAATGATTGAGGTTCAGCTTTTCCAGGCTCTACTTGAATCGAATGCTTCTGAGCATAGCGCGAGAATGGCAGCTATGAATAAAGCGACTTCGGCTGCTTCTGACTTAGTTGATGAATTAACCCTTTATTATAATAAAGCGAGACAAGCGGCAATTACTGCGGAAATTGCGGAAATTTCAGCTGGTGTTGCGGGAATGAAGGCTTAGTTTTAATATCTTTTAATAATTTTTTAACAGCAAATATGAAAAATAATATGGAAAATGAAAAAAATCAGAACGGCTCCGTCAAACAGGTTATTGGTGCCGTCGTTGATGTTAGCTTTGAAAAATCTTTGCCAGAAATTTATACTGCTCTTGAAGTTGTAAAAGCTAGTGGCGAAAAAATTATTCTTGAGGTGCAACAACATATCGGTTTTAATGTTGTTAGAACTATCGCCATGGGAACAACTGACGGTTTAAGACGCGGTGATGAAGTTGTAAATACCGGACGAGGAATTTCTGTTCCAGTTGGGGTTGGAACTCTTGGAAGAATTTTAAATGTTTTAGGCGAACCGATTGATAATGCCGGAGAAATTAAAGGCGATAAGCTTTATGAAATTCATCGTGATGCTCCTGATTTTGCTGATCAATCAACTAAAACTGAAATTTTAGAAACTGGTATTAAAGTTATTGATTTAATTTGCCCAATTGCTAAAGGAGGTAAGGTTGGATTATTTGGTGGAGCTGGTGTTGGTAAGACAGTTGTTATCCAAGAATTTATTAATAATATTGCTAAAGCTCATGGCGGATATTCAGTTTTTGCCGGAGTTGGTGAAAGAACTCGTGAGGGAAATGATTTATACCACGAAATGAAAGATGCTAGTGTTATCGATAAAGTCGCCATGGTTTTTGGGCAAATGAACGAACCACCGGGGGCTCGTGCTCGGGTAGCTTTAACTGGTTTATCAATTGCTGAATATTTCCGTGATGAAAAAAATCAGGATGTTTTATTTTTCGTCGATAATATTTTTCGTTTTACTCAAGCCGGCTCCGAAGTTTCTACGCTTTTAGGCCGCATGCCTTCCGCCGTTGGTTATCAACCAACTTTAGCAACAGAAATGGGAGAACTTCAAGAACGTATTACCTCTACTAAAAAAGGTTCAATTACTTCTATTCAAGCGGTTTATGTTCCAGCTGACGATTTAACTGACCCAGCCCCAGCAACTACTTTCGGACATTTGGATTCAACTGTTGTTTTATCTCGTCCTTTGTCTGAGCTTGGTATTTATCCAGCTGTTGACCCACTTGAATCATCCTCAACTATTTTAGATCCAAAAATTGTTGGCGCCGAGCATTATGAAGTTGCCCGTGGCGTTCAGAAAATTTTACAACGTTATAAAGAGCTCCAAGATATTATTGCGATTTTAGGAATGGAAGAATTATCCGATGAAGATAAACTAATCGTTTCTCGCGCTCGTAAAATTCAAAGATTTTTATCTCAACCTTTTTCGGTCGCCGAAACTTTCACCGGGGTTCCTGGAACTTATGTTAAAGTAAGCGAGACAATTAATGGTTTTAAAGAAATTTTAGACGGTAAGCACGATGCTTTAAATGAGGGAGATTTTTATATGAAAGGTGGAATTGAGGATGTTGTTGCTTCTAAAAAGAAAGCTTAATTAATTTATGGCAAAAAAAACGATAAAATTTGAAGTAGTTACTCCGGAGAAAGTTGTTTTAAAAAAACAAGTTCTTCAGGTTACAGTTCCGACCGAGGACGGTGAAATTACCGTTTTACCGGAACATATTCCCTTGATGTCAATTCTTAAACCGGGAGTAATAGAAATGAAATTAGAAGAAGGGGAATTAGAAGTGATGTCAGTTTCTGGAGGCTTTATTGAAGTTATGCGAGACAAAATTATTATTTTAGCCGATACCGCCGAGAGAGCGGATGAACTTGATGAGGCGAGAATTGAAGAAGCAAGAGCCAGAGCCGAAGCAAGAAAGAAAGAACTTGAGAATGTTGATGAAGTTCAATTTGCTAATATCGCCGTTCAACTTGAGAAAGAGATGGCTCGTCTTAAGGCTTTAACTAGATGGAGAAGGTTGAAGAAGTAGTTTGGTTTTAAATTAAAACATTATAAAAAATCGAAGTCTTGATTAAGGGCTTCGGTTTTTTAAATAGCGGACTTGACAAATCATTTTTTGTAGTATATACTAAAGATATTCTTAGTATATACTATAAAAATATGAGTACAGCCGTTATAAATATCAAAACTGATATAAAAATAAAAAAGCAAGCGCAGAAAGTAAGCGCTGACTTAGGCTTAAGTCTTAGCGGAGCAATCAACGCTTTTTTAAGACAAATGATTCGCGATAAACAAGTTTATTTTTCCCTTGATGAAAGTAATCCGAGTGTTGATTTATTAAAAGCCCTTGAAGAGGCTAAACTTGATAGAAAAAAGGGAAAGCATTATTCATTTAAAAATAATAGAGAGGCATTAGACTTCCTAAAAAAAGGAGTCTAATTATGCAAATTGAGTATTCTCGTCGCTTTATTAAAAATTTCAAAAAATGTCCTAAATATATTCAGGAAAAATTTTCTGAACGTTTAGAGCTTTTTTTAGTAAACAGATCAGCTGAAATATTGAATGAACATTGTTTATCCGGAAAACTTATTGGATTTAAAAGCATTAATATTTCTGGAGATTATCGAGCTATTTTTGAAGTTATAGATAAAAAAGATGTAATTTACTTCATCACCATCGGAACTCATAGCCAGTTATATAAGTAAGACCTTTTTAAATAATCTTCTTTTCAATTTTTTCCTTGGCTTCCTTAATAAAATCAGCTGCAGAAATTTCTCGGCCCTCTTTAGCGCCGCGATCGCGAACGCTTAAAATTTTGCCGTCCGCTTCTTTATCACCAACAACTAATAAGTAAGGAATTTTTTCGCCCGTCGCTTTTCTAATTTTATTACCAAGAGTCTCATTTGCTTCATCAATTTCAACTCTAAAACCATTAGCTTTTAATTGCGCTTCTATTTTTCTACAAGCGGTAACATGGTTTTCAGAAACTGATAATAATTTAATTTGCACCGGAGCGAGCCAAAGCGGAAGGGCCCCAGAGAAATGTTCAATTATAACGCCCATAAATCTTTCAATTGAGCCGAGTAAGGCCCGATGAATAACAACTGGGGTTTTTTGTTCGCCGTCTTTATCAGTATAAACAAGTTCAAAGCGAGTTGGTAATTGAAAATCAAGTTGAATGGTTGCTAGTTGCCACTGGCGGCCAATCGCATCTTTAACTTTGACATCAATTTTTGGTCCGTAAAAAGCACCGTCACCTTCATTAATTTTATATTCAAGTCCAGCCTTTTCTAGAGCCGCTTTTAAGTCAGCTTCCGCCTTGTCCCAATTTTCTTTTAGACCCATAAAGTTTTCCGGTCTAGTTGAAAGATGAATTTCATCTATCTCTAAATTGAAAATTGCATAAATAGTTTTTATTTTTCCTAAGAGGATTAAAATTTCTGCCATCACTTGTTCGGGACGACAAAAAATGTGTGAATCATCTTGAGATAAACTGCGAACGCGAGTCAAGCCATGTAAAGTGCCTGATTTTTCATTACGGTAAAGAGTGGTTGTTTCCGCTAAGCGTAAAGGCAGTTCACGATAAGAACGGATATCACGTTTGAAAACTAACATATGGGCTGGGCAATTCATTGGCTTAATACCAAGATCGCAATCATCTTCAGCATGATGCAAAATAAACATATCATCTTGATAATGGTCCCAGTGACCGGAAGTTTTCCAGAGTTCAGCGTTTAAAAGTTGGGGCGTTCTAATTTCTTTATAACCTTCACCATAAGAAATTTCTCGCGTAAATTTAATTAATTCATTTAAAATAATCATGCCGTTAGGAAGGAAGAAGGGAATCCCCGGAGCATATTCGTGAACCATAAATAAATTTAATTCTTTGCCTAATTTTCGGTGATCTCTTTTTTCTGCTTCTGCCATCATATTTAAATAAGCGGTTAATTCTTCCTTATCTTCAAAAGCTAAGCCGTAAATACGAGTTAACATTTTATTTTTTTCATTGCCGCGCCAATAAGCCCCAGCTAATTTATTTAATTTAAAACTTCCCGCCTTTATCTTATTAGTATTCTCAACATGAGGGCCTTTACATAAATCTTCAAAGCCGCCAACTTTATAAAAACTTACAACTTTTTCGCCAGTGGTTTTTAAGTCAGAAATAAGCTCAGCCTTATAAATTTTTTTATTCGCCTTCGCAGTTTTTAAAGCGGAGTCAATACTTTCTTCACGATGCTCAAATTTAAGATTCTGTTTCGCTAAAAAAGCCATCTTTTTTTCAATTGTTTTTAAATCGTTTTCGGAAATCTTAAGCTCGCCAAAATCAATATCATAATAAAAACCATTATCAATCGCTGGCCCAATTGCAAATTGAGCTTCGGGATAAAGTTCGGAAATAGAAGCAGCGAGTAGATGGGAGAGAGAATGACGTTTAGCCATTAACTCTGAATTTTCATGTTCTTTATACATATTTTTATATTTATTTATTATTAAAAAATCCCCTCCTAATAAAAACAGTAAAAAACTGTTTTGATCGGGACGGGATTTTCATCTCGCGGTTCCACCCGAATTCTTTTATTTTTATTAAATAAAAGCACTCGTTTTTGTCTTAGGAAAAACTTAAATTTAAGTTTTTCTGGAATCTTATAAGTCAGACTAATAAAATCCAATTGAGTTTGGTCGGCTCAACAATCAACAATTATTATTAAGTTGTCTATTTTTATTATACTCTTGTCGTTATTTTTGTAAAGAGTGGGCTTAGTTTCAACCCTAACCCTTTGCTAAGACTAAGGCGAAAACTTCTTTAGCGCCCGCTTCTTTTAATATTTTAGCCGCCTCATTTAAAGTTGCTCCGGTTGTTATAACATCATCAATCAAAATAATATCGCGTCCCAATAAAAAAACTCGATCTTTTTCAGAAATAAAAAATTGGCCGCTAACATTTTTTAATCTTTGTTTTTCACTTAATTTTGCTTGATGCTTTTTTCTGCCTTTTCTTTTTAATCCTAAAAAAAGTTGATAAGAAAATTCTTCGCAAAAATTTATTGCTAAAATTTCTGCTTGATTAAAACCTCTTTCTTTGAACCTCGCTTTAGTTAGGGGTAAGGGAATAATTAAAGAGCTTTCTAAGTTTAAGGCGAGCTCTTTATCCTTAAGTTTAATTATTTTAATTTTCCCATCCCAAAAAAAGTTTAGAAATTTTCCTAAATAAGAACCGATATTTTTTATCCCCTCATATTTAAAAGTAGTAATTAATTTAGCTAAGAGTTTATCTTCATAATCACCAGCGATAAAAACTTCTTTTAAGTTTTCTCTCTTCAAATTAAAAGTTTGAATTCGTCTTTCTTGAAGTTTAATTGTTTTAAAACATTTTTGACAAAGATATATCCCAGCCTTTTCGCAACCATAACAAGTTATTGGAAAGAATAAGTTTAGTAAAAAATCACCAAAACTTTTAAGCCAAGGCTTTCGCTGTCTACCAAATTTTTTTATTTTTTTTTCGTTCATAAAAAGTCTCAATTAAATTGAGGCTTTTAGTCTTCTTTTTTAAGATTTAGTTGTTTAGTTGAGCGGTGATTGTCCTTTTTTTAAAAACTTCAAAGGCTACCAATTTGGTAACAGTTGGTATTTTGTTTAATTAGGCTAAAAGCTTGGCGGTTAGAGTCCACTCCTTTCCCCCTAGCTTTTATAAATCAACTCCCCCTAGCTTTTATAAATCAACCTTATAAAGTTCGTTAGTTTTTTTGTCAGTAAAATATAGCACATTTTGACTTTCCGGCACCATGATTTCTGAGACATTATAAGCACCGTCGGGGATTGCTAATAATTTCTTGGCTCCAGTTGCTAAATCAATTTTATAAAGTATGTCTTTAGTTTGATCGGCAAGTTCAGGAAAGAGACCAGCGCCCTCTGGTAATGATTGGGGAACAGCACAGTAAACTTCAGTATTGGTTGCGAAAGTACATTTATGAGCCCAAGTCATTAAATCTAAACTTCGTCGGCCTTGACCGATAGAATCAACTGAGGTGCTAACTAGCCAAAGTCTTGGATTTAAATTATCCTCAGTATTCCAAACACTATATAATAGACGATCGCCTTCACTTGACCATTTGAATTCTAAACCGCGCCCCTCGATTATAGTTGATTTAAAGTTTTCTTCGTTTTGACCGATGAAGAAAATTTCTTGGCGATTAAAATCAACTCCGCCGGTATAAAGTCCGACAATTTGTTGCGCCGGCGACCAAGCGGGATAAACAATATTGGCATTGGTCCCAATTTTTTCTATTGCTTTAGCTTTTGAGCCGTCATCATTTGAAACAATGAGCCAACTATTAGTTGGGTCGAGTCCAATACTTTTAGAAACGAGTTGATTACTACTTGGTGAAAAAGAAAAATCTTGCCAATGAGAAGGGAGGCTCGCTTGTTTTTCGGTATTAAAATTATACAAAATTTTTCTACCATCGGGGTATTCTAAAATTGCCTTATCTTTATTGGGTGCCCAAGTTACATCTTCAACGCTAAAAAAAACCTTGTCGCTTAACACAACTGCTTTTCCGTTTTCATCGATTTTATAAAATTTTCCATCGTCCTTATTGTAATATTGAACGCCACCATCAGAACTTAGAGTTGAATTTGAGGTTTTGTCATCACCTAATTTTTGAGCAACAGTCACTCCCCCCTCCGCTGTTAAGCTAGAATCATCCGGTAGGGGGACGCTTGGTGTTGTTGGTTCAAAAGGAAACTCAACTTGGCCACCTTTATCAATTATAGATTGCGTACCTGTGGCGATGTTGGGGAAGTTAGAAATTATTTGTCCCTCTTCATCAATTATTATTTCTGTTTCCGTGGCTCTGAAAAATAAACTCCAAATAAAGTAGCCAATTAAAAAACAAATGCTTAAAAAAATTATAATAACGAATAATTTTTGATAGCGACGAAATAAGTTCATATTACTTGTTTAAAATTTTCAAATATTGTATAATCATTATATATTAATAATGTGGAAATTTCAAACTTTTTAGCAAGAAACAAAAAAATTGTTGGTTTGAATCTTTTTAAATAAAATTTTTATATAAAATAAGGGATTTTTTTTCAGTGATGATAACAATCTTTTTTTAGGGATAGATATAGGTGACTCCTCCTTAAAAATGGTTGAGCTCAGAAAAAAAGGGCGTCAAATATTTCTTTCAAATTATGCTTTCAGTGAAAATGTTAGTGAAATTAATTTTACTAAAATTGAAAATTTAAAGTACTTAGCCAGTGTAATTAATAAAGTAAAAGTCGATGCGAATATTCTTAGTCAAAGGGCAACGGTTTCTTTACCGACTTTCTCAGTCTTTTCTTCAATTATAAATATTAATAATTTTGACCGAAAAAGCTTAGCTTTAACTGTTTCTGAAGAAGCAAAAAAAGTTATTCCCCTACCACTTGAAGAAATGACAATTGATTGGCGGGTTGTGCCTAATAAAGATGGGAAGGTTCCAACTAGAGGAAATTTACGAGTTTTTTTAACTGGCTCCCCTAAAAAATTAGTACGTCGTTATATTGAAATATTTAAAGAGGCAAAACTTTCACTTCTGAGCTTAGAGACTGAAACTTTTTCTCTCGTTCGTTCTTTAGTCGGAAATGATAAGTCGACGGTAATGATTGTTGAAATTGGAGCTAATAGTACCGATCTCTCAATTGTGAGTGAAAGTATTCCTGTTTTAAATAGATCCCTGGCTGTTTGCTCTTCAACCATAACGAAGATCTTGGCGGAAAAGATGAATTTAGATTTTGTTCAGGCCGAGCAATTTAAAATTGATATGAATTCAGCTTTGGGTGAAAGCGATAATGATGGTGAAAAAAAATTACCAAAAATTATAATTGAGACAATTGAACCGATAGTAACTGAAATAAAATATATGTTAGAGTTCTTTTATTCTCAGAATAAGCAACAAGTGGAAAAAATTATTTTGTCTGGCGGTGGGGCTTTACTTTTAGGTTTACCAGAATATTTGTCTAAAACCTTAGATATAAATGTTATTATTGGTGACCCTTGGTCTAGAATTCGTTACGTTGAAGAATTAGAACCAGTTTTAAAAGAGGTTGGACCTAAATTAGCAGTAGCTATTGGGCTAGCATTAAGAGAAATTTCTTAATTAAAAAACACATGTTTTCTTTCAAAAAAAAACAAAACAGTAAACAACCTTCAGCTCAAAGCGATGTAAAACCATCGCCTAAAGAAAAGGTAGATGATTTTGATGCTTCAAAAAATCCGGAAATTTTAGAGGTTAACTTAGTTAAAGATGAAATTATTGTTCTTTTTGATTGGAATAAGCATCTCTTTTTAACTTTCCTAGTTCTTATCTTTACTGGGGCTTTTGTTTTTGAAATTTATTTAGGACTCGATTATTGGGAAGAACGAGAGAATCAGAGATCGCAAGAGATTAAAGAGGAAACAAATAAAATAAGACTTGAGACTATTGAATTAAATAATAAATCTCAAGATGCTTTATCATTTAAAGATAAGTCGTCCGCTTTTAGTGACTTATTAGATAACCATATTTATTGGACTAGGTTTTTTACTTGGCTTGAATCTAATACTCTAAACACAGTGCAATTCGGAAGTTTTGACGGTAATCTTTCTGGTTCTTATTCTTTAGCTGCTTCAGCCCCGTCTTTTGCAGAAGCTTCTTGGCAGGTAAAGGTTTTAGCTGACAATAAAAATGTTAAAAAAGCGTCAGTTAATTCTGTTAGTTCTAAAGTTATAGATGGTGATAATCTTGAAGATTCAAAAGTAGGAAGTGTTTCTTTTTCTATTGACTTGGAGATAGACCCGACAATTTTTAAAAAAAGTAAATAAAATATATGCGAGACGGGTCAAAAAAAAATTTAAATGAAATAAATATATTTTTGAATCAGTATTTTAACTTAATTCTAATTATTTTAGTTTTAATTTCTCTAGTTTTATCTTATCTATTAATTCTTAGTCCTAAACATCGGGCCGCTGAACTTTTAATTAAAGATAATATTTCTAATCAGCAATTACTTCTTAATCAGCAACAAAAAAAGCTTTATAATTTAAAAATTATTAGTGATATTTATAGCAAGGTTCCTTCAGATGATTTACTTAAATTTAATCTAGTTTTACCTTATCAATATAAACAAGAACAGTTATTCGGAGAGTTTGAAGAAATTGCTAATAAAAACGGTTGGATTCTTACCTCTGTTAGTTTAAGCTATCCCGATGAAAGTTTATCTGAAGCGCCATCAGCGCCATTAACTGGTGATATTGTTTTCGGATCTTTAAACCCGAAAGTTGGTCGGGTTGAAGTATCTTTAAGTCTTTCTGGGCTTGACTATCAGGGGGTCAAAAAATTGTTAACAGTTATGGAGGAAAATTTACGATTATTTGATATTAAGCAAATTTCTTTCTCTGGGGAAGAGGTGCAGTTAATCCTAATAACTTATTATTATAAAACCAACGACGGAATTTATGAAAAATAATCTAAAGAAAATTTTATTATCATTAGTAGCTTCCATCTTTTTAGGGGGGGTAATCATTTTTATTTATCGATTTGAGCTTTTTAATTATTTAACTTCAAAAGCCGATATTGTTTTGATAGAGGCTGTTTATAGTTCAGATATTTCTGTGATAGAGACGATTGATGTTTCAGTTTTAAAGTCCGAGACCTTAAGCTCTTTAAAACAAAATATTAGTGATTTTGATTTTAATAATATCTGTTATCGACCGACGACCGTTATTCAAACTAGTGAGGGAACAATTACTCAAAAAACTCGAAGTTGCATAGTTGGTAACCGATTACCATTTGTCGTAGAAGAAAAAAATAATTAGAAAATCAAATGTCAAACGATAGAAATAAAGAAATTCTTGCCTTGTTAAGTAGTAAGGGTTTATTAAAAGCTGAGCAGGTCGAAGAAGTTATGATAGCCTTACAAACGGGTAAGGAAGACTTGACCGCTTTTTTAATTACCAAAAATTTCATTGCCGAAGAGGAATTAACTAAGATTAAGGCGGAATTTTATAAACTTCCCTATCAAGCCCCCTTAGAAGTTGAAATAGATGAAAGTGTTTTAAGATTTTTACCGGAGGAGGTTGCTAAAACTTATAAAATTATTTGCTTTGGTAAAGAGGAAGATGTTTTAAAAATTGCTTTAGTTGAACCTAATTTAAAAGCGATGGAGGCAGTTTCTTTTCTTGTTTCTGGTGAGAAAAAAAGAGTTAATTATTATTTAATTTCTAACTCAGGTTGGGAGAAACTTTTTAAACAATACCAAAAAATTGAAGAGGAAATTTCCTCGGCTTTAGAAAGTCGAGCAGAGGAAGAAGGCGATGATTTAATTACTGTTGACACGGAGACGTCTAATTTAAGTAGTGAAGATATTAATAGCGCTCCAGTTAGTCGTATTGTTTCTGTTATTATCCGTCACGCAGTTGAAGCTCGAGCATCAGATATTCATATCGAGCCTTATGCCAAGGAGAGTAGAGTTCGTTATCGTATTGATGGTATTTTACATACCTCTTTATCTTTACCAAAAAGTATTCATAACGCCGTCATTTCTCGTGTTAAGGTTTTAGCTAAGTTAAAATTGGATGAAACTAGAATCCCCCAAGACGGAAGAATTAGATTAATAGTTAATAATCGTGAGGTTGATTTTCGTATTTCAACTCTACCTCTGGTTAGTAGTGAAAAAGTTGTTATGCGTATTTTAGATACTTCTAAAGGTGCACCTAGTTTAGAACAATTAGGTTTTAATAAATTGGCTTTAAGAAAGATTAGGGAGGGAATTAAAAAAACTAGTGGTATTTTTCTTGTTACTGGTCCGACTGGTAGTGGTAAAACAACGACCCTTTATTCGATTTTAACAATTGTTAATAAAGAAGGTGTTAATATCTCAACCCTTGAAGATCCGATTGAATATGAAATAAAAGGTATTAACCAGTCCCAAGTTAGACCAAAAGTTGGGTTTTCCTTTGCTAGCGGACTTCGCTCTCTTTTGCGTCAAGATCCAAATATTATCATGGTTGGAGAGGTTCGAGATGAGGAAACGGCGGAGCTTTCTATTCATGCTTCTTTAACTGGTCACTTAGTGCTTTCAACTTTACATACCAATGATGCCTTAGGCGCAGTTTTTCGTTTGCTTGATATGAAGATTGAAAGATTTTTATTATCTTCAACTTTAAAAACCGTTATCGCCCAAAGACTAGCTCGTAAGCTTTGTGAACATTGTAAACAAGAAACAACTTTGTCGGTTGATGCTTTAGCAGAAATTAGAGAAAATCTCGCTGGCTTACCGGTTAATGTTTTGCAAGAAGAATTACCGTTGGCAACAAGTTTGGCTGATGTTTTAGAAAAATATAAAATTTATCAAGCGGTTGGTTGTTCCCGTTGCGATAATACGGGCTACGCTAGTCGTTTAGCGATTTCCGAAGTTATTGAAATTAATGATAGCTTAAAAGAAATTATTAATAAGGGTCAGGTTTTAAATTTTGAAGCTGTTTGTAAAAGTCAAGAATTTGTTTCAATCAAACAAGACGGAACGATCAAAGTTCTTCAGGGCCAAACAACTTACGAAGAAGTTTTAAGAGTTATTGAGAGTTAATTTTAATATATGTCAATCTTTAATTATTCAGCCGTAAATCCCAATAATCGGTCAAAGCACGGAACGATTGTGGCAGTTTCTGAGCACGATGCTATTTTACGTTTAAGTCAGAAAGAATTAAGCGTAAAATCAATTACTGACACGACCTACTCTTTAGAGAATAAGATTTTAAAATTCATTAACCCAGTTGCAAATAAAGACTTGGTTATTTTTACTAGGCAGTTTTCAGTTATGATTTCGGCGAGCGTGCCAGTAGTTGAATCATTAACCGTATTACTTGAACAAACAAGAAATCTTTCTCTTAAATCAATGATTGCCGAACTTGCCTTTGAAGTTGATAGTGGCTCTTTTTTATCCGACTCTTTTGCTAAACGCCCAAAAATATTCTCAGCCTTTTTTGTTAATATTATTCGTTCCGGAGAAACTTCTGGCAAGCTCGATGAAGTTTTAAATTATTTAGCCGATGAGATGGAAAAATCTTATGATATTAGTTCTAAAATTAGAGGGGCAATGATTTATCCAATTTTTGTTATAACTGCTTTAGTTGGGGTTGGCATTATTTTAATGGTTTATGTTATTCCTAATTTAACCGCGATTTTAACAGAGACGGGAGCTGAGCTTCCTTTATCAACCAGAATAGTTATTACTGCTTCCGAATTTTTACAAAAATATTTGCTTCTAGTTATTGCTTTTGTCGTCGCCGTTATTTTTGCCATTCGTTTTTATAGTAAGACATATATTGGCCATCGTAATTTAGATATTTTAAAATTAAAGATGCCAATTTTTGGTAAACTTTTTCAATATATCTATTTGATGCGCTTTGCTCGTTCGCTTTCAACTTTACTAAAGGGAGGAGTAACAATTACTAGAAGTTTAGAAATTGTTGCCAAAGTTGTTAACAACACAATTTATCAAGAACTTATTTTAGAAACTTTAGAATCAATCAACGACGGTCATCCTTTTGCCGAAGTTTTTGATAGGAGCGATAAGTATATGCCGAAGATGGTTCCTCAGATGATTGCTGTTGGGGAAAGAACGGGAAAAATTGATATTGTTTTAGATAAAATTAATGATTTTTATTCTAGAGAAAGTGCTAATATGCTTGATAATTTAAGTAAATTAATGGAGCCAATCATTATGGTTATTATGGGGGTTGGAGTTGGAATTATGGTTGCTGCCGTATTATTGCCGATGTATAATTTAGCTAGTCAGTTTTAAAATAAGAAGTTTTCAAAAAACCCTTGCGTTCCTTTTTTAAAAATGATATAATTAACATAGTGCTGAAAATAAGAGTTTATTTTTTTTCAGTTTTAAATATATTATTAATTTAGAAGTCTTGGAAAAGACTGAAAGTCTTAACTTAAAAGTTTTGACTTAATTTATTAGAAACAATATGTATAAAAGCAAAAAAGCTTTTACCTTAATTGAGTTATTAGTGGTAATCGCTATAATCGGTCTTTTATCAACGCTCTCTGTTATTGCTTTAAACTCAGCTAGAGCTAAGGCTAGAGACGCTAAGAGAATCTCCGACGTTAAGCAAATGCAAGTTGCTTTAGAAATGTACTATAATGATATGGCTGCTTATCCGACTGCTGCTACCGGAGGAGAGCCCATAGCTTCAGATAACGCTACTTTTTTAAGAGCTGTTCCTGTTCCACCAGAGCCAATTGATGGAGCTGTATGTCAAGATTCTGATGGAAATTATGATAAAGATACTTATAAATATGTTGTAACTACTACTGCCGGAGCCGTTCCATCTTATTCAATCGGTTTTTGTCTTGGATCTGATATTGGTAGCGGTACGACTAAAGTTACTGGAGATACAATTTTATATATGACGCCAGCCGGTATTAATGAATAAGACTTTATTAATATATATAGTTAAAACTTGACTAAAAAACTCTCTAAATTAGAGAGTTTTTTAAATTTAGTTAATATTTTAAAAAAATACCTTGTGGCTCTTTTTAAAAAATGATATAATGATTTTAGTATTAGAAATTATAATTCAGTTTTTAATATAATCTATCTAGAAAAAATATGCACAAAAGCAAAAAAGCTTTTACCTTAATTGAATTATTAGTAGTAATCGCTATCATCGGTCTTTTATCAACACTCTCCGTTATTGCTTTAAACTCAGCTAGAGCTAAGTCTAGAGACGCTAAGAGAATTTCTGATGTTAAGCAAATGCAACTTGCTTTAGAAATGTATTTTGATGATATGGCTGATTATCCGCCGATGGCTAGCGCTGGTGCAGCCATCGTCGCCGCATCCACCACTTTCTTAAGAGTTATTCCTGTGCCACCCATTCCAATTGATGGAGATTTATGTAATTCTGGTACAAATTCTAATTATGATAAGGATACTTATAAGTATACTAGAACTGCCACGGGAGCAAGACCTTCTTATGTGATTGGTTTTTGTCTTGGCTCTGATGTTGGTAGTGGTGTCACTAAAATTACCGGTAATATGCTTTTATATATGACCCCGGCTGGAATTAGCTGGAATTAGTAAGTAAAACTTTATTAATATATATAGTTAAAACTTTCTCAAAAAACCCTTTGTTTTAAAGGGTTTTTTCTTTTATTAAGCCTTTATGCTATAATTTATTTAAAGTTTAGATGGTATTTAAAATAATTTAATGGAAAACCTATCTTTAAAAGTGCCAAAAATATATAATAATCAAGAATTTCTTCAAAGTAATGTTTGGGAAAATATTGTTCAAAAAGCAGGTGAGGAAACTTGCCGGATTGAGCAAGCCTTATTAATTTCAAAAAAAATTAATCTACCTTTATTTTCAAGTCTGAAAGCTTTTCCACCACTTAATTATCAATATTCTCCTAGGGGCCCTATTTTAAAAAATAGTTTAGAAAAAAATGAGATTTTAGATAATTTTTTAATTTTAGTAAATAAAATAAAACAAGAATTTAAGCCCATTTTTTTTCGTTTTGAACCAGAGCTTGAGTTGATAGAAACTTTAAAAAATAAAGCTTTGGGATATAAAGTTTTAGATAAATATAAGTTAAAAAAGACAATAGATTTACAACCGCGTCAGACTTTATTAGTTGATTTAAGCTTGAGTGAGGAAGATATGCTCAAGGCGATGCAGCAAAAAACCCGTTATAATATTAAATTAGCGGCGAAAAAGGGAGTGGAAATTATAGAAGTTTCAATGAATGGTGACAGTAAAAAATCTTTTGCAGAAGATGCTTCGGATCAAATAGATAAGGCTCAAAATAATTTTACTTCTGATTCTAATTTTGAACTTTATTTTTCAGAGTTTTTGACTTTGATGAAAAAAACTTCAAATCGAGATGGTTTTAAGATCCATAGCGAGGCTCATTACAAAAATCTTTTAATTAGTAGCGCTGGGAAAATTAAATTATTTTTTGCACAGTATCAGGGTCAAAAAATTGCTACCGGCTTATTTTCTTTTTACGGGGATAAAGTTATTTATCTTCACGGAGCGAGTGATAATGAATTTAGAAATTTTATGGCGCCCTACTTACTTCAATTTGAAATTATTAAAAAAGCGAAGGGGGCGGGTTTTAAATTCTACGATTTCTATGGTATTGATGCTAAAAAATGGCCTGGAGTAACTAGATTTAAACAGGGTTTTGGTGGTTTTGTTTATAATTATGCCGGCACTTATGATTTAGTTTTTCGTCCCGGTCTTTATTTACTCTATAATTTTTTAAGAAAATTAAGAAGAAGTTTTTAAAAATATGTTGGCAGTTTTAAATTTAACTAAAAAAAAGTTTTCAGCTTTAAGTTTAAAAAAATTAGCTGAAGATTTTTTGAAAAAATATAAAATTGAAAAAGCGGAAATTTCTCTTGTGCTTATTGGCGATAAAAGGTCTCGGACTTTGAATAAAAAATATCGCCAGAAAGATTATTTAACTGATGTTTTGTCTTTTTCTAATCCCGACTTTAAAATAGGAAAAGATAATTTTTTAGGAGAGATTTTTATTAATTTAGCTGAAATTAATCGTTTAAAAAAGTATGAGGCAATGTTTTTAGAATTAGAAAATTTTAAAGTAGATGAGTTTTTAAAGGCCTCTAAATCAGTGAAGGAAAAATATTTACTATATTTTATTTTCATTCACGGGCTACTACATCTTCTTGGTTTTGATGATGAAGACGATGGAGATAGAGAAAAAATGCTTCGTCTTGGTGCTAATTTTTTAAAATGCTATAATTAAATTCTAGGATATTATCAGATGTTTAAAAAATTTAAAAGTTTTAAAATCAAAAAAAATAAATATTCTCGTTTTTTGGCGGGTACTTTTTTTATTTTATTTTTTAGTGTTAGTCTCGTTATTCTACCTAAAGTTGTTAAAGCGATTGCTGATATTCATGGTTCGGCTTGGTGGGGAAATGATTTAAAGTTTATTTATTTTAATTGTGAGGATTATGAGTTTGGTAGTCATTTTGATTCGCCTGAAAACTTTAGAGACTTGCCGGAACCGCGGGGTTTTCATTTTTATATTGCTGGTTGTGTTATTGACCACGGGGTGAAAATTGCTAATGATGGAAATCTTTTTGGAGCGGCCTTTAATCATAGTAAGGGGATGATTAATTTTGGCGGATCTTCAACTCCAGTAAACCTAACAACAGAACAATATAATAGCTTTAATTCTAATTGCCTCAATGCTTGTAACGCCGAAAATTTTTGTTCTGCTTGTTATAATTCTTTAGATCAAAAAATTTATGGCTATGCTCAAGCTTCAAGTACTAGTGAGTTAATTAGACTTGATGTTAATTTAGGCTTACCTTCTGAAAATGATTTACAACTTAAGTCTTGGAATTTATCAAGTTCAACTAATCCCTATTATAGTACTGTTGAGCCAGGAGATTTCGTTGGCCATGCTTCAAGCACGGTTGCTGGTTTACACCAATCTATAAGTTTTAATTGTTTGAGCGAATATGGCAGCGAAGGATTAGCTTTATGTAATGAGCTGGATAAAGAGGACTATAAGGTTTATATAAAAAATCCTGAGATTGGGCAGATGACGGCGCCTAACTGGTCTTATGAATCCGCTTGCTCTTCCCCTGGTAACGCCAAGCAAGCAGTTTTAAAATGGTCCTTGAATAGTGTGGGCTCGTTTATTAGTGGCTATGAAATTGCTGTCACGCGAACCGATATTCCAGCAACTAGTAGTCCTGATACTATTTGTTATAGCGGTTTTAAATTAGGTTCAGCGACTCAATATACAATCCCAAATGCCTTAGACACTCTTTGTACAACTACCAATGATTTAGATTATAATGAAGATTATTATTGGTTTATCCGTCTTTATTACCTTGAAAATTCAGTTCATACGCCGACTGAGTGGTATCAATTTGGCGCTAATGACGGCCATCAAGGAGAACTTTATGATATTGATAATGGGCCCTCATCAATTACAAATAAAGCTAAAACTTTTAGTACTTATAAACATGAATTTCCAACCCCATATTTTACCTGGAGTCCGCCGGAGATAGAAGTTGGCGCTACTACTACTATTTTTACTGCTTTAACCCCAAGTAACGAGTCAAGGTATTATACCGACGTTAGTCCGTCTACAAGTATTATTTGTGATGAAAATGGTGTAAATTGTCAGTATCTTTGGTCGGTTATTGGTAATGTTTCTGATATTTCTAGTCCGACAACAGCGACAACGACCATTACTTTTCATGAAGCTGGCAATGCCGATGTTAATTTAAGAGTAGAAGATTCTAGCGGTTATTATTGTATTGCAACCCGACAAATATTAGATATTAATTATGGTTTACCAATTTGGCGCGAAGTTAAAGCGGAATAAAACAAAGTAAAATTTTAAAAAATGAAAAATTTTTTTGACAAGCAAAATAAAATACAAGGAGCTTTTACTTTAATAGAGATGGTTGTTTCTTTAGGGGTAATTATGATAATTTCTGTTATTTTTATTGCTAATTATCGGAATGCCAATAAACGGACAGATTTAATTATGACGGCTCAAAGTCTGGTAGCCGATATTCACGCTGCTCAAAATAATTCTTTAGGACTGGTTAAATACGGTGAAGATGTTCCAGCTGGTGGTTGGGGGGTTAATTTTAATAAAACAAATAATACTTATACGATTTTTGCTGATTTAGAAGCTCCTCTTGAAGATGGTAACCTTGCATATGATGCTAGTGATGAAGCGGAAAGAAATTTTGGCGCGCGCGAAATTAATTTTCGTGGAGAAATTGAAATTGAGGAATTAACAATTTTTAGTGGAGTTAATGGTTCGGCATCAAGTACAACTAATGTCGCTAATGTTACTTTTTTACCACCAGACCCAAAAACAAATATTTATAACCAAGCGACAACGGCAACAGGAACGGCTCTAACAGTTAAACTTAAAGAAGTTAATGGCGAAGGGAGAAGAACTGTTAAAATAAATTTCTTAGGTTTAATTGAAATGATTGATTAAAAAAAATGAAAATAGAATTTAAAAAAAATAAAGAAGCTTTTAGTTTGATTGAAATTGTCATTATCTTATTTATCATTTCTATGGGATTGATTGGGATATTGTCTTTAATTGTGCAAAATATCCAGAGTCAAGATTATAATAAAAATAATTTAATCGCGACTCAATTAAGTCAAGAAGGGATAGAGCTTGTCAGAAGGATTAGAGATAATAATTTTAAGCAAGGTAATAATTTTAATACTGGCTTAGCAGAAAATCAGTCAGAAGTTTTTAGTTATTGCTTTGATTATAACGATAGTGCTCCAGTTGTTAGCGCTGAAGCTTGCTTGTTGCGATTTGACGGGGACGGTTTTTATGTTCATGGATCTTTAGGAATTTCTAGTGGTTTTTCTCGCTTAATAAAAGTTGAATTAATTGATGAGGATTTAGCTGTTGGGGTAGCTTTAAAAGTTATTTCTGAAGTTTATTGGAATAGTCGTCTAGGTATAAGTTCTTATGCGACCGAGACTTTGCTTTATGATTGGTATTAAAATTATTTTTAGAATATGGTAATAATTAAAAGTTTTAAAAAAATAAATAAAATATTTATTGGATCAAGAAAGACTTTGGCTTTTAGCTTGATAGAAGTTATCGTTTCCGTTTCAATTTTTTCGGTTATTATTTTATCAATGACTGGTATTTTTAAAATGGTTATTGATGGGCAAAGAGGGGCAATTGCGACTCAAAATGTCCAAGAGAGTCTAAAATATTTTTTAGAAGTTATTAATAAAGAAATAAGAATGGCAGTTGATAGCGAGGGTTTTTGTGAAGTAGCTTCTGGGGATGTTTTTAATTTAGTTCAGACTCAAGATGGAGATGTTTTATATTTTAAAAATTTTTATGGAGAATGTGTTGTTTATGCAACGGAAACTGAAGGCGAAAGCAAAAGGTTTAAAATTTCCAGGGGAGCGAATTCTGGCTATATTTCACCTAAGCAAATTAATATTGATGAATTAAATTTTGTTTTAAGTTCGGGTATAAATTCTCAGAATTTAATAACGATAAATATTAAAGCCAGAGCGCTTAACGCCCCTAATACTGAAGCGGCGATGACTTTGCAGACAAGCCTTAGTTCAAGATATTATAAATAAATTAATTAATTATTCAAATAGTTTTAAGTTAAAATGAAAAAAAATATTAAAAAATTTAAAAAAATATTTAAACATAGGGAAGTCTTTTTTGATTTTTTAAATAAGATAAAACTCTTTAAGCCTGGTAGTGCTTTGATTTTGACAATGTTTATTTTAGCGGGCATGCTTTTAGTCGCAATTAGCTCTTCTTACGTTATTACTCTTGGAATAAAAGCTGGGGGAATCCAGGCGCAATCAACTCGGGCTTATTTTATTGCTGAAAGCGGAATGGAGCGTTTCCTTTGGGAGTTAAGGGTTAACGGTCATTCTTATCTTGACGATGAAAAAAATAGTCCACCGGCCTTTGTTAAAGAGTTAGTTCCCGAATCAGCAACGGGGGTTTTAAGAAAATTTGAAGTGATAAGAAGGGACGATAGAGTTTATCAATCAGTTGGAGAATTTGGTGCTACGAAAAGAGCGGTTGAAATTGAATTTTAATTGATATTTTAATTGATATTTTTATTTACAGCTTTTTAAAAAAGTTGTATAATATAGTTAAGAAAAGTTTTGGATTTTGTTAGAAAAGATTTAGAAAATGATTAGAAAATGATTTTAAAAATAAGAAAAAATTATTTTATTTTTGGGCTTATCTTTTTGGCGGCTTTTTTTGTTTTTGGAGCTAAAATAAAATTTGTTTCAGCGCAAAATTTAGGGCATGGAGCCGCTACTTCTATTTTTACTAAACCGGCAGACGGAACTTTATTTTCTTATGATTGGAATAATCTTTTAGGTTATAATACTGATCTTAGCGCCGTTTTTTCTTCTACTAGTTCTGAGCCTTTCGGAAGTTTTGTGCCAACATTTTTGCCAGCAACGATGAAGGGTCCAATAGGGGTTGGAAGGATACCATTAGGTACCACCAAGTTAACCGTCCAGTCAGACGGAGTAAATAAAATTTTAGGTTTATATAACGCTTCTGGGGTTGAAGTGATGAGCGTTTTAAATAGTGGGAATGTGGGGATTGGGACGACAGCACCAAGTAGTCCTCTTAATGTAGTAAATTCAGTTGCAGGGACGCCAACCATAAAAATAACTAATAATGCTTCTAGTGGAATAATTTTCCCTATGTTATTAGAAACTCCTAATATGGGTGATAATTCTATATTAGCTTTCACTCTTGGCAAATCCGCATCAACAAATAATAGAGTCTCTTTCGCATATAATCATATAAGTAATGGTAGCTTGCTTAATCGCTATTCTATTTCTTTTTATGGAGCTGAGAATCTATTTAATGTTTTAGCTTCCGGCAACGTCGGCATTGGCACCATCGCCCCTAATTATCGCCTAACTCTAGGCAGTCCGTCTCCAGCTAACTACACAATGTCAGCTGGTGGTTATCGCATCGCTAATT
>Ga0100378_1000340_pt1 | contig 51908 bp, 53 predicted proteins | sample CryGeymeta201502_FD_81535 | JGI IMG/M metagenome (GOLD analysis project Ga0100378, IMG submission 81535) | Groundwater microbial communities from Crystal Geyser aquifers in Utah, USA - Crystal Geyser metaG 2015-02 | ecosystem: Environmental > Aquatic > Deep subsurface > Groundwater | place: USA... | reverse complement strand
TAAGATATAGGAATGAACAAATAAAATACGAATTAAAAAATGTTTTACAAGATATTTGGAATCAAATACATAAAAATTAGAGAAAAGTCTGTTTCAAAGATGGACCCCCTCTAACTCCCCCTAATAGGGGGAGAATGTGACTAACTAAATTTAAAATTATACTTATATGCGTAAAGCACTAATCACCGGCATCACCGGACAAGACGGCTCTTATCTGGCAGAGTTGTTACTAGAAAAAGGTTACGAAGTACACGGTATCATCCGTCGTTCTAGTAGTTTCAACACTGAGAGAATTGACCATCTGTATCGTGATAGACACGAAAAAGGTGTGAAATTATTTTTGCATTATGGGGATTTGACTGATAGTAGTAATATTAGTCGAATTTTAGAAGAAATAAAACCTGACGAAATATACAATCTTGGAGCACAGAGTCATGTGCGTGTGAGTTTTGATTTGCCTGAGTATACTGCTGATGCTGATGGTTTGGGAACACTGCGCTTGCTGGACGCTATCAGAGACAAAGGAATGGATGTGAAGTTTTATCAGGCTGGAAGTTCAGAAATGTTTGGGAAAGTATTAGAAACTCCACAAAAAGAGACTACACCTTTTTATCCTCGTAGTCCTTATGCTTGTGCCAAAGTTTATGCTCACAATATCTCAGTAAACTATCGTGAAAGTTACAATATGTATGTTTGCAACGGAATATTGTTTAATCATGAATCTCCTCGTCGTGGTGGAACTTTTGTAACTAAGAAAATTGTGGATGCTTTTCGAAATATTAAAGACGGCAAACAAGAAAAATTATATTTGGGAAACTTAGAAGCCAAGCGTGATTGGGGCTATGCCAAAGACTATGTGGAGGCTATGTGGCTTATGCTTCAGCAAAAGGCTCCAGATGATTATGTAGTGGCTACAGGAGAGACTCATAGTGTACGTGAATTTGTCGAAGAAGCTGCCCCATATTTTGATTTTGAAATAGAATGGCAGGGGAGTGGTATGGAAGAAAAAGGAATAGATAAAAAAACAGGTAAAACAATTATTGAAATAGATGAAAAATATTTTCGTCCAGCTGAAGTGGATTTACTTTTAGGTGATGCTAGTAAAGCTAAAGAAAAATTGAATTGGGAACCAAAGACAAAGTTCAAAGAGTTGGTGAAGATTATGTGTGAAACTGAAGAATAAATTTGTCTGTTTTTTCAAATTATGTTATAATTTTTTTGCAAATAGGAGTAGAGGAGGGGGTGCCTTTAGTCCATAAAGTCTATAAAGTCCGTAAGGTCAAAAGTCTTTATGAAAGTAAACAAGTTTGAAGATATCGTAGCTTGGCAAAAAGCTAAGTTACTTACTTTGGAAATATATAAATCTTTTGGACATTGCAGAGATTTTGGATTCAAAGATCAAATTCAGCGTGCAAGTGTGTCAATAATGAATAACATTGCTGAAGGATTTGAAAGAAAAAGTGACGTAGAATTTTCTAGATTTTTATTTATAGCAAAAGGATCTTGTGGAGAAGTACGTTCTATGATTTATCTTTCTTTTGAATTGAATTATATATCAAAAGAGGATTCTAGAAAATATTATGATTTATCAATTGAAATTTCCAAGTTGATTTCTGGTTTTATAAAAACATTAAAAAAATAGCCATAAAGTTGTGAGTTTACAAAGTGTAAATACTTTATAGACTTTAAAAACTTTATGGACTTTTGACTTTATAGACTTTATGGACTATTCATCAAAAATTTATATAGCTGGTCATAATGGAATGGTAGGTTCAGCTATCCTTCGTTTACTTGAAAAACAAGGTTACAAAAATATTGTTACACGTACAAAAGAAGAATTAGATTTACTAGACGTCAAAGCTGTGGCGGATTTTTTTGCATCAGAAAAACCTGAGTATGTGATATTAGCTGCTGCCAAAGTGGGAGGAATCCTAGCTAATAATAATTACCCGGCTGATTTTCTTTATCAAAATTTACAAATTCAAAATAACGTTATTCACCAATCTTATTTATCTGGGGTGAAGAAATTATTATTTTTGGGATCATCTTGTATTTACCCACGTGAATGTCCTCAACCAATCAAAGAAGAATATTTGTTGACTGGACTACTAGAATCAACCAATGAGCCTTATGCGATTGCCAAGATTGCGGGAATAAAGATGTGTCAGAGTTATAATAGACAATACGGTACCAATTTTATCGCTGTGATGCCTACCAACCTCTATGGACCAAATGATAATTTTGATTTGAAGAATTCTCATGTTTTACCTGCTTTACTTCGTAAATTTCATGAAGCAAAAATAAATGGGAATGAAAGTGTAGAAGTCTGGGGTACGGGTAGCCCAAAGAGAGAATTTCTTCACGTGGATGATATGGCAGAAGCTTGTTTATTTGTATTGCAAAATTTTAGCCCGACTAAAGAGCAAAATGAAAATGGTGAAATATTTTTCAATGTTGGTACGGGACAAGATTTGGAAATAAAAGAATTGGCAGAAATAATCAAAGAAGTTGTAGATTTTAAAGGTAAAATTGTTTTTGATACAAGCAAACCGGATGGTACGCCACAAAAATTGCTAGATGTAGGTAAATTATATGATTTGGGTTGGAAAGAAAAATTTAGTTTAAAAGAGGGAATTGAGGATGTTTATAAATGGTATTTGAACTCTATTGACACCTAATGACACTTATTGTTATAATATAGTCTATAAAGTCCTTAAAGTTTTTAAAGTCAAAAGTGTTGATTTTATAAACTTTTCTAATGACTTTATAGACTTTATGAACTTTAAGGACTTTTGACTATTCTATGGAAATCAAACCAAACTCAGTCTATACTACAGCAGAAGCTCAAGATCTTCTAAAAGTGAGTAACAGCACCATGAAAAGACTTCTTAAACAAGGTCTTATTCGTGCTAACAAGATTGGTAAACAATATAGAATTCTTGGTCATGAACTTTTACGTTTGCTTTCTCCTGATGTGGATCAAAAAGCGACAGATTTGTATCAAAAAGTGAAGATAAAAACTATTGAAAAAACTAAGGATTGGTAAAAACTAGTCAAAAGTCCTTAAAGTCTCTAAAGTCCATAAAGTAATTACTTTCAGACTTTCGACTTTATGGACATTACAGACTTTAGACTAATATTTATGGAAATTATAATCAAACCAAAAAACAAATGGTGGCAACTTGATCTAAAAGAGATTTGGCAGTTTCGTGATTTGTTTTATTTTTTTACTTGGCGTGATTTGAAAGTAAAATATAAACAAACTGCCGTTGGTGTTGCTTGGGCTATTTTTCAACCATTTATAACTATGGTTATTTTTAGTATTTTCTTTGGAAGATTAGCTAAAATGCCATCGGATGGGATTCCTTATCCTATCTTTGTGTATACTGGGCTATTATTTTGGCTATTGTTTAGTTCTGGACTAGCAAGTGTGAGTGGTGTATTTATAGCTAATGAAAAAATTGTTACAAAAATTTATTTTCCACGTATTATTTTACCTATATCAAGTATTATAACTAATGTTGTAGATTTTTTTATAGCTAGTGTTGTTTTAATAGGCATGATGATATATTATCAGTACACTCCTTCATTGGTTGGTTTGTTGCTTGTTGTGCCTTTGGTTTTAATGAGTGTTTTTTCTGTTTTGGGTATAGGTCTTTTTTTTGGGGCACTCAATGTAAAGTATCGTGATGTGCGTTTTGTATTGCCTTTTTTTATACAAATTTTAATGTTTGTAACCCCCGTAATTTATCCAGTTAGTATAGCACCTGAAAAGTATAAGTGGTTACTAGGTATTAATCCTATGTCTGGAATTATAGACACAGCAAGGGCTGGTTTGTTGGGTACGGGAAATATTGATTGGACACTTTTGGGTGTGTCTGCCATAAGTATGTGTATATATTGTATTATTGGCTTTTTTTACTTTAAAAAAGTAGAACGTTATTTTGCCGATGTAATTTGATTTTTTATGTCTGTACCTATAATAGAAGTAAAAAATTTAGGTAAGAAATATAAGATTGGAGAGTCACAGTCTTATTTGGCTTTGAGAGATAAATTTGCCCATCCTATACGTTCATTTTTTAATTCACAAAAAAATGATGATTTTTGGGCATTAAGTGATGTGAATTTTTCAGTTGAACGAGGTGACACTCTTGGTATTATAGGAAAAAATGGTGTTGGCAAAAGTACTTTGTTAAAAATTTTGTCTCAAATTACTCCTCCTACTACAGGTATGGTTACCTTGCGTGGTAGAGTAGGTAGTTTGCTTGAAGTTGGTACAGGTTTTCATCCAGAGTTGACAGGTCGTGAAAATATATATTTAAATGGGGCAATTTTAGGGATGAGAAAAAAAGAAATCAAAGATAAAATGGATGAAATTATTGAATTTTCAGGTGTAGAAAAATTTATTGATACACCTGTAAAGCGTTACTCTAGTGGTATGTATGTACGTTTAGCTTTTGCAGTTGCGGCACATCTTGAACCTGATATTTTGATTGTTGATGAAGTATTGGCTGTGGGTGATGTTGAATTTCAAAAAAAATGTCTAGGTAAAATGCAAGACATTACTAAAAAAGATGGAAGAACAGTATTTTTTGTAAGTCATAATATTGAAGCTATTAAGAGTTTGTGTAAGAAAAGTATTTTGTTAGATGGTGGTAAGGTAATAAAATATGGTTTGACTGAAGATGTGGCTAATTATTATTTGGCTGATAATGAAAAAAAATTAGACAATGCCGAGTATTATCCTGTAGAATTGAATAATAATGTAAAAGATACTAAAGTTAATCTGTTATCAGCTCGTGTATTGAATAAAGAAGGGTTGGTTTGTTCTAGATTTGGTTCTACTAACGATATAATTGTTTCAATTGAATATGAAATCAAAGAAGATATAATTGGATTTCTTGTGGATTTTTATATTTCAAATGAACAAAATGTAGTTGTCTTTGTTAGTTCAGATAATGATCGCAATCAATTTACTGGTAAAAAAAGGACAGCTGGAAAATATAATAGTATTTGTAAAATTCCTGGAAATCTTTTAAACGTTGGAAAATATTCGATTACTGTTGGAGGAAGAATACCTAATATAAAACAGTATTTTGTAGTCAGGGATGTTTTAATGATTCACATCCAATCTAATGGTGGACCTACTAGTGTTGAATCTCGTGAGAGTATAATTTATCCAGATTTGGAATGGCAAACAAAGTTGATAAATTAAATTTAATATATAAAAATTATTTATAATTTGTATGGTTGACTTAAAAAACAAATCAATTTTAATAACAGGAGGAACAGGATCCTTTGGTAAAATGTTTGCAAAAACAATTTTAGAACGTTATCCAGATGTAAAAAGATTAGTTATCTATTCAAGGGATGAATTGAAGCAATATGAAATGGCTCAGGTTTATCCAGAAAGTAAATTTCCACAAGTTCGTTTTTTTATTGGTGATGTGCGTGATTTAGCTAGGCTTAAGAGGGCATGTGAAGATATTGATGTGATTGTTCATGCCGCTGCTTTAAAACATGTTCCAATTGCTGAATATAATCCTGATGAATGTGTAAAAACAAATATTGGTGGGGCTCAAAATGTTGTTGATGCTGCTTTGGCAACCAATGTCAAAATTGTGATTGCCTTGTCTACTGATAAAGCGGCCGCACCTATCAATCTTTATGGTGCCACAAAATTGGTTTCTGATAAGTTATTTATTGCGGCCAATAATATTATAGGTAAACGTGATTTACGTTTTTCTATTGTACGTTATGGAAACGTCATGGGTTCTAGAGGTTCTGTTATTCCATTTTTTATAAAAAAAGCTAGAGAAGAAAATGTTTTACCAATTACTCATATGGATATGACTCGTTTTAATATTTCTTTGGAGTCTGGTGTTGATATGGTACTTTGGGCTATTGAGAATGCTCTTGGTCGAGAAATTTTTGTGCCAAAGATATTTTCATATAAAATTGAAACAATTGCTAGAGCTATTGCTCCAAACGCAAGGTTGGTTGAAGTTGGTATTAGACCTGGTGAAAAACTTCATGAAGAAATGATTACTGCTAGTGACTCATTTAATACTATAGAATTTGATAAATATTATGCTATTCTTCCTTCTAATGTAGAAAAAGAAAAATATTTGAAACATTTTGATGCTAAAGAAGTTGAGAAGGGTTTTCAATACAACTCTGGTACAAATGATAAATGGGAAACTACTGAGAGCATAACAAAATTAATAAAAAAGTATGTCGATGAAAATTTTGAACCAATCCAATAATAAAGAATTTCCTTCTATTCCTTACGGGAAGCAATTTATTAATGATGATGACATAGAATCAGTTATTTTGGTTCTTAAAAGTGATTACTTGACTCAAGGTCCAGTGGTGGCTAAGTTTGAGGAAAAATTTGCAAAGTATGTTGGGGCTAAATATGCTGTGGTGGTATCAAATGGCACAGCAGCACTTCATCTCAGCGCTTTGGCTCTTGGGGTAAATGATAATAGTAAAGTAATAACTACACCTATAACGTTTGCAGCCTCTGCTAATTGTGTTCGTTATTGTGGTGGTGAAGTTGTTTTTTCAGATATAAATAGTTCTACTGCAACTATTGATTTAATTGCTTTGCGTAAATTATTGAAAACATCACCTAAAGGAACTTATCAAGGCATTATTCCTGTGGATTTGGCTGGTTATCCCATTAATATGGAAGAAGTCAAAAAAATTGCTGATGAATTTGGACTTTGGATTATAGAAGATGCTTGTCATTCTCCAGGAGGATATTTTACAGATAGTAATGGGGTAAAACAGTTTTGTGGCAATGGGAATTATGCTGATTTAACAGTATTTTCATTTCATCCTGTGAAACATATTACTACAGGTGAAGGTGGAATGATTACTACAAATAATGAAGATTTGTATAAGAAACTTTTGTTGTTGAGAACACATGGTATAACAAAAGATCCTTTGTTTTTAAAAGAAAATCATGGTGGCTGGTATTATGAAATGCAAGAATTAGGTTATAACTATCGTCTTCCAGATATTCTTTGTGCTTTGGGAATTTCACAATTAGAAAGAGCGGATGAAAATATTAAGAAACGTAAAGAGATAGCTGATACTTATGATCAAGCTTTTGAAAATGTTGAAGGAATAGAAATTGTTTCTGGAACCAACAAAGAATTATTAAATAAGGGTATTAGTCATGCTTACCATCTTTATATAATTAGAACTAAAAAACGTAAAGAACTTTATAATTATTTGCGTGAACACAATATTTTTGTTCAGGTACACTATATACCACTAAATATTATGCCATACTATAAAGCATTGGGCCACAAAAAGGGTGATATGCCGGTGGCAGAAGAATATTATGGAGAGTGTCTTAGTTTACCTATGTATCCTTCCTTAAAAAAAGAAGAACAAAAATTTGTTATTGAGAAGATTCTTTATTTTATTAAATTTTTAAATAATAATTAATACATAAACTTATGATTAAAACAGAACAGGAAAAATTTTGGAGTTCAGATTTCGGGAAAAAATATACTGATCGTAATATTTATAGCCCTGTAGAATTGGACAAATTTTATAAGAAAAATTATGGGGTAACTCGCTCTCAGATGTTTGATGATTTTTTAGGGGATTTAAAAATTAATAATGTGTTAGAGGTTGGCTGTAATGTTGGTAATCAACTACGTCTTCTTCAGAAGAAAAAATTTAATAATCTTTATGGAATCGAGATACAAACAGAAGCAGTAGAAAGAGCTAAAAAGATAACTAAAGGAATTAATATAATTCAAGGTAGTGCTTTTGAGCTACCTTTCAGAGATGATTATTTTGATTTAGTTTTTACAGCAGGTGTTCTTATACATATCCATCCAAATGATCTTGAGGCTGTCATGAAAGAGATTTATCGTGTTAGTAAGAAATATATTTTTGGTTTTGAATATTATGAAGATGAGTGTCAAGAAATAATTTATCGTGGTAATAAGAATCGTTTGTGGAAGACCGATTTTGTAAAAGTTTACCAAAATTGTTTTCCAGATTTAAAATTATTAAAAACCAAGGTTTATCCTTATTTGGATGATGAAAATAGAGATACTTCTTTTATTTTCAAAAAAGTTATTACTCACTCATAATTGATAGTTATATGGTAAGTTTGAAAGTTGGTAAAAGATTAATAAATCAAAATAGTCCAACATTTATTATTGCTGAAGCTGGTAGTAATCATGATGGTGATTTGAACCAAGCTTTTCAGTTGGTAGATATTGCAGTAAAAGCAAAGGTTGATGCTGTCAAATTTCAGATTTTTAAAGCAGACAAACTTTATCCGAAAAATTGTGGTAATATAAAGTTGGATAACAAAATTATAGATATTTATGGTTTTTTAAAGAAACATGAAGTTGACTATAGTTGGATTCCAAAATTAAAAAAATATTGTGATCAAAAAAATATTATTTTTTTTGCTACCCCATTTGATGAAAAAAGTGCTAATATTTTAGATGATAGTGGTGTTTTGGCTTATAAAATAGGTTCACCAGAACTGAATCACATCCCTCTTATAAATCATATTGCTAAAAAGAGTAAACCTATGATTCTTTCAGATGGTTTGAGTACTTTATCTGAAATTGAATTGGCAATAGAGAGTGTAAAAAAACAAAATAATAATCAGGTTGCAATTTTACATTGTCTTTCTTCTTATCCAGCCCCTGCAAATGAGTATAATTTGAATTTTATTCAAACTTTAATTAAAGTTTTTGGTGTTGTCGCTGGAGTTTCTGATCATACTACTAATCCATTTTTAGTTCCAACTTTAGCTGTTTGTAATGTGGCGCGTATTGTTGAAAAACATTTTACTCTTAATAAGAAATTACCAGGGGCAGATCATTTTTTTGCTTTAGAACCAGATGAGTTAACACTTATGGTAAAAAAAATTAGGGAAGTAGAAAAATATTCATTACGACAAAAGGAACAATATATGTCCAAATATAAAGATATTATGGGAGGTTATCAAAAAACTATAGCTCCAAGTGAAATGGAGTTATATCCTGGTGATAAAAGATCAATTTTTGTTATAGGTGATATTAAATCTGGTCAAAAATTAAATAAAAAAAATATTAGAGTTCTTAGGGCTGAAAGATTTTTGAAACCGGGTATTCATCCTTCTTTTTATGATTTGATAATTAATAAAACTGCAAAAAGAAATATTAAAAAATTTCAAGGTTTACAGTGGAGTGATGTTTTAAATTAATTATATATAATAAACAAATTTTATGGTTGATGATAAAAAAAATAAATATCTATGGGAAAGATTGCATACAGAGTCACGTTTTTTGGTACGTTATCCTCACGAGCGTCTTATACAATTTGTTTTTGGTAATTTTTCAAGAGATAAAGCTAGTGACTTTAAAATTTTAGATTATGGTGGAGGTGCTGGACGTCATACAGTTTTTTTATCAGAAAATAAATTTAAAACTTATGCATGTGATATTTCAGAGACTGGTTTAAAATTTACTGAAAAAATTTTAAAGGAAAAAAAATTAAAAGCTGACCTAAAGATAATATCAGGGGACAAATTAGATTATCCAGATAATTATTTTGATAGTATCGTTAGTTTTGCAGTTTTGTATTATTTAAGCTCTCGTCAATTAGATAAAATTATACCAGATATCTATAGAATTCTGAAAAAAAATGGTAAAATTTTTATGGTTTTAAGATCTACAAAGGATTACAGGATTAAACATGCTAAGTTGGTTGGTAATGGAGATTATACAATTGTTGGTGATAAAAAAACAAGAGTTAATAATGAAAATAAGATGTTGATGCATTTTTTTTCAAAAAAAGAAATTGAAAAAAGATTTTCAATTTTTAAGAAGGTTTGTATTGATGAGATGGTAAATACTTATGATAATGGAAAAATTATCGACCATGATTATATTGTTCAATTAGAAAAATAAGTTAAAATTATGGATAGTATGAAAAAAAAATTAGGAATTTTTATTCAAGCTAGAATGGGGTCAACCAGACTCCCTGGTAAGGTTCTTAAAAATATTGGTGGTAAATCAGCTTTGAAAATAATGATTGATAATTTAAAAAAGACAGAATATTCTGATAGTATTTTTATTTTAACTAGTGATAAAAAGGAGGATGATAAAATTGAAAGATTTTGTAGGGAAGAAAAAGTAATATGTTTTAGAGGTAGTGAAGAGGATGTTTTGGATAGATTTTTTAAAGCTTCTGAAAAGTACAATATTAAGTATGTGGTAAGGCTAACAGCAGATTGTCCTTTTTTATCTATGACAGTTTTGAAAGATTCTATTGTTGATTATTTTGAAAATGGTAAGTTTGATTATCTGAGTGCTATTGATTACCCAATTGGGTTAGGCGATGTGGAAATAACTAATTTTGTTTCATTATCTAAAGCATATGGCGAGTCTACTAAAAAGTATCACAGAGAACATGTTTTAACTTATTTAAAAGATCACCCAGAAAAGTTTAGGGTCTTTTTTAAAGAAGCCCCTGGTAAATATAATAGGACGGATATTAGATTAACTCTTGATGAACAAAAAGATTTAGAATTATTACAAATAGTCTATAAAAAAAATAATGGTAGAATTGATTTGGACTCGATAATTGATTTGTTTAATAAAGAACCAGATCTCTTGTTAGTTAATCGTCATGTAAAACAAAAAACAGTATGAAAACTTTTATTACCCAACCCACTTATTTACCTTGGTTAGGTATTTTTAAAGCAATTGATTATTGTGATAATTTTGTTTTTTATGATGATGTTCAATTTGAAAAGCAATCTTGGCAACAAAGAAATCGTATAATTAATATTTCTAATAATGGGAAACCTTTTGTTTATTTGAATGTTCCTGTAGGTGAACATTCTTTAGAGACAAAAATAAAAGATATAAAAATTAAGGATAAAAATTTTTATAAAAAGCATCTGGATTTAGTTAGGATTAATTACAAAGGGGCTCCATTTTTGGATGAAGTTTTAGATGTTTTGGAACAAGTTTATTGTAATAATTATGAGTATTTGGCTGATCTAAATATAAAACTTATTATGGTTTTGAGTGATTATATTGGATTAAAAACAAATTTTGTCAGATCAAAAAAATTGAATATAAATGGTAATCGTAATGAAAGATTAATTAATATTTGTACATTGTTTAAGACAGATGTTTACTTGTCACCAGTTGGGTCTAAAGATTACCTTGATGATACACAGTTTTTATCGCACGGTTTAAAGATTGAATTTTTAGATTTTGTTCATCCTGTTTATTTACAAAGTAAAATACCTTTTTTTAGTCATTTATCGATTATTGATATTTTGGTTAACATTGGACCAAAAGATGTTAGATTATTAATAGATAATATTGAGTTAGTATGATTAAATATGGTTTAAAACTATGGTCTAATAATATTGATTATTTTGTTCCAGCTGTAGATTTGTTAAAAAAGAAAGAAGTTGATTTTATAGAGCTTTATTACAATGATATGATCCCCTTGGATTTGAAAGCGTTGAAAAATTTGAAAGGTTCGCCTGTTAATATACATTCCACGGATAATCATGGATTTGAAAAATTTGTTATAGGGGAAAGAGAACTTTCTATTTGGTTACAAATTAAAGATTTGGCAGAATTTTTTGAAAGTAAATTTATCATAGTACATCCTGGTCGTGAACATACTTTTAATACTTTCAAAAAAAATTTAAAAAAAATTAACACTAAAAAAATTTTAATTGAAAATATGCCTGGGTTGGATATTAAGTCTCAACCAATGTATGCTTCCAAACTTAGTGAATTGGAAGAAATCAATCAAATTAAAGATATTTGTTATGATTTTGAGAAAGCTGTTAAAGGGGCTGTTTATCATGGTATTGATTATAAAGAGTATATTAGTAATTCTCTATTAAGTTTAAAACCTGATTATTTCCATATTTCTGGTGGAGACACTAAAAGTGCAATTGATGAGCATCTAAATTTGTGGGAAGGTGATATTGATTTTAAATGGATTAAACAGAAAATACTTGAATTATCTTCAACACAAACAATTTTTCTTGTTTTTGAAGTTCCTAAAAAAGATGGTTTAAAAAATGATTTGAAAAATATCGAATATTTTAGAAATTTAATTTAATATTTTTGTTTATGAATAATGAATTTAAATACAATGATGGTGGTGAAGAAAAATTACGTGAAATATTTTCTACCTCTGAATTTGAAGAGGATACTACATGGAGAAAATATGTTAATAATTGGTCAATTTATTATCATTTATCTCCAAATAGAAAAAATTTATTACGTTGGATAGATTTTGATAAAGAATCAATAAGTATATTGGAGTTAGGTGCAGGTTGTGGAGCTATTACTTCTTATTTGACTTCATTAAAGAATAAACCAAAAGTTGTTGCTGTTGAAGGATCATCAGTACGTGCTGATTTAATACGATTACGATGTAATAAAGCAGATAATTTGACTGTTCATACTCAGACTATTCAAGATTATGAAGATTCTGAAAAATATGATTTTGTGTCGCTTATTGGAGTGTTGGAATATTCAGGTGTTTATGTTAAAGGTACTTCCCCCTTTTTAAATATTCTTAAGAAAGCTGTCAGTTTTTTGAAACCAGAAGGGGTACTTTTATTGGCCATAGAAAATCAATTTGGACATAAATATTTTGCTGGTCATAATGAAGACCATTACGGTATTCCATTTGAAGGTATTTCTGATTACCCAAATTATAAGGGTATACGCACTTTTGGTAAAAAAGAATTACAAACAATGTTAAAAGAGGTTGGGCTCAGTAAACAATATTGGACATATCCTTTCCCAGATTATAAAATGCCAAATACGATTCTCACAGACAAAAGTTTTAATACAGCTTCATTTGATTGGTTGTCATTATTGAATTTGCCTACGACAGACTCAAATTCTTCTAATAAACTTGCCTTTGATGAACGAGCATTTCTTAAAAAAATGAGTAAAAATTTAGATATATCATATTTTATGAATTCATTTTTGGTATGTGCTTCCAAAAGTGATCTAAACGAAATTTTTCAACTACAAACACTTGCAAACCATTTACAGTTTTCTCATGGTAATAAATTTCAAAATATCAAGGAATTCACTCAAACTAATCAAAATGGAATAATAGTAAATCAAAAGAAATTCCATGATGGTGAATGTATTTCTGTTGATAGTGTGGAGTACTATTCTGATTATGACAATTTACTTCTGTTAGTGGTGGATAATTGGAAACAAAAAAAATATGATATAGTTGCAAAATATTTATTACTTTGGTTGGATATTTTGAGAAAGTTTGTATTAGATTCAAAATCTAGAGATATTTGTTATAATTTTGAAAAATTTTGTTTTTCACACTTGGAACAAAAAATATATGAAAATGAGCTCGAATGGCTTCCTGCACAAAATCTTGATTTAATTTTAAGGAATTGTTTGGTAAATGATCAAAAGAATGATGTGAAAATTATTGATCAAGAGTGGAATGTTGGTGTAGATATTCCATTGAAATTAGTTGTAGATAGGGGGATGTATTATTTAATTCTAAAGATAAATCAAATGGTAGGTTTGAAAGATGTGGTAAAAAAAGGTTGTTGGAACATGCCTGATGCATTAAAAAATCAGTTACCTGAATTAATATACAAACCAAATTTAAAATCAACATTACGTTTTGATTGCTGGTTTCAAAAAGGTGTTCGAAATGGATCTTTTACACATAAACTATATAAAGTAGATTTGAAAAAGATTAAAGTTAACAATTCCTTTCATTTGAAAGATAAATTTTTTAATTTTGGTAAAATATTATTGAAAAAATTAGGTCTAAAGGATATTGTAAAATTGATTTATTTGAAATTTAAATGAAAAATACATCTCTTAAAGTTGTTTAAGAGGTGATTAAAAAAGTGAGTACTTAGAAATATGATAAATAAAACTTTCTTCGCTCCAAAAGATTTTTTAAATATTAATAAGATTTTTTGGACAAAAATACCTGATTATAATACTTTTTTTTTGGTTGATTTGACTGTGGTGGACCATGAATATCTTAATGATAGTTTGATTACTATGAGAGCTTTGGTTGATATTTTGAAAGCCAAGCCAGTTGCTTTGGTTTCTTCATCTAATGAAGAAGGTATTATATCTCTAGCAAAGAGTTATGGTATAAATGATTTTGTCTACATTGATGATTTTAAAGTTTCATTTTTATTTAAATTGTGGCTATCTTTTAGTGCTGTTATATATTGGTTATTCGCTCGCACTAAAAATCAATTATTAAATATCAAATACAAAGGTAATATAATAGGACATTTTGTTTATGATACTTTTCTAGCTTCCACTGGGATGGGTACATCTAAATGGTGGGATATTCGTTTTGCAAAATACTTACGTTTTGGATTAATACTTTATGAAAAATTTGAAAAAATTTTTTCTCAAAAAAATTATGTGTTTTTTTTAGGTTCTGAACAAATATATGTAGGTTCAGGTATTTCTTCACTGATATCTTTAAAACATGGAATAGAAGTTTTGTATAGAAAGTATGGACCAAACAAAGTCTCTTATAAAAAATATTCTAAGATTAGTGATCTGGACTTATTTCCTACACATCCAGATCAAAATGATTTTCAAAATATATTAAAAAATGAGCATAGTATTGCTTTGAATTGGACAAACACATATATTACTAATTTGTTTAGTGGAGTTATCTCTGATCATGACTGGAATGCAAAAAATGCGTATAGTAATGCCCAGAATCTTAGTGAAGTTGATTACCATAAGTTTTTTGATAAAAAATATAAATATCATGTTTTCATTTTTTCTCATGTGTTTGTAGATGCTGTGCATTGTTATCGTGAAGGATTATTTCCTGATTATGAAACGTGGTTAAGAGAAACTTTGAAAATAGCATCAAAACGTAAAGATGTTATGTGGATTATCAAACCTCATCCTTCAGATAGTGCTTACAAAACAAAAAGTAGTTCAGTTACCGTTTACAAAGACTTTGCTCATTTTGATAATATTAAACTATTTCCATCTAACACACTTACTTCTAATTTAGTTGATAAGATTGACGCTGTGTTAACTGTGAGGGGGACCGTAGCAGGTGAATATTCATGTGTTGGTATACCAGTAGTCACAGCAGGCAGGTCATCATTTGATGAAGGTAATTTTTGTATTATGCCAAAGAGTATCGGAGAATATCGAGATTTACTTTTGCATTCTAATTTTGAACGTTTGTCTGATGAAACTATTAAACGTGCAAAAATATATATGTATTTATATTATAATTATGGTAGAGTAGACCTACCTTTATTGAGTGATTTAAAGTCTGACCAGTCATTAGCTCCTTCCAAAGAAGAAATTTATAATCACTTGTTATTTAAGATAAAAAATTCAAATGTAAAAAATGTGATAGACGAAGGTTATAAAGAATACATTATTAATAAATTGAATAAAGTATGAAAAAAGTAGCTATTATCGTCCCAACTTATAAAAGAGATTTGAATGAAGATGAAAAAAAATCTTTGCGTCATTTGTTGTATTTTTTGGGGAATCACGATATTTATTATATGGCTCCAGAAGCTTTGACTGATTTGCATTATCATAAGTTTCCAACTGTGTTTTTTCCAAAAAAATATTTCAAAAGTGTGATGACATATTCTAAGTTATTACTAAAAAAAGAATTTTATCAAAAATTTTCTGAATATGAATATATATTAATTTATCAATTTGATGTTTTGGTTTTTTCTGATCAACTGCAATATTGGTGTGAAAAAGGGTATGACTACGTTGGTGCTCCATGGTTTAAATCACAAATACCAGAATATACTCATGATGACGCTTGTGGAAATGGTGGTTTTTCTTTACGTAACGTAAACAAAGCTATGGAAGTTATTGAAAAATCTAATGAATCACTGTTGGTTACTGGTTTTAAGTTTTTAAAACAGTTATTTTTTTTGGTAAAAGTAAAAAGTTTAAAATCATGGTTGAGAGGATTCAAAGAAATTTGGTCACATTCTAAGTCTTATCGTAGTCTATTAGCAGAAGATTATTTTTGGTCATTTGAGGCTAAAAATTTTGTTCCTGATTTCAAAATTCCTGATGTGGACACTGGTCTCAAGTTTGCTTTTGAGACAGGACCAAAATATTGTTTTGAAAGGAATAACCATCAACTTCCTTTTGGTTGTCACGCATGGGCTAAGCATGATAAAAATTTTTGGGAACCATATTTAATTACAAAAACAAATGAAAAAGATTGAGTATGTACGATAAATACAACAAATATAGATTTACTGTTATTACTTGCACCTATAATAGTGAAAAATATCTACAAGAATGTATCAATTCTGTAGAGACTCAAAGTTTTCAAAATTTTGAACATCTTTTTATTGACGCTTTCTCCACTGACGGGACAGCCAATATTATCAAAGATTATCAATTACGTCATCCTGATAAAGTTAGGTTGATTAAACAGGAACCAAAGGGAATATCCAATGCTATGAATGTTGGTATAAAGAACTCTAAAGGAGAAATAATTGTTCATTTACATAGTGATGATTATTTTTATAACAATCATGTTTTGTCTTTGGTGGACAAAATATTTGGTAATGGCAGTACAATGGTTGTTGTAGGAAATTGTATATACAAAAAAGATGACGGTTTTCATACAATTTGGCCTAAAAATAGATTTGTTTTTTGGTTGTTTTGTAAATTTATGGGGGCATATTTATTTTTTAGAAATGGAATACCTCATCCAGCTACGTTTATTAAAAAAGAAGTTTTTGGAAGACGTGGGATGTTTTTAGAAAATTTAAAAGTGGTAATGGATTATGAACTATGGTTTAGATTGTTAAAAAAAGAAAAATTTGTATTTATCAAAGATTTTCTTTCTGTTTATCGAGCTCATAGTACTACAGTATCTGGCACATACGCTGAGACGGGAAAAAAAGAAGTAATTGGTATCTTTAAAAAATATAGGAAACAATATTTTTTGGAGTTTATTATAAGTGTTATTATAATTAAACCGATAATTAATATTAGAAACTTAATTAAGAGTTGGTTCTCAAAATAAAAATAATTTGCAAATTAAAAGTTATATGAAAGTGGGTGTATTATATATTTGTACTGGTAATTATAAAATCTTTTGGAAAGATTTTTATTTAAGTTCTGAAAAGTTTTTTATACCAGAAGTAGATAAACAATATTTTGTTTTTACTGATGACAAAGATTTAGACTTTATTGAAAATAAAAATATAGAGATAATAAAACAAGAAAATCTTGGTTGGCCTGGTAACACTTTGAGACGTTATGAAGTGTTTGCAAAAGTAAAAAATAAATTAGAAGATTTTAATTATATATTTTTTTTAAATGCCAATCTTTTGTTTTTGGAAGAGGTAAAAGCTGAAGATTTTTTACCTAATCAAGACGAAAAGTTTACAGCTTGTTTACATCCTGGCTATTTTAATAAAAGTTTTAAAAAGTTTACTTTTGAGAAAAATAAAAAATCAAAAGCTTTTTTAGAAAATAAAGAGAAATATAGATATTTTGCAGGTGGTCTCAATGGTGGAAAGACAGAGGACTTTTTGAAAGCAATCGGTGTTTTAGAAAAAAACATAAAGACTGATATAAAAAATAATATAATTGCCAAATGGCATGATGAATCACATTGGAATTGGTTTATAAATAATCATTTAGACGAAACAAAAATATTGTCGCCATCTTATCTTTATCCTGAAGGTTCAAACCTTCTGTTTGTACCTAAAATATTGATAAGGGACAAAAGAATATTAGGTGGACATAGCCGGCTGAGAAATAAATTTTCTTTTTCTTTATTTTTTAATGAATTTAAAAATAATATAAAAAAATTATTTAGAAAATTTAAACCTAGAAAAATAATAAAAATAAAAGGTGGACTTGGTAATCAAATGTTTCAGTATGCTCATGGTAGGAGCTTGGAATTTTCTGGTAAAAAAGTTGTTTTTGATGTTTCTTTTTTTGAAGATAATAAAAATGATATTGCTAGAGATTTTAAACTGGATAATTTTAATATAGCCACTAAAGCAGAATTTATAAATAAAAAAAATATTTTTTTGGATTTTTTTATTAAGTTAGAAAGACGTTTTGGACTCAATATTGAAGAATTTTTTCAAAATGAAAAATATATCAAAGATATAGAAGAAATTATAAGAAAAGAATTTACTTTAAAAAATAACTTTGGAAATAAAGCTGGGGAAAGATTTAGGTTGATAGAAAATTCTGAAAATTCTGTTTCACTGCATATTCGTAGGGGAGATTATGTGTCAGACAAAAAAACAAAGGACTATCATGGAATTTGTGATTTAGAATATTATAAAAAGGCAGTGGATTATCTAAAGAAAAAATTAGGTGAGATAAAAATATTTGTATTTTCAGATGATATAGATTGGGTAAAAGAAAATTTACAGGTTGAAGATTTGTATTTTGTGTCTAATGATGAAATAAAAGACTATGAAGAACTGATTCTGATGAGTAAATGTCATCATAATATCATTGCGAATAGTACCTTTAGTTGGTGGGGAGCCTGGCTAAATGAAAACAAAGATAAAATTGTCATAGCTCCAAAAAAATGGTTTAATAATGAACAAGCTAATGACAAAAATGATATAGTTCCAAAAAATTGGATAAAATTATAACTATGCCAAAAGTATCTATAATAATGTCAACTTATAACAATGCTAAATATATAGCAAAAGCTATCGAAAGTGTCTTTGCGCAGTCTTTTGTTGATTTTGAGTTTATTATTATAAATGATCATAGTCCAGATAACACTGATAATATAGTGAATAATTTTGTAGACAATAGAATTGTTTATATAAAAAATAAGGAAAACAAAGGACTTGTTTACAATTTGAATAAAGGAATAGAATTAGCTAGAGGTGAATATATTGCTAGAATAGATAGTGATGATTGGTGGTTGGACAAAGATAAGTTGAGAAAACAAGTAGAATTTTTGGATAATAACCTAGATTACGCATTGATAGGAACTTGGGCCAAAGTATATAACATAGAAAATAAATATTTATTTAATATTATACATCCTAAAGATTTTTTAGGTATAAAAAATAAAATTTTAATAAAAAGTTGTTTTGTTCATTCTAGTGTTTTGTTTAGAAAAAGTGCTTCATTAGAATGTGGTAATTATGATATACAAGAAAAGTATTTGGAAGATTATGGTCTTTGGTTGCGTATGGGCGAAAGATACAAGTTGGCTAATCTACCAGAGTATAGTGTTGGATATTTATTGAATGAAAAAGGTGAAACACAAAAAAATAATTTGCGACAAATAAAGGCTAATTTGCAATTGATAAAAAAACATAGAAATTTTTATCCAAAATATTTGTTGGGATTTTGCAAATGGTCACTAAAATATTTTGTTGTTTTGTTTGGTGGGCTAAAAATCATAAATAAATTGAAAAGTAAAAATTTATGAAAATCCTTTATCTTATTACAAAATCCGAAGCCGGTGGAGCCCAAACACATGTATCTCAACTTTGTGATTATTTTTCTAAACAAAATGAAGTTGTAGTTATGTCTGGTGGGACAGGTTGGATGAAAGATAAATGTGAAGATTTGAAAATAAAATATATAGAAAACAAATATTTTTCTAATAGTCCTAATCCTTTTAGAATTTGGAAAGCTATAAAAGAAATAAAAAAGTTTACCAAAGATTTTCAACCAGATATTGTACATTGTCATAGCTCTGCCGCTGCTTTTCTTACACGCTTGGCGGTTCGTGGTAAATACAAAACTATTTATACAGCGCATGGTTGGGGGTTTAATTTGGGTATGAACTCTGTTGTTAGATTTTTAGTTTTACTTACCGAAAAGTATAATGCCAAATATACGGATAAATATATTGCTGTTTCTGAATTTGTAAAAAATTTGGGATTGAAATATAAATTAGCTAATGAAAATAAGTTTGAAGTTGTTTATAATGGGATAGAGTCAAAAGTCGAAAGTCAAAAGTCAAAAGTCAATGATAAAATAAATTTAATTTTTGTGGGTAGATTATCTGAGCCAAAGAGACCTGAGATGGTTATTGATGTAATTAGTGGTTTTGAAAAATCTATTAAAGAAAAAATTAGATTTAGTATTATTGGAGACGGAACTAAAAGAAATTATTTAGAAAATTTAGCCAAAGAAAAAAAAGTTGATGTTGTTTTTACGGGCAATTTAGAGCATAGTGACGTAATGAAAGAACTGACTAAAAACGATATTTTTGTGTTCATTTCAGCTTGGGAAGGTTTTCCTTATACAATTCTTGAAGCTATGTCAGTAGGTTTGCCTGTGATTGCTAGTAATGTTGGTGGAGTGTTAGAAGTGGTGGATAATACTGTCGGAAGGTTGGTAGAAAATGAGACTGGACAAATAGCTAATGCTTTGCTAGAGTTGATAAATCATCCTGAATTGAGATTGAAACTAGGTGAGAACGGTAGAAAATTGGTAGAAGATAAATTTAGTTTAGAAAAAATGTTGGTAAAAACGGAGGAAGTTTATAAAGAAGTATTAAGTTAAAAGTTTGTAAAGTTCTTAAAGTTTATAAAGTAATTATTTTTGAATTGTTAAATTGCTAAATGGTCAAATTGTTACTATCAATAAACTAATAAACTAATTATCTACGTTTTTTGATAAAAAATACATGATTTAGTGTAATCGTGTTTAATGAAAAAAATATGCGTTTATTATATGTTGGCGCCGGATTTGTCGGCACATGCTCAGCCGCTGTTTCTGCTTCCAGTGGACACGACGTTTTGGTTTACGATATTGATGAAAAGAAAATAAACATGTTGTCATCTGGTGACCGTGACCAGATAGAAGCCTGCCTTTTTGAAGAAGGCCTAAGTGATTTACTTACTCGCAACAAAGAGAGAATAGAATTCACTTTGGATTATAATAAAGTTATAGAATTTTTGGAAGATTGTGACGCTGTCTTCATGTGTTTGCCAACACCAGAAATTGGTGAAACAGGGGAGAGCGATTTGAAATATTATAATACTGCTGCTGAAAAATTGGCGGAAAGTTTAGTAAAACGTAATCCCTCCTCCGCTAAAATTATGGAGGGCAAACCCTCCTCCGCTAAAGCTACGGCGGGCAAGCAAGAAAAATATGTAGTCATCATAAACAAAAGTACAGTACCAATCGACATGGTAGATAAGACTCAAGAAATTTTGGAAGCCAAAGGAGTTAAGAATTTTGGAGTTGTTTCCAATCCAGAATTTTTGGTAGAAGGCAAAGCTATACAAGGTTCTATCAAGCCAGACAGAATTGTGATAGGTGCTTGGAATGAAAAAGATTTTGAGGTAATGCGCCAAGTCTATGAACGTTTTTACAATTCTCCTCAAACCAAATATATTGAAATAAATCCAAAAGAAGCGGCAGCTAGTAAACTCCTTGCCAATTATATGCTTTTCAATAAACTCGCTGTTTGTTTCGATGTCGTCGGTCGTACTTGTGAGAGTTTTGATGATTTACAATTTGAAAATGTTCGTACAGCTCTTGTGACGGATCCTCGTATTGGAAGTTGGGGACTTTATGATAGTCTCTATGCTGGAGGAAGTTGCTTTATAAAAGATGCTCGTTCACTTTCACATCAACTCAAACAAAAAAATCAAAATACTGTTTTAGTAGATGAAGTTTATTTGTCCAACAAAAGACAGTTGAAAAATTTTTTAGAAAGAATAGAATCCGCAAGTGGATTTGAAAATAAAAAAATTAGTATTTTAGGAACTGCTTTCAAACGTGATACTAATGATATCCGCAATTCTGCCAGTATTGAAATAATGAATTATCTAGCAGATAAGGATTTTTCAGAGGTAAATATTTACGATCCAGCTGCTATGGACAATTTCAAAAAGATGTTTCCTGAGTCAGAAAAAGTGAAATATCACCACCACGAGTTTGAAGCAATCCAAAATAGTGATATAATAATTATAGCTACCGACTGGCCACAATTTAGAGGTTTGGCGGATGTCTTTATGACAGAATTAAAGGACAAACCCCTTATTGCAGATGGACGTCGTATGTTACAGCATCGTTATAGCGATTTGAAAAAGGCTGGATTTAGAATTGTTGCTGTAGGAAGCAGATAAAAATTTTAAATTTTAAATTTTGAAACAATTTTATAATTTATTAATTTAAAAATTATAAACAATTATTGTCATTTTAGGTAAAATGTTTTGTTACTTCATAATTTGAAATTAAATCATTTAAAATTGTTTTAATCCCGATTTTGTCGGGACTAAATTCAAAATTATATATAAATATATTTTTATGGCTAAAATTTTGGTAACAGGTGGCGCTGGCTACATCGGTAGTCATGTCGTCAAACAATTATTAGATAAGAAAAATGATGTTGTCATCGTTGACAATCTCTCGACTGGTTTCAAAAAAACAATTAGTACTTTGCAAAAACATGCGGAAAGTAAAAAAGTAAAATTAAATTTTTATAAAGTAGATTTGGCTAATAGTAAAAAAGTAGATGAAATTTTTGCTATAGAAAAACCAAAAGCGGTTATTCATTTTGCGGCTAGTATTGTCGTTCCTGAGTCAGTTTCAGATCCTTTGAAATATTATAGTAATAATACTAGTAATACTATCAATGTTTTGCAATCTTGTTTGAATCACAAAGTTTATAGATTTATTTTCAGTTCTACGGCAGCTGTTTATGGTGAACCAGATGAAAAAGAAGTGCCTGTAAGAGAAGAAACAAGACCTTGCCCTATAAACCCTTACGGAAGAAGCAAATTGTTCAATGAAAAAATAATTCAAGATGTAGCCTTTGCTAATCCAAAATTCAAATTTGTAATTTTGCGTTATTTCAATGTTGCTGGGGCTTGTATTGATGGTGAACTTGGTCAATCTACCGAAAACGCTACACATCTTTTGAAAATATGTGCCGAGACTGCTCTTGGTAAACGTAACAAAATGAAAATATTTGGTACAGATTATAATACAAAAGATGGTACTTGTATTCGTGATTATATTCACGTCGATGATTTGGCTGCCGCTCATATCAAGTCTTTGTCATATTTAAACAAAAGCGAAAGTGACATCTTCAATTGTGGATATGGTACAGGATATTCTGTGCAAGAAGTAATAGATACCATGAAGAAGGTAAGTGGTGTGGATTTCAAAGTGGAAAAAGAAAAACGTCGAGCAGGAGATCCTGCGATACTAATATCCAACAACAATAAAATAAAAAACAAAATGGAATGGCAACCAAAATATGATAATCTTGAAATTATCTGTAGTACGGCGTTTGAGTGGGAGAAGAAATTAAAATAGTATTTTTGGGACGCCTTTCTTGGTGTCTCTTTTTTTCTGAAAAAAAATTTGTTATAATAAAATTATTAATTAATAAATATAAATATATGGAGGTAAACAAAAAGAAAATTTTCAAATTAGATATAATGTTTTTTGTAGTTTTGCTGGCTGTAGGATTTTACTTTTTTTGGAAGAGTGCTCCTGAGGCTACCGCACCTGCAAACGAAGACAATTTAGATATAAAAGTTTCTTCATCTTCTGATTTACCAGAGGGAGTCGTCGTGACAGATTTGGGGGATGGTAATAAATTGGTTATAAATGATACTGATAAATATACTGTAAAAGTGAGTGATGTATATTATGTCGAACAAACTAAAGATAAAAATTTAGCTGTAACTAGTTATTCTGATCAAAGTCAAATAAATACGGATTTTTTTGATTATAGAGTTATTTTTATATCTCATGATAACTCTTTAGAAGATTTGGAAAATTATGTAAAAGATAAATGTAGTAGTAATTTAGATTGTAATTCATATAATATTGAGGAAGTTTTTTTTAATGATATGAAATGGTATAAAGTAACATATAATGGTGATTATGTGGGTGCTGGTTGGCCTGAGTTTTTTTCTGAGAATAAAGGCCAAACATATAGTTTATTATTTCAATTTGCTGACAGTAATTTTATAAATAATATTTTAACTAATTTTAAATTTGTAAATTAAAGTATATGATTTTAAGGAGGGGGAGTTTGTTAATTTTATTTTTAATAATTTTTTTGGTTTACCCTATTTTTGTAAAGGCTGAAAATATTATTGATGTGCCTTTTATTTCTCAATATCCACCAGGTACTGATTGGTATCATACAAAAAATTGTGGGCCTACTTCATATTTAATGATAGACTCATTTTATACTAGTAGATTGTTAATTGTAGATACAATAAAATCAATGGATGATTGGTTGTTTGATAAGTATGGTTTTCCTGTAAATAATTATAATGGAAGTTTAACTGATACAAAAGATATTTTTAATATATCATTAAATTTTGGAGATTTTTACGAAGAAGATGTCGTTAAAACTAGAAGTCTAAAGGACATTAAAGATGCTGTAAATAAAGGTATTCCTGTTATTGTAGCAGTATATACAAATATGCGTGAGAATGGGGATTATGATGTTGGCCACTTCATGGTCCTCACAGGGATGACCGATGATACCGTATATGTAAACGATCCTGGAAAAACAAATGGAAAAAATATGAGTTACACTCTTGAACAATTCAAGAGTGCCTGGGCACTGCAAAATAATGCAGCGCTTATTTTTTATCCGCCAGGACACAAACAACTTCTTCGTCGAGACAATTCTTTCAAAATTACAAGTCCTTACGGAGCAGATTCTGTTTTTGCTGATTATTGGAGCTTTATCCCAAACATCTTTGATTTAGACAATATTGATAGACCAAGTGATGATGTACTATCAGAAGATGTCTTGGCTGTAGAAGAACAAGTTGAGACGGTGAGTTATGAGGCTACCATTACCGATAAAAACAAAAGTTTGGAAGTAGAGCCTGGTCAGATTGTAGATATAAAAGTCGTAGTCAAAAATACGGGGAATACTGTTTGGCAGAAGAATCTTATTTCGCTAAATGTAATAGGTGGTAAGGAAGTAAATAACAAATATTATCATAGCTCTTGGAAAACTCATTTACGTCCGACAATTTTGGATAGTAATGTAGTCTCGGGAGCTATTGGTAGTTTTTCTTTCAAATTACAAGTGCCTGAAGATATTGGTAGCTATGATTTCAAATCTATTATTGTCAGACAAAGTGGAACGAATTTTACCCAAGTTGGTGGGGATGTATTTTCTTTGCATCTAGACGTAGCTAAAAAAGAAATTGAAGTAGAAGAGATTGTAATTGTTGATAACAAAGAAAATAAAAACTTTTTTGAAAAATTGAAAGGTAATGTGGATGATGTTTTTGAAAAAGTAAATAACGTTGTCGAAGATGTGGTATATACAATCAAGCAAATCCCAACATATTTTGGTGGAGGGAATTCTTCTGGTGGTAATACTAGTGAAGAAAATAAACAGACTGTAGAACAGACTACTCCAGATTTATTTTTTACAATAGACAATAGCTCCAATGTTATTTGGTTGAATACTAACACTTCGACGATAAGTGGTGAGAAAAGTGTAGAACTAAATAATTTGAAAATAAATGATGTGGTTAATGACTTCACTAATTCTAGTACTACTTGGTTTGCAGATGTATATTTGGAAGAAGGTGAAAATATTTTTTCTTTAGAATTTTTTGATAGTGATTTAACAAATAGTGTTACTGGTACTGTAAATCTTTATTTAGATACTATATCACCTGAGACACCTGTTTTGAATACTGTTTTAAACACCAACGATTCACCACAGATTGAACTAGATTGGCAGAGTAGCGACGAAGCTAGTGGTTTGGATTATTATGTAATTGAGTATAAATATTTGGATGATACTGATTGGCAGACTTTGTTTGAAAATACTACGAGTACTAGTTATATTTTTCCTGTAGACATAGGTAGTAATTATCAGTTTCGGGCACAAGCTTATGATGTTGCTGGTAATATTTCTAATTGGAGTAGTGAAAATGAAATTTCAGTGGATTGGTCAAAAGAAGTTGTCATAAACGAAATTGCATATGCGCCGACTTCAGAGGGAAATTGTGGTGGGGATTGGGTAGAATTATACAATCCTGAATTATTAGATTTGTCCGGTTGGATTGTAGAAATTTTATCAGAGGATTCTTTTAGTACTGTGAATATTACCTCTTCAAGTACAGAACAATAATTTGTTGTTTCAACTTTAGATATTCCAGATAGCGGTGCTCAGATTATTTTAAAAAATTCTAGTGGAAAAATAATTGATGAAAGTAATCAATCTAGTGGTTGGTTCGTGACAAATAATTTTACACATGCAAGATCTCTGGAAAGATTAAATAATAATTTAGCAGGTAACTTAGTCGGTAATTGGCGAGTAAACAACTCTTTACGTTTTTCATTATATAATGCTAGTTGTGGTCAAGATTATTCGAGTAAAGGTTTTTCAAATTATGGTTACAATTTTTTAGCAGACAATTTGGCTGATAATTATATTTTTGATACTAGTACTTCTTCTGATGATAATGTTTTGACTTTAAACAAAGATGGTAATCCCTATATTTTAGATGAGAAAGTTATTATACCTGCAGGATATACTTTGGTATTGGATCCCGGAGTCGTTGTTGTTGGTAGATTTAACAAATCTTATTTGGAGATATCGGGTAATTTGATTATAAATGGTAGCGGGAATAATCCTGTTTATTTTACCTCTAGCAAAGATAAAACTGTAGGAGACTGGGGATTATCAGATGGAGAACCTGTGCCTGGAGATTGGAGTTCTATTGTTGTCAAAGGTGGTGGAGATTTGCAAGCAAATTATACAAACTTTTGGTATGGTGGGCAGACTTACAGGAATGGTGATTGTTTTGTTTGTTATGCTCAACAAGTTATTAGAAATGAAGGAGGGAGTGTGGTGATAAATAATAGTAATTTTACCAACATGTTGGTGAAAGCTGATTATGCAGATAATAATGATGCTTACATTTGGAATGCTGGTTATATAGAGATAAATAATAGTATTTTTGACAATGGTTACAGAGTTCTTTTTGCCGGTAATGGATCTCATGTAAGTATTAGTGGCAGTACTTTCAGGAATTTTGCTGTTGAAAATATTTCACCACTTTATTTGGGTGGATCTATTTTGGACAAATGGCAAAATAATATTTTTGAAAATAATTCTGTAAATACAGTTGTTTTGCCAACTTTGGAAGTAACCGAAGATTATACTTTGACAGCAGATTATAGCAATGTCTTTTTTGATGGGATAAATGTTTCCCCGACAGCTACCTTGACTATTGCACCTGGAGCTTATGTGAATATTAATACTTACAAATGGTTGAAAGTCGAGGGTAGTCTACAAGCTTTGGGTACTGCTGATAATCATATTAGGGTTTGTCTTTTGTCTTCTTGTTCTGGTATTTGGTTTAGTAATTCTAGTGGCAACAATTTGTCTTATGTGGATGTTAGAAATGCAGGATATCAATTCAAAAATGATTATCCTTACAAGGAAAATCAAAATTATACAGCTGCAATTTGGACAGTTGGTTCAGAAGTCACGATGAACAATGTCAGTGTACTCGAAAGTAGGCGTCCTACAGGTTATGCACTTTGTAGTGTTGGCAGTAACTTAAATATAAGCAATTCCGAATTTGGTTGGAGCGCTGATTATAGCAAAAATTCTTCTTGGATTATTGGTGGTATGAAATTGCGAGGGGATACTGTCTATTTAGATAATGTCAATTTTAGTTTCTTAAATTATGCGATAGAAGCTAAAACAGGGGATTCAATTATTACATATGACAATATGACTTCTGACAATTTTGTGAATATGTATTATATACCACATCATAACCAAAACTGGTTGCCTTATAATTTGTTTCCTTTTACTTCGTATAGTTATTAATTTTTTAAAATTTTTATAAAACAAAAAACAGCCTATCTCTAGACTGTTTTTTGTTTCCACCCGACGCCGTCAGTTTCGAGGGAAACTGTGTCAGTGTCGGGTTATGTCTCGCCTTTTTTTTGTTTTTTCTTTTTGGCGAGATACTTCCTCCCTTTGTCTGTGATACAAAACCACGATCCTTCTCCATATACAAACCCTCTCCACTGAAGGTGGTAAAGGTACTTTTGTATTTCGTGGTACTGCACCATAGGATGTTTGGTTTCCTCTTCCTCAATGATTCTTTTGATGTTCATCCCAGCAGAGTCCTGACACTTGTTCAGGATATTTAGGATCTTCCACCTTAGGATGATACCTTTTCTGATGTAGAGGACGATGCTTATTGCAACGAAAATTGCTGTAAAAAGGACACTTGCAAACATGACTTTCTCCAAGTCAAATTGACTGTAAGAAAAAACTAACATTAAATATGTATTTTGTCAATAAAAAAACAACCATATGGTTGTAATATATATTTTTATTTTGTCTCATAGTTGGCAATATCCCTTCCGAAATATTGCCAACTATAAGTTGTGTATTCATCTGTGTTCGGTTTTATTCCTTTGTTTAGGAAAGTAGTACCAGACAAAGAGTGATGCTACCATCACTACACCAAAGATGAACTTTGCAGAATCCTTGAGGAAAGTCGTGAATTGAGAATAATCGCTCTGTTGTACTACTTGTGTGCACAAAGAGAGGATGTAGATCAATTCCATGAGTAAGGTTACGAGAAAGATGACTAACACGAGACGAAGTATCTTTAGGACTTTGTTCACTTTGTTATCCTCCTGGGATAGCTGAAAATTAGCATCAAAAACATATTTTGTCAATAATATAAACAAAAAACAGCCTCTTTCTAGACTATCTTTTGTTTCCACCCGACGCCGTCAGTTTCGAGGGAAACTATGTAGGGCGTCGGGCTTGTCCTCCCTTAAAAATTTTTAGCAAACTCATTGTTCAGAAGTTCCTCATACGGGATCTGATGAACACTTGAGTACAGAATTGGACGCTTGCTTTTGATACTACCTCTTTCTAGGTGGTATTTCATAGCGCGTTTAATCTGAAATCTCGTTGTGAGTTTTGCTGCTTTTTCTTGCCGTTCATCCCCGTTGAGCCACTTGTTGGGTGCATTTTCTAGCACTTCTAGTACTCTTTCACGAGGATAAACGGAAAAAATCATCCAGATGATCAGCCAAATACATAAGGCCGTCATGATGACATCAGGTGTCTCCATTTCGACCTCTCTGTTTGTGGTTTATAAGAAAAAACTAGCACTAAATAGAGATTTTGTCAAGATTAACCCAAAAAAAATAACTTGAAGTGATTTTATTTTTAGAGTATAATTAGGTTCATAAAAATTAATAATAAATAGGTTAATCCGAAAATCCGTATTATCCGTATATCCGAATTATTTTATGGAAAAACAAACCAAAATTGTCTGTACTATTGGACCTGCTTGTCAAGATGTAGAGACCTTAGAAAAGATGGTAAGAGCTGGTATGAATGTCGCTAGATTGAATTTTTCACACGGCACTTACGAAAATCATGAAATGCTTATAAAAAATATTCGTGAAGTTGAAAAAAAGACAGGAGAACCTGTCGCAATTTTGCAAGATTTACAAGGACCAAAAATTAGAATTGGAAAAGTACCTGAAGAAGGTGTGGGTTTGGTCTTGGGTAAAGAAATAATTTTTTCAACAGATCCTAAAGATAAAGATGCTATCCCTGTTGGTTATACTGAATTACACAAGTTTGTCAAAGCAGGTGAGACTATGCTTTTGGATGATGGTAAAATACAAGTCACAATTGAACGTGTGGTTGGAAGTAAAATTTTTACCAAAGTTGTTGTACCTGGTACTCTTACTTCTAACAAAGGTATCAATATCCCAGAAAGTAATTTGTCAGGATTAGTTGTTTTGACAGAAAAGGACAAAAAAGATGTCGAATTTGGTGTGAAGCAAGGTGTAGATATGGTTGCCTTGTCATTTGTAATGCATCCTGATGATATTATTGATTTGCGTTATCATATCAAGCAAGTAGAAGCTAGTTTGGGTATAAAAGATAATATGCCTATCCGTATAATCGCTAAGATTGAAAAAGCCGAAGCCGTCAAACATATCAAAGATATTATTGAAGTAGTCGATGGTATTATGGTTGCTCGTGGAGACTTGGGTGTGGAGATTCCTGCCGAAGAAGTGCCTATCATTCAAAAGAAATTAATCGATGTGGCTTTAGAAAATGCCAAACCTGTTATTGTTGCTACACAGATGCTTGACTCGATGCAAAATAATCCTCGTCCTACTCGTGCCGAAGTTTCAGACGTTGCCAATGCTGTGATCGATCATACTGATGCTGTGATGTTGTCCAATGAAACAGCTAGTGGCAAATATCCTGTCGAGACAGTTACCATGATGAGTAAAATTATCAAAGAAACAGAAAAATCAGAATATACCAAATTATTTTTTAATCAACCAAAAGATAAAGTCAACAAAGTAGATGATACTATAAGTGGACTTTCTCGTATTGTTGCTGAAGATGTTGGGGCTCAGCTTATTTTGGCTGCATCACTCACAGGTGATACCGGACGTCTTATTTCTCGTTATCGTCCTAAATTTCCAATTGCTGTAGCAACTAGTAGTAAAATCGTTTTACATCAATTGAATTTATCTTGGGGAGTGTTACCTTTTGAATTGGTAGAGTGCAAAAGTATTGAAGAATTGGTAGAAAGATCTATTGCTCATTTGCGTGAGAAAAAAGTAGTCAAAGAAGGTGACAAAATTATTGTTGTGGCAGGTGAACCTGTAGGTCATGCTGGTGCTGTCAATTTGCTTGAAGTTAGAGAAGTGAAGTAAAAGGCCTGAAAGGCTGAAAAAGCCTAAAATGCTTTCAATTCTTATATATAAGGGGATATATGCAGGATTATCATGATTTGTTAATTTGGAGTAAATCTTTGGAGTTTGTTAAACTTGTTTATAAGTTGACAAATTTATTTCCGAAAGAAGAAATATATGGTTTAACAAGTCAATTGCGTAGGGCCGCAGTTTCTGTCTTGGCTAATATTGTTGAGGGCAGGGGAAAAAGTACTGACAAAGATTTTTTGAAATTTTTGTATATTTCAAAAGGTTCATTAAATGAGTGTCAATGTTATTTCGAATTATCCAAAGAATTAGATTTTATCAAAATAGACCAATTTGATTATATAGAAAATAAGCGTGGTGAAGTTGGTTTTTTACTTTTTAAATTAATTAAATCCTTGGATAAGTAGGAAGCCTTTCAGGCCTTTTAAGCTTCTCTGGCCTTTTAAGCCTTTACTATATTTTGTTAATTTAGCAAAAATGTGTTATAATATCTTTACTATATTTAACTAAATTTTTATGTTAAAAGGCCGCGTCAAATCTTCCAAAAAAGCCGCGGGTAGTGGAGGAAATAAAACAAACAAAATAGACGCTCATAAAAAGGATAAGCGTATTTTGTGGTTTGATGATATCTGTATAAAAGATATCCCACTAGTCGGTGGCAAGAATGCTAGTCTTGGAGAAATGTATAACAATTTGAAAAGTAAAGGAATAAGTGTACCAAATGGTTTTGCGGTTACTTCTTTTAGTTATTGGGAATTTTTGGAAAAGAGTGGTTTGAAGAAAAAGATAAAAGAAGCTGTGCGTAATTTGAATATAAATGATATCAAAGAACTTAGTAGCACTGGTGCAAAAATACGTAAGTTGATTTTAGATGCTACATTTCCAAAAGAAATTAATTTAGAAATTGAAAAAGCTTATACAGAGTTGTCAAATTCACAAAAGGTAAAAAATATTGCTGTTGCCGTACGTTCATCTGCTACAGCAGAAGATTTGCCAGATGCTAGTTTTGCAGGACAGCAAGAAACTTATTTGAATATCGTTGGCAAAAAAGATTTGAAAATTGCCGTGAAAAAATGTATTGCTTCACTTTTTACAGACAGAGCTATTTCTTATCGTGAGACAAAGGGTTTTGATCATCTTGATGTTGCTTTGTCAGTTACTGTACAAATCATGGTTGGGTCTGAGTCTGGTGCTAGTGGTGTGATGTTTACACTTGATACAGAATCTGGTTTTCCTGGTGTTGTCCTTATCAATTCTTCTTATGGTCTTGGTGAATATGTTGTCAAAGGCCGTGTTACCCCAGACCAATACTATGTTTTCAAAGAAGGTTTGGCACAAGGTAAGAAATCTATTATTAGTAAAATTCTTGGTACCAAAGAAGTAAAACTAGTTTATGGTAAGACCGGTACCAAACAAATGAAAGTACCAGTATCACAACAAAACAAATTTGCAATTTCCGATGATGATGTCTTACAACTTGCCAAATGGGGAGTAGAAATTGAAAAATATTATGGTAAACATCAGGATATTGAATGGGCCAAAGATGGTAAAACTGGTGAACTTTATATTGTTCAAGCTCGCCCTGAGACTGTCAAAGCCAACAATGACAAAAATTTTATTGAAACATATATTTTAAATAAAAAAGGAAAAGTATTGCTCACAGGTACTTCTGTTGGACAAAAGATTGGTGCTGGCAAAGTTCGTGTTATCGATAATCCAAAACAAATGAAGCTTTTCAAAAAAGGTGAAGTTTTGGTTACTCGTATTACAGATCCAGATTGGGAACCTATCATGCGTATTGCCTCAGCTATCGTCACTGAACAAGGTGGCAAGACTTCTCATGCGGCGATTGTTTCTCGTGAGTTAGGCGTACCTTGTATCGTGGGTGCCAAAAATGCTCGCAAAGTATTGAAGACAGGTGAAAAAGTTACTGTTAGTTGTACGGGCGGAGACGAAGGAGTTATTTACAAAGAAATGTTGCCATTTGAAGTTCAAAAAACTGAAATAAAACAAGTGGATAAGACTAACACTAAGATAATGATGAACGTCGGTGATCCAGATCACGCTTTTTCATTATCCTTTTTACCAAACGATGGTGTTGGTTTGGCTCGTGAAGAATTTATTTTTAGTAATTTTATTCGTATTCATCCTTTGGCACTTTTGAATTATGACAAATTGCAAGACAAAAAAGCCAAAAAACAAATTGCTGAAATTACTCGTGGCTACAAGAAAAAATCTGATTATGCTGTGGACAAGCTGGCCGAAGGTATTGCTCGTATAGCTGCTTCTTTTTATCCAAAGGATGTTATCGTTCGTTTGTCAGATTTCAAGACCAATGAATATGCCACACTTATTGGTGGAAAAGAATTTGAACCAAAAGAAGAAAATCCAATGCTTGGTTGGCGTGGTGCTAGTAGATATTATTCCAAAGAATACAAACCAGGTTTCAAATTAGAATGTGACGCTATTAAAAAAGTTCGTGAAGAGTGGGGACTAAAAAATCTTATCGTTATGATCCCATTTTGTCGTACACCAGAGGAAGGTCAAAAAGTTTTGGATACTATGAAAGAATTTGGTCTTGAACGTGGAAAAGAAGATCTACAAGTTTATGTCATGTGTGAAATTCCATCAAACGTTATTTTGGCAGAAGATTTTGCTCAGCTTTTCGATGGTTTTAGTATTGGATCCAATGATTTGACCCAACTTACTCTTGGTGTTGACCGCGATTCTGCACTGGTTAGTCATGTTTATAGTGAAAAAAATCAAGCTGTGGTAAAACTTATCAAAGATGTGATTCATACTGCTCACAAGTATAAGCGTAAAGTAGGTATCTGTGGACAAGCACCTAGTGATTATCCAGAGTTTGCCGAGATGCTCGTGCGTGAAGGTATTGATAGTATATCTCTCAATCCTGATACTGTGATTCCAACACGTGAACGTATTGCTTTTACCGATAAGACTTTGGGTCGTAAAGGCAAGAAGACACACAAGACTTATTTGGGACTGGTTACTTTGCTTGGAATTGTTTCTGCTTTTACTATGACTCTTGGAGCTGGTTGTAATGTCTCACAAAATATTGATAAATTAAAAAATTCTACAAATATTCAAGAAGTAACTCCTGCACAAATTCGTGAAAATGCTGAGAAAAAAGCTTTGGAGATGCAAGCACAAAATAAGTTACAATTGACTCAGACTCTGAATATTGCTGATTTTGCTAATTTTAGTCTCAAATATCCACAAGATTGGTCTGTGAATTATTGGAATGGGGGAGTGACACTTACTAATACTAGTTCTAGTGAATATATTAGTATTTTCAAACAACTTGTTAGTCATCCTGTAGTTCAAGAACAAAAAACAGCTTTTAGTTTGTCAGGTAAAGAAGCTTTCAAATATCAGTTGAATTTAAATAGTGGAGCTACTAATTTCAATGTAGTAGAAGTAAACATGGGTGAGGATGTGTTAGAAATAAATAGTGATGCTGCTAATTTTGAAGATATTTTAGCTACCTTTCAGTTTACTGATATGACAAACCCAGATAGACCTCTTACTCACTGGGATGTACGAGAAAAGCGTATTTGTACGCAGATGATTACTTATGCTAGAGAAGGTGATGGTGCTAGTTGTCAGGCTTTTTCGACTCCTTGTGATGTCCCTGAAAGCTGGCAAGTGTGTGATGCTACTTCACAGTAGTTTTTTCCTTAAATAATTCAAGACGACCTTTATATAGAGGTCGTTTTTGTTTTTTTTGGTTTAGAATAAGACAAATATTTTCTATAATTTAATAGAGAGGTATTACCTTGCAAATAATACCATTTTGGTATATAATATTCTCGTTTTAAAAAAATGAATTAAAATAGTTATGATTTTACATAATCGTATAAACCGTAAGTTATTGCGTCAAAAAATTCAGGAAGATGAGATACCTCGCATTACTATTTCTTTTTATAAATATGTAGGTATTGATGATCCAAAGAGACTGCGTGATGAACTGTATCGTGCTTGGCATGCTATGGGAGTTTTGGGTAGAATTTATCTTGCCAAAGAGGGAATAAATAGTCAGCTTTCAGTACCGACTGCCAATTTTCAAATGTTTCGTGATTATGTTGACATGTTCAAAGAGTTTAAAAATGTTCCTTTCAAAATTGCAGTCGAGGATGATGGTAAATCTTTTTACAAGCTTACTATCAAAGTCAGACACAAAATTGTAGCTGATGGTCTAGACGATGATGCTTTTGATACAACTAACGTCGGTAAGCATCTTACTGCCGAAGAGTGGAATGAAGAAATGAGTAAAGAAGATACTGTTGTCGTGGATATGCGCAATGCTTATGAATCTGATATTGGACATTTTGAAGGTGCTATCACTCCTGATGTGGATACTTTTCGTGATGAATTACAAGTTGTCAAAGAAGAATTGAAAGATAAAAAAGACAAAAAAATTTTGTTATATTGCACAGGTGGTGTACGTTGTGAAAAAGCTTCAGCATTTCTCAAGTCCGAAGGTTTCGAAGATGTCAATCAGCTTTATGGTGGGGTGATAGATTATGCTCGTCAGTGTAAACAAGAGGATTTGCCAGTGAAGTATAAAGGTAAAAACTTTGTTTTTGATGACAGATTAGCAGAAACTATATCTCAAGAAATTTTGACTAAGTGTGAACAGTGTGGTGACTCTTGTGATGCGTATACAAATTGTAGTAACACTGCTTGTCATGTACTCTTTATCCAATGTCATAAGTGTAGTGAGAAGTATGAAGGTGCTTGTACAGAAGAATGTCAGAAAATAATAAATCTTCCAGAAGATGAAAAAAAAGAAATACAAAGAGAAATGGCAAAAAATAAAGGTAAGAATAGTCGATTGAAGAAAAAATAAAAAAATCATAAAACAAAAAAAACAAGTTGAAAAAAACTTGTTTTTTTGTTTTTAATTATTGACAAAATGACTTTTTTATGGTTATATTGTTTTGCTCATGTTTCCCTAGGCAGAGGAGATGAAGATGGGCAAGCAGAACAAAGAGGTCATGAAGGAACGAAGCCGCACCAAGGCTCGGGTGGCTCGCGAGCAGAAGATTCCGCTCTGCGAGCTTCACTGGGAGCATGGCAAGCTCTGGTGGAGATCGCCCGACGGTAGCGACAGCTACGAGGTGGTCGAGGCGCCAGACTTGCCCAAGGAGGGCAAGACGGTCGGACAGCGTCCCAATCGCAAGTCGAGGGGGAGGTTGCGTTTCTAGCTAAAAGGGGAAAGCGGAATTGATATATTTTTAGCCAAATGTATATCAATTCCGCCTGTACCAATGATTTTTATAATATAGAAATTAGTGGTATATCAAAATTGTTCCATTATCCACATTACTTCTGCTGGATAAGTTTTGACAACAGTTCCATTATAACGATAAAGTTTTGTATAAGTAGAAGTCGTATTGTACCATTTGGCAGTATCTGGGTCATCTCCACATAGATTGGAACCTAGAGCATAAATAGCGTCTTCGATACTATCGAATTTTATATTAGCTCCACCCCAACCAAAAGGATTATTTAGTTGCATATGTTTGCCACCACTGGATTCACGTACGGCGATGGCAGGTAGTAGTCGCCAGTCCATATCGCAGTCATCAGCTACTTTGACAAAAGTATCTCCATATCCAGAAAGAGGCATATTATATTTGGTAAAATAATTGTTTATTTTTTCTGAACGTATATCTGGTATTTCTAGAGTTTCTGGTTTGTATCTTAGAAAAAAAAGTATACTAACAATTTCTATTACTGCAATAGTTGTGACTAAGGCATAAAAGCCTAGTCTTTTTTTTGTGAAAAAAGAAGGTGTTTTTATTTTTTTAGTGGTTTTCTTTTTGATGACTTGTATTTCTTTCTTCTTTGTTTTTTTAGATTTTTTCTTTGGCATATATAAAATTATATCATAAATAGTTTTTCATAACAAAAAAACCCACTTAGATAAGTGGTGGTATAGCGGGGTAGATTTCGTGCTTTGCGAACTTGTGGAGATTTTTGAGAAAATATTTATTATAAATAAAAAACCACGATTAGTATCGTGGTCCATCTAGAATAGACAAAAGATTTATATACTCTAGGTGCAGGAGCGGTCGAGACGTCGTGAGACATCTCGACCACGCCCGTCGCGTGTGCTTCGCCCGCCTTGAGTCGGCTTGACGAAGTTCGGCGTCGGACTACTCCGGCATGAGGAAGATGATCTGCAGGGACTTGAAGCCCGCCTTCTCAGCGATCTCGGCGATGTTGTAATTCTTCACGATGACGTCGGACAGTTGTCTCTCGTCGGTGCAGATCTTGCCGTCGTCGACCGCTTGCTTGAACAGGATCTTGGCCTGCTCGGCGTCGATTCCCTTACCCAGGAACAGCCCGTAGATCGTCTCGTAGACCTCCCACTTGGTCTGGAGTTGTCCGGTGATGTTCTCACCGTTCTGCTGGAAGACACCGTGGGGGTAGTTGATGTCACCCTCGTTGTCGAGTGCAACGTACCGGAGACCGTCCATGTCGACCTGCTCGATGGCCTTGGCGGTCTTCACGATGTAGTCGTAGACGTCGGTGATGTCCGCGAAGATGCCGGAACGGCGCATCTCAGCTTCCATCTCCTGTGCCGTGTCGGCCGTGAGCTCGCCACGCTGAATGGCCGCCCGCAAACTACGAGTTGTCTCCTTGATGGTCACGAAGGCCATCGTGTCACCTCGGTTGTTGGAGAGATCCCACACTGGGATTCCCATCGCTTCGTGGAAGCGGTAGTACCGCATCTCGGTGGCGCGTTGGTAACGCATTGTTTCCTCATACATCTGTCGTGGTTGTGAGACCAAATACACCCCTTGGTCGTCACAGTGCGTTTTGGGAATAAAAAATATCTTTAGTAAAGGTACTTTATTATTCCCAAAAAGCAATTTAACCAGACGGATTAAAATATCATAAAATATTGATTATGTCAAGGTTATATTGTGAATTATATTATATATAAAAAAATTCTACTTATTTAAATGGAATTTTTATTTTTTGGGGTTGTGTATAAGTTCCTCTTTACAAAGTTATACTTTTCGTATAACATATAGATAGACCTACACAGCTTCTTTACAAATCAATTTACTCAGTGGCTTTGAGTTCTGCTATTTATAGATGACTTACAAAAATGATCATCTGACTCTTTTTCAAAAAGAGAACTTTCCAAACGCAGGACCTAAACTAACCGGTTTAGCCGGGTAGTCTAATACTGAATGTTGGATAGTGATAGATATGGCAAGAAATTAAATTAATTATTGCTTCGTCTAGCGAAACCTCTTATGACAGACGGTTATGAGAAGATACCAGGAGGTATATCCCAACAGTAACTTTTAGCCGTCAAGAGTCATTAAGTGGTTTCCTATAACAAAGGTCGGTCAATTTTAATAGAAGCAACCCTATTTAAAAAGGAAACATATGAATAAACACTTAAAAAATTCAAGTAAATTGAAAAACCTCCTGTACAATAGGGTGACATCTTATGAAAAAAATCCTACGATGGATTCGAATAATTTTAATAATTATTCGTATCATCTTGGATATCCTAAGGTAGTCACCCTTTAGTTTTTTTATGTATTCTTTTTATCAACTTATAAAAAAAATTAGAGAAGAATCAGGTTTGACACAGGAAGAATTTGCCAAAAGTTTAGGTGTGTCAAAAGTTTTGATTTCAATGGTAGAAACCGGACAGAAAAAAGTTTCCAAGTCTTTTATTATTAAGTTAGCAAAACTTTTAAATGTACACCCTGCTTCTATTACACCATTTCTTCATATTTACAGCAGTAAAGAATTAAATAAAATTTCTCCAATAGAAAAAAAACTTGTTTTGTGGGGTGAAGAAATGCAAAAAATTTTAATTAAGAAACGTGCTAAAAAAATAAAAAAGTATGTTAAATAAAACATACCCTAAAATTAATATCCGAAGTAAGTGTGAACTCTCTAAGAGAATAAGTCATAAAAAACTACCTAGACAGGACGCTTTGACTTTGATAAATGATGTAAAAAATAATTTTGAAAAATATTGGAAAGATAATATTTCAAAATCAAAACCTGAAAAAAATAAATATGTTAGAAATGCAAAGAGAACACCTTTGGGAAAACTTTTAAAAATAATTAATTCTAAAATTTTAGCACCACATGATAATATTGTACCAAACTTTATTTTTGGTGGTCCTAAAGGTAGAGATCATGTTAAGGCTGCGTATAGTTTATTAGGTACATATAAAAAAAGGACTTTACTCAAAGCTGATCTTCAGGGTTTTTTTGAACAAATTGATGAAAAAAATGTTATAGATTTTTTTTTAAAATGTGATTGTGATTACAAGACTGCAAAATTTTTAGGTTATATATGTTGCGTGTTTGATGGTCAAAAGGGCTCTAATTCTAAAAAAAGAGTTTTAGCTAGAGGGTTTTCAACATCTTCAAGACTTGCTGTTTGGTGTAATTTAGATGTTTTTATTGAATTAGACCGTCTTGTTAAAAAAAGACTTAAGGGTTATGATCCACGGTTGGCTATTTTTGTTGATGATATAGGTATAACTGCTAGTAGAGTACCAATTGATTTAATGGATAACCTCTATAAAGAGATTAAAGAATTATTTGAAGGAAAAAAACAAAAACAGCCTTTAATTTTAAATGATAAAAAAAAAGATATAAAACAGCATTTTGAGGGTATGGAAATTTTAGGTTCTTTTTTATATAGAAATAAACTTAAATTAGGAAAAAAATCTTTTTCTAATAAACAAAAAATTAAATCTTTGTTGAAAGAAAAAAATGTTACTAATATGAAAAAAATTAAAAATAAGTATCGTTCAATAAAACAATATGAAAAATACGTTGAAATGCAAGGTAAACAAAAAAATAAAATTTTATAAATAATTTTGTTATAATTGTTGAATTTGTTTTTATAATTCCGTCCCACAAAATCTACATTTTGTGTTTTTTATGTATTAACTATCTCTTCTATCGCATCAGCTACATCATTAACATCATTATCAATCATTCTGTTTGGTATGTGGATAGTGTGATATCCATCCCATTTTTCTATTTCACAGTTTATGTTTCTATCTTCGAGGGCTTCATACAATGCTAAAGCTTGTCTTGTTACTTTTGTTTCGCTATATGAGGATCTCCTGTTATTTAAAAAATAAAAAAGATTAGGTAATTTTTTTCTAATTATAAATTTAGTTAGTCCTAATATAAAAGCGACCAAAACTATAGGCCAAAAATAGAATAAAAAGGCAAAAGTCCAAGTAAATGTTATTTTTATCATTTCAAAAGGATTTGGCATTACAAAATAAGTTAGTATAAGCATATTGCTTGTTGATTATCCAGCAAGAATACAAAAAGCTCCTCGCCAGCTGATGACTTACGCCATCCGTACACCTTTCGGCGCACGACCAACCACGGTAAACTGAACGGGGAGCTTACTATCGTGGTTGGTTTTTTGTGTCTTATTTCTTGAGGGGAGTAGGCTTATTACAATAAATAGGTATTGTCATTATTTAATAAAACAAAAAATCTCACTAAAATAGTGAGGTTTTTTGTGAAATTCCTATGCGGACCGGACGAGGCTCGAACTCGCAACTTCTGCCGTGACAGGGCAGTGCTCTAACCAGTTGAACTACCGGTCCGTATATTCAATTATAAAAAATAATTGAATTTAAATATTACAAAAAAATTATTTAGCTTTTTTAGTTTCTTCAGCTTCTTTAGCTTTGGCTAAACGTTTTTGTTTTTTCTTGTCTCTTGTAATCTTTGCTTTTTCACGTGCAATCTTGAATTTGGCATTGATTTGTTTTCTCATTCCCATAATTTTTGATTAGTTTAAGTACGGATAATATGATACCTTTTTTTGAATTAAATGTCAATATTTATACTGTTAGTAAGCAAGATTTAGACAAAATAGCCTAGTTTTTCTTTGATATCCTTTAGTCTAGCATAAAAGCCTGCACTGTGTATAGAGTTTAGGCCTAATTTCTGATGATCGTAGTGATGGGTCCATTCATGCAAGAGTGTGTCTAAAAAGGTCTTAGGGGCCAAAATTTGGCCTCTGACGGATGTTCTGTTGCTGATATAGATGTACTTACTACCAGGCTTGTAATAGCCATATTGTTTCATAGCTACTTTGCCATTGCGCTTTTTGTGGTATTGTTTGGTATCAGAGATTTTTAGACTTACAATATCTATTTTGGCCAGGTCAGCTAATTCATCCAAGAGGTCGTCTCCTAATAGTTGTCTATCTTTTTCTTCTTTACTTTTGAGTAGTAGGGAAGTGAGGTGACGGGCTTCATTTGATATAGGTATTTTTATTTTAGTGATGTTATTGCTCTTTTCATAATTACTTTGTTTAAAGAGTCGAAAGTTTAGAAAGTTCATAAAGTCTATAAAGTCGTAAGTAATTTTTGATTTTAAGAAATTAATTATAACATAAAAGATGTTGTAAAAACAAAAAAAGACTCTTGTAGTGTCCGGCGTGACATAGGAGCAAAGGAGGGGGTGCTCCGTCAGCGCCAAACACTATAAAAGTCTTTTACGATAATATATGATAACATATTTTGGCTTTTTTGTCAAGGGGGATAAAATTATAGTAAAATTGTCTTATTTAAGTAATATATTAGGAGTAATAAAAAATCCACTATTTAGTGGATTTTTATATTTTGTAAATATTTATTTTACTTCTTCAACAATCTTAGAAAATACAGCAGGATGTTTTTCAGCAACTTCTGCTAATACTTTTCTATCAATAGCCACTTCGTGTTTCTTTAGTGAGTTGATAAATACACTATATGATGTACCCAACGCACGAACAGCAGCATTGATTTTTACTTGCCATAGACGGCGATTTTCTCTTTTTTTATTTTTTCTATCACGGTAAGCATGTGCACCAGCTTTTGTATCAGCAGTTTGTGCTAGTTTGATAAGACTTTTACGTCCTGCTTCAAAACCTTTGGTTCTTTTTGTGATAGCGTTACGGCGTTTTACGTGCCCAACACCTCTTTTTACTCTAGGCATAATTTTTATTAATTACAGTTTATGAATATGGCAAAGCTTTGACAACAGTCTTTTGCAATGGCAAAGAAACTACATTGTCAGTACGTTTGTTACGTTTGGTTTTGCCTGATTCACGAGAGTTGAAATGATCTTGACCGTCAGTTCTTTTTAGAACTTTTGTGCCTTTTTTAGATTTTTTCACCATGAATCTTTTGGCAGTACCTTTGTGAGTCTTCATTTTTGGCATATTTTTGAAAAATTTGTATTGAAATCTTTATTAACTTGTTTAGAATTTCTGAGGGTAAAGGGGCTCTTTTAGTGGGAAACTAGTCTAAAATTAGTCTTTTTTTCCTCAGTTCAATCAAGATTAAAGCGGGGGAATTATATATTACTTTTTGTCTAAAGTCAAGTGGCTGTGTGTGTATAGCTTATTTTTTTACAATAATAGCTACAATACTCTTGCCTTGTCTTAGAATTTCTTGTTCAAAACGGGTTTCTGTTGTCTTTTGGATATTGTCTATCATTTTTTTGACAATTTCGATTCCTATTTCTGGGCGAGCATTTTCACGTCCTTTCATGTTGAGTTCAATTTTGACTTTGTCACCACGGTTCAGGAATTTTTCAGCTTGTTTTTGTTTTATTTCCAAATCATGTTCACTGATACGGGCTGATAGACGTAAACCTTTTGTTTCACTGGCTCTTGAGTGAGCTTTTTGTTTTCTAGCTTCTTTTTCTTTTTGGTACTTGAACTCTGTGAAATCTATTAGTCTCGCAACTGGTGGACTACTTTTTGGGTTGATTTCTACCAAATCCAGTTCTTTGTCAAAGGCCATATCTAGGGCTTCTTTTGTGGACATTGTTCCAATATTTTTACCTTCTTCATCCAAAACAATAAGCTCTTCAGCATCAATTTCCCCATTTTTTTTGTATTTTGGGATTAGGGATTTTTCTGGTCTTTTTTTACGTGAAATTCTCATAATTTATTTTGTTTATTGTTAAGATAATTTTTGAGTTGTTTTTGTAGGTATTTCCAACCTGAACCACTTTTTAAAAATTTTTCTCGACCTAATGCGTCTGTTTTTTCTAAATATGCTTCAGCGTATATTATTTTCCATGGTTTGTTTGTTTTGGTTGATTTTACTAAACCACTATTATGTCTAAATAATCTTTTTTTAAGATTTTTTGTAAATCCAATGTAGTGTCTATCTGGTTTGTTTATTGATTCTAAAAAATAAACGTGATAGAACATATATGATTTGGTGTGGCAGCGCCACGAGATGGCGCCGTTGTATAAAGATAAACCGTAGCCACGTAAAGTTCGCTTTGCTCACCACGTGGCACTCAAAATGGCTTGCGCCATTTTTCGTGGAGATGCCGGGAATTGAACCCGGGTCTAGATGGGTTATCTCCATATTCTACATGTTTAGCTAAGTTTGATATTTCGTACGGTAGCTAGAAAACTAGCAAAACAACTACCAACTATTCTGAATTATTTCAATTGTAATAGACAGAAAACTAGTACAACCTACGCTCGATGGGGGTTGACACCGCAGGCTTCAATATCGAGTATCTCGAAAAGCGATGGTAGATAAGCTTGTTTAAGCTACTACAGGTGCGTATGCTGGACTGAAAGCGTTAGCTACAGCAGCTTGTATACGTCTTGCTAAGTTTGCACTTAGAAATTCTACGCCGGTATTTACGAGGAAAGCGTAGCTCCTCGACATGCTTATGGTAGGTAACAAGATCCAACTATCGAATCCTGTCATCCCCTTGGTTGAAAATTTTTAAATTTTCAATTTTAAATTTTCAATTATCTTAGGACAAAAAGGTCACGTTTGAAAATTGAAAATTAGTTAATTGAAAATTGTGGTTAGTAGTCACCTTTGAGAGCACGTTTCATGTCACGTTTTTCTTGACGTTCTTTGAGAACACGTTTTTTGTCAAATTGTTTCTTACCACGACCGATACCTATCTCTACTTTTATTTTACGGCCTTTAGTATACACTGCAAGAGGCACTATTGTCAAGCCTTTTTCTTGCAATTTTCCTGTTAAATAAGCTATTTGTTTTCTATTTAGTAGAATTTTTCGGCTTCTTTCTGGTTCATAATCTTTGAGACTGGCGTATTTATATTTTGAAATATGAGTATTTAGTAGATAAGCTTCGTCGTTATGAAAGGTGACAAAGCTTCCTAAAAGCTTAAGTTGTTTAGCTCTAACCGATTTTACTTCTGGTCCAGTCAATACTAAGCCAGCCTCCATAGTCTCGAGGATTTCGTAGTCAAATTTGGCTTTTTTGTTGACGGCATAGGTAGCCATATATACGTTTTGTTTTTTAATATTTAATTTTATTGACAGAATAGGGAATAACACAAATGATTCACAAATTTACACAAATAACTAAAGTTAGTTTTTCCATTATTTACAATTTGGCAATGTGACAATGGAACAATTTTTATTGAATGTTTAGGAATAGTTAATTTTGGGATAATTAAGAGTGTTCTTGATTATAATAAGGCATTTGACTAATTTTTGCAAGATTTAGGTAATTGTTGTATAATTAATGAAAATTATTTTATAGAAAAATATGATACTTAGAAAACATAAAAAAATAGATTTAGTTTTGCTTGTTTTTGGAACTATTGCTTTTTTTGTTATTATCTCTGTTTCTGTTATTTTGTATTTACTTTTCAATAAGTATTATCAAAAAAATAATAATGCTAGTGTAGACACGACTCAAACATCTTATCAAAATCAAGAAAATACCTTACCTCAAGTAAGTCCAGAGCAATTGAAAGCTAATTATAAATCAGAAATCAAAAAACAGATTTTCTTTGTCGAAAATTCTAATTTAGATATTATAGAGCTTGCTCATCAATTGGAAAATAATTTATTGCAAATTCGTGTTCCTGCAGAAGATAGAGAAAATTTTTTAGATGTTACTTTGCAAGTTGTTCGTATTGAAAAGCAATCTTTGGATACCGATGTCTCAGTGAGTAAACAAAAAATACTCCAAATGTTAAATGATCTTGTTTACTAAATTTTTATGAAAAAAAACAAACCAGTTTTTATTGCCGTTTTTTCTATTTTTATTTTGCCAATAGTTTTATTGGTTATAAAATTTTTTCCTTCGGCTCTTGTCTTTTTTTCTAGTGTAGCTGTTTTGGTAGCATATTTTTCTTTTATCGCTTTTACTTACAATTTGGATAAGACAGAGATTGCTCTCAATTACATGACTTCTTGGTCTTTTATTGTGCTTATGCTTTTGGTAGAAAATGGTTTTTTCCATTATGTTTTTATTTTTTTCCCATTGTTGGTATTTTTCTTTATAGCATATTGGTCTCGTCCTCAGATAAGTCATTCGATACATGTAAAAGAAAAGCCGTTGCGTCGTATGATGATGATGCTTTATGTTTTCAATACTTATGCTTTTTTTATTGGGGCTTACGCTTTACATATTTATTTTCCCAACTTTTCCTTTGTATTGATTAGTCTTGTTTCTTCGGCTTATTCCGCTTTTGCGGCCTTTATGATTTGGAGTTTGTATTTTAAATCAGAGTTCAAAAAATTATTGATTTGGGCGATTATCTTTGCTACGATTGTTTTTGAAATTATGTGGGTTATGATTTATTTGCCATTTGCTTATTTGGCTTTGGGCTTGCTTACTGTTTGGATTTGGTATATATTACAGCTCTTTGTACGCTTTCATTTGACCAAAGAAGATATCGTATGGAGACAGCAAATTGGCTTTTTGAGCGTTAATCTTATTTTATATATATTAGTACTTTTTATTATTAGATGGGTATGACAAAAAAACAACCTCCACATTTACCAGAAAAAAAATTTTCAGAACAAAATTATCATTTTTGGCAGAACATACGTTTTATTTTTTATGTAGTTGTTATTTCTTTGCTTGCTGGGATTACTGGTTCTCTAATTGTTTCAGCTTGGCTCGAACCGTCTTTTTATTCAAATGAAGGTGGTTTTTTGATAAACAAAAATTATAATTCTCAAAAAGAAAATATATCTACTTGGAGTCAGACACCAAGTGCCTTGGCCGCCAAAAGATTGGAATTTAGTACAATAAATATTTTTGATAAGACTTTGGAAGTATCACAAAATTTTTATCCAGAGAGTGCTTTTGTGGGTAGAGCCGCTATGCTTAGTTCCAATGGTTGGGGAGTGATATATTATCCTGATTTTAATAAAAATAAATTAAGTACTTGGTTGGCTTTGGATAGTCAAGGTTTGAACTATGAAATAGAAAATACTTTGTTTGATAGTGAAAGAGGATTTGTATATATCAAGTTTGTAGGTAACAATTTTCGGGTGATGTCTTTTCCGAATTGGGATAATTTTACCAATGGAACAAAAGTCTGGGTATCTGACTACAATGTTTGGAAAGAACGTCAATTAGGTGATACTATCGTTGTTGTAGATAATCCACACAAAATTACAGAACAATATAGTCGTCTTCATTTGGAACCAGATACAAAAGTGGGGGATATAGTTATGACAGAGGAAGGTCATTTTGTAGGTTTTGTTGACAAAGAAGGATTGTTGCAGACAGCTTGGTATTCAGAATATCAATTGTCTAATCTTTTGGAAAAAAACGAATTTGTAATGAGTGACATCGATTGGGTTGGTTATTTTGTAGAGCGTCATGGTGTGAGTGATATTGCTCAGACTCCAGGCAAAGGATTTTTTGTAGTCAATGCTGGCAAAAATTCGGCTGATTTGAAAAAAGGAGATATTATAACTGAAGTAAATGGCAATCAAGTAGATCCTCACAATCTGTGGAGGGTTGTCGTTACTACTAAGAGTGATTTGAAGTTGACTCTTTGGAGAAATAATAAAGAAGTGAATATAATTATTAATAATTTTTCAGTAAATCAATAGTTTATTCTTTTATAAAGTGTTATAATAAAAAAATCTAATTATTTAAATAATAAACAAATATGTTTTCTTCTCCATTAAAAATTTTGTTTAAAAAATCCAAACTTATTTTTTTGGTTGGTATTTTGTTTGCACTATTAGGTGCGGCTTTTACTTTTTTATTTCCTTTGCAATATCGGGCTGATGCTCAAGTTTTGATTATTGCAAAGACTAGGACAGGTGTGGATCCTTATACTACAGTTCGCTCTGCCGAAAGAGTTGGTGAAAATGTAGCCCAAGTGATGAAGACAGATGACTTTTATCAAAAAGTGAAATCTGAACAAGGTTTTGATATTGATTGGAGTTATTTTGAAGGAAAAGGTGAAAGAGAAAAACGTCAAATTTGGCAGAAGACTTTGGTGCCATCTGTGGTTTATGGTACTGGTGTTTTGACTATTTCTACTTTTCATCCTAGTGTAGAAGAAGCAACCAATATTGCTTCAGCGGCGGCCACTGCTTTGGTTTCTCAAGGTTGGGAATATGTAGGAGGGGACGTAACTATGAAAGTAGTCAATGATCCTGTTGCTAGCAAATGGCCTGTCAAACCAAATATTTTCTTGAATGCTTTCTTAGGTTTTGTTTTGGGGATTTTGCTGATGAGTATTTTGGTAGTACGTAGATAAGATTTTTTTAAAAAATATAAAGACCGTCTTTATTTAGACGGTTTTTTGTTTTCATGTAGATAATCTATTATTTGACTAATTTTAGCTCAAAAATGTAGTAATTTTTGGGTGTTAATATCTTGTATAGTAGCTCTTGACAAAATGTTAATTTTGTGTTATAGTCTACTGTCAATTCAAAGAATTAAATTATTTGTTTTTGCTGAAAGGGGAGTGCTCTGAGAGTCGTTTGTAACGGAATTTAGTCATTGGTTTGGACTATTGACAAAAAGCTCTAAATGTGTTATACTAATCTGTTAAAAAAATAAGATATTGAAGGAAGCCTTTTTGTAGCTAGCAAGTAATATTGCTAGTTGCAATAGAGTATTTCACTCTATCTAATATGTTCTTTACATAAAATTACGTTTATTTGAGTAGTCGTCTTACTATTAACATTTGTTATTAGTTTGATCACTCAAAAAGACGTAAGTTACTAGAAGTTGCCAAAGGCAAAGCCTAGTCTCTATGCGGTTTTTATAGATAAGTAATTGTCTGTAGGAACCGCATAGGGGCAAAGGTTGCCCCAAGTTCCCCGCCCTCCAGGTGGGGGGCACGTTTCTTAGGTGCGTTTCACGCACCGTCGTCTCGTGCCCCTCGCGGAAGGGCACTGTTTCCCTCAAGGAGAGTTTTCATGTTGCGCAACACCGCGCTGCTCCAGCTCGTCGCCATCATCCTGATGGCGTTTTCCCTGAACGTCAACTCGTCGGCGCAGGCTCAGCCCGCGCCGACCACCGCGAAGGTCAAGCAGGCCCCCGTCGAGAACCTCGGCGAGTGCTTGCTCGCCGATCAGAAGGCGTCCCTCACGTGCTGTGCCGAGCGGGCTTCGAACCGTCTCGGCCAGTGCAAGAGCGTCGTGAAGTCCTACTTCGCGACCGTCGGGCGGCAGACGGCGGCCACCAAGGCGGGCAAGGCTTTCGAGCCGAACCCGACCGAGAAGTGCCTGGCGATGTCGGACGAGAAGTCGGCGGTCACCTGCTGTACCACCACGCTCCCGCAGTGGAAGCAGTGGCGCTGCATCGAGCAGACCGAGGCCTTGGCCGAGGTCGGCAAGATCACCGCTTCCGTCGACGCGGACTTCCGGGCTTCGGTCCGGACCATGAAGGCGGAAGAGCTCCGTTCGCGGCGTGGGGCCTCGTACCGCATCGCCAAGCTCAAGCTCGAGCTCAAGGCCGTTCAGGACGACTACTACGCCAAGAGGGATCTCATCATGGAGACCTTGAAGCAGCTTCCCGAAGCCATCCGCAAGGAGGTGGAGGGGCAGCTCAAGGTGGCGATCACCCTGAGCGAGCAGAAGGCCGTCCAAACGATCACGGAGGTCGAGACCGACCTCAACGGTCGTATCGACAAGTTGAGCGCTTCGCTCGAGCTCCTGGACATCCGCGTCACCACCAACACCGACGATCTCAAGGTCGTCAAGGAGGATGTCGAGGCGCTCAAGAAGCGCCTCCAGGTCGGGATGGGCCTCGGCTTCTGGTCGAGCTTGACCCATCTCGGGGTCGAGGGAGGTCTGAAGCTCAACCTCCGGCTCGAGTGGGTGAATGCTCATTTCGAGTTCGGAGGCGGGCTCGGCGCCAGCGGTCACGGCATTGGCTGGACCGGTGACGTCGCGGCGTTCTACCACCTCGGCAAGTCCTTCTCCTTCGGGGGAGCGATTGCCGGTGTGGGGGATGCTGGCGACCTCAAGTCCGAGCTCAACACCTTGCTCGGCGCCGGCCCGGCGCTGCAGGTTGCCTTGGGTGAGAAGTTCTCACTCGGGGCCAAGGTGTTGGTCGGGATCATGGTCCGCAAGGGCTGTGATCCCAAGGGCGGAGTCGGGCTCGTGCTCGACGGTGGCTGGCACTTCTAGCAACGTCTGTCGTCACTTGTAGTTGACTATCTCGCAAGAGTAGTTGACTCGGGTGGCGACAGCCTTGGACCCCCTCTTTTGTAAAAAAGAGGGGACACACAGTGGGTATCTATTTTATTAGGTGCTCAGTGTGTGAGTTCTATCATTTTCAAATATGATGGAGCTGACACAAAAGTTTTTTACAACTTACACAAATACAAAGGTTTTAGGCATGGCATAAAGTAGATAAATATTTTTGTCTATTGTATGCCGTGCCAAAGATGTCACTGTGACATCTTCCCCAACCCCAGCCTCCGTGGCGGGGGCAAGACGGGGAAACCCCAATTGCCCTCCGGCACGGTGGGCTTCATCTAGAGAGGTTTGAGACTATGCGCAACTTCGCGCACTTCGTGGCCTTGGCCCTTTTCCTCAACTCCGGCTGCGCTTTCAGCGCGGCCGACCAGCCCTGTGGTGCGGTGGAGACCGATACCACGGACACCACCGTCGCCGACACGACCGAGACCGACACGGTCGAGGTGGTCGACTACTGCGACCCCAACCCCTGCCTCAACGGTGGGACCTGCACCGACGAGACCGACGGCTACACCTGCGAGTGCGCGGCGGGCTACACCGGCGATGACTGCGAGGTCAACGTCGACGACTGCGACCCGAACCCGTGCCAGAACGGCGGGACCTGCACCGACGGCGTGGACGACTACACCTGCGACTGCAGCGGTACCGGCTTCACCGGTGGCGACTGCCAGATGCCGGTGCCGGCCGTCGATCCGACGGTGGTGAAGGTCAAGGTGATGGTCCCCAACCCGGCCGAGGTACACGTGTACTTCGGCCCGGAGGACGACGCGCAGGACGTTTACCGTCCGGCGACGTTCGAGGAGGAGCTCTCGGTTGAGCTCCTCTGTGTCTGGGGATTCGAGGTCGATCTCCGGGTCGCTTACGAGCTCGACCCGGACATGCCCTGGTACAACGACCCGAGCCAGGGCACGCCGTCCTTCAACGGCGTGAGGGTCTTCGTCGACGACGTCGAGATCACGTGGACCACCGTCGCCCACACCTGGGAAGGCGGTGGTAACATCTTCGTGAGCAAGGAGCAGCTCGGCTGCAACTAGCTCGTGGAGAATCACGCTCCTAGTCGTCTCCGCATTTCGCGGAAACTGGTTTTGACCCATAGGTAGCATGGGTCTTAGCTAGTATCAACAATAGTGCTACCAATCGGGAGCGAGGCATATGTTTCGGTCAATCATCGCAAGATGAAAGACTGGAACGCCTCCCTCCCGTTCCTACATCTTCTTATCAAAATATTTTGGTAGTAAAATGTAGGAAAGAATAACCATTTATTCTTTAATTCCGCCCTTCGCGAAGAGCGGGACGAGAGGACTTAATTTTTTCAGATTAAATTGTCAAAAATATTTTCTTTCATATCTTGTCAGTTTGTGGCAGGGTGTTAATTTCATCATTATTCATAATATAAAATAAAAAATATGAAAAAGAAATTTCTTGTTTTTGTGGCTATCTTGTCTGTACTTTTACCGACAGTTGGTCTACAAAGTGCTTCAGCTAGTACCATGAGTTACAACTATGTAAATGTAGCTTCTTGTCGTGAAGTATCAAATGGTATCTATATCAGAAGAACTGCTGGTTCTTATGAGTACAAATTGCAAAATGGTGTCAAAGACACTGGACATGGTATGCGTGATTACGGATATTACTGTAGTTCTAACACTCAATATAGAGTAAACTGGATAGAAGTAAATGCCAACAAAATTACTCGTATGAGTGCTTATGATATGGCCTCAAACGAACTGATAAATAGTAATGAATACGGATTTCAAAGAGTAGGTTGGTACCAATATGCCAATGCTGTAACTCTAGATAATAATGTAAATACTTTGAAAATTGATGCTAGTAGTTATGCTATACCTGGACAAAATGCTTATGTAGCTTTTGCTTATACTTCTAGTGAAAATTACAACAATGTTGCTTTCAACCAATATAATGTTGCTAGTATTTTACAAGCTTCACAACCAACTTTTTCTTACAGTGCTTACAATCAAGAAATGCAAATGAATATCACAGATTTGTATCGTGGTAAATATATGATTGTGCTTGCATTGGTAAACAATGGTGATGGTATTTCTCAAATTTCTGGTATGCCTGCTGGAGTAGAGGTAGATGATATTTCTCACTTGTTGTTTTATTTTGAACCACAAGATATGTTACCTCTAAATAGTTGTGGTAATTCTGCTGATGGTGACGGACTTTATTCTGCTTGTATGGGTGATACTATTTTTCACAACAGTGGATTGCAAGTAAGAGTAGATAATTTCGTGGACAATTATGGAGACTACAATGATTATTTGAAAGTATCTTTGAAAAATGCTAATACTACTTCACTTGAATTTCATCAAGTAGGTGAAAGTCAATATGTTCGTTTGAACAATGGTAGTCGTTATAGACCTTGGTACAAGATTACTTATTCTGGGCCAAGTGATTACTATTCCAATGTTATGGAGATTAGTATAGAAAGATTGTAAAAAAATTTTTTATAAAAAAGCCATCACATAAAAGGTGGCTTTTTGTTTTTTATGAGTATTTTTAGTACTGTACGGTTACCCATCAAGGGTTACACTTTGGATTGTGTGGATAGAAATTTTTGATAAGGTGTTAAACCGTGCATATGTTTACCTAGATGAGGACGTTCAAAGTTATACCAATTAGTATAT
>Ga0100378_1000336_pt1 | contig 52358 bp, 52 predicted proteins | sample CryGeymeta201502_FD_81535 | JGI IMG/M metagenome (GOLD analysis project Ga0100378, IMG submission 81535) | Groundwater microbial communities from Crystal Geyser aquifers in Utah, USA - Crystal Geyser metaG 2015-02 | ecosystem: Environmental > Aquatic > Deep subsurface > Groundwater | place: USA... | reverse complement strand
CTTTGCGTAATTTTCGGGATAAACATATTTTGCCGCGTTGCAAACATCCTGCATTCTTTGCCATGCAGTATTCAATTTGCCAACACGCTCCTGCGTTAGGACACCTCTATCTTTTTTAAACGCTTCCTGCTTTTGGTTTGCCTCATCAAGCGCTGTTTTGATGGAACCTATTTCATCTATCTTTGCCTGCGTAAAACCTTTTGCAATTAACTGTGCAGAGTATTTTACCGCCGTCTTATAAAACTGATTCATAAATTGTATCATCTTATTTTGCGCCTGCCTTGCTTTTTCATAATCATGGTAGCCGAACTCATTAAGAACTGCCGTACTTGCCGGGAAAGCTTTTTCAATATGGTATTTGGAAGATTGGAATATTTTTTTGCTTTCTTCCATCAACCTTGTTACCTCAGTGGTAAGTCCGCTTTGTTGAGTAACCACATTATTATCTTTCGCTTCTTCTTCAGCAGCCGTAATTTCATTCAGCCAATCTGTTTCAAAAGGAGCGCTAAATCTGCCGTCAAAAGCTATAAAATCAGTTTGGTCTTGTACAAAACAGCCTCTGATGGTCTTTTCTAATTCAAGAGCCGCCGCATCACTCATTGCATAAACTCTTTTTGTTTCTTCAGGTTTGGACATATGAATCCTCCGATCCTATTAAGTTAAAGAAATTGAATAATTTATTAGAGCCTTTTATAAAAAAATAGATTTGCCAATGGCAAAAACCATGGTCATTTGCTTTGAAAATGGGATTATTTAGAAAGAAAGTGCTAAAAACCACGTTTTTACCCCTATAAAGTGAATAGTTGATGTTCCTCGCTTGTAAGTTAAGTCTGCTCGCCATATTGCTGATATTGCTCGGTCTATTGCTAAGCCTGCTCGCTGGTTTGCAGACATTGCTCGTCGTATTGCAGACTCTGCTCGCCTTATTGCCAGTGATGCTCGGCACATAGTTGACTCTACTCGGCGTCTTGCAGGTGTTGCTCGCCGTATAGTTGACTCTGCTCGCCGCCGGAAAGTGTCTGCAATCACAAAACAAGCTTTTGCTAAGTTTAGTGATTTTATTGTTAGTGTTGTAAAATTTGTTGTTTGGAAGGAGGAAGCAAAAACTTGTTTCCGCTGGTGTGTAGCTAAAAAGTATTCTATAATAAATTTTGAGTAGTAGATTTTAACTTTTTGCCGGACTATGTCAAATATGTAACTATCTGCATTCATCTTGCTTTATTAATATTCTTAAATCCCTGAATGAACTTAATACAATAAAAAATAAAAGTCAACCACAGAGAAGAAAAAATTACTTTTTTCACTGCTGTCCTAATTTATTTTGGACAGCAGTTTGCAGAGTAGAATGCAGCCATCTTTTTTGCAAAAGAAAATTTATAATGATAATTTTACCAATAATAATTGGAGATTAAATGTATCTAATTCTATTTGGAGCCCCCGGTGTCGGGAAAGGAACCCAAGCTAAAATCTTAAGTGAAAAATTTTCTATCCCGCATATTTCAACCGGCGATATTCTGCGCGAAGCTGTTAAAAATGGCTCTCCGATCGGGCTTGAAGCAAAAAAAATTATGAACGCCGGACAGTTAGTCCCAGATGAAATAATGATTGAAATAATTCGGGAGACTCTTGCGGAAGAACGATGTAAAAACGGGTTTATTCTCGACGGGTATCCAAGAACAACAGCACAAGCGGAATCCTTAACCCGGTTATTTAGGAAACTTACTATTTCTGATTATGCACTTATTTGCCTTGAGGCTAATGACGAAGAAGTTGTAAAACGCCTTACAGCTCGAAGAGCCTGTAAATCATGCAGAGCAATTTTTTCATTGTCAGAAATTGAAAATGATGTTCATTGCCCGATCTGTGGCGCAGAAAATAGTTTTTACCAACGGAAAGATGATACAGAGGAAGTTATTCGTACACGGCTGGAAGTTTTTCAATCTTCTACAAAACCAGTTAAGAATTTTTATAAGAATAAAAATAAACTGCTCGTTGTAAACGGATTGAACCCTATTGAAAATGTTTCAAGTGAAATTATTAAGGGACTAAACCAGATGTTTCCCCAAAAAAATTATTAGACTGAATTTCTAACTTCTTTTAAGATGCCATTTTCCAGCTGTAAAATACGTGCAGAAGATTTTTTTAGAAGTTCATAATTGTGTGTAGCTATTAAAACTGCTGTTCCCCTATTATTTATCTTTTTAAGTAATTCTAATATTTCAAACGATGTTCCTGGGTCTAAGTTCCCGGTTGGTTCGTCTGCAACAATCAGCAAAGGTTCGTTAATAATAGCTCGTGCGATGGCGACGCGTTGTTTTTCGCCACCGGATAATTCTTTCGGATAACTCTTTATTTTATGAGAAATACCTACTTCACCAAGTACCTCCGTAATACGTTTTTTGATTTTCTTGGCTGGCGTGTTGACCGTTTCTAAAACAAAAGCAAGATTTTCGTATATCGTCCGGTCTTCAATTAATTTAAAATCCTGAAATATTATTCCAATTTTCCTTCTTAATAGCGGTAATAAGGAGGGTTTAATTAAACGTGAAGAGTAGTTCTCGAATATTATTTCACCGGAATCCGGCATGAGATTAAAGTAAATTAGTTGAAGCAAAGTACTTTTACCGGAACCACTCTTCCCGATCAAAAAAACAAATTCACCGTATTTCATCCCAAACGTTACGGAACGAAGTATATGGTCACTGTGATAAGTAAAACCAACATCACTAAACTCAAGCATGTTACTTAACTTTCTTCAAAATAAATTGGACCCGTTTAGACAAAGGTTTCCCTTTTTTAAAACTAAAAGCCTCTAAACAGTCAACAACGTAAAAATTATTTTTATCTACTTGTTCAAGATAAAAATCAAAAGAGAATATTTTTTGTTTATGAATCTCTTTCCCAAGCACTCTGTTGTCCCGGCGGAAAATAAACTCATTGGTATGAACTTTACTCTGCTCATTATAAATGCTGAGATGTTCAATCTTTTGGTTGAGATAGTTGTAGTTTTTTCTTTTCCCTTTTAGATGAGACAAACTATTACTTTCTAAACTTACATCAAACGTAAAAACACCGTTTTCAGTTAGAACTGCCCTAACTTCTGAAAGAGTCTTTGCCACACTTTTTTTTGAGGACAAGTAATTAACCGTATCAAAAGCGGCAAAGATGAAGTCAAATTTTTCTTTAAAAGGCAGTGCCGTCATATCACAGCAAATTTTATCTTTCTTAAATTGACTTTTTGCAAGAAAGATCGGTGACTTCTCTGATAAATAATATTTTGGGAATTTCCTGCTTAATGCATTCGCTAATTTCCCGTTTCCTCCTCCAATCTCTAAAACCGTATTCACCGAAATATCATATTCACGAGTAATGTCAAAAAGATATTTCGCCCAGCGGGAGTAATTGATACCTTTCATCAATACATCATAGAAACCTGCAAGGGAAGAATAATTTTTTTTAAGTAGTCGCGGCATTGCTCTTCCGGTTTTCGCAAATCAGAACAGCCAATTTAGCTGCATGTATCATGCTGGATGGATCGGCGATTCCTTTGCCTGCAATATCGTATGCGGTTCCATGATCGGGAGAAGTTCGTACAATTGGTAAACCGGCAGTAAAATTAACACCGTCTGAAAAGCTGAGCATTTTAAACGGTATCAACACTTGATCGTGATAAGCGCCTATTACCGCATCAAAAAGTTTGTAAGCATGCATTCCAAAGAAAGCATCAGCCGGAAAAGGTCCGAATAGTTGTTCTTTGAATTCATTGATCAAAGGGACAAAAAGATTTTCTTCTTCATCACCAAGTAACCCATTTTCGCCGGCGTGCGGGTTAACCCCCAATAAGGCTATCCGGGGATTTTCAATCTTAAAGTCTTTTTTAAGAGTCTCAAGAACAATATTTATTTTTTTTTTGATGATGTTTATATCAAGGGAAAACGAAACAGTTTTCAGGGGAACATGGATGGTTAAGAGCGCCGCCCTCAGTTTAGATGAATGAAAAAACATTACTACATTTTCAACCTTAGTCCACGAAGCAAGCAACTCTGTATGTCCGGGAAAGACAATGCCGGCTTTGTGAAAAGCATCTTTTGAAATTGGTGCAGTAATAATGCAGTCTGCGCTATTATTTTTAACCGCCGCAAATGATTCTTGTAATGAACGAAAAGCAATCTCGCCGGAGAGTTTAGTTGGCTTACCGTAAGCGGATTTCATATTTCCCAAATTAATAATTGAAACAACTCTTTTGCTCTGCAAACTCTGTCCAGAACTTTTCACAATTTCGTATTCAAAGTCACTCTGAAAAAGTGTTAAAGATTCTTCAAAAATATTTTTGGGGACAGCGAAGTGGAGTTTATGTTTCTTCTGTTTATAAAAATAAGTAAGTGTTTTTACAACTATCTCTGGTCCGATACCATTACAATCACCGCAAGTGAAAAATAGTTTCATTTATCTTTTACCAATTGATAACCACCATTCCCGGCATTATCTACGAAATAATAGGTTTTATTTCGTTCCTTGTAGAACCATATCTCCATATTTTTCCCATTCACTGAAGTGGTCCTTTCCATACCGGAAGGCTGACCGAATTGAATAAAGACTCTTCCCCGATCGGATAAAATGCCATCAGGAGTTGAAAAATTTGCAAAAGTTTTTTGAGCATAATCTGCCCGCGAATAAAACTCAACCATCAATTCATTGTAAACAGTGCCTGGTGTGGGATCATATTTTTGCCAGTATCGGTAAAAGTATTTATATCCGAAGTTACCGCTAAGTTCTCTTAGCGAATCAATAACATATTTTGGTTCAATAAGACTTAAAGCTTTGAGCGATATTTCGTAGTTTAGCAGAGAATGCGGTTTATCCCACCACTTTACTTCAAGAGAAGAACGAACTTTTTCATTTTCTAAAATTTTAAATTTTCCCTCAGGCAATTTTAGCGAAATATCCTTAAAAAGAAAATATTTTTGCGGGCTGTTAATTGATGGAGAAAGAAAAACACCCAATGAATCTTCTTCAAGTAAAAAAGAGTTTGTTGAGTTAACGGTTGAGCAGAAAACAAGTGAATCCGTCTGTGATTGAAATTTCAGACAAAGAGAATCGTTCTGGTTTGATGCACTTACCCCCGGCAAGCCACCGGGATAATAAACGTAAGAATAAATCTCCGGAGAAAAAGGTATTGTTCTTCTCTTATTTGCCAAATAATAGTTGCCGCTTCCCCCCGAAAGGACAACAAAGGCTTTCGGCTGAAGAGTTGATAAATCAATCGAAAATCCCGGAATAGCTATTTCTTTATTTACTTGAAGGTCGGTGAGAGTAATGGTAGTGTAATATTTATTCTTACTGAGATTTAAAGTCAAAAGTCCCTGACATGATTTATTCTTCCTTTGGGTTTCCTCAAATGTTGATACAGAAATCTCTTTGTTCTGATTAGATCGTAGGATATTTCCTGAAGAGGAATCTCGCAGTTCCAGAGTAACCCTTATTTTCGAGGAATAGACATCTTCGTTTTTAATAAAAGAGAGATTCTCGTAATTTATTTGAAACGTTAATTGAAATACCCCTTGAATAGAATCAGACGGCGAATAATAATATTCATACAGCAGCGGAGGTTCAAAATCTAATTTCTGACCATAAAGTTGGATTGAAAGTAATGATAAAAAAAATAGTGCGAAAAATTTTTTCATTGTTAATACATGATAAAATTAGGAGACTTCAATATGTTCAGTTCCTTCCGAAAAAATTCATAAATAGTTCTTTGATCAACTATTCATATTCAACAAAAATTCCTTATTATTTTTTGTTCCTCTCATCTTAGAAGTCATAAACTCCATTGCTTCAACCGGATTGAAATCACTTATTATTTTTCTTAATATCCAGATACGTGCCAAATCATCTTCTTTGATCAACAAATCTTCTCGCCGGGTGCTCGAACGGTTAACATCAATAGCGGGAAAGATTCTTCTATCACTTAAATCTCTGTTAAGAACAACTTCCATATTACCGGTACCTTTGAATTCTTCAAAGATAACATCATCCATCCTGCTTCCGGTATCAATTAAAGCAGTTGCAATGATCGTGAGGCTGCCACCGTCTTCCGTGTTACGGGCGGCGCCGAAAAATCTTTTTGGTTTATGTAATGCATTTGAATCAACACCTCCAGAAAGAATTCTTCCAGAGTGGGGAACCACTATATTATTAGCGCGGGCTAAACGTGTAATGCTATCTAATAAGATAACTACATCTTCGTTTGCTTCAACTAAACGTTTTGCTTTTTCAATAACCATATCTGCAACTTGAATATGGCGGTCTGCCGGTTCATCAAAGGTTGAACTGATGACTTCAGCCTTCACGCTTCGTTCCATATCCGTAACTTCTTCAGGGCGTTCATCAATCAATAAAATAATGAGTTTTACTTCGGGATGATTTCTGTTAAGTGAATTTGCGATTTTTTGTAATAAAATTGTTTTACCGGATTTGGGAGGAGAAACGATCAAACCCCTTTGCCCTTTTCCAATCGGCGCAAGAAGGTCTAATATTCTCATTGAATATTCACCCGGTGCGGATTCAAGCGTAAGTTTTTTTGTTGGATAAACCGGGATCAAATTATCAAACAACGTTCTGTCTCTTATGCCGTCAGGATTTAATCCGTTAACAGCTTCAACTCTTAGTAAAGCGAAGAAACGTTCCCCTTCTTTTGGCGGACGGACCTGTCCACTTACAAAATCTCCCGTTCGAAGCATAAACTTCTTGATCTGTGAAGGAGAAACGTAAATATCATCCGGTGAAGGGAGATAATTATAGTCCGCCGAACGGAGAAATCCGTAGCCATCCGGCAGCACTTCCAGCACTCCCTTTGAGAAGGTTAATCCATCCTTGCCGGTTTGGGCTTCTAATATTTTAAAAATTAATTCTTGTTTACGAAGATCGCTGTAACCCTGAACACCAAGTTCTTTGGCTATATCATTCAGTTCAACGATCTTTTTGGATTTCAGTTCGGAAATATCCATTGGCATAATTTGACCCTTATTTTTTGTTTGTTCTTAAAATTCGGAAATATTTTATTGATTTTAATTAAGTTTTCAAGCGAATTAGCGATTGGCTTAAGAGGTTGATTCAAAATTGCACATATTTTTTCTATTTGTCAAGCACTTTCTTTCAGTAAACCCTTTTTTATTTCGCCAACTAAATACATACTACCCAAGACTACCAGGCACTCTCCAGAGTTTTTATTTTTTTCGAAGTGGAGATAAAATTCAGTAGGATCGTCAACAACATTTGCGGTCAATTTTAAGGTATTGGCAATCGTCAGAAGATTCTCTTTTTTTTCAGCACGCTCAAAAGGTAGATTAACGAAATGATATTCATCAAAGGCTCGATTCATTTTTGAGAGCATAAGTTCAATTTCTTTATCCTTCATAACACCAAAAAGAAGATGCGTTTTTTTGTACGTTGATTTTTCTTTCTGAAATTCTGAAAGGAAACCTTCAACCCCTTCCGGGTTATGGGCAGAATCAAAAATTATTTTCGGGTTTTCAGAAACAATTTCGTAGCGTCCTTGAATTTTTGTGTTGTCCACAACGTTTTTCAATCCATTTGCGATCACACTTAAATCTTCCAGCCCGAGCGTTTTGTTTACCACTAATGTTGCAAGTGCAGCATTATATTTTTGATAATAGCCGTGAAGCGGAGAATCTAACCTGTCAATATCAAGTTCCTCCGTATAAAGTTCTAAATAAGTATCACGTTTAATGATGTAATCCTCAAGCTCAAATAATTCACTGTCAACTTCTTCACATTTTTGCTGAATTATTTCATCTGCTTTTCCCGGCAATATTCCCAGAAATACTTTTGTTTTCGGTTTGATGATCGCAGCTTTTTCAGTTGCTATTTTTTCGATTGTATTCCCCAAGTGCTGCGTATGCTCTAAACTGATTGAAGTAAGTACAACGGCTAATGGTTTTAAGACATTCGTTGCATCTAATCTTCCACCCAAGCCTGTTTCAATCACTGCATAGTTAACTTTTTTCTCGGAGAAATAAGTGAATGCGAGGGCTGTTGTCACCTCAAAAAAAGTCAATTTATTTTCATTAATAAAAAGTTCATGTTTATCATAAAATGAAGCAATATATTCGTCATCAATTTCCTCACCGTTAATTCTAATTCTTTCATTGAATCGTACGAAATGAGGCGAAGTGTAAAGTCCCGTTTTAAAACCCGCAGTTTGCAAAATACTAGCAATAAAAGAAGCTGTACTCCCCTTTCCATTCGACCCGGCAATGTGAAAACATTTCAGATTGTTTTGAGGATTTCCGAGTAACTGGAGAAACTTCCGGATGTTTTCTAACCCAAATTTCATTCCGAAGATTTGGAGATTGTACAGTTTTGCTAATGTTTTTTCGATATTCATTTTAGAGAATGAAAGAACCGGTTAAGTTTTTAAGAGAAGCTATTTTCATTTTTTCGCAATACAAAATTAAATCATTGATCATTGTTTCGGAAATATTCGGATGAACAAAATTTACTGTTCCAAGTTGAAAAGCAGAAGCGCCGGCAATCATAAATTCAACAGCATCCTGCCATGAGAATATTCCTCCAATTCCAATTATCGGAATATCAACATTTCTTCTGATCTCAAGAACCTTTGCCAATGCAACCGGTTTTATTGCCGGACCGGATAAACCTCCGGTAATATTTTTTATTTTGGGTTTCCGTGTCATAATATCAAACGCGGTCCCGACCAAAGTATTTATTGCTGAAACAGCATCTGCACCGGCTTCCTTTGCGGCAAGAGCAAATTCGGAAATGCGGGAAACGTTGGGAGAAAGTTTTATAAATATCGGTTTGGTCGAAACTTTTTTTACTTCTTCAGTAATTTTTGCAACTGCTTTTTTATCATTCCCAAATTCAAGTCCGCCTTCTTTAACGTTGGGGCAAGAGACATTTATTTCAAAGGCGGAAATCGTATCTTCATCTGTTAATAATTTTGTGCACTCAACATACTCTTCAACGGAACTTGCGGCAATGTTACAAATTATTTTTGTATCAAATTTTTTAAGAAATGGAATTTTTGTTTTGAGAAATTCTTCAACTCCAATATTTGCTAATCCTATTGCGTTTAACATCCCGGAAGGGGTTTCGATTACTCTCTGTGGAGTATTTCCTTTTCTTGGTTTTAAACTTAACGATTTTGTTACAATTCCGCCTATTTTATTTAAATCAATAAATTCGGAAATCTCGTTTCCGTAACCGACTGTGCCTGAAGCAAGCAGAATCGGGTTTCTTAGTTTTAACGGTCCAACGGAAACAGATAAATCTACGGCGCTCATGGCAGTTCGATATCTTTCACATTAAAAACAGGTCCGTCTTTACACACTAAAAGAAATTTATTCTTGTCCGTTGCAGACTGAACCGGGCAACCCTGACAAATTCCAAAGCCGCACGCCATCGAAGATTCAGTTGAGATTTCAGCTTCAATGTTTCTTGTAAAGCAAAATTGTTGAAGTGATTTTAACATTGCATTTGGACCGCAGCCGAATATTTTAATTCTTTCATTTTTATATCTATCTATTTCAGAGCTCAACAATTCAACAACAGTTCCTTTAAAACCAAAACTCCCGTCATCTGTTGCGGTGGAAACGTTTTTCATTTCGTAAGTGATACAATCATTTTTTGTTCTTCCGCCGCTAAAGCAAATTATTTCTTTTCCGATTTTTTCAAGTTCTTTAATTAAAAACGGAAACGGGGCAGCGCCAATGCCGCCTGCAACAATAATTGCTTTTTCATAATTTCCGTCTAACGAAAAACCATTTCCCGCTGAACCCATAACATCAACGAATTCCCCTTTTTGTTTTTTTTGAAGAACCAATGTTCCTTCGCCAACTGAAGTAAACATGATAGTAAAATAATCCCCTTCAACATTGCAAATACTGAACGGGCGGCGTAAGAGAGGAAAATTTGAATTTGAAACTTTGATATTTACAAATTGACCGGGCTTTGCATTCGCAGCAATTTTATCTGATTGCAATTTTAAGAGAAAAACATTTGTCCCAATTTGAGTTACAGAATCAACCTTTGCGTTCGCAAGAAACAAGGTACATCCTTCTTATGTGGAAATAATCATTAAATTTTGAGCTTTTCAGACGGGTAACGCCAACTTGTTTACTGACTCGACCCGCTTTGAAACGGGGCAAGGCAGAAGAATTATTTTGAACAACCGAAATTTAAAGAGAATTTCCTTCCCTACAAAATTTCTTTCCGTAAATTTCTCGTATCGTTATTTTAGAACCACCATTTTTTTAGTTTGAAGGAAATTACCGGCTCTCAACTGGTAAAAATATACGCCTGAAGATAATTCGTAATTCCTAATTCCTAATTTATAATTGTGCTTCCCTGCTTGTTGAAATTCGTTTGCCAAGATTGCAACTTCATTTCCCAACACATCAAATATTTTAAGCGTTACAAAACTGTTTTCTGGAAGTTGATAACTGATTTGGGTTTCCGGATTAAATGGGTTTGGATAATTTTGGTCTAAATTAAAATTTGTTACGGTTAAATCTTCATTTTGTTGTATCCCGGTTAATCCATCAAATGTTTGAAGATTATCAATGTAGATCAAACCGTTTTTATTTCCGGTAACAGCTTGTTTAACTTCTATTCCAATAAGTTTTTTCAAATTTTTATTAGGAACTTCACCCCTATTGCGGATAAACTTCCAACCAACCCAATCTAATGAATCATAAAAGACGGAAAATTCTGTAGTGGTGCTATCTTCGAACCATAAATTAATATGGTTGTTACTTAAATCTCCAAAAACCCATGCACCGGCATCTGCGTTAGTTTGTATTTTGGTTTCATTGGGGATAAAACAACTTCCATTTGCTGAATTTGTAAAAGTATAGAATAATTTTCCACTTTTTGAACCTAAAAATTTTCTCTCGGTAGTTATCGAAAAGTGAGATGTTGAAGTATCAATTCCGGTTGAGTGAGGGCTTGCTGAAGGGTCTTTCCACCCAACTTGTGTTTCAAAATTATCAAATATTGTTATAGGAATTGCTTGATCATAGCTTACTGAAAACGGAATAACGACAGAATCCACCATTGGAATTGAATCAATATCTGCAATTTTGCCGCCGAGCTGCACAGAGAGTGGGCTCATCTGATCCCATAGTTGATCTCTCGATTCAAAATAAATTAAACCTTTTCCGTTCTCTGAAAAGATTTTAACATTTATCACCGAAAGCCGAGTCCCGGATCTATCATAAAGATTAATTTGCCCACCTAACGATGCGGTTGATACAGGCGCTTCAAACTGCAATCTGATTTGTGGATATCCTAAATTAATAGCTGAATTAGCCTCAGGATAAGTTTTTTCTAATAAATATCTATTCCGGTTTTTTGTAAGAAACTTGAAACTAAGCTCACCGGCTAACTCAATTCCCCAAATTGTTTTTGCGGTCTTGCTCAAAGTAACCATATATTCAGCTGCCTTCAAATATGGCAAAGAAGGTTTGAATGTGAAATATTTATTCCCGTCACTCCACGTAATAACTCCTTGCGTGGCAGGCGTTAGGTGAAACGCAGCATTTGTTGAAGCCGTATCCATTGGCAAGTCGAAACGGATAGAAACCGGGGAAATTGTTTTGACGCTGTCTGTAGGAGATGACGGCGAATAACTCACAATTTTTACCACTACAGTGGTATCGTAAAGCAAAAATTTATCAGCAAAGGAGGTTGTGTTTGCAGTGACGGTTACAGTTGAAGAATCTTTGTAATATCCCGGTGCTTCATAATAAAGTTTATACGAGCCCGCGGCTAAACTATCAAAAAGGAAAAAGCCGTTGTTATTTCCATCACCGTTATAAGTTTTACCTCCGGGTTCTACAGTAACTTTAATATTGTTCAGAGGAAGTTTATTGTCACCTTTTGAAGTGATTCCATAGTACGAAACCGTTTTGTTCATATCGCGGACTAACCCGGCAATAATACCGGTCTGGAATCCGGGTCGTAAAAAATATTTTAAAAATCCTCTTGCGATCGCCCAAGCTTCATGTTTTTTATAGGAGCTGTTCATTAATCTCCACGACTCAGGAAGGTAATCATGAAATGAACCCTCTGATAAAGTACCGGGAACATTTAGATTTTTAAACACTCCGAGATAGGCTTGTCCTGTTCCATAAAAATCAAAATCGCCACGACTATATTTTGCCGTTGTTCGGTTTGCATTGTAAATTTCATTAGATACAAAATTAGCCATCGTTAAAGCATCGGGATAAGTCGGAGCGTTATCTTTCCCTTGAAAAAGAAGTAACGTATAGTTGGATTGCCCGTTAAAAGCATTACTGTGAATTGCGTGGAAGAAATCAACATTTTTTGAATTAGCATCCGAAACAATTTGAGAAAGAGGAAGATCGTCTGCTGATGTGTTTGCCACTCTTGACATATAAACAGTAGCATTTATCTGTTGCAAAATATTGCGTAGTGCAAGTCCTTTATCCAAGTTCGATGTTGATTCCCAAAATCCGGTTTCAGGTATATTCCTATCGTTTGAATCAAATCCCCCGTGTCCAGGGTTAAGGTAAATTTTTGTGCCAAATAAATCTTGGGCAAATACGGCTCTTGAAATTAGGATCAAGAAGAGAAGTTTTTTCATTTTTTTCATCCTAATATTTTTTTTCTAAAGAGAGTAAAATAATCTTCCCGTCGCTTGTGTGGCAAACAATGCTTTTCATGTTCGGCGACCACTCGGGAAATTGTTCGTGAATTTCTTTGCTTTCTGTAAGTTGAATCTTTTCTTTACCATCTACGGAAAGGAGAAATATCTCCGATGAAATAACTTGAACACCGTCATCCTTATCTTCCATGTAAGCGATCCATTTCCCATCCGAAGACCATTTAGGCGCGTTGGCATAACCTAATTCAAGTACAACATTTCCATCTAAATCAGTTACATAAGTTCCTTTTCCCATAAATGTAAAAAGAATTTTTTCTTTATTAGGTGAAAGTGAAGACCAAAGATAACTTCCGTCTCCCAAAGGATTAAATGTTTTCTTTAGACCATTGATCAACAGAATTAAATTATTATCGCTATAAAACAGCAGAGTGTCTTGCGGAATAATGTTCAACTGCATCGTTTTTTTTAGCTTATTATTTACAGTGATATCAGCATCTTGTTTGAAAATACAGTCACCGCTTTTAAGAATTTTCGGAGTGGAAAGATTTCTTTTCCCGTTTTCAATAAATTCAATTTTATTTGTGCGGAGGTCAATTGTTTTAATATCGGAATACTTCTTCCCGTTTTGGTAAGTATCCGTTCTATAAAATATTTTACTCCCGTCATCAGTAAACTGATATTCAAATCCCGATCCTGGTTCTGCGGTAATATTCTTCAAATCTTTTGAGAAGAGATTGAACGACAAGATACCTTTATAATAAGAACGTGTGAAATAGATAAGAGAATCGCCGGATGCGAAACGGGGGAAGAAATGCTCTCCCGCTTCAGGAATGGATATTTCTTTGCTCTCTTTCACGCTAATGGATTGAGCTTCAATAATTAATTGAAATGAGAGAAAGAAAAGAAAGAAAGCCATAAAAACATTTTTCATTTAAACTCCGTAATTAAAGATTTTGATTTTCAATTTCTGTTATTTTATCAAGCCGGCGTTGATGTCTTCCACCGGCGAATTTTGTATTAAGCCATACCTCTAAAATACTTTTGATAGTTTCTTCGCCAAGCGCTTTTGCCCCGAGGACTAAAATATTGGCGTTATTATGCTCACGAGCACTCTTTGCTGTGAACTCATTATAGCAAGTCGCCGCGCGAATTCCCTTAATTTTATTGGCTGTTATCGCCGAGGGAATTCCGGTTGCGTCAACAAGTACACCAAAATCAGCTTCACCACTTTTGACCTTTTTTGCGGTGGCAAAAGCAAAATCGGGATAATCACAAGACACCTCATCGAATGTGCCGACATCCTGAATTTTAAAACCCTTTTCAATAAGCAGTTTTGCCAGGAGATTTTTAACCGGAAGCCCCGTGTGATCGCATCCAAGCACAACCGTATTTTTTATCTGTTTTGGAGAGGGAGTGAGTGAAGATGAAACCTCGATTCGGTCTGTTACAACTTTTTTAACAATAGTCATCCCTAAATCTTTTATTTTATCTTTTGCCAGCGGTGTAACAATATCTTCTTCCCCAATGGGAAGAATTTTTCCACCACCTTTAAATTTGAGGATTACTTCTGCTTCCGTAATAACTTTTTTCATCTTACAAATAATCGTTCAGTTTATTCAACTTAATATAATCAACAACTTTTTTAACCTCTTGCGCATTTTCTCTCTTGCACACGAGCAAAGCGTCTTCAGTATTAATCACAATAACATTGTCAAGTCCTATTACTGCAGTAAATTTTCCGGGTGAATAAATGTAGGAATCAGAAGTTTTATCGGTATAAACTTTCCCAACAATTGAGTTATCATTTTTATCTTTGTTTGAAAGTTGATAAACTTCTTCCCAGCTGCCGACATCGCTCCAGGTAAATTTTCCTTTGAGCAAAAAGACTTTGTGTGATTTCTCCATAATTCCGTAATCAATTGAGATGCTTCGCAACTGACCATATTCTTCAAGCAAGACTCTCTCGAACCTGGGAGTGCCGGAAACGAACGCGATTTTTTTTAATGCCATTGCTAATTCAGGCATATGAAGTGTAATTTCACTAAGAATCGTTTCCGCTTTCCAAACAAACATCCCGCTGTTCCAAAGGAAATCGCCGCTTGAAACAAAACTTAATGCTGTTTCGTAATTCGGTTTTTCTGCGAACGTTAATACTTTAAAAATGTTTTCTTCCAATTCATTTTCATCAATTTGAATGTAGCCGTACCCGGTTTCCGGGCGGGTGGGCGGAATTCCAATCGTTACTAATCCCGATTTTTTATGGGCGAAGCCAACCGCTCTTTGCAAGGCAGCCTGAAAAATATCTTTGTCACGAATGATGTGATCAGCCGGAAGAACTACTATTATTGCCTTTGGATCAATCATTTGTATCAACACTGAAGCCAACCCGATAGCGGCGGCAGTATTGCGACCGAATGGTTCTTCGAGAATATTTTCATTTGGAATTTCAGGCAATTGTTTGCTTATCTCTTCTTTTTGAAGTTTGTTCGTTACAATGAAAATATTTTTATACTCCACAAAACCTTGAAGTCTATCAGCGGTATTTTGGATCAATGTTTTTTCATCAAAGATCTTGAGCAGTTGTTTCGGAGATTTTTCCCTGCTTCTGGGCCAAAAGCGAGAACCAACTCCGCCAGCCATGATAACGGCGAAAACATTCATTACGAATTCCTCATTTTTAAAGTTTGCAATTTTTTTCCAAAATCTTCCGCTCTATTTAAATAGTACGTTATATCAATATCTTTATTTCTCACCAAAGCAACAATAACAATCAAACAAGCCCGCATAGCTTCTATCATTTCTTTTTCGGGATTCAATTCTTTCAACTGGAGCATTCGAAATGCTCGCGCTAAAATATTGTGCATCTCCGTGGTGATTTCGGTTCCAAATTTTTCCGACAAAGAAGCGTTCACACGCATCACCGATTCGTATTGCCTCAATTCAGTTGATTTAAACTCACCATTTCCAAGATTTTTTAGAACCAACTCGATTTCCTTTACCGGTTTTAGTATCGTAGCTTCAAAGTTCTGAAAGAAAAGCTGATCATCGTTGGTCTCTTCTTCAAAGATATAGTTTTCTTTAATGCGGGCTGTTCTCATTTTATCCGTCAGGAGGCTTTTCCTATCGGTAAAATCAATGGTTAAAGATTCATCCCGATGCCCATCCGTGGAAGAGTTCAAACTGAATTCATTCAGTTTAATATTTATTGCGTTATATGAATTTGGAGTTAATGCATCCAGCGCTAAATTTAAGTCTTTAACAACAAGCTGCGTGTGTTCTTTAAATTTGTCAGAGAGCTTAAGGAAATCAATCTTATTTAGCTTCAAATAGTTGTAAATCTCTTGTAGTTTAATTGCCAGCTTAGAAAATTGGGTAATTTTTTTCATCGAAGCTATTAAGGTTTCTAAATCTCCGGCATTAAGAATGGTTTCTTTTAATAGCCCAAGAACCTCAATTTTTTCACTACTGAGCCTTAAGTTGTTTGCAGCAACACTAATTGTCTGGATAATATATTGCTTTTTTAAATCCATCATGCAAGATAAACCCTGGGTACCCGTTTTGAAATATTACAGGTTATTTCATAGGGGATCGTATTAAGTTGCGCACTCCAATCCCATGCATCAATGGATTGATGCCTACTTTTCCCGAGTAGGAGAACATCTTCGCCAATGCTGATTTTTGCTTCTCCTATGTCAAACATAATTCTGTCCATAGTTACTCTGCCAACTTGTTGGTAAAGTTTGTCTTTAATAATACAAAACATTTTATTAGATAAATTACGATTTAATCCATCCGCATAACCAATTGGAATAGAAATAATTTGCGATCTTCTTTTTAAAATATATTTTCTTCCGTAACTAACTGAGTCTCCTTTTTCAAACCACCTGCATGAAGCAACTTCCGAAAGCAAAGATAAAACCGGTTTGAGTTTTAGAGAAGAAGTTATTGCTTGCGACGGCGGATACCCGTATAACGAAATCCCGGGACGAACCATATCGAAATACGCTTCCGGCATTGTTAATATTGCTCCGCTATTGGCGATATGTGTTATTCCGATTTTAATATTTTTCTTTTTGAGTTCGGTAAGAATTTGAGTAAACCTTCTTAATTGAAGCTCCGCAAAAGTTTTATCAATTTCGTCCGAAGTTGCAAAATGAGAATACACACCATCCAAAATAAAATTATCGTTGGCAGCGATCTTTTCAATAAACGGAACTGCTTCTTTGAAAGGAATTCCAAGCCGACCCATTCCTGTATCAATTTTAACATGAACTTTTAATTTCATTGCCGGTCTTCTGACAAGATATTTATCAATCAACCGAAGGTGTGCCTCGCAAAAAACCGTTGGAATTAACTCGTACTTGATAATTTCATCAATGTTATGTTGGTTCGGTGGTTCGAAGATTAGAATAGGTTGTTTTACATTTATGTCTCTTAATGCAATTCCTTCTTCCGAAAGTGCAACGCCAAAATATTCGGGCTTTTCTTTTAAAGAATTTAAAGCATTTACAACTTCAGCAACCCCATGTCCATACGCATCAGCTTTAACTACGGCAAGGACTTTAGTTTTAGTTATTTTTCTGATCGCTAAATAATTTGCTTTCAGATGAGCAAGATTTATAACTGCTTTTGTAGGACGCATTAATTCATAATGTTTATTTTTTCTCCCTAAAATATAGTTTTTCTTGAAAAGAGAAACAAAGGAAAGGAAAAGACTTTTGTGAGGTCACGATATGCCGCATCTCCAAAGTATCACTTGTAAAGATGTTACATACCACATCGCTACGGCAACACTTTCAAAGACGGGGCATGCCCCATCTTTACAAAATAATGTAATGGGAATATCTTTCGTAAGTTGCATAAAATCCGTAAGGTTAGTTAACATCAATTGCATTAAAACCGGTGTTGCAATTAAATCTTCATTCTTTTCCTCTATCCGCAAATTGAATATCGAACATCGGACAGAAAGTGAAGAAGTTTTTCCTTGATATTCTGCATTCATTGTTTGATATTCATTATTTGAGGGGTCAGCTTGCTCACTTAGAAAAAAAAAGGTTAGAATGAAAAGGAAAAAGCGTGCGGAAGAGGGGACTTGAACCCCTACGCCCTTTCGAGCACTACCCCCTCAAAGTAGCGTGTCTACCAATTTCACCACTTCCGCAAAAAAGGTTGACAAAATTACGTTCTTCTAAGAAGAAATGCAAGAATTGCCTCTATATTTTATTCCGGTACCGGCTTTTGCCTTCCGCGCAAAATTATATTCTGCATCTCTTCCCGAAATTTTCGTTCAAAAGCAAGAAACTGCGCCATTTGCCTCGGTGTTAATAAGTTTTGAAGCGAGACAAAAAAGTCATATTTATTTTTTCTCATCAATTTTTCAACGGCAATAAATTCATTCGTAATTTTTTTCCATTCGGCGTTGGAAGTTTCTCCATCCGGATTATGAGATTTATCCCTTACTAACAGGGATAAACTATCTATCCGTTCATTTAATTTTTTTTCTTTCCCTCTAAACTCATTTCTCCTGCTAAAAAACTTGATGCTCACTTCTTCTGACATTTGCAATTCTTCAATCAATTTTATTTTTTCTAATTGATCAATCCGTTCGCGCGGGTTTCCCCTTCTGTCTTTCATATGATGCTGCTGAGAAATTATTTCTATTGATAAAATCGAAACCAACAAAAGCATAAAAAAGAAATATCTTTTCATTTTACACCTATAATATTTTTGTTTGCTGAAGCTGTGCATAAACTTTTTCAAGTTCATCATCATCTAATTGTGAAAGAACGTTATTGTAATCCATAGTATTTTTGATAAGGATATAATCATTGCTGTTGCTTGCAGCCGATAAAGACTGATTGAGCGTTTTATCAATTTCCTGTTTGACAGCGCTATTGTTTACGATGCTATCGGAAAACTGATCAGCAGAAGCGATGTATATATCTTGCGAAGCAGTAGGTAGAACGGTTTCCATTGTTTCGTTTTGTTGGGTTACCTTCGATTGAAAGTTTGTTTTCATAAATTGAAATGAAAATACAAGCAGCAGAAGAGTAGAAAAAGCAATGGATGAACTATAGATTAATTTTTTATAGAAAAATGAGCGCTGTTTCTTTTCCAGATTTTCTCTAAATCTTGGGAGAATATTCGTGAAATATTTTTCGTCAATGGAGACAGAAGAAAGAGACTTTAACACATCCGCTGATTTTCGTAAGTCATCCAACTTTTCTTGATCTTCAACTGGACCCGCAAATTTATCGGGAACATTTTCTTCCCCGGGAAAGTGCTCATCATAAATATCAAATATTTTTTTATCCATTTTTATTACCCATAAGGTTAACAACTTTTTCAAATGCATGAAAATAATTCGCCTTCAAACCGCCGACACTTTTTCCCGTGATTTGCGCAATTTCTTCATAGCTTAATTCATCAAAATGACGGAGAAGAAATATTTCTCTTTGTTTCTCTGGCAATTTTTGTAGTACAGAATCCAATTTTTTTAATTTTTCCTTGTCTTCAATATTCTTAACAATGTCGTCGTCTGTTGATAATCCGCGATTTTCTTCCTCATCAAAGGAGACAAACCTACGTAACTTCTGTCTTTTGATATAATTGATGCTTCGAGTAATGGTAATCCGGTAAATCCAGGTAAATAAAGAAGACTGGAAATTGAAGTTTTTGAGTTTTTCAAAGAGTACAAGCAAAACTTCCTGTACAATCTCATCAGCATCTAAATGATTTCCGGTCATTCTTCTCGCGTGCCAATATATCTTCGCCTGGTACTTACGCGCGAGTTGATTAAACGAACTTTCATCGCCGTTAAGAAAGCGGCGGACTAAATCATAATCGGGATTTTCTTCCGGCATAGCTACTATTTATAATTTTAGACACATTACTATAACGAAAGGTTTAATTCATAATATGGCAAAGACAGAATAAAAAAGTTTGAATGAATGAATGAATGGACAAATGAAATTCATTCACCTATGCCATTAAGTTTTTTCCAATTCGATAAATATTCTTGCCATTCTGCGAAGAATATTTTTACTGCCAAGTTAACTCGTTTAAACCTTCAGCGATTCAAAGCTGTCAAAACAGCGAAACAAAAATTATTTCAAAAAAAATATAAGGAATAACAAAATGAAATCGTTCATGATATTTTTCGCCCCGGTGTTGCTCTTGGTTTTTGCAATCGGAATTTCTGCACAGCCCGGTCCGGGAATGGGCAACTGTAAAGCAGCAATTGTTGAAAAGTTAAATTTAACTCCCGATCAAGAAAAGAAAATCGAAGACCTTCGTATGAACCATGAGAAGAAAATGATTGATTTTCGAGCTGATATGGAAAAGCTTCAACTTGAGAAAAAAGAATTACTCAATAAAGCCGATTACGACCGTAAATCATTTTTAGCGCTTGAAGAAAAAATAATGAAACAAAGAAATACTATCGAGATGGCAATGGCAAACCACCGAATGGATGTGTATGAAGTTTTGGACGCTAAACAAAAAGAAATCTGGAATGACCATCCGATGAAACAAGGAATGGGAATGCGGGGTAAAGGGTTAAGACGAAATAATCATTGCCCGAATAACTGTGGCGAATTTGAGCCTCCTCAAAAAGGTAAAGGATTTCAGGGAGGAATGTAAATCCGATTATTTATCTTGAAGGTCTTAAATGACCTTCAAGATTTTTTATAAATCTCCTTCAATCGGTCTTAAGACAATTTCTTCAGTTACGACATTTCCCGGATGTTCATAAATTGAAATCACCATTTTGGCAATATCAGCGGGATTCATCATTCGATGAGCGAATTTCGTTTTATTTTCTTCCGACCAGATGTCGGTATTGGTGGCTGCCGGATAAACGTTAATTACACGGATATTATATTTTCTTACTTCTTCTCTTAATACTTGCGAGAAGGCTTTTAATCCAGCTTTTGAAGCTGAATATGCTCCGCTCTGTTGAAATATTTTTTCAGTAACAACAGATAAAATATTTATGATTGTCCCTTTATTCTTTTTAATCATCAAAGGAAGAACCGCTTTTATCGTATAGATTGAACCAAGCAAATTTGTTTGGATAATCTTCTCAATGTCTTCGAGGGAATTATGTTCAACTTTCTTAAAAGAGGTGATCCCGGCATTATTAATCAAACAAGCGATTCCATCTTCGCCAAATGTTTTATCAACAAAGGAAAGAACATTCTCTTTTGATGAAATATCTAACGAGAACGAACGAATTACCTCGCCTTCTTGAATTGCGCCGGTGAGTAATTCCAATTTTTCTTTCCGGCGGGCGGTGGCGCAAACATAATAACCGGCATTAGCAAAGGAAAGAGCTAAGGACTTTCCTATCCCCGAACTCGCTCCGGTCACCCAAATATTTTCTTTGACGCCGGGCATTAAATTTTATTCATCCGAATTAAATCTAAGAATTCTGTTCTTGTGCGTGCATCCTCTTTAAACAAACCATGCATAGCACTTGAAGTTGCGGATGAATTTTGTTTCTCGACACCTCTCATCATCATACACATATGATAAGCTTCAGAAACAACTGCAACTCCTTTGGGAGCCAAATATTTGTCTATGGTGTCGGCAATTTGCTGCGTCATTCTTTCTTGTACTTGAAGACGCCTTGCAAACACATCAACGATCCGGGGTATTTTACTTAGACCTACTATCTTTCCGTTCGGCACATAAGCAACATGTACTTTACCATAAAATGGCAGCATATGATGTTCGCAGAGACTGTAGAAATCAATGTTCTTCACCAATACCATCTCATCATATTTCTCATTAAAAATGGCTCCGTTTAAGACAGTGTCAATATTTTTACTGTACCCCGAAGTTAAAAATTCATACGATTTTGCAACACGATTCGGAGTGCGGAGTAAGCCTTCCCGGTTTGGGTCTTCACCAATCTCTATAATAAGCGCTTCAATAAGATTTTTAATTTTGTTTACATCCATTTCACTCTCCTCTGTATTCGACATAATTATTCTCCGTTTCAAATAATTTAACGGAATATAGTTTACCGACCGGGATTTTATGATACAATTCTTTCCAGAAAGCAATGCAAATATTTTCTGCGGTAGGAATAATATCTTTCATAAAATCTACATCATAATTAAAATGATGGTGGTCAACTTTTTTAATAATGATATCCTGAATAATTTTTTTAAGAATTTTCAGATCAATAACGTAACCGGATTTCTGCTCAATTTCACCGCAGACCACAACCTCCAAAATAAAATTGTGACCATGACCATAGCTATTTGCACATTTATCGTATAACGAAATATTTTCTTCTGCAGTTAATGTATCATTATACAACCGGTGAGAAGCGCTGAAGACTTCTCTGCGTGTTACATAAACCATTTTATTTTAACGCTTTCAATACTTCTTCTGTATGCTCTTTAACTTTTACTTTTGAAAAAATCTTTTTTACTGCCCCCATTTCATCAATAATGACCGTAGTGCGTTCAATCCCCTCGTACTTTTTCCCATACATGCTTTTTTCTTTCCAGACTCCGTAATTTTCAATCATTTCTTTTGATACATCACTGAGGAGCGGAAAGGGTAAACCAAATTTATCACTGAAATTTTTATGAGATTTCACAGGATCAGCGCTAACGCCAAGTATCACCGTATTGTTCTTCTTAAATGTTGGGAATTCATCTCTAAAGCTGCAAGATTCCGTTGTGCAGCCAGGAGTATTGTCTTTCGGGTAAAAATAAAGCACAACTTTTTTACCAAGATAATCTTTTAGAGAATGAACCTTTCCGTTTTGATCTGATAACTTGAATGTGGGAGCTTTTTTTCCTTCTTCAATCATTACATCACCTTCGTTAATTATTATTTTAAAGCTTCTTGAATAGCTTCATAATTTGGTTCGTCACCGGCGCTCTCCAAAACTTCTGCATATTTAACAACCCCGTTTTGATCAATTACAAAAGCAGATCTTTTTGCGACGCCTTTGTAATCAAATTTGCCGGGAGCAAAAACGTCATAAAATGCGCCATAAGCCGGCGCGACCTCTTTATTAAAATCGCTAAGCAATTGAAAATTAATTTGATTGTGTTCTTTCCAAAGTTTAAGACTGAAGTGGCTGTCTACGCTAACACCTAACACTTCAGCATTAAGGTCAGAATAACGGCTCATATTATCCCGCATCGCACACATTTCTTTTGTGCAGACACCGCTGTTGGCAAAGGGGAAAAACAAAAGAACAACATTTTTCCCTCGAAATGAATTTAATGAAACCGCTTCAGCATTTGTATTTTTAAGTGTGAAGTCCGGGGCAATTGACCCAATATTAAGAGACATGATATTTCCTTTTTTTACATAGTAAACAATATTAAAAAAAAATAGTTCCGAACTACTCGTGCATCTTTAAAGTAAGTTTTACAAGATCAATTTTTACCTGAGTAGCTCTAAGTATATTAAAATCATAAATACCGATAGATACAATTTCTCCTTGAGATGGAATTTTTCCGCTTTGAGAAGTGATAAATCCGCTGACTGTTTCATAATCGCCAAGTGGAATGTTCAGTGAATATTTTTCGTTTACGTAATCAATTTCAACTTTCCCGCTGACAAGAAAGATGTTCTTTTCCAACTCTTTGCAAATATTTTCTTCTACGTCATATTCATCTTTAATTTCCCCAAAGAGCTCCTCAAAAATATCTTCCATTGTAACAATGCCGGCAGTTCCGCCAAACTCATCTACAACAGCTGCTATTGATAATCTCCTCGCTAAAAATTCTTCAAGTACTTCAACTGTTTTCTTTGTTTCCGGGACAAAATACATTTCACGAAGTATTGACCGGACATCTTTCGGGAAAGAAAAAACATCATACGCTAAAACAAAACCTTTAATATTATCAACATTTTCTTCATAAACAGGAAGCTTTGAATATGCCGACTCAATAAAAGTTTTGATTACTTCTTCAATCGAAGAGGAAATTTCCACACCTATTATTTCTGTGCGGGGACGCATGGCTTCGTAAATCCTTTGATTCCGCAAATCCAAAACCCGCTTAATGAGGTTAGATTCTTTTCTGCTCACTTCTCCTGATTTATGACTTTCATCCAATAAAGACTCCAAATCTTCCCGGGTAATTAGAATACGTGTAGAGACTTTATTTAACGATTTTGATTTAGAAAAGAAAGTTGAAATTGCCGAGATAATTGTAATTACCGGTTTTAAAAGCATCGCCCCGATCCTAAGGGGAATTGAAGCCCAGAGAATAAATGTATCTGCAAATTCTTGCGCAAAATATTTCGGCAGTAATTCTCCAAAAAGTAGAAGAATAAAGGTAGAGAGAAAGAGAACCTGAAGATCACTAAAATGATATTTCTCATACAAGAGAACAGCTGAAAGCGAAACGAACGCAATATTAACGACGTTATTCCATACGAGAATTGTAGTAAAAAAACGCTCGGGATTTTTGACAAAATAGAGAAGATTTTCTGCGGCGATATTTTTCTTCCGGGCTAAAACTTCAATTTTTATTTTATTGGAAATTACAAAAGCCATTTCAGTGGATGAAAAAAATGCACTGGCGACAAGCATGAAAATCAATATGAGAATGTTTGTATCCATCTTAAATCAATTTATAAACAAGAAGAATCGTAGTCAGACCGTACAAAAGAATGTTCACGATCATGGATATATCGGTTACCATAATTTCGGTGGTGTTCTCTCCCTTGTTACGATTGATAACCAAGAACATATATCTGAAGATTCCATATACTACAAAGGGAGTAGTATAAATTAAATGTTCGGTTTGAAAAACTGTGATCGTACGCTGCGAAACCGTGTAGAGGGCATAACTGATAATTACACCGGCAGCAGTGATAGCCGCCAATTGATCAATAAAATTAGGAGAATAATATTCAAGAACTTTTCTGGTTGATGATAGCTCATCTCCCATCACATAAAGCTCGGAACGTCTTTTCATTACAGCTAGAAATAGTGAAAGAAACATTGTGGTCAAAATCAACCAGCTTGATATTTCCACCGAAATAATCACTGCACCTGCTGTTACCCGAATCATAAATCCGGCTGCTATGCTAAAAATATCTAAAAGTACTATATGTTTTAACTTAAACGTATAAATAATGTTGATAGCCAGATAAAGGGAGGCAAAAATGATGAACATCACGTTTGTGAAAATTGATAAAAAAACTCCTATTGCAAAGAGAACGATTGCGATAGTGAGAGCGTCTGCGCTGGATATTTTTCCCGATGCAACGGGTCGGTTTTTTTTCACCGGATGATGCCTGTCGGCTTCCGCATCAACAATATCGTTTATCACATACACGACACTTGAAAGCAAGCAGAATATAATAAAAGCCGTAATGGATTTGACTAAATAATCAGGGTGAAATAGATTACGTGAATACACTACAGGAATAAAAACGAAAAGGTTTTTTATCCATTGCGGGACTCTAATTAATTTGATAATATCTTTCATATTAAAAAACGGCTGTTTCCTGATAAGTGCCGAAAACTCTACGGAGTTCTTCCACCATTTCACCAAGGCTAACATACTTTTCCGCCGCATCAAGCAAGACCGGCATTAAGTTCCTGTTTTCTTTTGCCGCAAGTTGAATTTCTTCTAATGCTTTCTCAACTACCTTTGGGTTGCGAGACTGCTTCAATGCTTCTAACTGTTCGTGCTGCACTCGTTCAACTTCAGGAGAAACTGTCAAAAGCGGGATATCCACTTTTTCATTTTCTTCAACGAACTCATTAACTCCGACAATAAATTTTTCTTTTCTTTCAACTTCTTTTTGATAACGGTAAGCGGCATCAGCAATATTTTTTTGGAAATATCCCATTTCAATTGCGGGAATTACTCCGCCGAGCGCATCTATCTCTTCAAAGATTTTATTCGCCTGAGCTTCCATTTTATCCGTCAATGCTTCAACAAAATAACTTCCGCCAAGCGGATCAACCGTATTGGTTACGCCCGTTTCATACGCTATAAGCTGTTGCGTGCGCAATGCAATTTTTACCGCTTTCTCACTTGGGAGCGCTAGCGTTTCATCCATTGAGTTTGTGTGCAGCGATTGTGTCCCGCCAAGCACGGCAGCCATTGCCTGGAATGCTGTTCTAACAATATTATTTTCCGGCTGTTGTGCAGTTAGCGAACAACCGGCAGTTTGAGAATGAAATCTCAACCACCACGACCGGGGATTCTTTGCACCATATTTTTCTTTCATTCTTCTCGCATAAATTCTTCTCGCCGCTCTGTACTTTGCAATTTCTTCAAAAAAATCTAAATGGGCATTAAAAAAGAATGATATCCTCGGGGCGAAATCGTCAACAACCATTCCTCGTTCAATACATGCTTCTATGTATGCGAAGCCATCTGCAAGCGTATAAGCCAACTCTTGTACAGCAGTGGAGCCAGCCTCGCGAATATGATAGCCACTAACAGACACGGGATTCCATTGCGGAACTTCATTTTTACAATACTCGATCATATCAACAATAATACGCATTGAAGGATGAGGCGAATAAATGAATTCTTTCTGTGCAATGTATTCTTTCAAAATATCATTCTGTAAGGTACCGCGCAATTTTGAAAACGGGACGCCCTGTTTCTTTGCAACCGCTAAATAAAAGGCGAAAACCATTGCCGCCGGGGAATTGATTGTCATCGAAGTCGAAACTTTATCCAAAGGTATTCCATTGAACAGAATTTCCATATCTTTTAAAGAAGAAATTGAAACACCGCAAATACCAACTTCACCTTGAGCTAATTCTGCGTCAGCATCCAGCCCCATCAGAGTCGGTAGGTCAAATGCAACTGACAGACCCGTCTGCCCGTTTTTCAATAAATAATGGAACCGTTCATTGGTATCTTCGGGAGAACCAAATCCCGCAAATTGCCGCATCGTCCAAACTTTACCGCGATACCCGTTTGCGTGAATCCCGCGAGTGTATGGGAATTCACCAGGGAAATTTAGATCATTTAAATAATTAAGCTTTTCTAAATCATCGGGACCATAAAGTCCTTTAACCGGTTCACCGCTTACCGTTGTATAATTTTTGTCGTCGGTTGATGAGTTTTCAACTTTTTGGTTGTACTCGTCTCGAAGTTTTTTGTATTCTTCGGATACTGGCATTTTTTCCTCTTCGTTTATTGCTTATAGTAGAAAGTGGAAAGTTACAAGTAAAAAGTGGATAACTTCACACCTCCAACTTTTTACTTTATACTTTTTACTAATTTTAATTAAGTTCTTCCAAATCTTCTATCAAATTCATCTAATGAAATTTTAACAACTATCGGTCTGCCGTGCGGACAAACGTAGGGCATCGAGGTAGCAAACAACTGATCAATTAGCAATCGCATTTCTTTTTCAGAAAGTTTGTCGCCTGCTTTAATCGCCGTTCTGCACGAATACGATTTTGCAATATTATCTTTTACGTCTGTAATTTTCTTTTCCCGCTCGTTTAAATGATATTCTTCCAATATTTCAAATAGAATTTTTTCTTCAGTCCCTTGTTTCACTTCTTGCGGAATCCCTTCAATAACAATCGTGTTTCTGCTGAAGAATTTCAAGGTGAAACCAAGATTCGATAAATGCGGATAGAGCTCTTTTAATAAACTATAGCTTGCAGGATCAACATCAAGCGTTTTAGAAAATATTAACTGCTGGCTGAATGGGAAATTTGCTTCAAACAATTGAAGCGCTTTTTCATATAAAATCCTTTCGTGCGCAACGTGCTGGTCAATGATCATCAATCCGGTTTTAATCTGCGAAAGTATATATTTATTGTGAAGCTGTATAATAAACGTGGTGTTCGCATCATCTTCATCCGAACGCCGGATCACCGTATGTTGCTGTTTCGGAACCCCGGTTGAATCTGCATCAAAGGGCATTTTATCATCTGATGAAATTGTTTGTGTGTCAACATTTTTTCGAAGGTTTCCAAAAAGTAAATCAATTTCGTTATCAGAATAAGCTTTCGGACTATAGGAACTTTGACCCGATGTCGGACGATCGCTAAAATCTTTTCGTTCAACTTTCTGCGAAGGATTGATACTCATCTTTTCTTCGTTGGATGAAAATGATTGAGCTTGAAAACTTAAAGAGGGAACCAAATCAAAGGAAGCTAGACTTTTCTTTATCACCGCTAACACAAAATTGTAAATATCTTTTTCGTCATCGAAACGAACTTCCAATTTGGACGGATGCACATTCACATCCACCCGTTTATAATCAATACTTAAAAACAAAATGAAAAAAGGATAATCCCCTTTCTCCAAAACATGTTCATATCCTGAAAAGACTGCGTGGTTAATCTGTTTGCTTTGCACATAACGGTTATTGAGAAAAAGATATTGCTCGCCTTTATTTTTTTTAAGCAGACTCGGTTTACCAATAAATCCCGTCAACGAAATATAATCCGTCTCTTCGTGAACATGAATAAGCGCGTCACGCATTTCTTCGCCGAAAATCTGCTCGATCCGTTTTGCTAAAGTATCGGAAGAAAGATCAAAAGTTAGTTCATCATCTATAAATAATTTAAAAGCTATTTGCGGATTGCTTAAAGCCAATTTTGTAAATGTATTGATAATATGTTTTAGCTCTGTAGTATCGGTCTTTAAGAAATTTCTTCTCCCGGGAGTATTAAAGAACAAATTCTTTACGGCAATTGAAGTGCCTTTGGAGAATGATCCCTTCTCTTTATTAACTTGACTTTCTTCAACGCGAATTATTGTCCCGAGTTCATCAAGATGCGTTTCCGATTTTATTTCAAGCTGACTAACGGCGGCAATGGCGCTTAACGCCTCACCTCGAAAACCAAGAGTTTTTATAGCATCCAAATCTTCCAAGGTAGAAATTTTACTTGTCGCATGTTTCTGAATTGAAAGAATAACATCTTCTTCCAACATTCCTTCACCATTGTCTATCACTTGAATAAGAATTTTTCCTGCTTTCTTTATCAGCACTTCAATTAAAGTAGAACCGGCGTCAATTGCGTTTTCCATCAATTCTTTCACCACCGAATCGGGTCTTTGTACTACTTCTCCGGCGGCAATTTTATTTGCAAGATTTTCCGGCAGGATTGATATTTTTGCCATGTATCAGTTCCTTCCTTTTCTTACAAAATTACAAACAGAAAATTGATCAAAGATTTTCTCTTCAGTTTTTTGCCAATCAGTTTCATTATATTCAGGGAAAAGGATTTCTCCTTTAGCGGAAAATTTCATGAAAGATAAGATCATTTCATCTACAAACGGAATTGCCTGCAAAAATATTTCTCTCCCGCCGATAATAAATATTTTCTCATAATTTGCTTTCCTGCAATAATCAAGCGCTCCAATTAAACTATGGTAAACTATTGCTCCGTCATCTTTAAATGAAAAGTTTTGGGAATTCGTAATAATTATGTTCAATCTCCCTTTCAAAGGATTACCGAGCGTCTCGAATGTTTTTCTTCCCATGATCACCGGAAAACCAAACGTAGTGTTTTTAAAATGAGCGAACTCTTCTTTCACATGCCATGGCATTTCTCCCATAGTTGTCCCGATAACTCCATTCTGCGCAATTGCCGCTATGATAATAATTTTCAAACAGCGACCTCAAATTTAATTTTAGGATGACTTTGATAGCCGGATATTTCAAAATCTTCAAAGGTTAATTCACTCATCGGTTTGTTAGCTATTTTTAGCACGGGAAGCTGGAATGGTTCTCTTTTCAATTGTTCTTTCAATCCTTCCAGGTGATCATATTTTTCATTTTCAGTTCCTCTGTCACCGATGTAAATATGCGCGTCAATAATTGTGTGGGCGAACTGCCCGACCTGCAAATTAGTTTCCTGAGCGATAATATGCGTCAACATTGAATAAGCCGCCAAATTAAAGGGAATCCCAAGTGCAATATCGCCGGAGCGCTGCGTTAGATGGCAATTTAATTTAGTATCCGAAACATTAAACGCAAAAGTATAATGACACGGCGGAAGCTTGCTAGTGGTAGCATTCCCGGGTTCCCATGCTGTTACAAGTAGTCTCCGGCTGTACGGTTTATTTTTAATTTCATCTATAACATACTGAATTTGATCAATTTCCTTCACCTCCCAATTGCCGTTTTTATCTTTCTTTGCGCTTGGAAAATGCCTCCAGTAATGACCGTAAGCAGTTTCCAGGTTCCCGTCTTCGTCTGCCCACGCATCCCATATCTTCGTATGTTTGCGCAGATTACGGATATGATTTTCTCCCGATAAATACCAGAGCAATTCACGGATTACTGATTTCCATTCCATTTTTTTTGTTGTTAAAAGAGGAAATCCTTTTGAGAGATCAACTTTATAAAAAGCTGAAAAATATGAAATTGTGTCTATACCGGTTCTCGATTTTTTCCGAACGCCTTCGCTCATCACCAATTTAACTAAATCAAGGTATTCTTTCATCGTACTCCATAATTAAAATGTAGTTCCCAAGTTTGCTACTGCAAATTTAACAAATTTAAGAGTGGGATAAAATGTAAGCCTTTATTTCACAGCAGGCTTTTTCAATCCCGATTCTGTAATTCGTAACCGAATTGTGCTTTGATCCGAAATACTTTTCCAGTGGAAAGGATTTAATCATTTCACTATTTTTAAAATAATCCGGCGGAGAAAGCCTTCCGCAAATCAAGAATAGACACTTCTTATGTTTTTGAGCCAGCCGGACTAAAATTCCCGTTCCTTTATTCATCAAACTTTGCCGGTCAAAAGCACCTTCCCCGGTGATGATAAAATCGGCATTCATTACTTCTTTTTCAAGTTGAAGTTCGCTCAAGAGAAATTCTTCCGCAAAACAGACATGCGGATCAGTTATCAGCGATAACCCCAACAACAATCCTCCGCCGGCGCCGAACAATCTCTTTGAAAAATCAATTCCGTGCTTATTTTTTAGAATTGAAATAATATTAATCACCCCGATTTCAAGTACTTCAATCTCGTTTGCATTGGCTCCCTTTTGTTTAGCAAAAGTTTTTGATGTGCCCTTGCTTCCATGAAGGGGAACTTTAACATCGGTAACAACATCAATAACAATTGATAATTTTCTTTCAGGCAAAGTGATTGACTCAACTTCAACAAAATATTTTGGTTGAACCGGCAATTCACTTCCTTTTTTGTTGAAAATTTTTAAACCAAAGGGAACGCAAAGTCCAAACCCCAAATCACTTGTGGCTGTACCGCCGAGTCCGAGTACTATTTTCAATGCTTCAGGATATTTTTTTCCTAATTGGATTAAAAAAAATCCCAAATTATTTGAATTTAGTTTCGATGGGTTTCTTTTCTCAATTGGAATTTTCTTCATTCCTATAACTTCAGCGGATTCTAAATAAATTTGCTTCCGGTCATGAGATATTCCAATCGGAACTTCAAAGAAGTTTTCATCATAAAATGAGGGGATTTTTTCTATGATAGTTTTTAGTTGATACTTGTTTTCACAAATTTTTAGAAACCCGTCACCGCCATCAGAAATAGGAATACTCTTTATTTGAAATTCCGGACCTGTTAAATTTTTTTCAAGAGCGCCGGCAATTTCAATTGCATCGGCACATTCTTTAAAACTATTCGGAGCAACCAATACTCTAATTTTGTGCATCGGAAGAAAATATCTTTAAAAGTTGCGCGATAATTTTTTCTGCATTTATCCCGCCGACACCTTCAAACGTACAAGTTCGCGGATCGCCGGAACAAACTTTACCGCAGTAATTTTCTTCCGGCATTATAAAATGAGCTTCATTCCCTTGCGGACCCCAAAGCTTCGGTTCGCATGCAGGAAGCGGACAAAAGACCGATAGAGTTTTGACCTTCAAAGCCGCTGCAATATGCATCGGTCCTGTGCTGGAAGAAATTAATATATCCAATGCAGAAAAGGCAACAATTGAATCCCGCAGTGAAAGATTTTCAAAATAATATGAGACCCCTTCAATGTTTTTTAATTCAGCCGGGATTTCTTTTTCCGTAATAAACACTTGAATATTTTTTTGTAAAACCAATAATTGGGCAAGTTTTCGGTATTCGCTTAATGATAGATTTGGCGCTGATTTTCCGCTTGTTGTGTGAATACCCACAAATATCTTTCCCCCTGCAAAAAAAGACTTTCTTATTTCCAAAGCTTTTACCTTTTCTTCATCTGATAGGTAAATTGCAACAGCTGTCCCGGGATTTTCAATTCCCATTTTACGCAACGTATCCAAACAATAATCAGCTTCATTTCTCAACGGAATATATTTTCTCCGGTAAGTACTTTTTGTATTCGACAGAAATTGATAGAACTTATGCCCAACCCCAATCCGCATTTTTATTCCGCTAAAAAACATCAGCCAATTATTTTTTTCTGTGGGGAGTAGCGCAACAGCATGTGAGAAATTGAATGATCTAATCCATTGTAATCTTCGCCAAAACGACTGACCGGCTTCTTCTTCTACTAATATTTCATCAACAAAAGGATTGTTTGTATAAATATCTTTTGTGTAGACGCGAACCAGCACCGCAACATACGCGCCGGGATATATTTTTTTTATTTCACGAGGCAGCGGGGTCGAAAGCACTACATCACCCAAGCGATCGGGGCGCAAAATAAGTATTCTTAATTGAGTGTTTATCATTTCAAATTAAAGGAATTTCATTAATTTTATACATGAAGAATAAAGTTGTCATCCTTTCATCGGGGCATTTGCCAAAAGATGAAAGGATATTTTCTAAAATAGGATTTTCACTAAACGCCAACGGTTATGCTGTTGTCATTTGTACTTCTACCGAAGAACTGCACACTAACCAAGAATCTATTCTTTTCGATTGTTTCAATGGTGAAAAACTAACGAAAAGAAAAAAGATTAACAAGTTTTATTCTCATTTGTCCTCACATTCTCCTGATGTAATTATCTCCTCCGAACCGTTGCCAATCTTAGCCGCACATCAATTTAAGAAGAGAATAAATTCGTCGTGCAAAATCATTTCTGATATAACCGAATGGTACCCAGAAAATGTTGCGTTCAAATATCGAGGATTGAAAAAATGGATTTCCTTTTTCGTCTTATATCTTTTTAATATTTATGCCTCAAATTTAGCTGATGGTTTAATGATCGGTGAGGAAGGAAAGAGAAAGCGATACGATCTAATCGCTCCGTTTAAGAAAAAAGAGATCGTCTCATACTTTCCAAGATTAGAATTTTTCCCCTATTCAAGTATTCATTCCATTAAAGATGAACTTAATCTCGGTTTTACCGGTATCTTTAACAAATCTCGAGGTTTCTACAAAATTCTTTCTACGATAGAAACATTGGAAAAGAAACTCCCTCACGTAAAGTTGAGACTCATCCTTGTTGGGAAATTTATGACACGTACGGAAGAGGAGTTGTTTTCAAGTTGGAGTTTAGCACATCCCAAAATCGAAATTGATTTTTCATCCTGGCTTCCATACGATCTACTACAATCAAAGCTCAACCGTGTTGAGCTTTTTCTAGACCTGAGAGAATTAAATTTTATTTTTGAAAATTCTCTCCCGATAAAAATTTTTGAATACCTGGCGCTCGGGAAGCCCGTAATCTACTCTAATGCAGCATCGCTCAAAAAATTTTTCGGAAATATTTCGTTTGGCAAATTAGTTGATCCAACAAATGATGATGAAATTAAATCAGCAATTGAATTTTATCTCTTAAATCCCGATGAAAGAGAACGGCAGGGTTTGCTCGGCAGAAAATTAGTTGAAGAAAAATATCAGTGGAAGTTCTGCGAAACCAGATTACTTCATTTCCTTGAAGGGATTAAAAGTTAACTTCCGGTCTAAAAATAACCGGGGTCCAATAAATAAATACGCCGCTACCACAATTGCGTCAATCAAAAAATAATGGACAGTTGAAGAGATCAGATAAAATACGGTTGTAACTGTAATCATTAGAATTAACCTCCATTTTTCATAAATGAAATCAAGCGCTTTATATGAGATGATAAAAGAATACAAGGCGATAAAGAAATAACTAAGAAGAGTTGCCGCCGCGGCACCTAACAAACCGTAGACGGGAATCAATAAAATATTGAGTAAGAGATTTGTTAAAAAGCCAATGAGATCTCCCACTAGATAGTGGTAACTTTTCCCCGTGGTTAAAGGATAAATTGAATAAAAAGATGAAAGACCTCTAAACAAATAACTGACAAGAATAAATGGGATAATAACTATTCCAGAGTAAAATTCTTTGGCAAATAACGTCTTTCCAAAAAACTGAAAAGTGAACAAATCATCCACCAACAAAGCAACCGCTAAAAAAACGAACGTAAGCATGAAAAACAATCTCGTAAAAACTGTTGGCAGAGTTGCTGAGATTATCTTCTTTTTGACATCGTCGAGCGATCGCGGGTTCCACGCAGCGCTGAATGAAATTACTACAATGTTCATCACCATAGCAATACGATAGGCGAAGCTGTAACTCCCAACTTCTTTTGCACTCATATAATGATTAATTAAAAATCTATCCGCCAGATCAACGAATGTAGAAAGAATTCCTGCGGCTAAAAGCGGCATTGAAAAAATGAATAATTTTTTTAAGAGACGATAATCAATCTGAAATGAATAATCATTTTTTATTGAACGATAAGAAAGCAGAATCGAAATGCTTGAGGAAACGATCTGAGCTAAAAATATCCCGAGAATACCAAAATTAAATACTGCAATAAAAAGAATATTAAAGCCGAGGTTCACGATTGCCGAAAGAGTGACTATAAAAACGTACTTTTTTGACTCTTCCCTTGCTCGTAAGAGATGAAGATTGTAAAAAGAAACGGTTTCAACGACCAGCAAAAATGCCGCTGCAATGATAATTGAAGCAAATGATCCGGTGGTTCCAATCAGAATTGATACCCGTTCGGAGAAAATAATCAAGAACACACCGAGTATGACTGCGAAAATAGTTAGCGTATTCACCGTTGTGGAAAATATTAGCTTCTTTTCATTAAGTGATTCGCTTTCAACATAATATTTGGTAAGCGATGCCTGGAAACCTGCCTGAACAACTACTGCAAGAATAGTATAGAGTGCTAGTATTAAAGTATAGTTACCAAAATCCGAGGGAGAAAATACCTGCGAATAAAAAGGTAAAAGTAAAAAACTGGAAGCGCGGAGGAAAATCATTCCCATTGAATATAAACCTGTTGATTTAATTATTCCGGGTTTTTTGGCTGTCATACGATGTTATACTTTTTATACAATGCAAACAATCTTTTATTTACGCTTTCATAACCATGATATTTCTGCACCCAGATTTTTCCGCGAATACCAAAATCATTCCTCCTGACTTCATCAGAAATCAGCAGAGATAGTTTCAGAAATAATTCATCGCCATTATTCGCGACTACAAATGGATTTTCCGGGAGCCAACTTTCGTACTCCTCTGTCATATTTGTAATCGTGGGAATGCCCATCGCCAACGTTTCAAGCCCCGCTTTTCCGTACCCGGTTCCCCCCATTGTTCCTCCCACTTGATCAATAGAAATATCACATTCGCTTTTAATTGCAAGCACTTTGTCACGGCTCATATTTTCTAAAAGGATGAATTCAATGTCAGTTTCTTTTTTAATTTTTTCAATGACGGACAGAATTAAATCAGTTCCTTTATATTTTCTATTGGTTGGTGAGTGAACAATTTTAATCTTATGTGATAAGTGCCTCCTGCGTTCCGGTAATTCATTGACGTTGTAAGGATAAAAAAGATATTCCAAACCATTTTTTAAGTAGAGATGGTCGTATTCAGAAGTAATATTCAGATCTGAAATTGCATCAACTTCTTTGATTAATCCCCGTATGCGCAAATCGCTGCCATAGTAACAACAGACAATTTTCTTCCCCATCTTTTTCCATTTGATCGCCTGTTTTGCATTTCTGTAAAAATCTAACCCGGAATCAAAATGAATGATGTCATACTCATTCAGATTGTATTTTTCGATGGTTTCTTCAACTAGATTTTGTTTCAGAAAATCATTGAGTGCAAAGTAAGCGCTTTCTAAAATATTTTTTGGTTTAAATATCGGCGCTTTAGCTGGAGTATTGGATTCGCGCAACCTCATTTTTTTCTTACGCCATAATCTGGCAAAAGAAAAATCAGGTAAAGGGAGTTCCAAACAAATATCTTCCGGGAAGGATAATGGATTTTTGTGAAATGTTATCAAGCGGGAAGTATCACCACATGCATTATGCATTTTATAGAAATCATACGGAACGCCGGCATAATTTTGCGGCGCTATATGAAGGATTTTCAGCATTAAAACTCTTTAGAAAAAGAGTCCCTGAAAATTCCTCTCGCACCAAAATTCTCTTTGAACCTGCCCAATCCCCAATTGGGATCCATGTTCACCGTAAATATTCCGAAATCTAAAAATTTAAAGCCTTCATCGTGCGAACGTTTCATAATCTCATAAAAAAGTAAATTGACCGCCCGGTATTCTTGATACGCTTCATCATGACTAATGTAGAATGCCAGCACGACTTTATCATTTGCCGAGAAATTACATACACCGGCAATAATTTTCCCATTAACAAACGCTCCCCAAAGTCTGACTTTTGAAGGATACAACTTTTTGATTTTTAATAATTCATCTAACGTGTGCGTAGGACTAACGTTGTGCCGCATCTTCAAATTCTTTTTAAGTATCTCATAATATTCTGCAAACCGTTCACATTCAACTATTTCAACGCCTTGCTTCAGCGCTTTCTTTGTAGCTGTTCTTGCTTCAGAACGATAGGTGGAAAGCAAGTCTTCCTTCGGGACATCAAGTTGAACTACACTTGACACCTCCCTCTTCAAATAAGTGAAACCGTTTTTGATTAGTGCAAAATCAATATAATTTGAATACTTCGACAAATAAATGATAGGTGGAAGTGTCAGTTGAATTGCATCGCACTTTAATTCTTTAGCGAACTTCTGCAAAATGTCAATAAGCTCGAACGCTTCTTGAAAATTTAAATTTGAGTTATAAACAAATCCACCGTATGAAGCGCCTGAGTGTGAAGATAAGATTTTTTTACCATCACGATTAATTACTACCGCCGGAAAAAGCGCTACTATTTTATCGTTCTTCTTTATCACTAATGAAGCATCTTTGAATTTATCTTTTGGATGATAGGATAGAAATAGGCGCTGATGAAACATGGTGCCGTTATCGGAAGAGTTTACAAATGCATCCCACTCTTCATCTGAGATTTTAGCATCAACAAAGGGAATATATTCAGCCATAAATTAAAACGTATATTTTATTGATATTGTTTGAGCTTGTCCAAGCCCGTAAGAAAAAGGAGTCATTGCATAATCGAAAGAAAACTGATTCCAAAATAATCCTAAGCCGCCGGTAATATTTTTTGATAGATAATTTGTTTGGTAACCTAATCGAACCGCAAGCATTTTATCATAAACGACTTCCGTTCCGAAGTTTATGTGCGAATCAGTTTGAGCTAAATATTTTTGAAATTCTCCGCCGGCTTGGAGAGAAAGTTTATATTCGGGAAAGTCAAATACATAGCTCGAACCAACTCTGATTTCTGCAGGCAATTTTGTTGCTTCCTTTTGAAGCTGGTTCATCGTCCCAATATTTTTTATAACTCCAGAGACAAAAAGATTTTCTACCGGCAGCTGGTAATGAAGACCAAAATCGAAACCAACACCTTCTGCCTTGTCATAAAAAATATCTTCATAAAGATATTTAACCGTTATACCGGCTGAAAGATCATCAAGTAAACAAAATGCAGTGGAAAGTGATCCGAAAAAATAGTGCGAGTTAAAGGTTGTTTCTGCAGGTCCGGGTTTTGTCCTCACCTCAATTTCTTTAATTGAGGTTGAATTTATTCCGATGCCGAAAGGCAAATTAAAAAGAGAAAATTTTACTCCGAGTAATTCAGTGGCAACATCCTGAATCCATACGTTATGTGTAAAAAGTATTTCCGGATTTCCTAAATTCAACTGTGCCGGATTATAAAATATGGCGGAAACATCGTTAGCAAAGACCGTACCGTTATCTCCAAGCGCTATATTTCTCGCACCGGAACCTATCTTCAAAAACGATAATCCGTTACTCCCTCCGCTTTGGGCATTGGTAAATAACGAAAATCCAATTATAGAAAGAAGAATGAATTTTATTTGAATTGATTTTTTCATAGTTAAAAATACTAAAAGAATTAGAAATTAATGCGAATACCAATTATGTGTCTGTCTTGCGAAGAATAGGGCTCGTACATAAACGCGTAATCAAAACCGATGACAACATTCGCAATCTTTTCGGCATAGCCAATTCCGAATGATGGTTTAACTGACTCATCACCGTTATTCAGGTGATAATTATCGAACCCGGCGCGGAAGAATAAATCAGAGAGAGGGTTAAATTCTGCACCGAAACGAATCATTTTAGTTCCGAAATTATCGAAGTAAAACTCTGCGGCGGTTAACATGTCATACTCATCATATTTATAGCTCAACCCGATTTTCTTACCCGTAGGGAATTTATTCGCCGTCAATGTTCCGTCAATATTGTAAAGCGGAGAAGAATCCCATTTGTACTTACTGTTCAAATCAGAAAGAACAAATGAGAAAATTGTGTTTTTTGTATATGAATAAAGTACGCCGACATCAAAACCCAGCCCGGTTGAGGTGATGTCCTGATACAATTTGTAATAATAAAATTTAGCGGAAAAACCAGCCGCAACTTTTTCGGAAAATTTTACTGAAAGAGAAAGAAAAAATTGATTCTCCGATGTTGAAAGCGTTCCGGTTTTAAACCCTTGATTATCCCGTTCATCAATATTACTTACCCCTGAGTTAATTAACCCAGCGCTTATGCCTGCAGACGATCTTGGTTTTCTAATTTCGAGTGCAGAATCGCGCACTGAATAAAAATCAAATCTGCGTGTAAACGAAACGAAATTAAGTCTCCGGTCAAGTGAAAGAAATGAATATCCGCTTTGGAAAGAATTATCGTTTTGAAAAACTGAAACTGCGGGGTTATAATAAGAAACTAAGTCCCCTTCTTTAACCGCTGAAAGAGCATTCCCCATCGCGATTCCGCGCGGACCAAAACCAAACCTGCTAAAGGCGCCCGCCGCAGAATTTATTTTGCTCAACTTCGGTTGAGCGGTCATCATCACCGATGAGAAAACGAGTATGCTGCATAAAATTATTTGTCTCAAAATTTTCCTTTACTGGATAACCATAATTTTGCCGAATTGTAGTTCCTGACCTTGAATTTCAACGCGATAGAAATAAACTCCGTTTGGAACAACACTTCCGGAATCATCTTTGCCATCCCAATAATCAAGTACTCCGTTAATACCATCGGCGTTCGATGCATTGATCACGTGCGCAGGGTTTCCACGATCAACATTCTGAATTACAGTTCGTAAATAATTCATCCCGAAGTCGAATATTCGTATCGTAACTTTTTTAGAAGCTCCGCCGGTGTTGTACTTAATTTTTACCTTTTCCATTTTGGGAGAAAAAGGATTTGGGAAAGCATAACTATCATCTTTCCTTTGTAACGGTTGAGAAGCGTAAAATATTTTCCAATCATCCGACCAGTTAGAATATGGCATTTCATTCTTTACTAACCCATCTTCAGAACCCACCCAAGCAGTAAGCCCATTATTCGAAAAAGCGGCAGAATAAAAAACTGAAGTCTGCAATGCTAACCCGGTTTTTTTGTCTATAATTGAACCGGTGTTTAACCAACTATTAAGTGAACTTCTAATTTCATTTAAAAATGGTCCGTTGTCTGTTGTAATAATAGTACTGCTGCTGTAAGATGCAAAGTTGTGTGGTTTTTCTCCCAGCAAAGTTGTATTCCAATTAACTCCCCCGTCCTTCGAGTAACTCACCGCATAAAATTCATTCTGATCGTTCGCCTTCCATGAAGCGGCAAAAACAGTTTTATAATAGGTATTGAATCCCAGGGCAACAACAAAATTTCCGCTGATAGGATTGTCTTGATTTTGGTGATTAAATTTTTCCCATCGCAGAGAATCAGCCGGAAGAAAAGCGTTTGTTGTTTTGTTAATTCCATTAGCTGTTCCAGCGTAAAGAGTTGAATCATTTATGGCAACTAACGAAAAAAGTCTGTAATTTAAATATTCTTCTTTCCCGAATTTTCCGGCTACAGGCTGCAGAGTAAATGATAAAGAATCAGACGGTTTAAGAGTAGAAAGGTAATCCGGCGGCAAAATAGTTCGGCTCCATTTAGCTTTTGTATTATTAGTTAGACTATCAAACGAAACTGAACGCAGACCACCGGCAAATGCAGCTATCCATATTTTATTTCCTGCAAAAGCAAAATCATAAATAATATTTTGAACCGCAACTGTAACAGGCAAAGCCCGTAATACGTTGTTCCCGTATCTGACTGAAGAGTCACCTGGTTCATCTAAAGGCTGCGAAACAGCTTGCCAGGTAATTCCATTGTCTGACGAGAATCTCAAGCCGCTTCCTTCCGGGAATGAAGTTCCATCTTTTTCAACAGAATGAGCTGTAGACGCAAAGATCACTCCACCTGCGTAAAGCAGAGCCGTCACACTCTCCGTTCCGAACTCCGATGTGTTATAATAATTTTTCCAGCTTGTTCCGTTATCGGTTGACTGACTTAATCCTCTTGAAGTACCAAGCCATATCGTATCGCCTACAACGAGAATATCGTTAATACTGTTGCTTGCAGGATTTTCGCTCTCGAAAGTAGTGGTCTTCTTATTATTTCCAATCTCAAATGTTCTTAACAAAGATTGAGGAAAAATATTTTGGAATGCCAAAAGAATTATAAAAGCAGCAATTTTCAATTTCATTATTTAACCACAATATATATTCGAACAGCTTGACTACCTAAACCGCCTCTATCCTTCGCCTCAAAATCAAAACGATAAGTACCTTTTTCATTTTCAGGTGTAATACTCAACGCACGAGAAAATACTCCATCTTCGGCGGTACCATCGCCATTTGTAGTGTAATTACCGTCATCATAAAGCATTGTCCGTGAACCGCTTGAAGGCTGGTTAGGTTTTACAGTTGTGAAATAAACTTCCTTAATATCTTTAAGTCCATTGGAATCCGCAACCGTTGCACTCACTATAAATGCAAGAGGAACTTCTTTTACTTCAATGGTGTCCGGAGCAGAGACGGATAAAATCAGAGGCGCAATGTTAGATTTTCCATTATCAAAAAGGAATGTTTGTGAAGCAACTTTTTTAACGGCGCTTGTTTTATCTTCAACAAAATAACTTATTAGATACGTTCCGTTCACGTATTCATTCTTCATTATTATCAGTGCAGAATAGCTATTATCTCCCTTCACTAAATCACCGGCGGCGGGGCTTCCATTATCGTATAAACTAATTGCTCCGGGAGAAATTTTTTCATCCCCCGGTGTAAGAATTTCGATCCATACTCTTCTAATGTCCAAAACAGAGGTAAAGGTAATAGAAGGATTAATAATCGAATCTGTTAACGTATGGGAAAAGGAATGGAATGAAGATACTTCCGCCACTTGATAAACCGCCATATTTGTCTCAACCGGGTTGTTGAATTTTTTTTCACACCCAGAGAAAGCCATGAGGATGAGAGATAATAAGAGTAATTTTTTCATATTGAAATATCTTACAGCAGAGTTGAGAATTAAAGGTAAAAAAACATATACTTTAGAAAATTATAAACGGTGCAGGAATAAAGCACACAACGAACATCACAATGGTAAGGTAGCCAATTATTTTCCGTCTCCGGTCGAGTGGAGTATCGTCATTAATTGGTGGATGTTTTACTTTAACAATAAAAAATAAAATGACCGCCCAGAGCAGCCAGCCCGTCCAACCGAGATTGAGCGGTAAAGCTAAGTACGAAATTAAAATTCCAAGGACGCCAAAAACAATCAAGAAAATCAATGCCACGGAGCTGATAGCATATTGTTTTTTCTCACCGAACAAAGCATAAACAATATGTCCCCCGTCGAGCTGACCGACGGGAATTAAGTTCATCGCAGTAACAAAAAAGCCAAACCATCCAACACACAAATAGGGATAGTGGTAAATTTCAGACATCGGGGGAATGAAATCTTTTGACGATGTAAATACTTCGCGTAAAAATGAAAAAAGTAACGAATCTCCAAAAACTAAAGCAAGCCCATCCTTACCATACGTCGGTAAATTGTAATCAGGGTGAATTTGCAATAAATATTCTTTCGCCGGCAGATGGGTAAATCCATAAATTATTAAAATAACAGAAGCGATGAAACCGGCAATTGGACCGGCAACCCCGATATCGAACAATGCTTTCTTTGTAGGAATGGGAGATTTTATTTTAATTACAGCCCCAAGTGTTCCGAAGTTAAGAAAACCTAAAAGAGACGGGAAGGGAATAAAGTAGGGTAGCGTTGCTTTAACTTTATGGATTTTAGCTGCAAAGTAATGACCAAATTCATGCGTCCCCAAAACGAATAAGATTGAAAATGAATAAGGGAAACCATCTATCAAATCTGTAAATTCCGTTCGATTTGAAAAACCGCGTATCCATTCATGCCCGGCAACAGTTGTAGTAAATAAAGTTGCGAGAAAAAGGAGTATGTGAAGCCAATACTTTTGGCTTTCTTTTTCTGAAAATTCAGACTGATATCCTAATCGTCTTTTAAAAATATTTCTCATATTACAAATCCATATTCATTCTAAAAGCTACATATTTTTCCTTGTAATCAAAATATTCACCATGAATAGTATTGCCTGAAAAATAATCTATCATAAAGCTGATTCCGCTACTGTTTTTATTTCCAACTTTTACTCCGGCAGAGAGAGAATTGGTTCCCGAATATTTTCCAATTTGGGTTAGTCGTAGATCGTAAGCGATAAAGGGAAAAAGATAATCTGTAAAAGTTACATTAAAAAACTTCTCTCCCCCAATCTGAAAGATGCTCCTGCCTATTTCTTTCGGCACCACATGAAATAAATAATCGTAACCGACATAAAACCGAAAATCATTCGTTGAATAATATGGTGTTACTTCTATAAACTCTCTGCTGTACACTCGTGGGGTTCTTCCGTTTCGCCAGGCATTAGAAAATCCATCAAAATGCCCATCAACGAAGTGTGCCGAGATGTGACTCAATCTCGCCCTCATTCCATATTCGGAATTTGCATTTCTTATTTTCATCCCTCCATTCAAGCCGAACAAATAATCAACAGCGTCAACGGGAAAGTGAAAATCCTTTTCTCCGCGCAATTTTGTGTAGGTATAGAAATCACCCCCTAATGAAAAAATATTTTCATCACATGCATAGTGCAAAAAGTCTTTCGAATTACCAATGTCAAGCCGTAAATTGTTTTTACCGGACATGAACATAACTCCAACTTTCGGTTCAAGGAAATTAGCGATGAACGGTTTGATGTTTAATTCAGCAGGGAAGATCGTCAATTGCCCTTGAGGAAGTATTGAAATCACAAAAAATAAAATGAATATCGAAGTATTTTTAATGCCTGTCATAGAAGTGATGATACCTTAGAAAATAATTTTTGTTTTATCAATTTATGATACCCGTATTTTATTTTTGAAGAAAGACTAACAATTCCGTACATATTTGTCGGGAATGCAAATGACGGCTCAAAATAACAGTTTACCGTGCAGCCCTGGCAAAAGTCAAATCTGCCTTCCATTTTCTTGAAGTAAGAAACTTTTTCTGATCTTCTGATCTCTTTTATCGGACGATTGATCTTAATCTTGTCGTTCGCAAAATGATAGCAGGGTAAAATAATTTCATTGTTAGGTGAAATAACTATGACTCGAGAGACCGCTTTGCATAATGGTTTCTTAATATTATTTCCGCCGTTTTTTCTTAATCTGAGATAGGCGTCATTCAAATAAATATCATGCTTCCCCTCAACATACTCTTCAATAAAATTTATCGCTTGCCCGGTCAAACCAGGGTTACCGAAATAAGAAAACACAGGATTAACGATGAGCACTAAGTTATTCCTTTTTGCAAGATCATGCATCTGCGGCAGTTTAACATAAGTCTCATTTGTAACTGTGAAGAGGATGTCGGGATACTCCCCAAGGCTTTTTGCAAGCGCCAAACTATTTAAGACAGCTTGAAAGCAATTTACTCCACGTATGTTGTTGTGTTCATCTTCGTCAGGCGAATCTAATGAGAAATGAAGCAAGTTGACATTCCCGGCAAGAGCCTCTGCATGTTTATGATACAGCAGCCCATTTGTGGTAATGCTTGTCTGCATCTTCAAGGCTTTGGCAAACTTTACCATTTCTGAAATTTTCGGATGAAGCAGTGGTTCCCCACCGGTAAGATCAAGAAATTTCACTCCCAATTTAGCGATTTGTCGAACATTATTTTTATAATCTTCCAAATCGGCGAATGGAGTGTTCTTAAATTTTTCATGTTCACCGAAATGACAAAAATTGCAGTACGCATTGCAGCGGTACGTAACGTAATAATTACAAAGTAACAACACTAATATTCTCTTCCTTTCCACAAAACTTTGCGATTGAGCAGAACCGCAAAAGGAAGCAGCACCACGTAAAAAATAAAATAGATTTCAAAAATGAAAAAATATTTTAATGTTGAAATCAGTTTTAATTCATTTAAAACAAAAAAGAGAAACAGAAAATCAATAATCAATTTGAAAAAGAATAATGATAACGCTGCCGAAGTAAAAAAGAACGGGAGCAAAAGAATTGCAAGATGTGCTATCCACCCATTCCCCATGATAAAGAAACCGAGAAAAGGAGCCTTTAAACCCCCTACTGCCCATCGTTTTTTTTGCCGGTATAAGTTACTAAAATCAGGACAAGGAAGCGTAGTTACTAAACCGTTTCTATCGAGGGGATAAATGATTTTGTACTTTTTTAGATTGTGAATTGCGAACAATAAATTAAAATCTTCAGTAACACTAAATGGCAAATTCTCGTAACCACCGACTTCATCATACGCAGATTTACGGTAGGACATGTTGTTCCCGATGCAGCTTAAAGGTTTCTCAAAATTTATCGTCCCTGCGGCAACAGATAAAAGATAAACAAAATCAAGATGCTGCATCCCGGCGAATTGAGTGCCGGCATTTTGTATGGTAAATCCATTCACCATGGCAACATCCTCCTTAAAGTATGAAGCTAATGTTTTTGCCCAGGTCGGAGAAACCATACAATCCGCATCCGTGGTTAAAATAATTTCACCTTTTGCCTGCTCAATTGCATTGGCAATTGCATTTGTTTTCCCTTTAAGGTGACCAATTTCTTTTTTCGTTATAATTTTTTTGAATTTTGGTTTATCGCTTATGAACGAGCTTATAATCTCACCGGTTCTGTCAGTTGATTTATCATCAACGAGAATAATTTCAAGTTTGCCGTCAGGATATTCAAGCTTATTTAATGCCTCCATACAAGGAAGAACATTGTTTTCTTCATTTCTGGCAGCAACGATAACGGTAGCGTTAGGAAGCTGTTCGACAAATTTATTCGGATATTTTTTTTGCAAACCAAGAATAAACCAAACGGTTTGTAAAAAATATCCGCACATTGCTATAAGGAAAATTAACTCAAACATTCTTCAGGTGTTCCAAATTGAAAATTATTACTTCTCGCTTCATCCGCTAAATATTTAATTGCATCGCAAATGATCGGCGCTGATTTATCGCTGTCGTGCAAAACTACGATTGCATTTTTAGTTAGGTAATTTTTGACTGCAAATTTAACATCTTTTAGGTCGTTTTTATAATCGTAGGGCAGCAGCGACCACATAACATTTTTCATGGTATAGTCCTTTAATGCCCTGGCTAAGTGAAATGAAAATCTTCCGCGAGGAGGGCGGAAATATTTTGGAAGAAATCCAGCCACTGCTTCAACTTCGTGATTCGTGGAAATTATTTCCTGTGCAAATGCATCTTTACCCAATTTCGTAACTATTGTGTGATTATAAGTATGATTACCGAGTAAATGATTTTCAGCGACGATCAATTTTGCTAATTGAGGATAACGGCTGAGATTATTCCCAACACAAAAGAAGAGAGCTTGGATATTTTCTTCCTTTAATGTCTCAAGAATTTTCCCGGTTGATGAAGGATTTGGTCCATCATCAAAGGTAACGAGAATTTTCTTTGTTGTTGAGTGCCAGATAAATTCCGGAAAAAGTTTCTGAACTAAAGCGGGAGGTTGATACATCATTTTCATCGTTTGAAAGTTCTTCCCTTCCATTCAAAATTGCCGAACGTCCCGGCAATTCCTGCAAAAACAATGTAGGGAATATGAAGAATTTCCGAAACTGCAAATACTATTTTATCAATTTTATTAGAGAGCAGCGGAATCCCATTTTTTATTACAAAATATTCCATGATCCCCTTAATAATAAGTATCAGCATAAAAGAATAAAGAAAGACCAGGTTGAACACCACACCAAGCATTGCTTGCATAAGCAAACTAAGAAAAAACAAATAGATCAATACAAATTTTAAGATCAAAACTTTATCGGTATAATACAATCCTTTACTCGCCCAGCGTTTTCTTTGTTGAATGAACCCGGTTATCGTCTTACTTGATTGCGTTTCCACAACCGCTTGCCCGGAGAATAAAAACCGGACATTATATTTTTTAGAGTTCGCGATCTTTTGCATAAGGAACTCATCATCACCTGAAGCCAGGTGTTGGTTATCTTCATAGCCATTGACAAAATCAAAAGCTTCTTTTCTGAATGCAATATTTGCCGCATTACAAATAGCTGGTTTTTTAGAACCAATTAAACCTGCGCCGACAAGCACTAACCCTCCAAATTCTAATTGCTGGATCTTTCCAAATAATTTATTTGAATCTGCAAATTTGACGGGTCCGGAAATGAATCCGGTATTTTCATCAAAACCGGCAACCAATGTTTCAAGCCAGGCTTTTTTGTGGATGCAGTCGGCATCCGTCGTAACAATAATTTCCCCTTTTGATTGCTCAAGTCCGAATTTAATGCCTCGTTTTTTCGGAGACAATTTGTGATAATCGTCCGGGACTGATACCACCCGGGTGCTAAAAAGTTTTTTCTGAGAGGTTAATTTTTGTACGGAATCATCAAGAGAAAAATCATCAACAAAAATAATTTCGTAGAGATCATTTGCATAAGATTGAGCTTCAAGACTCCTCAGACATTCAGCTATCACATCCGTTTCATTTCTGAAAGGCACGATAATCGAAACAAAATATTTTTTATCGTTATGAGCAGCCTGGTTTTTGACCTTCTTCAACCCCATTAATATTTGAACTAAAAATCTAAAATAGAATACAGCCAGAAAGAATATTATGAGCAGTAAAATCTCCATTAACGTTTCGCCGCAATTAAGATGACTGTACCAACAATTGATGGGAGGAGAATATTGAACAAAAAAATCGTGAATGCCGAGAGAAAACCTACTTCTGCAGGCAAACCTATCGCTGAAATAAAAAAGATTGACGCGCTTTCTCTAATACCCAAATCACCGAATGAAATTGACGGAATAAAAGATTTTACAAATAGCGTTAATATCCCGGCGAGAAGAAAAGTGTATTCCAACGGCTTGTTGGCAAAGGAGGCGGTTAATATTCCATATTGCAGCGCTATAATTGTGTAGAGTAGTAAGGAGTATGTAAGCTGCACAAAAACAATCCTGGAATTTGTTTTCTTTAAAACCTGTAGGTGAAAAAATAACTTTTTCATGAATCGTATCTTTTCAATTTTCCTGTAAAAAGATGCCGCAGCTTTTTTCTGAAAGATGAGATACATTGCAAGAAAAAGAAGACACATCAAAGGGAACAAAATTGCATAGATTACTTCAAACGGAAAAGTTGATGTAACGCTTAAAAACCATAAAGTGGAAAAAAGACCGGCAAAGATGAGCACAAACATGTTGGCAAGTTTCTCCACTACACTTGCGGAGATAACTTCACTTGCGGGGTATTCTTTTATAAAAAAACTTCTCCCGAAATATTCGCCGAGCCTCCCGGGAGTAAAGGAACCTGTCGCAACACCGACAAAGAAAGAAGCAAGCAATTTCTTATTCGGCAGTTCACCGAGCATTCCTCGAACAACGGCTTTCCATTTGTTGAATTGTATAAAGATGTTTACACACATCAGGGTGAAAACAATGCCCATTACTTGCATCTTTTGAAAAGTAAATATTTTAGCATAATTAAAAGATTGAAACTTTTGAAAAAGGTAAAACATTATTGCACCTGCAACAACTATCTTTCCTATGAGCGCCAACTTTTCCTTTTTCGAAAACGATAAAATCATCCTACTGAACCACTTTCACTCTACTAAACAATTATTTCTCAAATAGGTATTACTTTTATAAAATTACTATCACTTCTGTTTTTACCGGTGCAATTTAAGCTATTCATTCTACATTTAAAATTTTCGTATAATTCTTTATCTTACGGCAGTTATTCTTAACAATTAGGTAAAAGATGTTTATTAATTTTTCAGATATCCCGGGGCATCATAATCTTTTTTTAGATTATGTTTATAAATTTAAGAATGTAAAAAATTTTTACTCCGCTGATTTTAGAAATAAGGAACACTATGCGGACCACTTCCGGGCTGTAACTAAAGAGCAGAATCCACTTCTCTTCAAACTGCCGGATTTAATTCAATCCCAATATGGTTCGGTTCAACCCTCTCCAAAGACTCAAAAAAATATTGCTTTGTTAAAAGAACCCAAAACAATGGCAATCTTTACCGGGCAGCAATTAGGCGTTTTTGGCGGTCCGCTCTATACAATTTATAAAACGATCACCGCAATCAAACTTGCCCAGTACTTAAATGAACGGTTTGATGAGTTTAACTTCGTCCCCGTTTTTTGGCTCGAAGGAGACGATCACGATTTTAAAGAAGTGAATTCACTTACAATCATTAATCAAGAAAATAATTTAGCAACGCTTACTTACCAGGACTCATTGCCCGAAGATGAAATAAGAGGAAGCGTTGGAGAATTAGTTTTCACTCCCGGTATAAATAATTTATTGGATGAACTTCAGACAAATCTACGGAAAACAGAATTCACCGATTCGCTGATTTCCGAATTAAGAGAAATTTATCGGGAGGGGAAAACTTTTAAAGAAGCATTCCGGCAATTGATGTTCAACTATTTTGACCAATACGGAGTGATCCTTTTCGATCCCCAACAAAACGGAATAAAAAAATTGTTAAAGCCGATATTTCAGGAAGAACTGCTGAATTACCGCCAACATTCAGAAAAATTAATTTTACGCAGCGCCGCCCTCGAAGAAACCTACCATGCGCAAGTCAAAGTCCGCCCGATAAATTTATTTATGATGTATGAAAATGGCCGCTATGCAATTGAGCCGGTAGATGACCAATTTCGCCTGAAACATAAACGCGTAAAATTTACTCAAGAAGAATTGCTTCAATTTATTACCAATTCCCCTGAACTTTTTTCTCCAAATGTAATTCTCCGTCCTGTCTGCCAGGACTACCTCTTCCAGACCGCTTTTTATGTTGGAGGACCAAGCGAAGTGAGTTATTTCTCTCAAGTCCTTCCTTTGTATGAAGATTTTCAAATCGTCCCGCCGCTAATTTATCCACGGTCATCGGCAACCATAATTGAAAAGGGTGTACAAACCGTTTTTGATAAATATCAGCTGACACTTAATGATTTCTTTCTGAACGCAGATCAAATTGCAGGAAAGGTGATTAGCAATTTGTCGGACTTTGATACCGAAGCCGATTTTTCGCGTGCACAAAAAGATCTAGAGACAACAATTGACGTGTTGAAAGAAAAATTGTTAACACTCGATAAAACCATCGGAGATTCTGCCGACCGCTACAAACAAAAGATACTTAATACTCTGAACGAGTTTAAAGGAAAAGCCAACGATGCTCAGAAACGGAAATATGAAACTGCACTCCGGCAGACGACTAAAACATCCATAGCAGTTTTTCCAAATGCAAACTTGCAGGAACGTGAGTTGAATTATTTTTACTTCGCCAACAAGTATGGGAAGCATTTTATAAAAATTCTTTTTGAAGAATTGGCGATCAATAAATACGAACATCAAGTGATCAATTTATAAATCATATTCGCAGATTATTAAGTCCCCTTGCGAACGATGTTCAACATAATATCAAAATGGAGCTAAATTGTAACACAGAATAATATCCTGTGTTACGCGTCTACAATAAAGATGAATTTTTTACTCAAGCTGACTTCTTAAATTGATCAACCACAATCTTGAGAAGCTGTGTGAATCTTCACATAAAACCGGTCACCTTTAACAAATGCAAGGCGGGTTTCGAATCATTTAAGGATGGTCATTTTCTTCGTTTGAACAAACTCACCGGCTTTAAGTTGGTAGAAATAAACTCCGCTTGTTAATTCGTAATTCCTAATTCCTAATTCGTAACGATACACCCCCGGTTCTTTCTCTCCGTTTACAAGTACGGCTACTTCTCTGCCGAGCATATCGAAAACTTTTAAAGTGACAAATTGCTTACCTACCGTTCCGACTGGTAAACTGCTAACTGTGTACTGTAGAATTGTAGTCGGGTTAAATGGATTAGGATAGTTCTGCTCCAACGCAAATGCTGCTGGAGCACCAAGGTCTACTTCTACTTCATGGCTATAAAATGAACTGCCATCAATATCAATCTGCCTAAGACGATAACGATATTTCCCGGGAGTGATGTTGTTATCTGAAAAACTATAGGTATGCGGAGAAGTAGAGCTGCCATTACCAGTAACAAAGCCGACTTTTGTCCAACCCCATTCTTTTCCCTCGAAGGGAGAATTGGGACTCTTCCCTTCCTCTTGGGAAGGGTTAGGGATGGTTTTTCTTTCTAAATCAAATCCTCTGTTATTTAACTCCGTTGCCGTCCGCCACTCTAACAGTACATTATTGTTCTGCACTACTGCTGAAAAAGATGTAAGCTCTACCGGCAATAACAGTGTTCCGTTAGCAGTCGGGGTAGTTCCACTAATTAAATAATTCCTTGAAACGCCCGAACCATTGTATGCAAAGATTTGAAAATAGTAGCCCGCACTCGTGTCGGAATGATTAAACGATGCAACTGACTTCCCCTCTTCGTAAAGCACATTCAACACAACAGCCCCATCGCTAAAATCTGTATCATCGTTATATGTTTCACCGTCTATCGGAATGAAGTAATCCGTCTTTGTATATCCGATGATTAAATAGCCTGAAGGCAACTGATTACCCGCCGATGGGTTTGTCCAGATAAGGTTGACCGTAGTCCGATTTTTAATCGCTGAAAATTCCGTTACCTCTCTATCCGGCTCCTCAGCATAAAGAGGAGAAAGTTTCGTATGGTTATTGAAATTAATATAGTTCACATACTCTGGGTGATCAATAAAAGGATTACGGTTCTTCTGCGTTGATTGGATATAATCATTACGCTCAACTTCCCATTTATCGGGCGGGTCTTGCTTGTGCCATACTAACAACGAATCAACATACTGCGGCGCTTCTGAAAGGCTTGGTAAGATGGCGTTGTTAAGGTTGTCGAACGTCCAATTGCCTGCTACGCCATTATAGCGGATTGACATGTACAATAAAGCTCGTGCTGCATCTCCTTTGTGATTCTTCCGCGGCTCATACACAACCTGGTTTGCCGGGTTCTTTCCATATTTTGCATCGAGATACGTAGAGGTACCTGTAGTAACATTGCCTAAAGGATGATTGCTCCTTACAATGTTAGCGCTGTTCTGGTTAACGGGAAATAAATGATGCTGATCCGAACCTTCGGTTGAGGTGGTTGCACTTTTAAGTGGGAACCAACTCTGGCACCAGGTATGCTCACGACTAAATGCCGTCCCCGGTATCCATTTAAATGGAAGTGTATATGCTTCCACATATCCGCTATAGACACACGTTATTGCTCTTCGTCCGCCGGAGGTATCCCGCGATTCATAGTTTGCAATGATCGTCTCATCGTATTGATCGTACGACACTTTTGTGTATGGCAATCTTATCCGGCTTTGCAAGTCGCTTATAAACGTTGGACTCTCAGTATTGACACTCGAATAGTAAGTATCAACCGCTGTCTGAGCTGATATTTGTACTCCTATGAATGCTATAATAAATAGTAACCGCATGAAGGTTTTTCTTTCTTCTTATCTGTATTGGTTTCTTAGTGGACTAAGATTAGAGCTATCAGATTTGTTTTATGTGAAATGAGCTATTTTAAGCAGGTAACGGCGAAAATATTTTTCGCACATTACTGCCATCAAAAATATTACCAGATATTTAACCTCACCCCATCCCCCTCTCCTTGGTAAGGAGAGGGGTGGGATTTAGAACATGATATGAATTCAAACAAAATAAAATCTTCATTACCTTTTTTATTCTCATCGAAGATGAGATTAAAACTTTCCTATTCCCCTCTCCTTCATAAGGAGAGGGGTTAGGGGTGAGGTCAATTTTACTTATTTAACAATAATTTTTTAATAACAGTTTCAATCTTCTCAAAAGCTTTCTCCGGGTTACCTTCAAACTCCTCATTAGTAAGTCTGCAGAAAGTAACTCCAAAAAGCTCAATATACCTTTGTCTTATCGAGTCATAAGCATGTTGATCAGGTTTAGTGTGCACACCGCCGTCAAGTTCTATGGCAAGCTTAATTTCCAGAGCGTAAAAGTCAATCACATATTGGTCTATGGAGTATTGACGACGGAATTTAAT
>Ga0100378_1000329_pt1 | contig 52939 bp, 66 predicted proteins | sample CryGeymeta201502_FD_81535 | JGI IMG/M metagenome (GOLD analysis project Ga0100378, IMG submission 81535) | Groundwater microbial communities from Crystal Geyser aquifers in Utah, USA - Crystal Geyser metaG 2015-02 | ecosystem: Environmental > Aquatic > Deep subsurface > Groundwater | place: USA... | reverse complement strand
TACTATCTCCACTTTCAGACCAATCATCTATTAATTTAATCTCTTTCCCAAATAAATCTAGCATTAAACCTGCAGGGTCATTACTCTCAAGAGATTTTGCTATTTCATCCATGTATGATTTAATCTCTGATGATATAATTTTATGAAGTTCAATTTGTTTTTCATTCATATTATAATTAGGTTCAATATCAAGTATGGCTTTTGCAGATGAATTTGAAGCATTTTGAAATATTATATTTCTTAATTGTAATTTTCTGTCTATTTCTTTTCTAATACTAGATGCGTTTTCTGGATTATTTTGCAATTGAGCTCGCTCTATAGCAGTTGATAAATCATTAGACGCATTAATATTAAATAATCTTTGAGATAGTATTTTATTTTCTTCTGTTTTAGCAAGATTTAATTCCCTAGCCATTGATAATGTATTTTGTTGAGAAGCCAAATTCATTTGAAGAGCAGTGTTTTTATTGCTTAATTCTATACTTTCCATATTCAATACTGTTAGCTTTTCATTAAGTCTTTCTTTAATATCTTTAGCTCCAGCTGCTATGCCTTTTAGGTATGAAGATTCGTCATATCTATCTTTATCAATTTTATTAACTATATACTCTTTTTCACCTTTTGTATTAACATTATATACAGAACCATCTTCATTAATATGTAAATCAGAATATGTTCCTAACATAGAAGCTTTCTCTAATGGTAGTTGCTTACCTGCCGCTAGTCCTGAATAGAATGATTCTTCTCTTAAGGCTAATTTATCACCTTGTTCTTTATAATCTGCAGCTAATGCTGAAGCAGTCTGAACTTGATTATATAATGAATTAGATATACCTTCAAATACTTCTTTAACTCCTTCAGATTGTTCAACTCTTGTATTTAATCCAAACTGAGCAATTCTGTCTTGTATTTTTAATACTCTATCTAATGAAATATCTGCTTGACGTTGCATTGTTTGAGCCTTCATTTGATAGGCTTCTTTCTCATTTTGAATTTGAGTTAAATCTCTTTGATGAGACCTGTTTAAAGATGCTTCTTCTTCTTGTGATTTATTCTGAAGAATCATTCCTAAGGTTCTAATTGAATCGCCAAGTCCTGTTTGTATAGCCATATTACATTTCCATGTTTTCTTTTAAAATTGAATTTTCTTCTTCTGCTTTGTAAAAATTATTTTTTGTTGAATTATTAAATTATTTTTATAAATAATTTTTATTCATTTTAATTGAATTTAGTAGTTTTACTAATTCTTCTATATTATCCTTTTTTATATCAACATTATCAGGAAGTAAACCTTGTCTCTTTCTTTCAGTTGCATAATCTTTAAAAGTTTCTAATTGGTCTACAGTATATCCTTTATTTTTCTTCCATTCCATGTTATCTTTAGCGTAACTATTCATATCTTTTACATATTCTAATTTTGGATTTTCTTTTATAATTTTATCTATTTCTTTTTTAAAAGATGATTTTTTTCTTATCTGGTCAATAGATTCTTGGAATGAGAATTGGTCTATAGCATTAGTAGCTAAATTAGATAAATTATCTTGCTTTTGATATAAAGATAAGTCTTGGGATGAAAGAAATTTCATATCATTATTGCTAATTCTTCCTAATGATAAATCAGACATTAACTCAGAACCTAATGTTAATGCAGGAGTCCAATTCTTAACAGTCTCAGGATTAACTTTATTAGAATATTGCAATCCTGCTCCAATAGCAGAGCCTGCTGTATTTATTGCTTTAGACTGAAACTCTTTTTCAAATAAAAGTCTTTGAGCATTATCTTTGGCAATAGCTTGTTTTTTTGCTAAATTAACTCTCTGTTCTTCTACGTTCATTAATGAAGACTTAACATTGTTAATCCTTCTAAATGCTCCTAATGCTTTTCCGTAAACTGCTTTATTACTCATAATAATATTAAATTTTGATTTTAAAGCCCTTAAAATTTTAAGCCTTATTGTGATACCTTTTTTGCTCCTTAAAGCCTAGAAACCACGTTAGAAGCTCTAATTTTAAATCTTTTATCCAAACTTATAGGAATATTCCAATTCCTTTGAACGTATTCTATTCTGCCTTAACATATCATCAAATTGAGATTGCATATCATTGATACCTCTATTTACTTGAAATGATTTAGCATTAAATGCGTTTGTTGCATTTGCTTTCTCTTTCATAAATACATCATTAACAAATCCTGAATCATTGAAATTGTTAGCAGATGTCATTTTATCTCTATTCGTAAACAGAGAATCCATTTGAGTTTGAAACTCATTAGTAACTCCTGTCATTTCAGCATCTCTAATAGCATTAAAATCAGGTCGTTCCATGTTATTAGCTTCTTCTAAAAGACCTTTTATGTTTTGGTCGAAGTAGTTAGATTTTAATCTTTTTTGCTTTTTATATTCTTGTTTTTGCTGATAAGAATCATACAAATCTAATAACATTTTACCACCTGTTAGTGCAGCAAGCAATGCGCTCATTATACTTTCTCCATTTGAATTTTATACCAAATACCTTCATGTTTTCTATACATGAATAATGTTCCAGATTTTTTTACAAATCTTTGCTCTCCATCACTGCCTTCATTTTTAGAAGGCTGAGATGAATTAGCTGTTTTCTTTTGACTTAATGGTCCAGACATTTTATAATACAGAATATGTTATAGTCTGTACTCCACCTATATTTGATATTACAACAGAAGGCTCATGAGTATAATATGATTCAAAAATAGATTTAAAATAAGTGTATTCTATTTCTATTGATGTTGCAGTTTTTGTTAATGTATATATTCCAGATGTTGATGGAAATCTATTTATAACTTGTTCAATAGTATCAGAAACAACAAGAGTGGAATTTGTTATAATTGTGCTTCCATTTAAAGATATGGTTCCACTAAGCTCATCTATAGGAGATACTGATGAAAAACTTATTAAAACTAAAATAGTTTTATTTATATTCATTATCGAATCAAGCGGAAGTTCATTTAATTTTGTTATTAATGATGTTTTTGCATCATCAAACGATTGTTCGTCTTGAAATGTTTCAGATACCGTAAGAGTAAATGTGCCTTTTTTAGACTTGTTGTTGAATAAATAATTAAATTTCATTTTGGTAATTTCCTTCTGTATATAATTGATATGTCGTTTATTTCTATTGTTATAATGCCTGACATTTTTATTTGAACAGTATAACAAGTTAAAGATGAAGGTAAATCAAATAGTATTAAATTTCCTTCAACAACAGTTCCTGTAATTTCAGTATAATCATTAGTATCATCTAGTCTATAAGAGAAGTTTATTGCAGATGTGTATGTTCCACTGAAATGAACGTAAAATCTTCTTATCTTCTTTCTAACATGCGGCTGTCCAAAATCATACTTTTTAGTTTCTACTATGACTGAGCGTGTACTGTTTATTGATTCAGTATACTCGTGTATGTCTGATGATATAAACATTACAGCTCTTCCTCCAATAGAAAAGAAATTAGTAGCATAAGTAGCATTAGCAAATACTATTGTATTAAATGCTGAATTTTTAAAATCAAATACATAAGAATAAGAGTCATTTAATTTTTGAAATGTTATGATTAACTTTTTTTCAAAGAAATCATATCCAACACGTTTAACATTATAAGTATCATAATTGCTTATATATTCACCTTTTATCTTACCTTCTGTAATTTCATTAACAGCTTTACCATCATAAATGTATATACCATTCTTGTTAAACCAAGCTATACCAAATTCCGTCTCACAAACTGAATAATGACTTTCAACACCAGCATTAAATACAGTTTGTTCAAGATAAAATGTACTTGGGTCATTAGAAGTTATATTGATTATATACAAATTTTTCTTTTTAAAAGCAAGTATTCTTGAAGAAAAATGTGAAATGGTAATATATTCATCACCATCTTCATTTGATATATCAATAAAGTTATTAGATGGTAATGTAAATGGATTTCTAGAGTTTGATATTAATATCCTATCTGGATATAAATCTTCATTTTCATCTTTTATATTAACAGCAAATAATCTATTATTAGCAAATACAGATGATTTATATTTAGATTGTAATGAGTCTTTCTCTGAAAAACCAGCTTCGTATCTTAATGTACTGTAAGATTCTTGTTTAATATTAAAAGATGTATATATTATATTTTCATTTTCATTACCTGTTAATTCAGAGTAAACTTCTATATATCCTGCATTAAACACATCTTCTTTATCATAAGAACCATCTTTTAATGAAACTCTAGATACAAATAACCATTCAGAATCTTCTATTTTCTTCATATAGAATTTAAAAGAATCTATTAATAAATCATATTTTTGATCATCAATTAATGCAGAATTTGATTCTCTTATATTAAAAAATAATTCTGCGAAGAAAGCTTTATTTGGTGGTATTGTAACTGAATTTATTATTTCATTAAATGATACTTCCTGTTTATTCTTTAATAAAACAGTATATCCAAATACATATGTACCTTCTGGTAGTGGATTGCCTAATTCTTCAACTACAGATATTCTTAATACAAATGATTTTTTATGATTATAAGATAATGGTATTATATTAATAGGAACACCTTCTAATCCAGATACTGATATTGAATATGTATTAGAATAATTTGTTAATGTTGTATTAAGTTTATTAGCAACAGAAGTTCCATTTATAATACTAAATCTATCTTTAAAGTATGTTTCATTAAAATCTGTAAATTTATTCCAGTTTTCTATAGTATTTAATACATTCAATCTGTCTATTGTAGAAGAATATATTTGACTATCCATAATTCTATAATTTACTGCAGATTTATCATTAAATGAAATAAAAGAAAATGTAGATTGATTTTTTATTACAAATTCTCTTAATTCTGCATAATTATTATATCCATTATATGTTTCAAAGTTTCTTACATTGTTAGGAATGCCTTCACCTGATGGGACAGATGCTTCTATTAAATTATTAGCATCACTTTTATGTTTATTAAACCATTTACAAAAGTTTATATAGTCATACGTTTGTGAGTCTATAGTAATTGAAGTAACATTATCATTTAAGCAATATCTAGGCGGGATTATCCATATAGTTTTAGATAATTTATCGATACTTATTTGACCATTTTCAATAGTTTTGTTACAATCCCATACTATAGCATAATCTTTTATTTCATATGAATATGGAGATTTAGCACTAAATTTTATACCATTTATAATAACAAATAAGTCAGCAACATTGCCTGATGCATTAAAAGATGCTGGTTGCATCAAACCAAATATATCAAATTCTAACTTAGAAAAATTAACTATTGTAGATGAATATTGAGCTACAGTTCCATAGAAATGACTATTAGAAGCTTTACCAAATATAACAGTATCATTTTCAAATGTACTATCTGTTATAAATAAAAATCCATTAGCGTATGCAAATTTAAATATACCATTTTTTAGAAATGTGTATTCTAAATAATATAATGAATTTACTAAATTAAAATTACCATCAGTATCTCTCCATGCTATTCTTATTTTTGTATTGTTATATTGATATGCTATCCAGTCTGTTTTATTAGAATCTCCATCTTTGTCATAGTCTGTACTAAAGTATAAAACATTCGTATTGTCATTAAATAAAACAGAAACTCCACCTAAGAAATCAAATGGAATCTTATATGCTTCAATAGGTTTTAATTTTCCTACCATGTCTGTAACTACATTATGGCACTGAATTAACTGTGTATCTAATATATCTTTACTGTCAAATTCAGTATTGATTCCTTTAGATAAATCATTAATTACTAGTATTTCTTTTGGCATTTCATTTTATAGTTATTTCAGTTTATTTTCTATTGCTTTAAAACCAATTCTCATTTCAGTCTTAAGTGTTTCTACTTGTTCTCTTAAGAATGAGTTCTGTAATGATACACTATGTTCAAGAAACTCTCTGTTACTTTTAATAACAGTATTTGCTTGAGCAATATCTGATTTCAGTACATTTATTTCTCTATCCATAATTTCATCTTTATCATGTAATTGATTAACATTATTTTCAGAAGATTTGAAATAATTTACTAGGAAAAATGCAATAATAGCAAGAGATATTGATATTATACCACCAGATAAGGTAATTAAAATATCAATAAAATAATTAATTTCCATCTGAATTGCCTCCATTTATAACAACATCTGGATTTTCTTTTATTTGAGATTTACCAACAGCAATAGCTATTGTACCTACAAGTGCAGATAATGCACCTAACATCTGAGTAATTGCAACAACTAAAGCTGTTATATTATCAAGAGAACTAGCATCTATTAAAGAAGCTGAACCAGTTGCCGCTAATCCACCTGTTAATAATTTAATTCCAGCGTTTGCTATTTTATTTCCAACTTTAGGGGTCTGTTTTTTAAACAGTTTAATTACTGTTGGGATAAGTGTTATTATTGGTTTTAAGAATTGTGTCATTTTTAACTTTTCTGTGATTTGTTAGTTATATTCCAATATACGGTATCTCCTGCTTTTATCCATGAAGATACTATATCAAATAAATCTTTTTCTACTGTAAGTTGAATCTTATATTCTTCTTCATTAGTAATAGCATTATAGGCAACAAGAATACAAGCATCACTATGATGAATAGTATTACCACCATGTACTAATACATAAGTAAATGTAATTCCATTATGTTCAATAACATACTCTTTATAACCATTGCGTTCTATAATTTTAGTATATAATACCAATACATCACGTTTAAATGAGTTGCTATAACGAATACCTACGTTATATTTTAATGCTGGAATAGCAGTAAACTTAGCTACTTTTATTCCATCTCCTCTAACAGTATCTTCTAATGTATAGCAAAATCTACCTATTCGTGGAACAGGTAAAATTACTTCTCCTAATGTAGATTGTGGTTTATAACCAATACGATGTTGTTCAATTGTGAAAATCATTTCTTTTGTATGTAATTACCTTTTTTATCTTGATAAAATTGACCAGGTTTTGAATTTTCACTATTTGTGCAATAGCTAAAAATGTGTTTATTGTAATAGTAATGTCTATTAGGATTATAATAGTCTGCATAGTAATTAGACTTACACCTTACACATATTTTATAAGCCATTTTAAAACTCTACTTTTTGATATTCAATTACAAATGTAGTTAATTGTCCTTGTGCTGTTTCTGTAACTAATTTAAAGTTTTTAGAACGCAATACACGAGCTACATTAATATCTAATGGAATATGTTTATTTGCAGAAATAGTAATTGGACTGTCTGCTCCATTAGTTTCAGATAATGCGTAAAATTCTCCTGTAACAGGATTTTCTACATGAATGCGCATTAACGTATCTGTAACTATAGATGGGCAATAAATAATAAATGGGATGCAATCATATACCTCAGAAGCAGATAATGCCTCAGATGTTGTTTCTGCATTTAAAATATTAATTTGTTTAGTAATTAAACTCATAATTCATCTTTCTGTTTTGTTAAAATAAAATGTATAAAAGAGCATTTAGTATGTAGCAAGCTAAAACTGATAATACATAAAAGAAATTAGTATAAACGCGTGCTTTCATATAAATTCTTCTTCTATATAAGGTATTCTTGTTACAATTTCATGCGGTAATTGTACTTCTATATTAGGATGTATTGGTACATAAAAAAAAGATTCAATTTTATGAACATTTGACCATCTAGCGGCTTTATATTTATTAGGATTTTTTTTTGTATTAAAACTTTGTAAGTAAAAGTGTACAGATGCTTCATAAATTTCAGCATCTTCTACATTGTTAAATTTTGCTATCATGTTTTATCGTAATAAATATCTGTTAATGTTTTATAGAAATCTCTATCTACTGATGTAAAAGCTATTTTATCAATTACTAAAACAGATGAAAATCCCTTAAAACTTGTGCCTGATAATTTTATGATTTTATTTTTACTATCATTTATAAGACCAGATGAAGTAAATGTTTTAAAATTAACAGTAGAATTAAAGGCAACCAACTGATTATTTTCAGGATAGTTATTTACACAAAATAAATCATTATACTTTACTTTGTTTGCTGCTATGCCAACTGAAGCAGAAGCTTCAGATGCTACATTTGAAGATAATCTTCTACCATTTATTCTAAATACACTTGATATATTCTTAAAATAAAGAGTTGTTTCAGATTTAAAAACAGTAGCATTTTCAGACAATAATAAAAATGGGACTTGAACATCAACAGCAGAACTATCTTGTTTAGATAATAAATAAACAGAATATTCACCAATAGAACTATATTTAAATGTTAATTCTGTTTCGTAAACATCATCTATCCCATCAAAGAATATTCCTTTTAGTCCTGTATTAGGGTTATCTTCCCATAATGCTTGATTAGATGCTATATCTTGTACTAAATCTAAGTGGTCAGGGCTTAAGTCAAAAATAGTTCTCACACCAATTCCAGCTTCACCATTATCACTAAGTTCTATACCACCTAATTCAGAATATACTGAATCAGGTATTTTTCCATATTTACGAAGTGATTCAGTATAAAACCTATTAACAAAATCAGTATCTTGAATAATTCCACCAAATTCACTTACATGATTCCTGTACGCTCTTTCAGCTTTATTAGCTTTGCGTTTTAATGTAGAATTAAAAAGTAGTATGTTCATAATTCTATACTTACTACATTATTTGTATATACATCATAGAAAAATGTTGTAAAGCTTTGTGTTCTTGTATTACTTATTTGTATTTCTACGGCTGTTTCTGAAAGTTTATTAAAATCAATAGAATATCTGCTTAATGGCAAATCTACTAATTCATGTATTATCATATTATCTGGGTCTGTAATAACACCAGATGATTTTCTAATAAATATAGTTCCTTCAAAATAATCATTACCGCTTCCTAAAAGCATTAATTTTATTGCTAAAAATCCTGTTTTGTCAGGAAACTTAGCTGTTATAATAGTTTTATTATTACCAGATGTTGTTCCTATTTCAACAAATCCCGAATCTGCTTTTTGTACCGTTTGACCTGTTTGATAAATAAACGAACCTGTACCAGATGTTTCTTCATAAGGCAAATAATGCACGCTCAATTCCGATATTGATAAATTAGATGGCGTATCTGAAAAATTAAAAAATTGAATAGCCGATGGATATTTAGGTAAAACAAATGTGTATTCTCTTTCATCACCTAAAATTGGGAAATACCCATAAGAATTGATAGAGTTTGTATCATTATCTGCTGTAAAATAAACATCAGACCCTGTCTTACTTGCCTTAAAACGAACTATTGCTCTACCATTGCTATTGCTAGGAATGCTTATTGTTAATTTATTTCCTGTTGTGATTGCTTTGTTATAAACAATATCTGCTCCTAAACCTGTTGTACTGTCTTCTCCAGCAATAAGCCCTTGTGTAATATCAGATGGAACTAATAATACTAAAGGAATCGTTGCATAATTATCTGCTTCTGTCTGAACAATTCTAACTTTTGCTATCCCTGTCGCATTAGCAGGAAGCAATTTTTTAAAAAAAGTAAATGAATGCCCAACACTATTTTTAGTAAGAATATTATCTAATAATTCAGAAAATATAAGAGTATTATCACCATCTCTAACTTCAATTTTTGTGTTATTGTAAGATGATGAACTATAAGCTACTCCAACACATAAACAATATTCTTTAGTTGTTTCAATAGAATATTCTTTTTGTACCGCTCCGTTTGCAGAAGGTGCATATAGAGACAAGGCTCTTCCATTTGTTCTAGGAGCAGAAATTTGTATTGTACTTAAAATTACTGTGTTATTAGATGAAGTTACAGTAGCTGTAATTCCTGTTGATGTATTAAACACCACACTAATTTCAAAATTATCAGAAGGAATATCTATTCCATCTTCATATATCATAGATATAACGCCTAATAAGTTAGTTACAGTTAATCCATGATTAGATAATATTGTAGCAGAATGATTCGATACAAATAAAGTTGCAATCTCGGTAGGAGTATTTGCATTTGTTGTAACTGTTGTGTAATCGCTTCCATCAATAGTTACAACTATTTCTCCTGTCGTGATAACATCATTTTCTAAAGTAATTATTTTAGTTGTTTTGGTTGAAATCCATCCATTTACTGTAACACCATTATAAAACAATGGGTCTGTTTCAATGTTTCTAGTAAACAACCATTCTTTTCCAGACTTATTAATTCCGTTATTCCCTTGACCTTTAGTGTCTCTATATAAAAATGCTGGTGAATAAATTTTATTACCAAATCCATTATCGATAATTCCATTTTTAAATTTTACATCAGAACTAAAACGAGAAATATTCAAATCTCCAGAATGGCAACTTTTACCTAGCCAAAACATCCCATAGCCGACTTCTGCGTTTTTAAAATGAACTTCACAACCATCAACATCAAGAACCAATAAATTACGTTCAAAATGTCCACCATTTATAACTAGAGAGCCTTGTCTTTGATAACGTGCAAAAATAGCCGTTTTTACTGCTTCTATGTTACATTGATAAAACTCAATATTGCCTGTTGGGTAAATTTTTACACCGTAAGAATCATTATTATATCCTGTATTTACAAATCCATTTACTTCTAATCTTCGTAAATAAATTTCTTGAAAAAGTGTATCAGCAGAGTCGTTAGTTATAGCATATCCGCCAGTCCCAACTTGTCTAACATTTATATTTTGTAGGTCTAATATATTGTTTTTACCTATAAATTTAATAGCACCTTGATTAATTCCATTTTCTAAAGCAAAAGTCATTCTTTCAATTATCGAAGATTGAGAAGCTGAATATCCAATAGGCTCGCCTTCTTCATCTAAAGTTGGGTCATAATACCCAATTGTAAAAAAAGCACCTTCTGTATTATTTATCGCTCTCAATTCACTACTAAACCCTATTCCTGTCGCTCGTAAAACACATGAATTAAAATTAGTAAAAATAGCTGCATCGGGAGTTAAAAAATAATCACCTGTAATGTCTAAACTACGAGAACCTGTTGTAATACCTGCAATAGTTTTATTAAAAAATTTATTTAAAATTACTGCAAAATCTTCTCTGTCAATTTCAGGAGTAGTTGAAAGTTGCGAAATGCCACCTAAATCTCTACCAGATAATAAAATACCTGTCTTACCTATTCGTAACCATCTACCAGAATCTACTCCTTGAATGTAACTATTTGGTTTTACAACATTATATCCATTATCAACCAATTCGCTAGTAGAATCCCAATAAAATGTATTTCCGCCACCATCTCCGTTTGTATAATACCCTTTAGTTTGTGCTTGTATTTGCGAACCATCTACTGTTGGTATAAACCCACGTAAATCTTCAACTTTATTAAAAACTTTAATACTCTCCGGCACTAACAAATTAAACTGTTCAGTTAAGTTTGCTATTTGTTTTATAGCTTCATTTGTTTTATCTGTAGCTGCCTTAATTGTATCTTGCGAAGCTGGCACACCTACATTAGCGATAGCTGTTGTTGTAAATTCTGGAACTTTACTAGCCATTAAGTACCTCTATATTCTGTAATCTTGTTATAGGATAAGTTTGTAAATTAAAATCACCATCATTACCAGCTAAAATAAATTCATTGCCTGCGTAATAATCCTCGCTACCTGCGCGAACATTTAAAAATGGTTTATTCATAACTAAAACGTGTTCTATATTTTCTAAAGAAATAGTTAAATTATTAATAGATTCTAAAGAAAAATTTAATTTACTAATAGATTCTAAATTATTATTTACTTGTTCAATATTTATCATACTATTAAATCAGCTCCATAGTCTTTAATAAGCAAATAAAAAGAATCAACAATTCTTTCAACATCTCCAGTAGGTTCTGTTCCTAACTCTAAACCTATTTTTATTTTATAGATAAGATTAGATGTTAAATCTATGTTATTAAGAAAAATCGTTTGTGTGGTATTATTATCTCCTAGTAAAGTCTCAGATAATAACAATTTAGAAGAATCTTCTCTTGCTGTTACAACGTAACCACCCCAGTTATCACCAATTTGCTTTGTAAGTAATAACTCTAAATCAACACCATTGTAACAAAAAATAATAAATGCACTAGATTCTTCAACGAATATTTTTTGGAATATTTCTGTTAGGTATCGTTCTTCATCTGAACTTAATTCAGATTTAATAGAATTAAAAATTGAAAATAAATTACTAAAAGATTCTTCTGAAAAATTATTAAAATCAAAACAATCTATCATTAGATATAAAGATTTTTCAGTGTCTGATGATATATATTTTTTTTTATTTTCAACTAATCTTTTTATTTTAGACTTTGTCATATTTTACCTTAATGAGTATTCAGAAGGTTCAGATTTAACAGTTTTAACTGTATTTCTTTTAGTTCTTAAATCAGCATTAAATAAGCCATAATAATAATTATGTTTTTCAATGTCTCCGTTTTCAAGAAATACCTTTGCTTTGATGTAATAAACAATACTCATGATATACTTTTCTGGAATCTCTAATTCATCTTCCATATCATCAAAAGAAACTCTTTTAAATCCAATGAAGTTTAACAATAATTTATATCCAGATAAGCTATCAAAATTCATCATTCTCTCAAATGAACATGTAGATTCATTATACTCATATAGATACAGTTCTCTATTTTGAGTAACTCTGTATTTATATCTATTCGCTTTTGTTAATAAATCTAACATCAGAAGCACCTTCTATTTCAGTATAAACATCATCTATTCCAATGCCAATATAATTAAGTCTAATTATTTCAGCATTTAGTTTTATTTTATTTTCATCAAAATCATCAATTATCTTTTCATGTTCAAGATTTTCTGATTCAACTATAGTTCTTAATGCATCATTTAAGTGAATTATAGCAGTTCTTCTATCTATATTGTAAATAGATTTATCCTTTTCTACTATCTCTAGTAGGTTCTCTACCTTCATTTACAACTCCTACGATTGCATTAAATTGTTCTATGTATCTTTGATATAATTGCATGCTTGTTTTTTCTGCAATTTGATAATTAGCAGATTCAGACTGAAACAACAAAGACAATGATTGAATTTGGCTACTTTTTATTTGAATTAAAGACATATTAGCATTAACTAACTGAATATTTTCTTGTATTCTTGATGAATAAAGTTGTAATTCAATTTGTTTTTCTTGTACATACAATCCTAAATCAGACTGATATTTTTGAAACTTTAAATTTAAAGATGCTAATAGTTTCTCTAAATTACTCTTAAAAACAGTCAATTCAAACTGTTTTGTACTTAATTCTTTTTGCAATGTATCATTAGATATCTGTATCTCAGCTTGTACTCTTTGTAAATTAGAATTAGACTTAGAAACATATGATTGCAATTTTGATTGATAAGTCTGTATCTTTAATGATGTATTCTTAACTTGGGCATCTATCTCAGATATGTATTTATCAATATTTAATTTCAATTTTCCATACTGTGTATTAATCATTTGATTATATGTATTGTATGAAGATGAATTTTTTTCTAATACAGTTTTAGCTATTGCCAAATGAGAACTTGCAATTGATACCGCACTATTAACCATTTCGGGGTCTTCGTCACTAAGCCAAAATGAAGCATTAAGACTATCAGAAGATAATAATGTACCTATTGTTGATTGAGCATTTGCTAAATGAGCTTCAGCTTCTGTTAAATTTATAATAGGCTCAGTTGGAATATTAAATGAAAAGTCATATTCAAAATCTTGAAATGCTATATCAGGTATTGCTAATTCTGTAATGTCAAAATCAATTTCTTTTAAAAACTCAGATAAACTTAAATTAAATGTTTCTATAGTTTCTGCAAAGTCTGCAATGTCAACATCGACATTTATATCATCAGGTTTTGTATAGCTAGATGTATATATTTGCTTTTCTATTTCTACATTATTTATGTCTGATATTATTATAGATATACTATCAGATATGCTTGATATTATACTTTTTAATTCAGCATGATTAATAACTGTTAAGTCATTATTAGATATTAAAAATGCAGTATATAATAAAATACAGTTTAATATGTTTTCCCCAAAAGTTATGTCAGTATTTAATGTATTTGAATTTAATGTAGGAATTGTTATTGTAAAGAAATAAGCATTCTCTTTAACCGTAGGAGCAGGTAGAACTTTTAATAATCCATTTTCAATATAAAATCCAGGATTGTAAGAAGTTCTATAATGTTCAGATTCATCATATGATGCTAATTCAACAAAACAATTTTCTATTTGAGTACATTTTCTTTTCCCTCTAACTACATTATCGTAAAAAAATCTAACTTGAACCCCATCAGATGTTATATTTACTTTTGAAGAATGACCTTTTAATATCGAAAATGGTATATTCGATAAAACATAATTGAATGCCACCTCCATAAAGGAAATGGCATTCAAATTATTGTTCGGATATAATAGCTTTATTTTTTCTAATAAAGTCATCAGGTTAAATCCACATTGCGAATGTTTCACCTAATCTAAAATCAAACCCAGCTTCAGTTTGCACTAAATCTGTTTGAGCATCAACACCTGTATTTTCAAGAGATTGTACTCCCATGTAAACACTTGTGTCACGATTAAATCCATTACCTTTTAATGGTCTATATGATACGTTACTGTAGTTTACAGCAATCATTTTCACATAAGTACCATCCAAGTTAATATCTCTTATCATTCTCATTGTTCCATGAGGAGTAGAGAGTTCAGTAATGTTTAATCCGCTAATAGTCTTACGACCGATTACAGATATTTCACTTCTGAATGGAATATTAGCTCCAGCAAATGTGTTTTGAAAAAAGTTACCAGAACCTAGTCTGCTAAACCAGTTAAATACATTAGTATTAACATGGATTAACAAGTTAGTTTCGTCATTGCCAATTTCAGGATTCATAATCTCAGAGAACTGGTCTAAGAAATTATCATATCCATCAGTTGAATTCAATTGGAATACCCAACCATTATTCATTACATAATCTACTAATCCTTCAGTAGTTCTGTAAATATTTGAACCAGATGTATTCTTTGTTGTTCCAGTCTCTTGTTTACTTCTTACAGACCAGAAGCCTGCTTTAGAAATATCTTTTTTATGTAACAACATTGTTTTTTCCCAATTATGAGCAAACTCATTTGGGCGCAATTTTAATACTGTTGCACGAGCTGTTCCACTCATAGACAAATCTGATTTAAAGATTTGAGTATAGCCATAATTATCTGAATACTTATCAGAGTAACTAGTATCTGGTAATCCAGAACCTTCTGAGAAAGCAGAACCAATAATGGTAATTCTATCTTCTTTACGAATGGTTGATGATGTAATAGATACAGCTAAACTTCTAGCATCAATAAATACATTATCAGTTGTGCTACTATAAATAACACCTGGAGAACCAAGACCATATGTAAGGAAATAAGAAGTATCTTCAGTTGTTGAGGTTAATCCAGCAGCCCAAGAAGGTTTCATGCTAAGAACTTTGAATGTAACTTCAGCATAATTACCATCGTAAGCAACTCTTTTGATGATACAATTCAAATAACCTAAATCTGATACAATTTGGTCAGAACCTTTTACATAAGAAACAGGAATTTGAACAGTTTGATTAACAAAGAAGAAATTAGGCTTACCAGCTGCTGCTGTTAAATAAGCATTTGCTTCATTGGTTCCTGCATAGTTTTTTCTAGTAGGAGTAATGTTACCTTTTTCAACATCATAATCAGTTGTTAAGAATAAATTCAAGTAAGAATTTACTGTAACATCTTTAGATGTTCCACCACTTGTTGGTACAAAATCTGCATCTACAGTAACAACTGCTAATGCAAGTTGTTGTGCGTCTACACCTGCTCCATCAACATCTAATAATCTTAATGAATTATAGTTATTTTCTTTTACCACATTGCTAATTGCGAATGCATATCTGCGATGCCAGATTTCTCTTTTCTCTAAGCGTTTAAACTCGGGGTCATCTGTTGGTTCACTACGAAACTTAGATGCTATTGTAAAAAACGGGTCTTTAGCAGGTTTCAATTCTGCTATTCTCATACTGCCTAAATTAAACGAGCGTCTAAATTCGTTAATTGGAACTGCACCTACTGGTATGCCAGAGCCGCCAGATTCAGTGCTTGTTCCTAGATGACCAGTATGTGAAAGACCAAGTACGTTAATAATGTTACTATTTGCCATTATATTTATTTGGTTTTGTTACTGTTAAGTGAATAGACCTACAGAAGAACCAGATTTTATAAAATCCATAAACACATCAGCTTCACTTTTCTTTGGCATTGATGCACCATTTGTTTTAGGCTTACCAATATACTGAGCAGCTTCTGCTTGTTGTTTATATGGTTTAGATGCTTCTTTTTTCGCATTATCAATAATTTTATCTTTATTGATTAGGAAGTATATATCATCTAAAGTGATTTTATATGACTTTGCTTGTTCTAACATTAAATCAAACTCTTCATCTTTGATTCCATGCTTTGAAATGAAAGCCATCTTTTCTTCTTCAGGTATTTGATTTTTGGAATCTTTTTGACTAGTCTGTTGACTACGTTTTTGAGCATCTGCTTTTTGAGCTGATATCTTTTCTAAGATTTTAGCATCTTTAGACTTTGGGTCTGCTAATGCGTTTTCTAAGTCAAAAACATATCCATCTTCTATATCGAGAGACTTCATTAGTTGCTTACGTTGCTCTTCAGGATTAGTGAAATATCGTTCAGCCATTTCAAGAAAACCATCATCATTAATCATGGCTTCTAACATTGGAAGAACTGGTTCAACTTCTCTTAGCTTGTTTACAGCATCAGAGTTGCTACCTAACTTTTTCTCTAATTCAGTATAAGACTTTACTAAGTCATCTACCGATTTGAATTTTCCAAGAATCTTTTCGTCATCTTTAGGGTTCTGACTTTTAGAATTGTCCTGCGATAAGGAAGATTTTGGAATGAATCCTTTATCAGTCATGATAAAGTCATCAGTTTCTAGTAAAGCAATAGCAGAGTCTTGTAGGTTTTCATTACTGCTTAATAAATCACCTAAAGATTTACCAATAGGTTTTTCGTTATCATCATTTATATCCTCAGATTCTGCTCCTTCTGAATTTTCATTAGAATCAGTAGATTTAGGATTTAATTCCTTTTCTTCTAAATTATCAAATGAAAAACTACTTGAAAATTGTGCTGCTTCTCCTGCCATAATGTTAAGTATTTATTTAATTGTTGTCAATTGTTATTTATTTGTGTTTTCTTTTTTATGAGATGATATTCTAGCCTTCTCATTTTTCAGTTCCTCTTTAGTCAAGAAATCTTCAACTTTTCCTTTCATCATTTCACCATCCATCTTACCTTGTTTTAGTAATGTAGATAATTCAGCAATGAATCTTGCTTTCTCTCCTTCAATATCAATAGCAGCTTCGTAAACTTTTTGTGTTATTCTAGTACTAATCAATTGTTTTTCAAGAATCTCATTCTCACTCTGTAGCTTTTTAATTGCTTCATTCATTTGTTCAATTTGACCTTGCAACTGTTGTAACGAACCAATCTTTTCTACAATAGCTTTCTTATTAGGCAAATCAGTCTTATACAAAACAGTCTCTTTATCAATAATACCCATCCTGTATAATTCCATATACTCTTCTAATTCAGCCCATCTGTTAATTAATAATGTACTTCCACCTACAAACTGAATATTGTATCTAGTCTCAGTATCATCATAGAACTTCTGAACTCCTTCAGGTGTAATCTCATTTAATGTAAATAATTGTACAGATTCTGGGTCTTCTGGGGTAGCAATTGCTACAATCTTCTCAGTTTTGTATAAAAATTTAGCATAATCATCAATGATAACTCCTAAAGTAGTTAAGAACTCATTCAATACATTAGTAGCAAAACCTCTAATTCTTCTTGTACCAAAATCATCTCTAGCTAATAATCCTCTGTAAGGCTCTCTACCACTCATGTCTCCTTGACCTTGCATATAAGCATTCATACCACTTATATATTCCATATCCTGTACACCTTCTTTACCAATAGTATAGAAAGCATTATTTAATGGCATAGGTTGAACAGGTGTTGGCGGCTTACCTTGCGAATCAGGATTATACTCTAATACTGCTCCGGGTGTTGAAGATTGTTTTTTAAATTCATCTGAATTAGATACAGTACCTTTTTCAGCTAACCATCTAGGAACACTACTTAAGTTAGCATGATGAATCATGATTTGATGAGATTTATTAATCTCTTCTTGTTTACCAACTAAATCCATTGCTGCTGACATTGAATATGGATTACCAACATTTCTATAACACAATGGTACTATCGGAAAGTTTTCTCCAGGTAATTCAACTTCATCTTCTATCATGTAATCACCTACTACATGACTTCTAAATATCTTATTTTTCCAAAATGGTATAACAGCTAATACATTTTCAGGTGGTATTACATCTGCAATATTCTTCCATTCACTCTCTTTCATGATAGATGCTTTTACTTGGTCTTCAACCTTGTACATTACTCTAACATGTTTAACTTTCTTTCTTTCATAGAACTCGTAGTATCTATAAAATGTTACCTGATTACCATCTCTATTAATACCATCATCTACATCATAAGAGTGAACAGGAGTAGGAGATACAAAATTAAACATCATATAATCTCTATCATCTCCTCTATTAGATATGCTCAATATGTCATTCTTGGTAAGCCCTGGAAAATCAAGCATTAACTGCTCTTCTGTTTTAAACTTGCTTATCATTATAAATGAAGCATCTCTAAAGAACGGGTCTCTACTGTGTGGGTCTACATATACATCCCATGGTTCAATTGATTCTACTACAACTTCTCCTAATCCATTATCCCTATCAGGGTCGATACCTACTGCTAAGTATCCAATACCTTTAGTTAATGCGTCTCTTACACTCATTGATAATACAGTTTGTCCTTTAGACTCTTTCCATATATACTGAGCAACAGTAGCATGTAATTGAGCTAATTCTCCATCTGAACCATCAATACCTACTGCTTGCCATCTAGGTGTTTTAGCAGTCAAGAAGAACATCATCAACTCAATCTGAGGTGTCATCTTGTTAACAATAAATGTAGGCATTTTTTTCTCAACTAAAGACTCATACTCTTCAGCTGTTAATTGATTACCCAAGAAGAATGCAAATGCTTTTTGTGATGAATTTAACCATTGCAATCTTTGAGAGTTCTTTAGGTTATCAAATATATGAATAATTCTGTTGACTTTTTCTGTTTCTTTTTTTATCATTGTGTTTTCCAATTATCTGAATTTTCATTTCCTTTTTTATAAAATCTTTCTATCTCCCATGGGTCAAATATCCTGTCCTTTGAGTTAAATTCAGGTTTCTCTACCTGTCTTTCAGGCTTATATGATATTCTCTTACTCATTTCTAATGAATCAAGTAAATCAATATACTTAGCAAACTCTCCAAATGTAGTTATCTCTGTTTCTAATCTTGAATGTTCATATCTAATATAAACTTTACCTGTATTCATTACAGTTATTAGACCATTATAAATCCTGTCAATTTTATTGGTTTGTTCATGAGATAATCCAACTACAGGTATGTTTTTATATTTATCATATTTCTCTCTGAGAAATGCAATACTATTAAAAACTCCAGAGGATAGAGCAGTTCTTTCTACTCCTGCTCTTCTAACTCTGTATTCAAGACCTTTATCAAGAATCATGTTTGATGTTCCTCTACCTTTGACATCGCTTTCTAATGCTATATCAGGTAAATTCTTTGAATTAAATGTCCATAGTACGAATATATTACCATGTTCATCAACAGCTATTACATTCATTGCAGTATCAGATGATGTTCGTGACTCAATATCAGAAGCTGGGTCGCAGCCCAAGAATGTTAAAACTCTTCTTTTGTAGTCAACTTTTTGACCACTCATTTCTGTTATTCTTAAATATGTTGTATCTCCTTCAACTATAAATTCACCATCCCAATACTTAATAACCTTCTTACCAAACAGTGCTGTTTCACTATTGGTAACTTCCATCTCATACTCTTGAGACCAAGTATGTCCCTGGTCAGACTGTTCAAGTCGTCTTTTGATTGTCTTTAACTTTTTACCATCAAAATATTCTGGCCATAAAGGATTATCTATCTGTGTAGATTTCTTATACACAACCCATGAAAAATCTTCAGCTTCATTGCCATTCTTAATCCATTCTGCATGTAAATCGTGTATTCTCATTACAAAACAATCATAATGAACAGGTGTCTGATTTATCTCAATTCTACCTACTTCAGGGTCAAGTGCAGGCATAATAACTGAAGTAACAGCACCAGCATTTGCATCTCTTGAATACTGAGTTTTAGTATTAGACTCATCTTCAAAGTCATCTAATATAAATCTATTAGGTCTTAAATGGTCTTTAAGTAGTCCACGAATACCATGTAAACCTGCTCTGCATATCATAGAACAACCATTAGAAAAATCGAGTTCTTCTTGATTCCATTTCATTCCTTTTTTCTCACCAGTCAAATCTCCAAAATAATATCTTAGCTTTTCATTAGTTTCAATCTGACTTTTAACAAAGTTAACATTTCTCATTGATTGAGTCTTATTAGTAGCTACCCATACAGTAAACCACATCTTAGTTGCTATATCATAATCATATGTAACAATATCTTTCAATATAGATGCTTGAGTAATCTTAGTCTTTCCATGTCCACGAGGCAACATGAATATCTTTGGTTTCAGATTACTTAAATCATCTTTTAAAGCAGCTACTTCATAGTGATATGGAGATACTGTTTCTATTCTAAAATCATTAGGTAAAAATAGCATTCCAAAATCAACTGCGCTACTTAGTGCAATTTCAAGTATTTCTTCTTTTTTTGATACATTACCTATTATTATGTTTGACATCTAATTCACATTAAACTTTATAAATACATATCTACCATTACTATACACAGATGCAATCTTATCGTATTTAGATACGATATATAATATATCATCATACGAGCAACTCGTTAAATCCATCTTCATCAGTGTAGGAAATAACCTCAACATCTTTGGTATGGAGTCTACTAATTGTGTTATTTGATAATCTGTCATTTGTTATTTCTACTTTCTTTGACATTCCTAAAAGCATTGCTTTTTTTTCTTTAATTTGCATCAACTTATCATCTGTAATTTCAGACATGTTAGATGATATTTGAGCTATACTCTTATCCTTAGATGGAAACATATTAGATATTTCTGATAAGTCTCTTAGGGCTGCTCTAACAGATGAAGAACAGTTTTTCATATCTAATAATCCATCATCAACTAATTGTTTATATTTGCTAACTATATATGATTTAGATACACCTTCTTCTGTAAGTATTCTCTCTACTTCATCAGATATTGATGATTGTATTCTTTCTTGCTGTAATAACCTGTTAGATGACATAATAGAATAATATACATTATTAGTTTTAAATGTTTCTTTATAAGCTTTATCTGGCTTCATACCATTTGCTACATAGGTACAGAATACTTCTTCTTTTGCTGTGAGTTGGTCTCTATCTTTAATTCTTTCATTAAAGTCCTTCTTACTCTGACCTATTGCATATCTATTAGGATGAAGCTCAAATCTAGTATCCATAATACATGTTGGATTGATAGGAAATACGCCAACGCAAGTTCTTACATATCCTTTATTAAATGAACCTGTAGTATCTGCTTTAGGTGGAGTATTGTTTCTTACTAATATCTGAACAATTCTAAAATCATCAGAGAAACACCAATCATATTTTTGAGCTTCTCTCCATGAAACACATATCTTACCAGAGAAATCATTAATATATGTGAAGTATTTTTTAAATTCATTTAATGCAATTCTTATTTTTTCTTCATCTGAAACATCTTCTAATGTTCCAAATATCATATGTATTTTTTTTTTAATAAAGATTGATGAGAAATTCTTAGAATGAGTTATTTTATGTTCTGATGTCATGTTATTATTATGAATGAATAGATGATTAATTTTTTTTATTAAATCTATTGTGTTTCTAATATAGAATATTTATCTTTAAATATACAAATAAATTATCTAAATTATAATTAAATAATTAATCATATAAATTCATAATGAAAATAACAGAGAAATTAGTAATAAATCATTATAAAAAATATACTAGCCATTCAATGATGATACCAAATACAAAGTTTTTCAAAGATTTTGAATCAGATATAATATGCATAACTAGTGATATGTCTTATGAATATGAAATTAAACTAAGTACAACAGATTATATAAATGACTTTAAAAACAAGTCTCGTAAGCATAATTTATATGTATCCGAGTATAAAGATTCTCCTAATTATTTTTACTTCATCACTCCAAAAGGACTAATTGGAAAAGAAATGATTCCTGATAAGTATGGTCTAGTTGAATTTACTGTAGAATATAAGAAATTTGGCTCTAAATCAATACCATATTTATCATTTTGTTCAGTTAAAAATGCAAAAAGATTGCATAATAACACATTAACAATACATCAATATAAAAAATTATTATCATCAGTATGCTGGAAGTTATTCAAATAGATAATAAAATAGATTTCTACATAGAAAGAAAAGATGCTTTCTTTATTAGTATTCAGAATGCTTTTAAAGGAAAAGAAGTTAATGAAGCCAAACTAAATAAGTTAACTGACTTTATTGATTATGCTCTGAAGAGTAAATACAAGATAATCAAATCTGAATCTAACACAGATATTGTATTCATATTTTGCCCTAAGAAAATGAATAAAAAAGATATTGAAATTGCATATAAAATTACAGATAAAATGATTGAATTAACAAAGAATCAAATATCTGTTGAAGTATATGAATTAGAGTCTTTAATAAAAACTTCAATAAAAGATAAAAAACCATCTAAGAAAGAAAATGAAGTTAAAAAAATAAAAGAATTAAAACAAACAGACCAAACTGAACAATGGTTTAATAAGAGATAATTATGGTACCAAATATAGAATTATATGATTCCAATCATAAATATGAAAATCAATCCGAAAATGAGAAATGTATAAAATATATAACAGACAATTCTAATAAAATATTCTTCAGCGATAATGATTTTAAAAAGCCAAATCTATTCAATGAAATTATAGTTTCAATACGTAACATTAAAAAAGAAATGAGATTAAAATAAAATTATAATGAAAACTACTAAAAATATAGACATATACTTTCCTGGTATCACATCTGAGTTAAATCTTAATATAGTAAAAGATAGCAATATGAAAAGACACATAGTAAGCTGCCATTGTAATAATACTTCTTCTATTGGTTATGTGTTAATTGATGAAAAAAAACAGAATTTGATGGAGATGTTTTATTTAGAACTTTATATTCAATGTACTTACAAACAGCTTCTAAGGTAATAATGAATGGATTAAATAATAATATAAAATACGGTCATTATAAAGTATTCAATGATGATGATTTTTTCACAACAATAATTCATAATGATATAAAACTTTTTTCATATGAAAAATTTTTAAAATTTTCATTAGAATACATGGAAATGAAAATCAAGAAAATTTGCATTTTAAAGGAAAATAATTATTCAATTTCAAATTTGATAGATTAAAATGATTAAATTGGATTGGAAATGATTAAATTAGATTAAAGATGCGATAACTATTGTGGTTCTACTATGAAAATATAATCTGAAAATGTGTATGGTCTATCTATAATGCCTACTCCCCCCTAAAAGGGGTTTTGGATATCGTAATTTTATTGTTAATGTATGTTGTTTTTGTGTTTTTAGTCCTTAATTTAATTATTATATATTATGAGAGTAAAAATGTCTACAGTAGACGTTCAGTCTGTCTTAAATAAGATGAGTTCAAACGACTATGAAATAACAGAAAATGATATCAACATGATAGCAATATCACTCAATGTTGATAACGACAGCCTTAGAGGCTGGGCGATAAATAGCAATATATCTAACGCTGAATTTACTGTGATATACAGTAGAGATAAGGCAAAGGTTAAAGCAATGATAACATCATATGAAGATGCAATCCTAAAGTCTGTCGAGATAAAGACAGCTAAAGGTAATATGAATATGATGTCAGGTCGTAGAAAAAGCTGGATATAAGAGAGAGATTTATTCTCTCTTTTATTTTTTTATATGTGTTATTAATTGTTATTTATATATATGTACACAATATATATGTATGGATAATAACTACAACACACAATAATCACACAATAGAATCACATGCTCAATAAACCAATTTAAATCATCAATAATTAGCGATGATTTTCATTTCATATTGAGTCCAATCTTCAGATATAAACATCAACTACCAACAATGATGTAAAATCCGTACGAACTTTGATAGAGTTCTAGTCTATAAATGCAATACATTTGACAATGTATTAACCTGTTAGTTAAATTCATTTAATGAATAGTAACTATGTTCAATCAAATAACAGGTCAATGATATCCAACATTTTAATAGCAATATTATTCCTAGTGAAACATCTAGCAGTATTTATTGCAGTATACATTATGATTACAATATGCAAGTTCTCCCTAGTAATAGGAATGACAGGCTTATTATTAGTCATATTAGTTTATTTACTAAACTAATGTATATTAACCAGAGTAAACTGGGCTAATTAAATCTGAAGTGAGATACAGCTTTACTACTCAATGTATCGAAACTTTTAAATTAACATTAATTATACAAAGGAGAATAATGTACGAAAATTTGAATAAAGAAAAAACCGCCAATAGCGATTTAGGTGCTGTTATGGGCAGTATTTTGTCTGTTGCTAATGGATGGGGTGAAGCATCAACTTTTTACAAGGTTGGAAGCTATTACGAAAAAGTAGAAATTGCAAAAATAGAAATTGAAACAAAAGTTATAGGTGCTGGATATTACAACAATTTGACCATAAATTGCTATGTAGGTTATAGTAAGGAAAATAAAAAGTTGTTTGAAATAAATGATGGTGCAAATGTCGAGGTTCGATATTGCCCATAACTGACGAGTGTATGACCAGTTGGGCAATTAAATGCACAAATTTTCAATAACAGATAAAACATAATAGAATGGAAGAAAGTAAAAATACAGCACAAACCGCAACTGACGTATATACAATGTTAGGTAACGTTATTTTTTCAAAGGATTTATTTATTAAAACCATTGATGAAATTGAAAAACAACATAGGCACGATTTTAAATGTAGTGAAGCCTTTAGAGTTATTCTACCTAACGACTATGTTTCAAATTATGCAAATCATTGGTTGCAAAATCAATTAGTCAAAATATTGCAATTAGCAATGAATGATAATCATAAACACAGTTGGATTGAATATTATATGTGGGAACTTGATTTTGGTTTAAAATACACTAAAGGCTGTGTTAAAATACATAATAAAGACTTTGAGTTAAAAACTGCATCTGATTTATGGGATTTGCTTAATGTTGCCTAACGGTGGCGATATAAAATCGGCAGGGATTAAGTGCGAAACCCTATCAGCCGATACAAATGATGAATAGATGCACACGGTTAATTGCAGCACATACGCCCTGCTGTTTTATGACCGCTTGTTATAGGGCGTTTTATTCTAAAAAAATATGGATTGGAAAGAAAACATTGGGAAATATGCTTATCGTGTGAAAGATAGCAAGATAGTTAATTCAAGAATTGACGAAGGTCGGATGTCTATACATCTAAATACGGGTTCTGACAGGCACGGGCGATTACTTGACCCCGTTATAGAATATCGTTTTGAACGAGAAAAGGATTGGGTAAAAACAGAAAACATCTTCTTTACGAAAGAGGACTTTTTAAATGCCCTATAACGGACGAGTATAACCGTTCGGGCGTGAATTAAATATAAACTTTCAAAATATAAATGACTTATGAATACAAACAAAACTATCCAAGAAGCAGAAAACAAGCCTGACGGTTATACATTGTTATGCGCTGGAGATGCTGAAAGATTCGAGAAACTATTTGGATGCACTCCTGATAATTTTACAGGGATAAACGCCCCTTATGATTTTTTAGGATGCCAAGAAGCCGAAGAACTACTGCAAAAATTTGGATTTTGTTCAATGTGCTTAGGAAGTGGAACAGCTTGGGCTGAATGTTGTAATGGTTATAGATGCAATTGTAATGGACAGGCACAACCATTTACTTGCCAATGTTGCGATGGTACTGGCAAGTATGAAAAAAAGGAGGGGAATCCAAATTTTGATTATTTGATGTCGCTTGCTAATAGCAATAAGGGGCGTTTAGCTTCTAATGACTGGTAGCTTGCGTATAACGGACGAGTGTATGACCAGTTAATTTACGGATTTTAAACACAAAACATTGATATTATGAGTAAAGTAAATAGAAGCACCCACCAAAAGGCAGTTGAAGAAAACAAGAAATTGATTGCCGACATTAAACTATTAGTAGAGGACGGATTGCCTTCTGCGGAAAAGATACTATGTATTGCAAAATGGCGAGAAAAATTCAAAAAAGAGAAAGAGTTTAATTCTATGATGAAGCAAGCAGCAAGGCAATATATCAAAGACCATGCGGATGAACTGCCTGACTTTTTAACCAAAGGCGTAGTAAATTAATTGGTTATACACATTGTTGTAGTGGCGAAGCGAACGTTTTAATGCACTATAACTAGATATTATAATACAAATGAGATGACAGATGGAAAGACAGCATATTTATTAACAATTTAATTATATATTATGTCAAAAATATATATAGTAAATTGCGATAGTTTAAAACTATTTGCAACATTTAGTACATTAAATGAAGTTTTATCATATTTAAATGATTTGAATAAAACAAAGTTTAATAGTGAAACATTCTCTATCTTTGGTAGAGGAGTGAAAATTGATTATGATAAAAATAATCATGAAAGATTGGTAGATAGTGATTACTATGTAGATAGTGTAGTTTTATCTTTTAAAGAAAATCATAATACATATTATAAATTCTTTATTAGATGTATAAATAAACAAGGAAACACATTAGAACTTAATTAATATGTTCAATAAAGAACTTAACATACATTAAACATGAATAAGAAAATAAGTAATCATTACTTTACATTCGGACAAAACCATGTACACAAAATTGGTTTTAGTCTAAAAGATTGCTTTGTGAAAGTAGTAGCAGAAGATGCTAATAAAGAAAGACATATATTTATTGAATCATTTGCTAAACATAATCTTCTTTCTGTTAATCAGTGGGCATTTCAATATTCTGAAAAGAACTTTGACATTAAGTATTTTCCATTAGGATTGTATTAGGAGATTCATCAAAATGATTAATATTGAATTATTTTTCATATTAACAATAATTAATACAATATCGTTAGTTGTTATGATATTCTTAATTAAAAGAGAACACATCAGAAGAAATTATGATGATTTTAAATCTCATAGATTGATGAAGATGAATACTAAATATTTAGTATTCATGATGCTTGTAAATGAAACATTTGCAGGTATAATATTATACATATTAAATTAATATAATAATACATAATGCAATAATAAAATGGAAAACGAAGATTTATATCATATGTCTGAGACGGAGTTCTTTGATGTCTTGGAATCACAACAAAGTAAACAAAATAATAACAATAAATCTAAAGGCTATGTAAGAATGCATGAAACCAAAAATGGTCGTAAAATACCTATATCAAGCATGGACGACCAGCATTTAGAAAATACTGTTAAGTTATTTGTTAAAATAATGCTCGAAACAAAGAATAGAGCATTATTCAAAGCTGAGTCAACGATTAATTTGTTTGAACAAGAAATTAATGGTTTTAAACCAATCTCTGTTCAAGCAGCTAAAGATATTATCTCAAACACAATGTTCAAATTAGAGCCATATTTGGTTGAGATGATAATAAGAAATAATCCTAAACTGAACGAAGTTGGTTTACAAATCAATACAGTATTAGAAAGAAAAAACATAATGTATGAGCAATTAAAGGAAAATAAGAATGAACTTATTAGTTAGTAATGAACAGTTAACAGAATTGAAACTAGAGATAGTATCAAAAGCTGTTGTTAATGGAAAGTTTAATGAATTAAAGAATGGAATGTTCTTTAAAACATTTACACAGTTAGAAGCATCCAATAAACTATCTGTTGGAGATAGAATTTGGATTGGCAGAATGTTAAAACTAGCTAACGATGGCAAACCAGTTAAAACAATTCCAGGAATAGCAATATTTCATGAAAAAAATAAGTCTAAAAAGCTTATTAAGAAATTTAAATAAACCCATAAAATGTTGTGTATCCTATAAATAATAAATAACATCATGTCGTGAGATATTGTGTTATTGTTTTTTTTAACTATTAAAAAAACCATTATGTTATTTAAAAAAACATATACAATTAAAAAAAGAAGTGAAAATTAACTTGAACGAAATTGAATCTAAAGTAGATAATACTTTAGAAAAAGAAACACCAGATTCTTTAACGAACTGGTTAAAGATTAAAAAACAACAAAGGCTTGAAGAAGCTGCTGAAAATCATTGGAAAATGCAATATATAATGGCATTAGATAAATCAACAAAACCGTATATTATACAAGATTTTATAGCAGGTACTAAATTGCAAGCCGAAAGAATGTATAGTGAGGAAGAAATTATTAATATTCATAAAAAATGGAATATTTTTAATGAAAATCAAGATTCTTTTAACGGAAAAGAAGATTTAACATTTGAAGAATGGTTCAAAAAATTTGAAAGTAAATAATATGATACAAACTAAAAACTTATTAAAGAGATAATATTATAATGAATAAAAAAAAACTATCAATAAAAAACATTCTTGATTCAGATATAGATTTTGATTTAATTTTATTAATAAAAGAATCATTAGAAACAATATCTGTAAGAATTATTTTAGATATATCTAAAGGATTATTTGAAGTAATAAATAAAAGTGCTTATTCATTAGAAATAAAATTAACAAAATTAAATTATGAAGTAAAATTATGGATAGCTAATATTGATTACTATATAGGAGTATATGAATCTGATTGTCCATCATTTTCAAATGAAGATAATTCTATTAATTATGGTATTAATTTTAGATGTTATTCTAATAAAATAGATGATATTGAAAATAATGAATATTATTCATTATTAATTAAAGGTTTAGTACCTTATATTTCTAATAATACTAAAGAAATAGAAAGATTAGAATTAGAACTTAAAGCATTAAAAAATCAACAAGATTTATCTAATGCTACACATTGAGAAAAATACAGGTAAATCATATCCAATAATAGAGATGAAAAATGAACATTTAATGTTAGTTGTTAATTTCTACTTAGATATGATTAAAAAAATATCTTTTGATAGTAATATAACATACATTCAAGAGTTTGAGAAACAAATACATAGACTAATGCCATACTACATTATAGCATTAACAAGAGATTTGTTAACAACAGAACATAATGAGAACTTAAAAACAATATTTTCATATTATGATAACAGAATTAAAAGAACTTCCATCGAACTTTTGCCCAATATGTGGCACTGTGATTTGTTGGATTGATGTACAAATGAGAAATAAATCATCTGGTGAAGAGAATTATGATAAGAAAATAGTAGAAATGCATAAAATATCATTTGCTAAATACTACTGTGGATTACAATATTCTTATGATTCAGATACAAAAGAAACAATAACCCTAGACAACTGTAATAATCATGGCAGAACAAGGCAACTTATTCAATCTAATGACCAAAAAAGACCTTGAAGGTATTCTAATTAAACAGTTAGAAGATATTGAGTCATTAAAGAAGCAATTAAAAATTAAAGAATTAACATCAAGCAACGAAGTTTATACATATAAACAGTGTACTATTAATTTAATGGGTGAAGCATTAGCTAAAGCAAAAAAAGATGTATTTATAGCTAAAGCATTATTAATGGAAATTTATGATTCATTAAATGCTGAACCAAATATAAGTATTAAGGACTTATTAAGGTACAAAGCCAAAATAAGAGAAGCATTTCCGCTTCTTATAACAAAAAAAACAAACATAACTAAAGTTGAATAATGGCAATAATATCAAGAAAAAAGCCAATAGTAGGAATGGATGATGTTTACAAACATTTCCTAGACAAAATTCATTATAATCCTGAAAATTATGATGAAAAAAGAGATAAACCTGTTCATAGAGCATCTATGGGTGGAAGATGCCACAGACTTCAAAAGTATCATACAGATTTTATTGAATACAATGAAACTTTAGAAGATGGAACTGTTGAAGTTAAAATTAAAAAGAAATATAAGCCAAAAGAGCTAGATTATGAAACTAAAAAAGTTTTCAGAATAGGCGATATAACTCATAAAGAACTTCAACAAGCTTTTCAGTGGATTATAGATGCCAATAAAGACAAAAACTACTATGAATTAAGAATGGAAGTAGAAGTTTCTGTTGTTATTCATGGTTTAATTATTGATGGTCATTATGATAATGTCTTAATAAATCATAAAACAAAACAAGTTAGTCTTTATGATATTAAAACAATGAAAATGACAGCTTTTAAGTTTTTTAAAGCTAAACCAATGGATAAAACAGGTGCAATAATTCAATTAGGAGTATATGCTAAAGCAATTAAAGAAGAATTTCCTGATTATGATTTAACTGTAATTCTAGTTGGAATATCTAAAGAAAACTCTGAAATGTTAGAAGTAGTAATAGATGAAAATTCTGCAATTCAAGACGCATATGATTACTACAAAAATTTAGCTCATTCAATGAAGCTAGATATAAATCAATTAGTTCCAATATCAAATCCATTTTCTCCTATGGAACAGTGGGAATGTAATTATTGTAATTATAATCATATTTGTCCATCACCTAAAATAACAATTAAATAATATGTCAGACCAAAGTTTCTATTTAGAATGCTTAAAAGAGTTAACAGAAAACTCTATTCATTTAGTTAATTACATTAAAACAACTAAAGATTCACTATCAGGTGGAAATGCAATAGTTGAAATATCTACAATATCAGGTGTTCTTAATTTTGAATGCGAACCTAATATCAAGGCAGGTAAATGCGGTTGGGAAAAAGCAGACAATGTTATAACTAATGCTTTTGAAAAGCTAATTAAACATAAAACCGCATTACTTGAACAAGAAAATAATGTTGTAAAAGAAACAGACCAACCAAAATTAGCTCCTAAATCAAAAGAAATATGAGCATAGAAAGAGTTGATAGTTCTAATGCAATGTCATTTATTAATCCTGAACTGTTAAAAGCAGTTGAAGATTCAATAAAAGCACGACATAAAAAGACCCAGCAAAAAACTACAAATAAAAATCATATCAAACAAAAAGTTGGTATGGATTATGTAGAATTCTCTTACATGAGAAATGAAGCTGATGAGAATTATCCATTATGGTCAATGACTAATCTTAAGTTTTATCCTGAATTTATAGCCACAGGTTGGGTTATGGTTCAAGGTGAATTAACTTGGTTAGAAGATGGAATTGTAAGGAAAGGTTCTCATGCAACAGCACATAGAATACAATTTAAAACAGGTCTCCCAAGAGTTGCTGAAAATATTGTAGATTTAGGCAATGATGTTAAAGCATCTGTTACTGATTTACTTAAAAAATGTTTTAATACATATTTAGGTATATCTGATGATGTTTATAAAAACATAACAATTGAAAACTTAGATGATAACCAAATAAGTTACATTAAATATATACTCTCTAAAATAAATCCAGAATATAGAGAAAAGTTTAATTCAGTTGTTAATAAATCATTCTCAGATGGTGAAATAAATAGTGTTACATTTGTCTCATATTACACGAGACTTATAAAACAATCATCGAAATTCTTAAATCTTTCAACAGGAGATTCCATTAAAACATATGATGAATACATTTCATCTATGAAAATAGATAGATAAAAATTTCAACAAAAATCCTATATTTAGTACTATTTTAAGTATTATCTTAAAATAATACTTGATTTAGATACTAAATATAGGTATCTTAACTCAAGCAAAACAAAAACCCTTTTATTCTCTTATTGTTCGAGGATAAATTTTAACTCAAAAATTAATACATATCATGTCAACATCATTATCAAAAGCACAAGCACAAGTACTGTTAGATTCAGGTTATATCACTTTAGAAAAATTTAATGAAATGTTTTCTTCTGGTTTAGTAAAGAGTTCTACTCGTTCTACTCGCCCACAGATTAACGTTCCTGAAGCATCTAAAGAAGAATTCTACAACAAATCTTACGATGCTATGTTAAGTATAGCAAAAGAAATGGGATTCGACTATGAGACAGTGAGTCCTTACTCTGGTCTTGCTACTTTGTACTTAAAAGGTGCAGGCAAAGCAAAAGCTGAGGTAACTGAGTCTGTAAAGAACGAATCTGAATTAACATTTTAAAAATAAAACAAGTCCTTAAAAAAGACTTGTGTTTTAAGATATAAATTCTTATAATGAAACCCTAGCATTAAATTGTTAGGGTTTTTTTATTTAATAAAAACCAATACATAAATTAAATTCATAAAAATATGAGTAATCAACAATATTATATAGCAGAACAAGATAACGATGTATCGTTACCAGTATTTACAAAAGATGGCAGACCATTAGCACTTCCGGCATTTATATGCGGTGTAAGAATAGCAGAAATTGAATCAAAGAAAACTGGAGAATCTTTAAAGAAAATTGATTTTGAATTTGAGATTCATGAATCAGCAAGCAAAGCAAAAGATATAGATTTATTTGTAAAAGATGAAAATGACAAATATGACTACTCTAAACCAACGGGCAAAACTGTTAAAGCAACTGCATTTGTTGGTAAAAAAGTAAGAGGTGGTGAAATTTGGCAGAACCTAACTAAAAGTTCAGGTAAAATGAATCGTATTCTAATTCAAGAATTACCTTCATTTGGAGTTGAAATTTCAGAAGAAGTAGTTATTATTGAAGGTCAAGAATACACAGCTAAAGTAATTCCTGAATTAGATGAAGAATCATTCTTAGGCAATCCTGTATTCATTTTCTTAAAAGAAGAATCATTTACTTCTAAAAGAGGTCAAGTTGTTAATCTAACTAAAGTTGGTAAAGTTGTATCTGCCTTCGGTAAGTTCGATAAAGAAATTGTAATGAAGAATACAATGAAAATGGAACAATTAGCAGCTACTGCTAGTGCAAAGCCTTCTGAAGATAATCCATTCGCAGGAATTGGCTCAGACGAAGATGAGTTACCATTCTAAGAAATTAATTAGCAGGGATGAAATACTCCCTGTTATAATATGAAATGTCCATGTTGCGGCTACGACTCATTAGATAAACGAGATTATGATACAATGTCAAAGTCTCTTATATCTAAAAGAGATTCTAGAACAGAGAAAATGCTCATTTATGTTATCAAGAGGATAGCAAAAACAGAAGCAATACATAAGAAAGAGCTGTATTATTTCTTTCAATCTATATCTAATATATCAGATTTAGCTGTATATAATGCACTAATTAGTTACGATAATTCTAATCCATATCAAAGTAGTAAAGGCTTAAACTATCTTAAAGCAATCATAAAAAATTACGATAAGATAATGTCTAAACAAAAAGATTCGATAGAAAGAAGGCTTGGCTCAAGAGCAGAGGAGTTCCCAGATGAGCATAAGACAAAACAAGAATAAAGCTGTTAAACATCAAAATCAAATAAGAGATTTCATTCGTTTAGGATTCAGTGAATTAACGAAAGTTGAAGATGTTGAATCTAGGCCAATGAACAATGCTGGTTCAGATATAATATTATCACCATTAGTAAAAGAAATCTTCCCATTTTACATAGAGTGTAAATGGTATGAAGATAAAACTTGGAGATATTCAGCAAAACACATATATAAAGATTTAGAGGAAAAGTCATTAAAGACTTCATTAATACCTTTGCTGATAAGAAAGAAAAACTTCTCTAAGAATCAATTTTTTGCACCATTAGATGCGATACTAAATATACATTCTAGGATATTACTAGAATCTAAACTAATAAATTATCCATCAACTAATGATGTGTTGATATTATCTAATCCTTCACACATATTCATTAGTTCAAGAGATAACTTTATACAGTTTGATGAAATAAACTTTTTTAAAATAATGTCATGTTTGATGAAATCTTTTTCCCAGTAGATATTAAACCTATTACAAAGAATGGGAAACCAACAAAAAAAACAAAAGTATTCAGGACTGATACACATGAGATAATATCTATGCTATCAGATAAGTACACTCTAATTAGAAACATAGATTTACATAATGCTATAAAAGATATATTTGGAGACGTTGTAGTAAATTCATTTTTCTCTGATGGTTATAAATTTAGATGGGATTATGTAATTCCAACAACAACAAGAGAAGTGTTTCCAGGAGATAATGTATCTTTAATGATAAGTGTCTATAATAGTTACGATGGTTCTAGAAAGTTAAGAATCAATGCTAACATAATGAGATTAATTTGTAGTAATAATATGAGAGTTGGTAAATCAATTTATGAAGATTCATTCTTACACAAATCAACTGATTCAAATAAGATAATTAAATCTATTAAAGGTAATCTAATATGTCATAATGAGTATTTTGATAGTTCTATTCATATATTACAAGGTATGAAAGAAAGGTTACTTACAATGGAAGTAAAAGCAGAGTTGATTAAAAGATTAACTTCATTCCCTTCTTATGTAATGGTTGATTTATTAACTAAAATAGTTAATCCTGAAAACAAAAATCTATATGACATATACAATGTCATTACAAGTTACACTACTCATGATTTAGATATTAAAAACTCTAACAGAGAAGATGTAGCTGAAGATTTAAACAAAATGATAATTTCAATTTAACAAAATAGGGCTTAAATGCCCTTTTTTATGCACATATTAGCACCGATTAGTAACATTGTACTTCTTACATTAAATTACTTTCAAGATGAAAATAATAAGAAAGAAGTTTTAAAACAGCTAGAAACCATGACTACTACAGAATTAAATGTAGAAGACAAGGTTATATTAAAATGTATTGATAATTTAACATATTCGATAAAGAATCAATATCAGAGAGTAGAATTCTTTGCAACAATATTAGATTTTTTCAAAACAATCAATAATGAAACAATATCTAATATATATGAAGAAGAATTAATGAATATAGTAAGGAATGACCAAAAGAATGCACTAGATAAGTGGACTTCTGGATTCTTGTCTGCACTATACGTTGTAAGTCGTTCTAATAATTTCTTTCAAGAAAAAGAAATACAATATGGAGAAGACATAATGCACGCTATACAATACATAGAATCACATGGATATAAGGTAAAACTACAAAATGGCTAAATTAATAAGTTGTTATTATAATCATACTTCAAGTGATTTCAAAAAGATATTATCAGCAAAGTATAAAGCAACTACTAATATACATCCTGTTCCTTTTCAGAAATTCATTCAAGCAATGAAAAATAATAAAGATTTAAGATTATCTGATTTTGTAGCAGAATTTTTAAATTGGTCTGTTATAACACCTTATTCAGAAAAGAATGTAAGATTAGAAGTACTATTCTGGTCAGCAGTGTATGGGAAATTATTATTAGATTCAAAAGCATTCATTAATTATAAGATAGGAGATGTAGTTGAATAAGTTTAATCATAGTGATGAGATTATAGAATTAATCTTTTCAAGTGTTTTATCTTTTCTTAAAGAAGATGAAAAGATAATAGACGTAGAGCAAAATCTAGATACAGTATTTATTGTAACTGATAAAGAAGAAGTCTATTTCCTAACATTAGAAAAATGCGAGATTAAGCATGAAAGACAGTAGAATAATATCTTACTATGGTGGTAAGTTTAGAATGGCACCGGATTTAATAAGAATGATGCCACCTCATGATGCTTACTTTGAAGGATTTGCAGGAAGTCTTGCGGTATTCTTTCAAAAACCAAAAGTAAAATTTAACTGTGTTAATGATTTTGATAAAGATTTAGCAAATCTTTATTATGTATGTTCTAAGAAGGAATTGTTTGAAGAATTTCAAAACTCTGCCTTCTTTTTGATACAATCCAGAGATTTATACGACATTATAAGAAAAAAGATAAATAAGAAAAAACATTTAATCAACATACCAGATGTTGAAAGAGCTGCTGAATATTTCTTTTTTATCAGAAATTCTTTTAATAATAGACCAGGAACTTCTTTAAGTAAGAATGTATCTAAATGGGATACTGATATACTTGAACAAGTTAAATGGGGTCGTAAAAAGTTAGATAATGTATTAATAGAAAACATGGATATTGTAAAACTAATAGAAAAACATTGGAAAACACCTAATGCTTTATGGTTTTTAGACCCACCTTACTGGGTTGCTAATGATACTACTTACTACGGTCATGTTTTTAATGAATATGACCATACTAGGTTTTTAAATGCTATTAATATGTTGAATCAAAATCCAACTGCTAAAATATTAATAACATATGATGACCATCATAAAATAAGGAAGTTATTTGATGGATATTTTTATAAAGAGATAGGCGTAACTTACTCATCTACTGATGAAACAATATCTACAAATGAGTTAATAATATCTAACTATAAAATAGAAAATGAACAACTTGAATTATTCTGAGAAGTATAGAAAGTTAATAGCAGAAACCTTGACTGTAAATGTTTCAGGTTCTTTAGAGACCACAAAGGAACAGAGATACATAATAGGTTCTGCTATATTAGATGACCAAACTAGACAAAAACTACTTGAGATTCTAAAACTTCCTAGTATGTTTACAAGTGAACATAATCAAGCAATTTGGCAAACCATTATATTTATGTATAGAAATGGAATGCCAATTGAAAAGATTACACTTGATAGAGAACTGAAGAAAATAGATAAGATTAAATTTGACTTATCAATATATGATGATAGTCTGGTAAAGTATAATCCAGACGTAGCAATTAATGAAGCTAACTTATTATATGCTGAATATTGTGTCAGAAATATAAAGACTAAGACTAAAAACATATACAAGTCATTAGATTCAATATCTATAAAAGATTTGCAGAAGCTTCTTATTAATCAAATGACTGATATAGAAGAGTTAACTAAAATGCTTCCACAAAAGAATAAATCTAATGATGAAATATTTGAAGAAGCATCTAAAAACATTGAAAATCCTGTAAATATTATACCATTTCCAATTCAATCTCTCAACTTAGCTTCAGGTGGTATGACAGTTGGTCATACTACCACAATAGCAGCTAGAACAGGTCACGGTAAAACTACGTTAACTATCAACTTAATTGATGGTTGGTTAAAACAAGGTCATACAATAAGATTATACCAAAGAGAGCAAAAAGCACATGAGATAATTCAGGCTTGTATTTTAATAAATACAGATGTAGACCGTGAAAGAATCAGAAAAAAGACCATAAACAATGATGACAAATTGAAGATAGCTAAAGCTATTAAAGAAATGAAACCGTTTTATGAGAATCTAACTATAATAGATGACGTTGATAACATGGAAGATACTATAACAGATATAGTTAGTTGTGTTAATAAACCATCTATTATAATTGATGATTTCATTCAATTAGTTAAACCTTCTAACGAGAGAGCATCTAGAAGATTTGAGATAGAAGACATTATGAAATCTTATCATTGGTTACAGAAAAGATATAAATTCTCTACTGTAGCTATATCTCAATTAAGTAGAGCTGTTGAATCAAGGCAATTTGATAATGAACCAAGATTATCAGATATAGCTGAAAGTTCTATCATAGAGCAATTATCTGAAAATGTTATACTTCTGTGGTGGGATTACAAGTTTAATGGAGCCAAATCAGAATATGATAAAAATCAGATAAAAGCTATATTTGGTAAGACAAGATTTGGTATCACAGGTTATAAGATGTTAACAATGAATGAAAAAACAGGAAGAATATCATGAGACATAAAGATTATGAATTAATAGAAAATGGCATAGCTGATTGTAAAAGACTATTTGCAGAGCAAAAAAAAGATGTTCAAGTAATAGTTGAAATGAAAAAATCAAGCTTTTATGTTATAGTTCAAGACATAGGTAATAGCTTAATACTAGCATCTAATGTCAAAACAAATATAGGTAACGAAGAAATGAAGATTATATCTAAATTAATAATTAAAAAATTTAAAGCAGTTGAAATAATTAATAATATAGATTATACTTCTTTAAGTATTCCTAAGAAATTTAATACTTTTACCTTGCAAAAGATAATTTTAAGTAGTAAATTTTAATAAACAAAAAAAATGATAACAATGATACTAAAATCTTTTCTTTTACTTAAAAGACCGATGAAATATATAAAACATAGGTCTTTCAGGAAAGAATTGTATATATATGATAGTTGTTATCATTCATATTTTGAATTGATTAATACTGTAACAAATGACAGCACCAAAAACAGAGTATACAGCAATTGAATGTATAAAGTTTTTAAAGAAAGAAATTCATTTTATAAGAAAAGAATTAGCAGAATCTGTTAATTCAGGAAAGATAGATAAAAATGATGCTAGACAAAGGTATGATTACTACCTTAATATATACATATTAGTAGAAATCTGTGCTAAAATGGAAGAATCTGAATCTTATTTAAAAGACAGAACATTTTCATTAAAAGAATTATATAAGCCAGATATAACATCTGCTGATATGCTATTAAAAATAATGAAAAAACTTTAAAGCATAATATATACAAGCCATATTACATGAAAGTAGTATGGCTTTTTTGTATAAAAATCAATATGAAAAAACCTAAATATTTTGAAACATACTTAGAAGATGAGTATGGAAATGCACTTGGCTATGATACAAATAAACCTATTTTTGCATACAAGAATATGTTTCTAATAATATCAGAAGATTTACAAAAAATCGAATCGGTATTAATGGATTATCAAGATTCATTAACATCTATTAATAAAGAATTACTTAATTTAAAGAAACTGCAAAGACAGTATAAATTAAGTAAAACTTCTGGTATATTCTTAAATGACTTCAGGAAAAATGAAGAGATTAAGAAGATAAAAGTACGTTCATTTAGTAAAGAACTTGAACAATTGCACCCAGAAACAAAACCCGGTGCCGTATTCATGGATGCTTATGGGGTAAATATTGGAATTTTTACAGTAGAAGAAGATAGAGTAACAATAATAGCAGGATTTGAAAATTTAACATTCAGAAAAGGCTGGTATGGAATGTTACAAAAGTTAACATCTCATGAATATATTGGAATGAGCGAATTTTATCAAAGAACATTAGGATTGGAATTAGGAAAAAGTCCAAAAAGATATTCTAATCAAGAAAATAATACTCAAGATTCAATCGAGGTTAGCCTCAAAATTGTCGAAAAAGAAAATTCGATATAAACTATAACTAAAAAAAGATAAGCCTTTAAAATTGATTTACTTTTAATATGAAAAAAAAGAATCATATAGCATTTGTAGCAAGAGGCTACAACAACTTTCTATCATATATAGAGAGAAATGGATTAGACATAAAAGATTATGTTTACATTCATGATATTGAAGACACTGAAGGATTTCATATATCAATGGTAATTGAACATGAAAATGCAGTAAGATTACATGATTATGAAATAATTATGAAATATTTTAAAGAAAGAAAAAAAAATGTTATTAAAGTTAAATATGAACAATTAATAGCTAGAAAGTAAACATTATGAAAAATGTAGCAGTAGTAGGTTCTACAAAAAAATATCTGTCAAAGGTAAGAGAACTTACAAAAGATGAAATAGATGTTTATCAAAATAAAAATATTTATGAAGGAAGTGTTTATATAAATGTAAAGTCTTTAAACGATGTAAAAGGTATAACATTTGAAAAAGTAATATATCTTAAAGACTGGTTTGAAGATTTAAAAAACTCAGAAGATATAGCTGAGTATTTTGAAAATAGAAATCTATAAAATAAAAATATTTATAAAAAAAAATCAACATATTCTTTATTAAATGCTTTAGATGGAAAGTTATGAGCAAGTATAGATATATCGTGATAAAAATCTTCATCTTTTTCTAATAATTTTTGATTTTTTATACCAAGCATCTTCTGATATAGACTTACTAATTCTATCTCTTTTAATTCAAAATATATTAGCATATTCAGTTGTTGTAAATTCTGAGCAATTTTTACTTTTACAGTATCCTATAAATCTTGGTTTTGCGGTATCTTTTTTTCATAAGAAACTTCTTTATTTTTTCTTTCTGAATTAAATAAATAATCACCTAACATACTAACCCCTTATATTTGGCATTTGTCTCATTTCATATTCTTTTTTCATTTGTTTTTTCTTATTCTTCTCTGCTCTTTCTTTTATTATCTTGAAAGCATTCAATTGGTCTGTAGTCATATACCTTAATTTAGCAGAGTTTATTGCAAAAGTATCTTCAGAATTGCTTGTCATTCCAATAGATTCTTTAAAATATTTAGAACGATTAGATAAATCTCTATTTGTTCTGATACCAATGTTATTAGCAATTAATTGTTTCATATTGCCATCTTCAACACTTTGATAATCTCTATGTAATCTAGCTAATGAAACAGATATAGATGATAACATCTTTCTTTCCTTTAAATCATCTGACATTTCAGACATTCTTTGATATCCAAATATTAGTTCAGATAATTCATCGTTTGAATGTTCTATTCCTAAAGATTGAAGTAAGAATATAGTATCAGACATTAACGGACCAGATACTAATGATAATAAACCTTGTTGGTAATTAACATCTTTTCTATTCTCGGGGTCTTCAGTTAAGAATTTATATAGTTTATTTGCTCTCTCATAAGTGTCATTAGAGAACATGAATGAAAAATCATTATTAAACAATAACGAAGCTAATCCAACCATTACTTGAGCACCAATTAACCTTGAAGCTGCACCTACTCTTATAGTATCTATATTACCATTCTTAATATCTTGGAATGCTTCTCCTAATATTTTATTATTATACTTAATCATTCCTGCTGGAAATGTCATAAACTGAAATACAGCTGAACCTATAACAGATTTATTATCTACTCCACCACCAAATGCTTGTGGTTTCTCAAAATTGTTATAATCAAATTGAGTTAATTTAACAATATTTAAAGCTGCATTCTTAGCGTCTTTAAGCATTGCTATCTCAGCTTGATATTTAGAAGATTTAGGATTGTTTCTCATGTAAGATTCAACATACCCTTGTTCATAAAGACTATTAAAGTTTAATGCAAACGAATCTTTATAAACTTTACCTCTTAGCATATTTTCAGACCACTGATGAAATACAAGTGACTTTCCTGTTACTTCTGCTAATCCTCTATCAAACTTCTTAATAACTCCATCTTGTTCATATGATACTACAATGTCATTGTTTTTATCAAAATCAATTCTAATAGAAGATTTAGGAACTCCTTCTGTACTAAATAAAGAACCAGATGAAACGGTTTCTATAGCATCAAAATATATCTCACTATCAATTCCGTTGTCTTTCATTCCTAATATACCACTCATAGTCATATCTTTACCGTTAAAGTTGTATGAGCGATTACTTTTATATAATCCAGAAGCTTTTACAGATTTCATTAATCCGTTTTGTATTACATAGTATCCAAATTGTGTAGCATTTCTAACTGCACCTAAGAAAGATAGACCCATTTTAGATGCTGTTTGCAATTTAGTAAATACAGATACTACATTTTTAACTGCATTATTAGCTTTAGAATAACCATATAGGCTAGCGTGCAATTTAACAGATATAAAATCAAGAACACTATCAATACTCTTGTCCATTGATGGGTCTTTAAAATTATTTGGATTTATATCAGTAGCTAGTTTGATAAATGAATCAAACATATTCATTGATTTATTAAACTGAACTGCATTTAAAGAGTAACTTTCTAGTGCCTTTATTGCATTTAAATCATATAATGTTACAGACTGATTCCTAGATAATACGTTACTAGTAAAACTTCTCATATTCTGCTTTATTGAATTCATGAAATCCATAGCAGAAGATGGTTCTTTTGTTATCTTATTGAAATCAAACTTAGAAAATGTTTCTTCTAAAGATACTAATCCTGTTAATGTTTGATGCGGATAATAATTACCACTTTGAATACCTTTTTTAAGCCTATCAATAGCATCGTCTATGTCTTTTTTAATAGACTTTATCTGACTAGACATTACATTATTTTTAGATAGAAAAGCATTTTTATAAAATGAATCTATAAGAACTTTCATCTTTTCTAATCCATTTATATTAACTTTGCCCATTTCTCCCATGAATGCTTTAGAAGTCTCTATTGTTGGAATCATTCCCTGAATAAGACTTGTTTTATACTCAGTTCCTTCTAATGTAACTGTATTTTTACCATTTAGCTTTGCTTCTTGTAATAATTTTGATATTCCATTAACTGTAAATTTATCCATTATTACAGCGTAAGCCTTAACCATTTTAGCAGTTCCATCTCCATCAACAAAGTTCTTTAATGCTATTATCTCTTTAGAAGCATCTTTGCCTTCTAAAGATTTAACTCTTATAGCATTATTTAAATCTTCTAATGTTTTAATAGCTTTATTAAATGACATACCTGTCTTATCCATTAAAGATAATGATATAAGATTATCCTTTATAGATGACATTGTATTGTTTGTCATTTTTCTATATTTTCTCTCATAGTTCAACATGTCGTCTACTTCTTTGTTGAATTTATGAGTCAATGGATGCATATCAAGTGATTGAGATGTCATTAAAAATTGTTGCTTAATAGGATTTATTCCATTCTTAAGAACGCTTTCCATGTTATCGATAGCTTTAGATACTTGATTATATACCGTATAGTCTAATTTACCGTTTCTTGAAGGTATTATTCCTGCTCCGTAACCAGTTGCACCAGCCTGTATAAACATATTTGTGAACATCTTTTCAAAATTCTCAGAACTAGCATCACCATAAGCCTTATTGACAAATGAATTAGAATTCCATTTATCTTTAAGGTATCTCATTTTATCTTGATGTTCTTGTTCTATAGGTGAAATACACTTAGCCATATTATTTTAATGAAAGTTGACATTTTGCTGTTTGATTTTCTTTTATATCCTTATCAGATAAGAACTTTACAATAGCAGATTCTGTTTTATAATCTATCTTAACAGATACTCCATCTCCAGATTGTATCGCCATTCTCTTCATATTACTTGTTAAGAATGGATTTAATCTATCATCATCATTTGTCATCCAATATTCAAATAGAGATGATTTAGATACTTTTTGAAGGTATGTTGAAATATCAGATGAGTTTGCCATGTAATTAGATTCTATTCCTTTTGATTTGTTTATATTGTTTTTATAATTACCCATTATAAACATCATTGAATGTTTCATTAAAGGACTTGATTCAATTCCACTATTTTCTCCAATCATTCCAATCATAAACTTAATTACATTGTTATTCTTTTTAAATACAGGAAGTTGCATTTGGTTTACTTTAGTATAAGCATTATCTTCTATTGTAGTTTCTAGTATAAGTCTAGTAAATGCGTCTATAACAGAATCTGGTTCATGACCACTTGTTTTTATCTGCTCTCTTATAAACTCATCTATCTCTCTTGAAATAGCGAACAAGTCTGTAGAACGCTTACCAAATACATGAGATGCCAATCCTTTATGGTCTATAAAGTCTTCCATTCCATTTGAGTAAACTTCGTTTATTCTTTTCTTGAATTGCTGAACTTTAACCATGAATGACGATTCTGTTCCATTTACAATAGATATATAAAAATCATTATTAATGGAAGAATCAAGAGTTCCCAATGACCTTTGAAGTGCAAATCCTTCTCTTATTGTCTCTTTATTACTTTTCTTAGCTGTTAAAGGATTAGTAGAAACTATCATTCCTACTTTTGCTTTAAATGATTTTTGACCTGCTCTTACTATTTCAACCAATTTTAATTCACCATCTTTAATTTCATAAACTCTTCTATCTGTTTTAGATATTTCGAGTCCTCTAAAAAATCCATTTTTAGGCTCAGCTATTTTGAAATTATTCTTCTCACCTGCTGAATGTATATATTGCTTATTAAATTCTTCTAAGTCTGCTTTTACTGCTGATATTTTATCTTCAGTATCTTTAATTTCTTCTTCCATTCTATTTTTAGTATAGTAATGTAAGTCTTTTTTAAACTTAGCTAATTTTTTTTCAGCATGCCATTGAATTATTCCGTGTTGGTAAACAGCTTCTGCCGAGTTTTTACTTATATCAACATATATCTTATCTCTTAATGATTTACCTATTCCTAATGTTAATAACATAGTATCTTGTTCAGATGTTAATGACATTGTTTCAGTCCCATCAAAATCTCTTACCCCTGTTAATACTCTATCTATATCATCATTAGAGTATTCATAATCATCTTTTAACGACAAGGCAGCTGCATTAGTAACAATTCCTTTTAATGCAGCTAAATGCGGATAAGAACTCATTAACCTATCTACTTGATTCATTCCTAAGATGTTTCTTATAGGTTTATTAGAGACAGTTGTAGCTGAACCTTGCTTAGAAAAGGAAGACTCAGTAGCATCTCCATAAAATATCTTTCTCAAACCTGCTAATTTATTCTTAGCATCAGCAACTCTATTTTGGTTAGAGCTTTTTAATTGATATGAATACTTTCTAGACATTCTATTATACATAAACAAAGATGGATTTTTAGCAAACGCTTCCATATCGTAATATATTCTAGATAAATCCTCAAATGACATATCTTCTCTAGCTCCATCTTCAAACTTGTCTCCAGATGTGCTATATGCTTTTTCAAATACAGAATAAGATTCAAGGAAAATGCTTTCCATTATCTTTCTATTGTCATCACTATCTTCTATTGAATTATTAGCCATTATCTTTGTAATGTCTATTAAAGGCTTGTATTCACCATCTTTTTCTAATGGAGCTTTTGTAATACCATTAGGTAATGGACTTCCAAACAATATAAATCTTTTTATATTACCAGCATTTAATAAGTCTGACTGAATACCATTATAAACATCTAACAATGGTTGAATAGAAGATATAAACCTTTTATTGAATGCAACCATTGCATCTTTATCTGCAAGTAGGTCTGTAAAGAAATTACCTTTAACTCCAGAAGGTGAAGCGTTTGCCATCATTGTAATAACACCTTGCATCTTAGCTACTGTTCCAATTACATTTCTAGATTGTTCAACTTCTTTTAAATGTCCAAAGAATGATGATTTACTTGTGTTATTAGTAGATACTTCAGATGCTCCTATGAATGACTCTTTAGGATTTCTTAATGTATTGTTTTCTGTTATATTATTGAATAAGAATGAATTAGATGATTTATTAGAATAATTTTCAAAACTCTTACCCGTTGGCATGTTATAGAAGTTATCTTTCATTGCAGAAAACGGAACATTAGAGTAGATGTTAATCTTATCTCCATCCTGGTCGGCTTGATGATTAACTGCTATATCATAGTTGTTAACTTCTATTCTATTTCCATCTTCTTTTCTTAAGAATCCGTTCATTCTACCTATGACGTTATCTGCCATATATTTTTTAGGAATCTTAACAGCTGTTTCTGTCATTTCAAACTTATCCATTGTTATCCCTTTACTTTCCAAAAGAGCTATAGCATCTGTAAATTCTTTACTTTTCTCACCTTTTTTACTGTTATAGGAATCTAATACTGAATATAAATGACCAAGTGTTTTTATTTTAGGATTTTTTCTTATTTCATTCTTAATTACAAATAAAGCGTTTTTAATCTCTTCGGAGTATGTCATGAATCCTTCATTATCTTCTCCTAAGATATCATTTTCTTTTTTATCTAATGAAAATATAAAGTCCTGGATTTCTTGATTTTTACCTCTTAGTCTGAATACAACAGAAGATTCATCTAAATTTATCAATGAGTTTCTTTTAGAATCAGGTAACCTAACTTCGCCTAATAACTTAACATATTGTTGAGTAGAACCTGTTGTTCTACCATATATAGTGGGATTTAATTTATGGTTAGCTACTATAAAATCAGTTGTTATAGAAGAATCAGGTCTTGATAATATTTTTGATATATTATCTTTTCCTATCTGTCTCAATATCATAGATTTTATGGCAGAGTCATTAGTGGACATTCCTAAATCCATTAATATTTCAGCGGTAGATAGTCCTTCATACTGACCTTCATTTATATCTTTTAACTTAGCTAGTAATCTATTTTTGATACCTTCAGAACCATTAGAAGCTGCCATTGCAACAGCATTTAAATATGTAGTTATATCTTGTATCTTTAAAGTTTTAGTATAATCATTTAAAGCATCTATCTTTAAACCATGTGTAAAAGAAGGATTTCTATTACCATCTGATTGAGAATCATGACCTGCAAATAGATAGTGAATCGCATCTATATCGTAATTCAATCCATTTGTATTAGCATTTCTTATTAAACGAGAATCAACTATCTTACTTAAGCTATCATCTGCATTAAAATTCTTTACTCCAACTACTTTGTTATCCCATGTATTAAACATCTTCATAGATGTTGATGGAACTAAGTAGTCTATACCTGCATCTTCTAATTGCTTAGATATAGAAGAATGAAATGAGATTAAAGATTTTACTAATATACCATTCTTAGATGTTCCACTAGAATGATTTTTTTGTATTAATATCTTAGATACAGTTGCTCCTTCTTCAAATGAAGAACCCATTAACATATTATCAAGTCTAACAGCAGAAGTAGAGCCAAATACTATACCATCTAATATTCCTTGAGTTATAGTTTTAATTTCTTCATCTGAATTAGATTCAACTAATTCTTTCATGTTTCTATCTACAAAATTATCTAAATCTGTATTTGTTAATTGTAAAGCATCTCTACCTATTCTTGTTAAGTATGCTTTTACTGTATCTTTAGCAGTTAGTTGTTTTACGTCTCCTGTTTTAACTTCATCATTAAATGTAGCTATTCTTATTCCTCTTGATAATCTTCTATCTAATGCTAATGCTGCTTCTTTTGCGTTGTTGCTATTCATTTTAGAATATACAGAAGATAACATTGAAGCAGTCTTATTATCTAATTGGAAAGCGTTTTTATTAGAAGTTATATGAGTGTATTTAATTGACTTAGAACCTTTTGAAAGATAATCTAATAGTGAATCAGCATCAATATCTCTGTTAAACATAGATAAGAAAGCATCTCCATATAGACTTCTCATGTAATTAAATCTAACTAAAACTTCTAAATCTCTTGGGTCTGTATTCTTTCTTCCATCTACTATTGAAGAAATATACTGTTCCATATTAGTTGTTTTACCATTAGCTTTATTAGTAGCGTCTATTCTTCCAGCTTCAACTTTTACTTGTAATGCTTCAGCTTCTGCACTTTTAAAGTATTCATCTCTATCTGCTTCATCTTTAAAAGATAGCAATATACCTGTTTCTTCTGCATTTTGTATAGGAACAAATACATGTATCTTTTTTCTAGCATTGCCTAATATCTTAGCGTCATCTTTTAATGCTGGAGCTACACCTGTATTTTTAGCATCTACTTCATCATATACAATCTTAGAATTTAATTCTTGCTCTAACTGTTCTATAGATTCGTAATCGTAAACACTTTTCTGTTGACCATCTTCTCTTATTATACTCTTCTTAATAACAGATGATTCAACTTTTCCTTGTGTATTCTTTTCAACATCAGATGCAAATGAAGATAAGTGAGTAGCAGATGATTTTACAATCTTGTGTATTATCTTGCCACCCTCCATTACACTTATTTTTCTATCTTGAGAACGAAGCCTTATAGATATAATTGCAGAAGCTAAACCTTGTAAATCATCATCGTTTATAGCACCGTTATTTCTTTTCTGTATTTCATTTGCTATCTCACCTACAAATGAAGCTGCATCGTTTCCACTTATCTTATCTGCAAATCCTGAAGTGAATTTTCCATTCTTATATACTTTAATTCCATTTATTTCTAAATCATGGAATTTTCTTTTGAAATTAGCAGAAGCTGATGAATGAACTTCTTTTGATAATATCTCATTTAGCCTATCAAATAAAGAAGCATCTCCATCTCTTTCAACATTAACAGCAGAATTTGATAGCATAGTCATTTGATAAACCCTAGTATCTCTATATACATCTAATGCTTGTGATAATTTTCCATCTCTTATTAATTTATCTACAGCTTCGTCTATATTTTTAATATTAGACTTATCATCTTTTGATAATAAAGCCATTAGTCTATTTTTCAATGATATAGCAGTAGAAGCATCTATAAAGTCATTAATCCTAGAATTTATAAGATTAGATGATATTCCATTAATTTCTTTTAAATTTGCTACTCTTTCATCTACTGATTGAGAAATAGTTTCAAGTAACCTAGATAGATTATTAACATCTCCATTAGCAGCAAGTTCTCTTATCTTTTCAATATAAGATGATAATTCTTTAAATCTTTCTGAAGAGTTTCCTATTATATTTATTATTTCATCTATTTTTAAAGCATTAACTCCAGCTTGATTTCCCATGCTGTCTTGTGCTATTCTATTATTTAAGTCTTGTATTCCTTTAAAAACAGTATCTAATATTCCTATATCTGTAACATTGTCGTTAACTATCTTACCTGCATAATAATTTATATTAGAAGAGTAAACAACAGAAGCAGTCTTTATAGCATCTATAATATTTCTATCTTCTGTATCAAATACAGTTGAATCCGTGAAATCAACCATGCCTGTCTTGCTCATTCTTGAAAATACCATATCATAAGCATCTAGCAATACACCTTTATCTAAGTTATTTACTTGTAAGTATGAATTAAATGAATCTCTAGATAAGAATGTTAATTTACCATCTTGAACTCTACCTGCAGATTCTAATACTTTATATGATAAGAAATCTTCTTCATTCAAACCTATTTTCTTCATTCTTAAATCAGAAATCTTTTTTTCCATCTGGTCTTCACTCATGTGACCATAAAAGATTCCTTCTTCATTTTTAGATATCCAATTAGCATCTACTAAGCTATTGATTAAACTTTTTGCTCTATCAGCATCTTCGCCTTTAATTACTTTAGTTCTATTATTATTAGAGTTAACCTCACCAGCTTTTATTCTCATCTTAACCATAGATGATATCATAGAATTGATTTGCAATTCCTCAGCTGTAGCTTCTTCTTTTTGTTTATCATTCATGTTAGATTTATCTAACTCTATTCTAATATCAGCATCAGGATGAACTTGTTCTCCTATAAGATTGTTTAATGCAGAGTTTAGATTTAACGATGCGCTATCATCTCTATCTGGGTCTAAATTATTAGAGAACATTCTAAACAACCTATTACCAACAGATAATCTAGAAAAGTTAGATATCATATCAATAGATGGGTCATTATAAAGATTACCTGGATATTCAACCATATCCATATCTCCATAAAATTCAGATTTTATCTTATCTACTCTTTGTTTTACATTTGCTTGTAACTCAGTAAACTTATCTTGGTCTAATTTAGATAAGTCTATAGTTTCTGTTTTATCAGCTGTACCTACCCATTTATTAGATATTGCAACATTTATAAGATTCTTTACATAATTAGCATACTGATTATCTGATTTTGTTAATACTATATTTGGTATGATAATTTTATTTGTAGCTAAATCTCCAGATGATACGTCTTTTTCTACATTTATTTCAGCTAATTGTAAGAACTCATTTATTGTTTGCAAATGAGAATCTTTATTTTGTTCCATTATAGGCTTATTGAAATCTTCATAGAATTCACTAAACTGATTATTATCAATATATTCACCTATTTTCTTACCTGTAGCTGTCATCTCAATGTCTTTTATAGCATTGTAATATTGCTCTATCTGATTATTTGTTAATGAATAAACATTAGGTATTTTACTATCAGGTATTAAATTGTTTACATCTTCTTTTTGTTGCTTTTTATCTTCACTCTCTGCTTGTAGTACATCTGGACCATATATTTTAGATACAACATCAAATAAGAATTCTCTTTTTGCTCTTTGTTCTGTTGTTAGATTTAAAGCATCGTTAGAATCTTTATCATTTGGATTTATTACTACACTTTTAATAGCATTGATAATATTAGAATTATCTGTAGATGTCTTTCTTGACGAGTAGTTAAATTTTAAATACCTATCATATAAAGCCATTCCTTCGGATTTCTCCATTAAATCAGACGAATCTGCTCCAAACATTCTCATCATTGCATATTTAGCGTCTATGCCATTTTCATATCTGTATTTAACATTAGACTTACCATCCATTCCAACTCTATTAATAGGGTCATATGCTCTCATAGCCATGAAGCCACCTACTAACATATCTGTTAATGAAGACGCATCATTAAATTGTTCAAAGAATCCTAATGAATCATCACTAAAGCTATTATAAGTTGCAGTCAATAACATATCTGCTATACCTCTAGGAATACTTTTAATAACAGATGATTTAGTTTCGCTTAATAACATTCTAACTAAATCTTTTCTGTTAGATTCAAAATTTGTTTCAAGCCAATCAACTAAATCTTTCTTTGTGCTACCTGTCATTATCTCTGATTTGCTCATTCCTTTTGGACTAGTTTTTGCGAATGAAGAAAATAAAGAAACAGTTTGTCTTAATTTTCCTAATGAAATATTATTTATATCTTCTGTAGATATATTACCAGCTTCTCTTTTAGTTTTTTCAACTATATCATCATAATATTTAGACCAATCTCTTTTCCTGCCAACATTCTTCATTAATAAATCTTTCATCAATGTAGTATTTTTAGCAATCTTACCGCCAGGAATAATATCTGCAATACTCATCATTCCCATGAATGAAGAAGAGTCTTTTACAGATTTTATAAAGTTGTATTCCTCCACATCTTGATTTAGATTCAAAGACGAGTTAGCTAATTGCCTAACTGAATTTTGAACAAAATCATAAGCTATCATAGATACTGCTGAATCTGCAGCCCTAACAGTAGCACCAACAGAAGTCTTAGCAGCCCACATTAAAGACTTAGGTATTAAAGATAAATCTGAAAAGTCTTTATTTAATCCCATGTAACTTTCTAATGGATTCCTAATAAGGTCTTCCATATTATCTACAAACTTCCCTTCTTTACCAGCTTTTCTCATCATACTAACAGTATTCTCTGCTATATCATCAATCATTTGAGCAGAACCTTTTGTTAACTGAACACCAGTTCTTGTAACATTCTCAGCTAATTCCTTTTGCAGATTAATCTTTATAGTAGAGCGAAATGCTGATTCAAAATTTAATATATCATCTGCTGATGATTTATAAATAGAATTATATACAGGATTACTAAATATTCCAGACTTACCGTATTGTTTAACAGTCTTAGCAACAGAAGAAGCTATTAATCCTGTATCATAAATATTTCCACCTTTAACTGACATTCTAGTAGCTATTTCTACTGCATTAGTTCCAACTTCTTTAGCAACTTTAGATAATCTTCCTGCTCCTATCATTCCATATTGAGCAGCTTTAACTCCTTTGCTTATAAAACCAAATGGAACAAAGAATCCTAAAGCATTACCAACAGCACTACCTATCCTACCAGCTGTAGATGCGTTTTCTATTGGCTTAATACCAAGAATATCAAAAACTGCTCCATAAGAAGACTCTGGAGAAGAATATTCATCTTGTATAGTAGTAGTTTTATTAGCTTCCATAATCATTGATGGAACGCCAAATAATGCACTATCTACTATACCAAATGCTGAGTTGGTTAATAAATCTCTAGCATCAGTAAGAAAACTTGTTTCTTTCTGTTCAGTTTGTCTCCTAAGGAATGGGTCAAAACCACCGAAGTTTTCGTATAATGATCTATTATTTTCTAATGCCATTTTAAAATCCTAAGCTTTCTTTTACTTTAGTTATTCTTTTTAATGCTATTTTATTAGATAAATTTTCAGCTAAAGCTAAAATACCATCTTTTTTTCTTGATGCAACAAGTTTATTATTTTTGTTTATCATAGATTCGTAATACTTAATAGCTTCTTCTATTTTTTCTTTTGTAAATTTATTTGGGTTCATAGACACGTTATACTCAGAAAAGTCTAAATATCTTAATTTTTTTTGATTGTTTTTATCAACGTTAGAATTAAATTGATTTTTAGCAGGTATTTCTATATGCGGCAACGCAGAAGTTGATTCTTTACTTACTTTTTGTTGAACATTTGAATTTTCATTAGTATTCATAATTTCTTTATTGTCAATTAAAGAAGATGTTGTTTTCTCTGAATTTAATGGAGTTCTTTTTGAAAATCTAACTTGAAAAGCATTTAATAAAGCCTGTACATTATCTTTATTAGATTGAGTTGTTGCTCCTTGTTTAATGATATCTTTATCAAACATCTCTTTTAAGTTTGCAATATTCTTATAAAGAATCAACCTAGAAACAGGGTCTGCTCCACTCAATGGATTAGTCATTAAAGCTATTATCTTAGCAGCAGATGTGGCTTCAGGTTTACTTACACTATTTTTATTCATCATCTCGTATGCTTTATTTATTATACTATCTCCACTTTCAGACCAATCATCTATTAATTTAATCTCTTTCCCAAATAAATCTAGCATTAAACCTGCAGGGTCATTACTCTCAAGAAATTTTGCTATTTCATCCATGTATGATTTAATCTCTGATGATATAATTTTATGAAGTTCAATTTGTTTTTCATTCATATTATAATTAGGTTCAATATCAAGTATGGCTTTTGCAGATGAATT
>Ga0100378_1000304_pt1 | contig 54828 bp, 69 predicted proteins | sample CryGeymeta201502_FD_81535 | JGI IMG/M metagenome (GOLD analysis project Ga0100378, IMG submission 81535) | Groundwater microbial communities from Crystal Geyser aquifers in Utah, USA - Crystal Geyser metaG 2015-02 | ecosystem: Environmental > Aquatic > Deep subsurface > Groundwater | place: USA... | reverse complement strand
GTGGAGGACCGCTGAAATGGTCGGCCTCCGACCAAAATCCGAACCTCGAAACGGTAACGGCCCGTCACTCGTCCAAGGGCAGTCGCAGTTGGCGGTCCTGCGCTGCGCTGCGCCGCGTCTGCCGCCTTCTCGAGACGGCTTTCGCTGCCGGCTTCTTCTTCCGATGCCAGCTATGGATCTTGCGGCGCTTCTTGGGGGCGCCACCGGGGAGCGATTGGAGAAATGCGTAGAGCGCCTGGCGCTCGGCCGCTGGGATCACGCCGCGGCTGGCGCGGTAGATGGCGAGCGCGATCTTTCGACGATCGTCAGTCATCCCAGCCGAACATGCGGTGGATCTCGTCGACATCGATCGAGCCGGTGTCTTCCATCTGTCGCCGGCCGCGGCGGACCAGCCCGTGCCAGTATCGCCAGAAGCGCGTTCGCAGCGCGTCATCCCATCCATGCTTCTTCGCGATGCGGAAGAACCGGAGATAGGCGCGCCGCTCGCGGCTATGGGGCGGACAGACCAGGCGCCAGTGAAAGCCGCATAGCCAGTAATGCCCGGCGTCCAGGCGGCCGTCGGCGGCAGTAGATCTCGAGCAGCCTTCGATTGCGCAGGGATTGCGGTCGGCGTGCTTCTCGCACCGCCATGTCCACGGGCGAATTTCGTCGTCAGCTTCGCCGATCGCCGGTTCGCCGCAAACGAGGCATTGCGCGACCAGACGTTCGCCAACGAGCGTGTTTTCGCTATGCACGATCGCCATCCAGCACGAACCGCGCGAGCGTCTTGATCCGGCTGTCATCGTTGACCCGTGCTCGAGGCGCCTGGCCGGGATCGAGGATCCCGCGCGACTGATCGGCCTTCACGCCCAGCATCGACATCAGGACCGGATCGCTGCCGCCGTTGACGTGGAGATAGTGCCCGGTGACTTGGTGAAGCTGGCCGGGCCGGCGGACGCGGCCGAGAAGCTGGTAATGCACCTGGGGGGACCAATCGAGTTCGCCGAAGACGACGTCCTGGCAAACGTGCTGAAGCCCATCGAGACCGGCACCTGATCGAAGGGAGATCATCAGCACGTCGCTGTCGCCTTCGCAGAACCGCTCGACGTTGCGTGCCTTGCCCGCCTGGCTTTCGCTGCCGGTGTAGAGCACGGGATTGTGCTTCTGGAGCGCGTAGCGCCACAGATCGTAGACGTCGCGGTGCCAGCCAGCGAGCACCACCTTCTTGCGCTCGCGCAGGAGCATGTTGACGTAGGCGGCGACCGGCTTCGCTTTCGCGACGCCCGTCAGATGGCGCATCCGGACGTCCAGTTCGCGGCTGGCCTGGCCCGCATCCTCGAATTTGCCCGTGAGCACGGTTTCGGCGAGCGACTTCAGGATCTCTTCTTCTTTCTGAAGCGCGATCCGGTCGTAATCGAGTTCGAATTCCACGATGTTCGGCGGCGGCATGGACTTGTCGACGACTTCGTCATCCTCGCGCCGGCGCAAACGATAGCCCGTGCTGTCGAGAAAGCTGCCGAGCGCGTCTGGATCGTTGACGATCGCGTGCCCGCTTCCGTCACCATGGCACCACTCACGAATGAATTCTTCGCGATCGCCGAGCACATGGGGAGCGATGTAGCGCATGACCGTGTGCATCTCGTCGCCGTAATTGTAGACAGGCGTCGCTGTCAGGCCGAGCAGGACGCCCCTGGCATTGGTGTCGACAGCTTCGGTGAGGACGAGCGCAGCATTGCCCTTCTGTGTCCCCTTCGCGTCCCACTCGGTCTTCTTCGGCCCATGCCGGAGTTCCTGTATCTCGTCGAAGGCCGCGGACTTGAACATGCCGGACGCGAGCACTTCCAGCCAGCCGTGGAGCATGTTGTAGCTGAAGATGTAGAGGTCGGCGACAGGGAGGGGGTAGGGCTTGCTCTGCTTGATTTCGTGGACGCGGAACGTCGTGAATTCGCGCGCCTTCTTCCCCCATTGCCGGACCAGGTGCGATTGAACGACGATCGCCATCGGGAGCGCAGCGCCTCGAGCCGCGACCGTGAACGTCGTTATCGTCTTCCCCAGCCCGACATCGTCGCACAGCAGCAGCGCATTATTGCGCACCGCCAGCGTGGCGGCCTGTTCCTGATAGAGATAGGGCACCTTGCCCGGCCGGAAGACCGCCGGCGTATCGCCCGGCTCCCAATCGAGTTGCAGGATCTCGTCTCTTTCGGCCGCGCGGGCCGCCATCCGTGCCGCACCCTCGGCCAGCATCTCGCGTTCGACCGCGCGGACGTCCAGCGGGTAGCGCAGCATGAACCAATCGAGATCTGCGCGCGTGTCGTCGTTGTCCGTCAGGATGTGCGTGGTGCGCTTTGTGTGAACCTTGGGGAACAGGCGCTTGAAAGCGATCGCGACGTGCGGGGCGAGGTTGGAAACCCCCCACACCGCGCCACCTTCGAATTTGCCGTAGCGCAGCTTGCCGAATGTTCTCACAGGCCGGTCAACCCCAGCTTCACGACGAAGACTGGCTTGTCGTTGATGCGCGCCGGGAGGGATGTCGCCCCCGCGGTGACGAGAATGAGACCGTCGACGACGTCGTGCATCGCGTATCGCTCCATCTGGCGATAGATGGCGCGCTTCTGCGCCTTGATCTTCAGTTCGACAGCGGTGCCGCCGACGAGGAAATCCACGCGGTCGGCCGGGCCAAGGATCTTCTCACGCTCGAATTCGATACCCGCATCCTCGAGATGCGCTTCGACATCGTCGCCGAGAAGCCTTTCGTGCCCCAGCCGATAGCGATGATATTGGAGATACCGGGCCAGATCGCGCGCCTTCATAGCAGCGGCCTCACGACGGCATTGTCGTCCAACGGTTGCGGGTCGGCGCTGACATCTTCGCCAGCCGCGCGCCGACAATCGACGCAATAGGTCGGATCGCCGGCCCAGCTATCCAGTTCGAAGCACGGCGGATCGCCGTATTCTGCGCAGCTATCGCGGCATTCCTCGCGAAGCCGCTTTTCGTGCGGTGTCATAGAAGCCTTCCCTGGTTGGATGAAGGTGAGTTGCTTGGCGCCGGGGATTCCCTGGAGATGGAGCGGGAGTGCGTCGCCGGCGCGGCAGGCTGCGCATCGGCATTCGACGAGATGGCTTCCCGGTAGTGTTTCTGACACAGCCACGGCCCTTTCCCGCCCGTCCGGCTGAAGCACGGGTGCCTGGCTTCGCAGCCGGGCGCATCGCACTTGTCCGGTTTCCAGTTCGGCGCTTCGGATTTCGGCGACGGTGGCGTCCACCTTTTCCGCATCAATGCGCCCCATGCGCCGCGCCGCGCGTCAGCGTGTCGACAAGTTCGGCGACCTGATCCGCCGTTCGGACGTCGACGGTGAGGGCATCGGTGATCTCGATGTCGTATTCGTCTTCGACAGCCATGACGAATTCGAGCCTGTCCAGGCTATCCAGCTTGCCGTCGCCCCAGCCCGCGCCATGCGTCGCGAAGATCTCTTCGCCGGCCGCTGCTGCAAAGGCGACGTCATCGCCATGCGCTTCGCGCAGCATTTCGATCAGCTTCTCTTTGATTTCATCCATAGTTCCGCTCCCTCAATGTCGTAGGAAAGTGATGCTGTGATCGGATGTCCAGCACAAGCCGCAGCGCGCGCAATCGTGGTCAACCTTGCGCTCCGCAGGACAGATTATGAAATTCGCGTCTTCCGCACTGTCGACGACTTCGGAGCATAGCTGGGGGTAGGGGCGTCCGGAGAAGCGCAGCATCGCGCGGGCGTCGAATTCCTGCATCATCTCTAGCACGGCGGTCCCGATCGGATCGGCTGGCGCGCGCGCCGTGAAGCCGAAGAGATGAAGCATGTCGAATTCGCGCAGCATGCGCTTCCAGAAGTCGACGTAAGCGATCGAGTAGAAGTCGCCCAGGACGTGCAGCCGGATCGCGAAGCCCTTCGGATAAAGCGTCGCCCTGTGCGCGATCTCGGCGTGCAACCGCGTCTCGAGATAGCCATCATCGAACAGGCGCTCGACAGTCATGTGGCCGAGATTGTTGCCATAGCAGGTGCGCCATTCCAGGCATGTCCGCGGGCAAGTCGCGCGTTCCTCCAGCGTCAGCGTGAACAGCGGAAAGCCCTTCCATGCGCCCTTCATGGCCGGAGAACCGATCTTCGCGCTCCACTTTGCGTCCTTCAGCATGCGCTTCGCTCGCGCGGCCGGGGTGACGGTCTTTCCGTGGATAGTGCGGCCGGTCTCGATCGCCGGATGCCACGGCTCGAGATCCACCCGCGCCCCATCCGGCTTTCCAAGAGCGGTGCCGGGCTTTCGGCCATGGCGCGACTGTCGCGCGGCGAGGCCCAGCTTCCTCGCGCGCTGGTAGACCGCTCCGCGGCTGGTCTCGAGTTTGTCGGCTATGACGCCGACATTCTCATTCGCCGCCCACATTTCGCGCAGCCGCGCCAGCCGGTCATCGTCCCAAGGTTTGCGCTTATGCGCCATCGGCGTCGGCAACCTCTTCGACGATGTTCATCACGGCCACATCATCGGCGCTGTCTTCGTCAGTCTCGGCCGGATCGGTCCACACGAGATGCCGAGCGATCCAGTTCTTGTCGACAGGCGCGGCGACGAGGCCGCCGCCCTGTCCCTGGCCGAAGAGCACGCCGATCCCCGCGGTGACGCCCTCGACGCCTCGAAAGCGGAAGCCGGGCTGTCCTTCGTCCGCCTGCGCGTCGGCAGCGACGCATAGTTTCACGCCTTCGATGTCGCACAGCGCCCGGTGTCCAAGCGCGCTCGCGCGACAAAGGCGCTGGATCGTCAGCGCGAAATCCTTCTTCGACGCGTCTAGCGCGAGCGGCGCGATCGCCTTTTTGGCCGGATCGATGCGCCAGATGCGATATGCTTTCTTTCCCATGGGATCTCCTTCAGGTGAAATTGTCGCGAAGCGCCTGTATCAGCAGCGCCCGCGCGGTTTGTGGGTCCGATTCCGTTGCGAATGGAAGCCGGAGCGCCAATCGCCGGAGATTGCCGACATATTCCGTCAGCCCGGCCTTCTCGATCGCCTCGAGCGCGATGTCGCGCGTCAAAGGCTCGTTGTTCATGGCCGTCAGCCAGGACGCGTCGTAAAGCACGTCTACGATACGCTGGTGCTGTTCGGCTCGCCATGCCAGCTTGGCGATGTTCTCGCCCTGCCCTTCGATCACCGCCGGCATGTCGATCACGCCGAGGATCAATGCGCCTTCAACCGCCATCGCGACGTTTCTGGCCGGGCCACGCTCGCTATGGCGGCCGCTCGTCGCCCGGCTTCGCTCCCCGTTCGTGCGATAGAGCGTGCGCAGCGCTTCCCGGTAGGATTCGCGCACGTCGACGTTCCGGATCCCCGCAACCACCTTCTTGATTTCCGCAGCCATCGCTGCGCGCTGATCGGGATTGCGCTGATCGTAGCGCTCCAACAGATCGCGCCAGATGACGTCGACGAGCGGCGCCGCCCCTTCGACCATCGCATTGACCGCCTCGAGTCCGTCCTGTCGCGCCATATCGTCAGGATCCTTGCCTTCCGGCAGTTTGGCGAAGCGCAGACCCTTTCCCGGCTCCATGATCGGGAGGGCACGGTAGGCGGCACGGGCCATCGCCTTCCGGCCCGCATTATCGCCGTCGAAGCACACCGTCGGCGTGTCGACCAGCTTCCACGCGAGGAATAGCTGATGCTCCGTCAGCGCGGTCCCGTTCGGTGCCACCGCGACATCGAAGCCGACGCTGTCCAGGCCGATGACGTCCATGTAGCCTTCGACGATCAGCAGGCGGCCCTTGGCGCGCGCGGCTGGCGCGACGCGGTGAAGGTTGAACAGCGTGCGGCCCTTGTCGAAGACGGGGGTATCGGGAGAGTTCAGATATTTCGGCTCTCCGGCGCCGACGATTCGCCCGCCGAAGCCGATGGTGTTGCCGCGCGCGTCATGGATGGGGATCATGATGCGCCGGCGAAAGAAATCGTAGGCGCGCCCGCTGTCGGGGTTGCGTTTGACGAGGCCCAGCCGCTCCAGTTCGGCCGCATCCACATCCTTCAGCGTCTCGACCAAGGGCGCCGGCTGGCCGGGCCGGGAGTTCGGTGCGAAGCCAATCTGGAATTTGTCGATAGCGGCCCCGTCAATGCCGCGGTCGACGAGGTATTTCACGGCGGCCGAAGCATCGAGGTCGCCGGGGCCAGCGTCCAGCCGTCCAACGAAGAACCTTTGCGCTCGGGCATTGATGTCGACGTAGCTGTCACGCCTCTTCGCGCGCTGCGCAGCTTGCGGATCCGGCGCGGGCATCTCCAGACCGGCTTGCTCGGCCAGTTCCTTCACCGCATCGATGAATTGCATGCCGTCATGGTCGACCATCCAGCCGATCGCGTCACCGTGCGCCTGGCATCCGAAGCAATGGTAGAACGCCTTCTCGTCGTTGACGTAGAAGCTGGGCGTCTTCTCGTTGTGGAACGGGCAAGGCGCCTTCCACTCGCGCCCCGCCTTCTTGAGCGGCACGCCTGATCGGCTGATAAGCGAAGACAGCGTCGTCCTGGCGCGGATCTCGTCGAGGAAGCCGGTAGGGATTGTCATGCGGCTCGAGCCTCACGATCGGCAAGCTGATCCAGCACGCGACCGCCTGCCGGGCAGGTGCAGACATCCGATTCGGCGCCGCCCCGCGGTAGAAGGCCGCTATCATCGCAACGCTTGCACGCGGCATCGTCGACGGGCGCCTTAGCCATGGGTCTGCCCCGCCTTCCAATGCCTCTCGCGGTAGCATTCGCGGCAGGACTTCGGATCGCAATGCTGGACGCCATCACCATGCGGATATTGGTGGACGCGGACGTCGACATAGTCGCCGATCTGGTAGCTGTAGCGCCGGATCGTGGTGACGGGGACCGGGGAGATGTAGAGGTCGGTCATATTTCGCCTTTCGCGCGCCGGTAGCAGTTCGCGCAGATGAAGCCCTTGCGACGGCCGAGCGAAGGAATGATCCATCGGTGCCAGCCTTGTTCGCGCACGACGCGTTCGACGGCGCGGCTGGCGTCCGACATCACACCGACGCTGTCGATCGCCAAACTACGCCCACGCGTCGACGCGCACGGCGCCTTCGCGTCTCGAGCGCGCGGCTCTTCCGCATGATCGCAGGTGATTTCGATCCGGATCATCGCTCGCTCCAGATCTTCCGGAGTTCACGCATGAATTCCGGCCCGATGTCGGAGAGCATGACGCCGACGAGAATGATGATCGTAACGATGATCTTGATCGGCTGGGCGACGATCAGAAGCCCGGTCCAGCCGAGCCTTTTGAGGGTAAGCATGTTTCGCTCCTAGCGCTTGCGGCCGCCGTAATAGCGGCGCGTTCTGTATCGATTGACTGTCTCCAGCCAGACCCATGTTCCATTGTCGAGGCGACGAGGCCACCATGCGAAGAAGGTGCCCGCGCCTTTCTTGCGCTTGAAAAGCTGGCGCAGACGAGCGGGCATGTGAGGCGTCGGAACCGCATCAGACCGGACCTTCCGGAAAGCTGTCGTGTGTCCGCCCGGCGAGCAGCCGGCCAGCCTTCGCCTTGCCGACACGCTGTCCGTCTTCGCCGAAAGTGCCCCATTGCTTGAAGAGGAACGGCACTCCAGCCGCCTCGCATTGATCGCGCAGGCTGTAGAACCAGCGAGGATCAGCGGCGCGCGCCTTCGCCCCGCTTTCGCCACCGGCAATAATCCAATCGGGCATGAGTTCGGGCGGTATCTCTCCGAGATCGCCTAGCATCGGTTCAACGCTCCAAAAACGAACCGCCGCGGGCAACGCCTTCAATTTCGGCCCGTCACGCAGCATCTCTTCGCGGTTGGCGATCGTCGCCCCGAACCAGACATGGCGTAGGATTCCATGCGGATCCGCGATCTGGTCGACCGGAATACCGATGTCCTCGAGCATCTTGCGAGCGTTGCCGATGCGCTTGGTAAGCACCAGCCAATCGAGTTCCGCCGTGCGATCGATCAACTTGAAGAGGTCCAGCCGCCAGGCCGGGTCTACTTCGTTGTCGAAGACGTCGGCCAGGCTGGCGCAGAAGACGCGCTGTCGACGTTCGTGGATCGCGCCGAAATCATTTGCCTGTCGCGCCCACGTCAACGGCTTTCGCCAGTTCGATTCCGATGTTCGAACGCGCGGCTGGCCCGGTCCCCATTTCGCACGGCCATAGCGCGTGTCCATGAGTTCTTCGGCGTAGCAATTATCGCATGCCAGGCTGATCTTCGAACAGCCGATCCACGGGTTGAAGGTGTGGTCTGTCCACTCGATCTTCGAATTATCGGCCATCAATCGCTCTCCGCTGCATCGCGCACGACGGCGATGATGGTGAATATCCCGGCGAGCAGGATGATGTCGCCGACGGTGAGCCGGATCGGCCAGCCGGGCCTTGTCTCGAGCCACATGAACAGACCGCCGAACAGCACGACGAGCACGACGAAGCACAATAGATCTCGACCCTTCATTTCGCTTCGTCCGCCTCCTTGGTTTCGACAGCATCGATCGCCGCGGCGCGCGCCTCGCGATACGCCTCCGGATCGTTGCGGATATTGCGATAGGTGTCGAAGACGGCATGGTTCAATGCCTTCGGCACCCGGCGCCAGTGAGGCCAGCACATAAGCTGGTTCGGCTTCGCGTGGCGCGTGCAGCCCTTGATCGGGCAGGGTGATCCTATCGCTGTCATTTCGCGTCCTTCTTCGGGTTGGCGCGCTTCACGCGGGCCTTGGCCTTCCGGCTGTGGTTGGGATTGTCGCCCTCGCGAGGAATCGCGCGGACGACGCCGTCGCTATCCTCGATCATGACGAATCTCTCGTAAGGCTTGTCGAGGCCCAGCGGCTCGATCGCCGGGGAGCCGATGGCCGCCCCGATCCGCATCTGGAGCGCCGCGAAAACCGTCAGCAACCGATCCTCGCGCATGTTGACGCTCGCCAGTTCGGCACGCGTCTCGCGGTGGCGCGCGCGCTCGTCCGCGAGCGCGGTCTGCGCGGTCTTCAGCGCGGCCTTCGTCTCGGCCAGTTCGTCGGTTGCCGCGTCTTCCTGGGCGAACAGCTTGCCGAATTCGCCAACGTCGAGCGGCTTCAGCTTCACGTCCTCGACGGTCTCGCCATGCTGGGGCGTGCGGCCGGAATCATAGGTCTGGAAGAGCGGGAATTGCACACGCTGGAGGAAATCGGCGCTTGGCACCCACACGAAGGCTTCCCCGACGGACAGCTTCGCGAGATCCTTTTCGACGATGGCAGCGTCTTCCGGACTGTGCGCCTGCATCCACTCGCTTAGGGCTTTGCGATCGTGAACCGTCGTCACCTTCATCGCGACGAGCGTTTCAGCCTGGGAGAGCAGGTTCTTGTTCAGAACAGCCGGGCGTTGCGTCAGCATCCACAGGAAGATGCCCTTGCTCCTGCCCTGTCGCGCCAGCCGCTCCATGCGGTGAAGGAGGTTGGCCATGTCGGCGCCGACGCGCTGGGGCGCAAGTTGGTCGGCTTCGTCGACGAACAGCGTGATCGGAGCGAGGTTATGTTCGAAGAACGATTCCGCGAACGCCATCATGAACCGCCGCATGCCCGCAATGCTGAAGCCGGACAGGTCGATGATGAAACTCTCGCTCGACCCGGCCAGGACTTGACCGAGAACGTGCCCGTTGTCGTCCGTGATCGGCACGTCGGCGTGCGTGCCGCCGAAGACGATGACTTTGAAGGGAGAGGGGGACTTGCCGCTCTTCGCCAGCCGCGCGCCCCACCAATCGCCTTTGGGATCGATGACCCCGGCCCGGTGGCCCGCGCGTAGTTTGTGCTCGAGCAGGATCCGGCCGGTGCCGGACTTACCGGCGCCCGTGCGGCCGAGAATGGCGCCGACGTCGTTCAGCGCCCGCTCGGGGATAGGCAGCTTAGGGGGGCGGGCCATCAGACCTTCGACGCCTTGAAATGCAGCCGCGTCGACGCGGGCACCGTCATCGGCGCGCCCGTCCTGGGATTGCGGGTGGTGCTCTCGCGCCGGTGGCGCATGCTGAAGGTGCCGAAGCCCTTCAGGATCAGCATGTCGTCGATCGTCGTAAGCGCGCGGATCTGGCGCAGAACCTCGTCGACGGCAGCTTCAGCAAGAACGCGGTCGCCATCGAACGCCTGTGAGACGCGGTCGACCAGATCGCCTCGATAATTCGACATCAGCCCTCTCCCCCCGTCGCAAAGTCAGCAAGCCGATCCGAAATCAGCCCACGCAGATAGTCGCTCCGTTCCTTGGTGGCGGCCTTCAGCCTGCCTTCCTCGCGCTTGGCGATCGCATTCACCGTGTCCGCGTCAGGCGCCGCGGCAATCTCGTCTTCGGTGGACGTCGACCAGAAGCGCCAGGCTTCTTCGTCTTCCGGCAAATCGACGTCGTCCTGGGCGGCTGGAGCGCTTTTCGCCGCCTTAGCTTTCGGCGCGGCCTTCTTCGCCTCGACCTTGTCTTCCTGATCGATGACTTCGCCGGGATCGTCGCCAAGGTCCATGTCGACGCCTTGGCCGGTGCCTTGCTGGTCGGCGATGGCCTGTCGTGTCGGCCGCGGCTGGTTTTGCGCCGGCGCGGGCAGGCTTTCGTGCTGCGGGTTCATTTCGGGGAAGAGATCTTCGGCTTCGGAGTCGCGGATCACGATGTCGCGATCGCCCAGCGGCAGAGTTTTACGGTGGCGGCGGATTGCCGACTTCTTCGACATCTCGCCCGGCCAGCGCTTCCAGACCTTGTCGGTTTGCGCGGCATCCTTGATCGACGCGAGATCGGCCCCGGTGAGGAATTCGAACGTCTTCGCGCCGCTCTTCAGCGTGGCAACCGAATAGGCGGCGATGATCGCGCCTTTCCCCTCCACGTCGGGCTTGTGATAGATCCCCGCGTTGGTCCCGCGCAGAACCTCGTATTCATCGCCCTCGCGAATGACGTCGGCGAACATCGATATGACTTCGCCGCCGCGGAGCACCTGTTGGATCAGGCCGAATGCCATCGGATAGTATTGCGCCAAGAGAACCTTGCGCTCGTTCTGTGTGTTGCGGCGGAAGGTGGTTTCGTGCGTCACGATCGCGGCCTCGCGCCCATCGATCCGCAAACCATCATAGGCGGCCTTCATGCACGCTTGGAAAATAGACCGGACGTCCGCGTCGAGTAGCTGCGCGTTCTGTGTCAGCGCATTCGTGATGTTGGCACGGAAGCGGTCGAACGGGAGATCGGGCGGGAGCATGTTGACGATGTCGCGCTCGCGCCCGAGCACCATCTTCAGCACTTCCTTCAGATTGGCCTGTCGTGTGGTTTGCAGATTGCTCATTCCGGCTCCTATCGGACCTGGTTGTCGGTTTCGGTGGTGACTTCGATGCCGGCGATCTCCGGCATGTGCTTGGCCATCGACTTCGCCACCTGCACGATCGCTTCGTGGACGGTGGACGAATTGAGGATGAAATCGGGCACCGCGCGCACGTCGACAACGCGGTAGTGCTTGCGCTCGATCTGGCTCACGCGCGCGCCGAGGTCGCCGACGATCTTGCGGCGCTTTGCGGGCTTCAGTGTCGACGGCGGGGGTGGAGGGGGCGCGGGCTTCGCGGCTGGTTGACAATCCGGCTCGTTTTTCGCGTCTGGTTGCGCAGGCGGGTCCGCAACCGGATCCGCGAAGAACCTGTCCTGTTCGGCCTGCTGTTCGGCGATGCGCTGATCTTCGGCATCGGACCATTCCTTCAGCCGCGCGCGAAGGCGCTCGATAGCATCGCGCAACGGCTCGAGAAACTGATCGCATTCGCCCTTCGCGGCGTCGGCAGCGTCCCGGTAGGGCTTCGTCAGCGCGATCCGATCGTTCTCGACGATCTTCTCGAATTCGCCCGCAACCTTGATGATGTCGCCAGCCTGTCCAGCCGTCTCGCGATCGGAGATCTTTTTCGCATCAGCGCGGCCGACGATGTATTCCAGCCGCTCGCGCTTCTCTGTCGTCTGTGCCTCGCGTTGAAGGTCGACAAGGTGCTCGATTGGGCTGGGTGGCTGGTTGCCGCCTACCACAGCGCGGGGGTTCGGTTCGTCGGGGATCATGCTCACAGGCCGACGCTTTCCGGCTCGGGCCAATTCCAGAAGCCTTGCGCGCCCTTCATGGGAATCGGCTCGTCCCACTTCTCGATGTCGAGCATGGGCCAGCCCCAATTCGCGTGCTCGTCGCGATCGCTGTCGTTGACGCGAGGAAGGCCGAATTCTTCGGCGATGTCGAAGCCATTGCGAGGCTCGCCGATGACGGCGGTGCCGAGACCGGCAGAATATGGGAGATCATCTGCGGACGGCAGAAGAGGAAGCGAGGGCCGCCCCGTCAACGTCATGCGCAACGCGCTCTCGAGCACAGTTTCAGCTTGGGCTTGATGCAGACAGCGGCTCGCCCACGCTTCCCCGCCGGCTTTCATATCGTCGAGCAAGTCGCCGATCTCGCGCGCTCGGATTGTCCGCGCCGCGGCGTGGATAACGATGCGCTGGCCGATCATCGATTGGTGGGCGCGCCAGCCGCGAAACTCGTATGGCTTCGCTCCTTCGACGATCAGCGACGCCCATGGTTGCCAGACAGTAAGAGCCTTCATTTCGGATCCTTCAGCGTGAAATAGTGGAAGCCGGCCAAGCCGACGGTGATCGCTCCGTCGATCAACTCGACGGTGTGAAATTCCCACTCCAACTCGACCGTCGGCTGGGCCAGATATTCGCGCGGGAACGGCAGATGCGAGCCGGGTTTCAGGCGCACGCCGACGGCATGGCCCGGCCCAGCCTCGCGCAGCCGCTTCTCCAATTCGCGATCGCGCCATTCGGCCGCGCGCTTGCTGGCTTCGGCTATCATCGGATCGGGCGGTATCGACGCGAGCGCATCGATCCAGCTTTCGCGCGTGATCTGAAGGATGTTCATGGCAGCGAGCACGTCATCGGATCGATGCGCCCTCCAAGTTGCGAATAGGGATCATCCCCGTCGTTCGTCGTCGCCCATTCGGCGCGCTCGAGTCGATACTGCCAATCGACGCGGTCGATCGGGTTCTTCGCGCACGACGGCCAGACGTCCGTCAATCCCTCGATCCAGATGCCGCCGATGCGCAGCGGCCCTTCCTCGAGAAGCTGGAAGCCAACCTGTATCTGCCAGCGATGCGAGCGATCCAACGGCTCGCCGGTTTCGGGATCGTTAGGCGGACCATACCAGACCCGCACCGGCACACTCACACGGCGCGCGCGGTCCAGCCGGATCAGGTAATAGCCTTCTATCAGCGGATCGGCGCCGCCGCGCTCGCGGATATGAGGATCGGGGATCATGGAGCCTCGCTATGGGAGCGGGCGCATCGGGCGCGCGGGGCGGGGGATGCGAGTGCGAACCTGACGGCCCGCTCCTGGTTGGTGGTCTGCCGCATCGCTGCGACGCCGCACCGTATGACGGGCTTTAAGCCGGGGTGCAAGGGAAAATTGTCAACGCCTGTTTACAAGCGCAAGATCGCGCCGTATCAGCGCCAAATGGCAAAGAAGACCATATCCGACATGGAAGTGATTGACCGCATCGGCGCCCCGGCGCTCGCCGAGCACTTCCACACATCCCGTCAGAACATCTACAACTGGCGCGTGCGGGGCATCCCGAAGCACTATCGCAGGGCGATCGTGTTGCTGGGCGAATCGCACGGGCATGACATGGATGATTTCGTCGCCGACGAGGCGGCATAACTGCCCGGCGGCCCGCCGGCGAAACGAGAAGGAAGACCAATGGCGCAAGCAGCGAAGGACGGCAAAGTAGCCGCCGACATGAAGCCGGTCGATTACCGCGGGGCGTTCAAGCGCCTCACGACGATCGATGCGCTGACGGCCAAGCAGCAGAAGGCCGCGAAGGACATCGGTGACGTGTTCTCGGCTTGTGAAGGGATCCACGGCGTCGACAAGGCCGCCGCGAAAATCTTCATGATCCTGCGCAAGCTGGACGACAACGACCGGATCCTGACGTTCCGCGACCTCAACGGCCTGCTCGACGCGTCCGGCCTGCCGAAGACGGGCGCCGATCTGGTCGACCGTGCCGAGGGGAACATCGTCGATTTCCGCCCTGGCAAGGGCAAACCGGAAGTCGAAGACGAGGGTGACGGCACGATCGAAGAGGAAATCGAAGATCTCGAGAACGACGTCGACGGCACCAGCGGCGATGAAGATGATTTCGAGGAAGCGAGCGACGAAGAACTGGCCCAGCAAGCCGGTCGCGCCGAAGCCGCCGCCAAGAACCGCGCCAAGGATGCCATGTCGGGCGGCGAAGAGCCTTACACCGGCGACAATTCGGACCTCGCAGACGACGCCGAATGAAAACTTCGGTCCTCGCCCTTGATCTGGCGACGACGACGGGATGGGCGTGGCACGCTGTCGGCATGCCACGCCCTTTCTTCGGCGCGTTCACGCTGCCCGGCCAGCCGGGCGAAGTCGGCCGTCCCGCGGACGCGCTCGAGCGCTTCCTGCGCGAAATCTACCTGAAGACGAAGAACGCGGGATCGCCGATCACGCATTGGTTCTTCGAAGCCCAGCACATCGACGCGAAGATCAATATCGACACCGTCTACCGCCTGATCGCGCTCGGCGGCGTGGTCGAGAAATTCGCTTTTCAGGTGAAGCCGCGCGATCAGAAGATGGTCTGGTGCTACAAGGTCCACATCTCGACGTGGCGCTCTCATTTCATCGGGCGCGGCTCCGGCTTCAAGCGCGACAAGACGCTGAAGGGGCGGCCCTACCTGCCCGGCGAGGATCCGAAAGAACTGGCCATCCAGCGTTGCGGTGAATTCGGCTGGCACACGGACATCGCCGACGCCGCCGAGGCGTGCGGGATCCTCGACTATGGGATCAGCCAGATTGGCGATGCCATCCATCCGCGCCCGTGGCGCGACGCCCTGTTGATGAAGACCATGGAGCGGAAATGACCGCCAGCCCGAAAGCCGACAATCTCCCCCTGCCGCCGCTGCCCGACGAGCGCTTCGGCGTTATCTCGATCGATCCGCCGTGGCACTTTCGCTCGCGCGCGCCCGTCAGCAATCCGCAATCCGACCGCAACCCCCAGCGCCACTACCCGACGATGGACATCCCCCATCTCGAGAAGCTGCCGATCAAGACGCTCGCGCTGCCGAACGCGTGGATCATGCTGTGGATCACCGGCCCGTTGATGGCGCCCGGCGTCCATAACCGGCTTTTTCGCGCCTGGGGCGTGCGCCCGTCGTCGACGGCCTTCGTCTGGATCAAGACGCTGAAGAACTTCCCTGGCGTCGTCGACATCGAGCCGAGCGCGCTGTTCGAAGGCGATCTCCACATGGGGACCGGGTTCACCACACGCCAGAACGCCGAATATGTCATTCTCGGCCGCATAGGTTCCCCCAGGGTGGCCCGCCGCGACATCCGGCAGATCATCTTCGCCCCCGTCGGCGCGCACAGTCGCAAGCCCGACGAATTTTTCCGGCGTGCCCGCTATTTCGGAAGCGGCCCCTATCTCGATATGTTCGCCGGCGCGGCCCGTCCCGGCTGGACGTCGTTCGGCTGGTCTCACCGCGACGGCGAGCGCGCTGAAATGGCGGTGGCGCGGTGAACGCGAACGATCGCCTCATAAATCCGACCGCGGAAGCCGCTCTTCTCGGCGGCCTGATGCTCGACAACGATCGCATCATCGGCGTCGCCGATCGTGTGAAGCCCGATGACTTTGCCGACGCGCTCAACGGCCGGATCTATTCGGCCATGCTCCGCTTTGCAGCAAAGGGCATGCGCGCCGACGCGGTGACGCTGCGCCCCCTGTTCGCGAGCGATGGTGATTGCCGGTATGGCGACTATCTCGGCGATCTCGTCGAAGCGCCAGCCGTCAAGGGAGCGATCGATGCGCTGGCGGACCAGGTTGCCGATCTCGCGGGGCGGCGCGGTGTGCGCGAAACCCTGCGCGAAGCGCTGAACAGCGTTCATGACGATCTGGACGTTCCGGTCGACGCGATCACCGGCAAGGTGGAGGCGTCCGGCTGGGCCGCCGCGGCGCGCAAGCCTGTCGACGTCATGCTTCATGCTGGCGATCTTGCGCGGCTGGTGCGCGAACGCGCCGAGAAGATCCGAGACAATCCAGACGCCGCCGGCATGCGCAATGCGCTGGTGGAAGAGTGGGACTCGCTGCTGAACCTCGAGCGCGGAACCTACAACATCCTCGCGGGGCGGCCCGGCATGGGTAAGTCGAGCCTCGCTTCATCAGTTGCCTATGGTTACGCGATCAACGGGCATCCCGGTCTCGTCTTCAATCACGAAATGAGCGCCGAGCAGATGGCCATCCGGTCGACCGCCGATCTCGCGCACGCGATGGGCCATCGGATCGAGCACGAAAAGCTGAAGAAGGGCGAACTCGCCGATGGCGGCTGGGGGATCGTCGACCAGGTCGAGCAGCGCGGAAAGCTGCTGCCGATCCGGTTCCTGACGCCCGGCACGGTCGACGTGAAGCGCGTCTACTCGCTCGCTGCGCAACATCGCGCGCTTCTCGCCGCGCAGGGGCGGGAACTGGAATTCGTCGTCGTCGACTATCTCGGCCTGCTGGGCGCGCATTCCGCCGACGGGAAGCCGCTGACGAAAGGCTACGACCGCGTCAGCGCCGTTTCGCGCATGCTGAAGAAACTGGCCGAGGATCTGGATGTCGCCCTGATCGCCCTCGCGCAGCTATCGCGCGGCGTCGAGCAACGCCAGAACAAGCGCCCCATCCTGTCCGATCTGAAGGAGAGCGGGGATCTCGAGCAGGACGCCGACAGCGTCACCTTCATCTACCGCGAGGAATACTATCTCGAGCAGGAGCGCCCCAAGCCCGGCGACAAGACGCCGGACAAGCGCGACGCCTTCGAAGAATGGGAAACCGAAATGTTCGCAGCCAGGAACAAGCTGGACCTGATCTGCGCGAAGAACAGGCATGGCCGCGTCGGCACGCGCACGGCCCGCTTCTACCCCGAATACTCCGCGTGCCGATCGGGCGATTACAACGCCTTCGACGACACAGCAGACCCGCTACTTTTCTGACGAGAGACCACCAACCATGGCATTCGAAATCACAACGCGCGTAAGCTGTCGCACCGCGGCCGATTACGACAAAATGGTCAAGCCGATCCGCGAACAGCACGAAGGATCCGGCCGCAACCTGAAGTGGACGCTGATGGCGCTGGCGGACTTTTCGAACGGCGAAGGCTTTGCATGGCCGAGCGTGAAGTCGATCGAGAACTGGACCGGCCTGTCGACGCGCTCCGTCCAGCGAGCGCTGAAGCAAGCGCAGGTGCTCGGTCTGGTCCGCGTGAGGCGCCGGACGGACGCGTCATCGCAGTATCTCTTCAACCTCGAGAAGCTGCCCTACGTTGAGCGCCCAGCCGCTCCCAAGCAACGCGGCCCGCACCAGGAATACGAGGATTGGGAAGAGCCGGATCTGTTCGAAGAGCACCCTGGCACCCCCGCCACGGTGGCACATCACCCCCGCCAGGGTGGCACCCCCCCGGTGCCAGGGACGACGCTACCCGGTGCCACGGTGGCACCCTATCCTATCATAGAACCATCAGATGAACCTGTCAGTGAACCGTCAGGCGCGATCGCGCCCGTCGACGGCGATCCACCGCTTCCGGTTTTCATCAAGCAGGAGTGGGACAAGCTGAAGACCGACTATCCCAACATGGGAGGCTGTCGACAGGTAACGGAATCGATGGTCCGGTTGGTGCGCGAGCGGGCGAAGGAGCACGCGCAGACCGGCGAGAGCCTTCACGACGTCTGGCGCGTCGTCTTCCAGAAGATCAGGGAATCGGCGTTCCTCACGGGCCGCGCCAAGCCGGGCAAGGGGTATTCCAAGCCCTATCGTCTCACCCTCACTCGGCTGCTGAAGCCGCACATTTTTCGCGAGGTAATCAATGACGGATATTCAGGCGACGCCGCAGAAGGCGATTACGATCCGACAACCGGAGAAGTCCTGGGGCCAGCCGCAGCGGCTACGCGTGGCACACGCGAACGCTTCCGCCATGCTCGCCAACGGGCAGGACGAAGCGGAGATCCGCGCCAAGATGGACATCCCGGCTGACGTCCTCGCCGCCGCCGAAGAGGGCTGGTGGAACGAGGCGAAGCCGCTCGCGGAAGCCGACGACGAAGCCGTCGACAGGCTGATCGAGCAGGACATCGGCGGCTTCATCGCGCTCACCATGGCGCGCGTCGATCCGGCCGCGCGCCGCGAATTCAGCGACCAAGTGCTCGTCGAATTGGCGGAAGTCCCCTATACGCTCGTTGTCGAAGCGTTGGCACAGGCGCGCCGCAAGGTGAGTTTCCCCGAGCGGCTGGTGCCCTTCATCTTCGATTTCGTCGAGGCGCGCGCGGAGAAGCTGCGCGTCGAAGGGGACCGGCTGGAAAGGCTCGCAAGGATCGCGCGTGGCGGACAAGACTGACAGCAAACGCCTCGTCGACCTGGAGGCCGCCCTAAAGGCGCTCGGCAGGAAGAAGGCGCCGCTGATCTCGCTGGACGAATGCGCGGCCCTATGGGGCGTGACGAAGCCACGATTCGTCACGAAGCGGAAGGAGATGGCCGGCTTCCCCGACATGGCCGAGCGCGACGGGAACGCCCATCTCTACCCGGCGCGCGAAGCGCTGAAGGCGATGATCTCGTTTATTCAGCGCCACCAGACCGCCAACGCGGCGAAGACGAAGCGGCTGGGGCAACTGATCGGCACGGACCAGATGTCCGAACAGATGGTCGGCAATTTCTCGATCGCCGAACTGGCGAAGGCCAACCAGCTTGCCGCGGAAATCGAGCAGCGGATGCGCGACCAGGGGCTTTACGTCCGCGTCGACGAACTCTAGCGCGTCGTCGGCATGGTCTTCTCCGAAGTGTCCGAGACGCTTTCGAACCTGTCCAATCTCGTCGATCCGCACGGGCGCCTCGAGCCGGAAACGCGCACCCTTATCGACACCAACGCTCATGAATTGCTATTGCGCACGCACAAGAACCTGAAGGGCATGCTTTCTCCCGATGCTGTCGACACTGGAAATCGAAAACCGGCTCGAAAGCCTCGCAAGGCACCAGCACGACGGAAACGCAGCGGAAGCGGTTCTCGCAAGGCTTGATTCCCTACTCCCAGCACGCGCGATCTCGATCAACGAATTCGCCCGCACCAAGCGCCTGATGGTCAATCCAGGCGGCGAACCTTTCCCCTACGATCCGGCGCTGACGCCCTACGCGGACGGCATCAACGACGCCTGCGATCATCCCGACGTCAACGTCATCGGCGTAAAGGGCAACACGCGCTCGGCGAAGACCGTCAGCGCCGAGAACATGGTTCTGCGCGATTGGACGTATGGACCGCTGAAGGGCGTCTTGTGGCTGATGCAGGACGAAGACAGCCTCAACGACTATCTCGACGAGCGCGGCGAGCAGATGCTTATGCTCCACGACGAGGTTCGCGAGCGCATCGATTGGAAGGACAGCCGGAACAAGGCGCGCGCCCGCAAGCGTATCGGCCGCGCCCTCGCCCTGTGGCGCGTCGCCACCATGCGGGCGCTTCGCGCCAAGTCCGCCCCGGTCATCGTCGCCGACGAGATCGACGCCTACGTCAAGAAGGTCCGCGACGCGATCATGACGCTGGTGACGTCGCGCCAGGATGAATACGGCTCGGCCGCCAAAGCCTACCTTTGCTCGCACCCCGACGCCGGGCCGGACGGCGGCATCGATCTGATCCTGAAGGATTGCCTGCTGCATCTCTGGTTCGCGCGTTGTCCCGAATGCGGGCACGCCGCTTCGCCAGCCGTGGAAGCCGAAGACCAGGACAGGCCGCGGTGGAAGTGGAACCTGCCGGATCTGATGGGCCTTGCCGAAGAGATGGAGCGTGTCGCTTTCCTCGACCATGTCGCCAAGGCCGTGCGGCTGGTCTGTCCGAACCCCGAATGCCGCGAAGAATTCGGGCACAATCGCCGCCTCGAGATCATGAACGCCGGCCGGTGGCTCCAGCCGCACCAGGAATGGTTGCCGAACGGCACGATCAAGGGCGAGGCGCGCGTCGCCGCGCAGATGGGTTTCGTCATCCACGCCTTCATGGCGCCGTTCGTGAAATTCAACGAGACTGCGCGCGATTGGGCCGCCGCCAAGCTGACGCTGGACGCGACGGGCGTCGAGACGCACTTTCGCGAAGTCGTGGTCAAGAAGCTGGGCGAGACGCCGCGCTCGACGAAGGCGGAAGAGCAGATCGATCCGCCGCGGATCGTCGAAACGCGCCTCGCGTCCGGCTATCCCATGAAGTCCGTCCCCGCCGGCGTCATGTTCCTGACCGCCTTCGTCGACGTCCAGGGCGATCGCTTCGAAGTCGTCGTCATCGGCTGGAGCCTCAATCGCGAAAGCTGGCTGATCGATCGCTACTCGATCAAGCAATGGCCGGCATTCGGCACGCATACCGCCTTCGAGGACATCGATCCGGCGATGCGGTTGGACGATTGGGACGTCATCGAAGAGGCGGTGATCGCCTCCAGCTACCCGCTGCAATCGAACCCCCAGCGCAAGGAAGCGGGGATGGACGAACTGTTCATGCCGATCGCAAAGACGGTGGTGAACAACTCGGGCCAGCCGGGCGTGACGAACAACGGCCGCAAATGGTTGTCGAAGCTGCTGACGCGTCAGGAAGGCCGCCTCGTCCAGCCGTATCAGGTGATGCTGATGCAAGGCTCCGACAAGGGCGAGACCTATGGCAAGTCGAAGCTGGTCGAACTGGACGATTTCGGCAAGAAATGGCTCCCTGTCTACGAGCGCTACCCCAACGTCAGCGAGGTCAAGAAGATCATCGCGGCGCGCATGAAGATCGAGGAACCGGGGCCGGGCCGCATGCACATCCCCGTGCTCCCGCCTGTCGACAGCAATATCGATCGCCGCGCCTTCCAGAAGATGATGACGCTCTACGTCTACGAACTGACGGCCGAGCGCTACACGAACGGGGAATGGGTGAAGCACCGCGTCCGGAACGAGACGTGGGACGGCTATGTCGCTTGCGAGGTTGCGCGCGAGGCGCTGAAGGCCGACAATCCGAAGCATTGGGAAGGCCAGCTTCCCGAATGGGCGACGCCTAAAGCACGGGGACAGGGACTTGGCGATGTGTTACGAGCGCCGACAGACGTCTTCGATCGGCTGGCACAGATCAATGCCGACACGAACTAGGGAGCGATCATGCGGCCGTATGCAGACCTAACCGACGAGCAGCTTGTCGCCGAGATCGCCGAGTATCGCGCTGCGATCAAGAAGGCGGCGATCGGCGGTGGCGTGGGCGTCGTCGCCGGCGAGGGGCGCCGGATCGAATACACGGCCGGCAATGTCGGCGAAGCGCGTCGTGAACTGCGCGAACTCTACACCGAAGCGACCGAGCGCGGCTTGCCCGTCGGCGACGGCGGTGGCGCGATCCCCGTGGAGATTGGATGATGGCCGAACTCGATCTCGCGCTCCCTTCGCAGGAAACGCTGGCCGCCAGCATGGGCGGACGCGTCTTCCGGAACATGGAATCGTTCCCCGGCCAGGTCTTCTCCACCCCGCCCCTGATGTCGGCGGCCAAGGAAGGCCGCATGGCGCGCCGCGACATCGTCCGCTCGGCGCGCGATGTCGAGCGCTACAGCGAGCACATTCGGGGCGGCCTCGATCGCAAGGCGGACATGGTTGTCGGGCCGCGGCTGATGGTCCGCGCCACGCCGTCGTTCGACGTGCTTGGCATCACCGATCCCGAAGAACAGACGCGCATCCGCAAGGTATTCGAGCGTGAATTCAAGAATTGGGCCTACGACACCCGCCTTCTGCAAGACGCCGAAGGGCATTACGACTTTGGCGGGCTGGCATGGATGCTCTTTCGCCAGATCTCGGGACCGGACGGTGAGTGCGCCGGCGTAATCCATTACGACGAAGATCGCGCGAAAGCCTACCGCCACCGCTGGGCCACCTTCGTCGAAGTCTACGATCCGGATCGCATCGAGACGCCGAGCAACAAGGTCGACAATCCCAACGTCCGCGACGGTTTCATCTTCGATCGCTGGGGGCGCCGTGTCGGCACCTTCGTCCGCAAGAAGCACCCGTCCGAAACGCTGACGAACCCGTCGGACATGGATTTCGAGATGGTTCCGCGCGAGACCGATACCGGCCGGCCGGTCGGCTTCAACTGGTTCGTGAAGACGCGCGCCGGCCAGATCCGCGGCGTGTCGACGCTGGTGACGATCCTGAAGCAAGCGGGCATGCTCGACAAATTCGACGACGCCTATCTCGGCGCGGCCACGATCAACCAGGTGCTCGCCACATACATCCAATCGGAAGGCTCTACGCGGTCGGTTGCGCAGAACCTCAACGCCCCGCTGCCCGATGCGATTACCGATAGCTGGGGCTTGTTCGAAAAGAAGCTGGGCTACTACAACGGCGTCAAGATGCGCGTCGGCGGCTCGCGCATTCCGGTTATGCCGCCCGGCGATCAGATCAAAATGAGTGCCGTGAACCGCGCCATTCAGGATCCTTCGGTCTTCCGCAACGGCTTCCTGCGCGGTTTCGCTTCGAGCGTCGGCATCAGCTTCGAACAGATCGCGAAGAATTTCTCCGACGCGAACTATTCGGCCGCGCGCGCTGCGTTGCTCGACATCTGGCAGGGCATCATGCGCCTGCGCTTCTGGTTCGGGCAGCATGTCCTGTCGCTGATCTACGGCGCCGTCATTGAAGAGGCGTGGAAGAAGGGTCGGCTGGAATTGCCGGCGGGCGTGCCTGATTTCGACGAGTATCGCGCAGCGTGGACCGCGTGTCTGTGGACCGGCCCCGGCTTCCCGCAGATCGATCCGGAGAAGGAAGCGAAGGCGTCCAAGATGTTGCTCGAGGCGCGCATCGAAAGCCGCGAAGAGATCATCGCCCAGCGCGGCCGCGACATCGAAGACGTGTTCGACGAGATCCAGAACGAACGCGCGATGGCCGAAGAGCGAGATTTCATCCTCGACCCGCTGGCGCCTGGCACACCCGGCGCCGAAGAGGACGAAGGCACGATCGATCCCGACGAGGGCACGAACAAGAACAACAGCCCATCCCAGCCGCAGCAACAGCGCGACGGCGACGGGGATGGCATTGTCGACGAGGACGATACCAACGCCTTCGTCACACTACCGGGAGCATAGACATGGCCTCGCAACACCTACCCTTCGTCATGGGCGAAGTCTTCAACCGCCCGCATCTCGTCAGCGAGGCGCACGCGGCTATGGTTGCCGCCGTCCTGGCTGGGAAGATGGACATCCGATCGCTGTCGACGGAATTCGAAACGATCGACGCGCGCGGGATGGAAGATCTCGCCGAACTCGGCCGGCTGGAAGCGCGCGCGAAGAAATCGAAGATTTCGAGCCATTCGGGCGTCGCGAAGCATCGCGGCGATTGCCTGCCATACGAACTCACCGAAAGCGGAATCGCGGTCCTGCCGGTGCAGGGCACGCTTCGGCGGTCCTGGGGCGTCGGGCCATATTCGGGCGCAACGGGCTATGACGGCCTGTGGACCCAGCTTCTCCATGCGAGCGAGAACGATGCGGTGCGCGCGATCTGGATGCCGCACAATTCGGGCGGCGGCACCGTCGACGGCCTGTTCGACCTCGCCGACGCGATCTATTCGAACAGCGCGCGCTTCGGGGGTAAGCCGATATGGGCGATGGCCGCCGATAGCGCCCTGTCCGCCAGCTACGCGCTCGCCGCGGCCGCGGACAAGGTGTTCGTGCCCCAGCTTGGCATGGTCGGCTCGATCGGCGCTGTTATCATCCACGCCGAAGTCAGCCGCGCGCTCGAGGAAGAGGGCGTCGCCGTGAACATCTTCCGCTCGAAATCGCGCAAGATGCGAGGCAATTCGCTCGAGCCTCTGGATGACGAGATGATCGACAAATTCCAGGCTCTCGTCGACGAGGTTGACGAAGTTTTCGTGGACCGTGTTGCGCGGTATCGCAACATCTCAAAAAAATCGGTTCACGAAACGAACGCGGACGTCTATACGGGCGGTCGAGCCTTGGCCACCGGCTTAGTCAGTGACGTTCTCTCCGAGCCGGAGGCTTGGATGAAACTGGAGCGTAAGATCGCTCGAATGTAAGGGGCCAGGTTGCCATGAAGTTTTCGCTAATGTCCCGCGCCGCCGTCGCCGCACTTGCTGCCGGTAGCGCCGCTGCCGCCGACGACAGCAACGATGCCGACGCCGGTCCCGAGCCGGGCAAAGGTGGCTCGGACGCCTCCCCTCCTTCGAACGGTGCGCCTGCCGACACCGGCGCCGACAAGACGTCCGACAAGGGCGATGCCGGCGATGACAAGGGCGCGGACGCCAAGGGCGGCGATGTCCAGCAGGTTGTCGCCGCGAGCGACGTTACCGCGCTGATGTCCGAAGCCGAGGCGAAGGGCTTCGCCGCCGCCAACGCGCGCATGTCGACAGTCATGGCGAGCGAGGAAGGCAAGGCCAAACCGTCGACGGCGGCATTCCTGCTCGCCAACAGCCATGCGAACGCGGAGGCGATCATCGCGCAGATGAAGAGCAATCCGGCCCCGGCGGCGTCCGGTTCCACCGAGCCGATCGCCAACACCAATGTCGATCTCGGCAAGGGCGTCGATCCGAAGGCGCTGGCCGACGAAGGTCCGGACAAGAAGGCTGTCGACGATAGCTGGGATGAAGCGCTGGCCGATCGCGCCGCCGCCAACGCCCCGATCATTCCGGCCGCCCACGCTGGCAACGGCGAGGGCCATGTAACCACCCGTGCGCTTCCGCGCACCGGAAACTGAAGGAGTAGCGCGTCATGCCCGGCGTTCTGAAGACGATGGATTACGATGGCCGCGGTCGCGGTCACTATCGTATCGGTGGCCACACCGGCGAGAACATCACCACCGAAGAAATCGTCATCAAGGCGAATGCCGGCGCGATGAAGGCTGGCACCGTTCTCGGCAAGGTGACGGCAACCGGCCAGTATGCGGGTTTCAATCCCGCGGCCGCCGACGGCACGGGAGACCCCGACGAGGCGGTCATCCTCTACGCCGATGTCGCCAACAGCGCCGCCGTTCAGAAGTCTGTCGCGGATGTCCGCGACCAGGCGGTGAACGGTAACGCCCTCACCTGGCCGAACGCCGCGAACGCCGCCCAAAAGGCTGCGGTCGAAGCGTCGATGGCCGTGCGGAGCCTGATGGTCCGCTACTAACCCTTTGGATGGGCGCGCGGGGCGGGGGCTTCGGCGTCGACAGGAGCGAGTGCAATGGAACTGACCCTCGACATCTTCAAGAACGACGCCTTCAGCGTCACCAGCTTGCAGCGCGTCGTCGACAAATCGCCGTATGTGCCCCAGGCGCTCGGCATGGCTCGGATGTTCGATCCCAAGCCGATCGAGACCGAGGAAGTGCTTCTCTACGAGAAGGATGGCGGCTTCGCGCTGATCCCGGCAACCGAGCGCGGTTCGCCCTGGGTCCAGCAGATCCGCCGTCAGGGCCGCCTGCGCGCCCTGTCGACCCTCGCGCTGCGCAAGCAGGACACCCTTCGCGCCGGCGAACTGATGGGCGTGGCGAGCACGGCGCTCCCCGAGACGATCCGCCTGCGCAATGCACAGCAGATCACCGTCGAGCGCACCGAGCAACTGAAGACGGATCTCGAGGCCACCAAGGAACTGCACCGTCTCGGCGCGCTCCAGGGCAAGGTTCTCGACGCCGACGGAAGCACCGTTCTGGTCGACTATTTCGCCGAGTATGGCATCTCCACCCCGGCGACGATCAACTTCAACTTCGCGGGCATCGCGGAAGGAGCGCTCGCGCTCTACATCCAAAAGAACATCGCCGATCCGATCATCGATGTGCTGAAGGCGAACGGCCGCTGGACCCCGAATGTCCGCATCGGCGGCCTTGTCGGCGACGAATTCTGGTATTCGCTGATTACCCACGTCGACGTCCGCAAGCGCTGGGAAGCGATCGAGCAGGCCCGCGCCGTGGCGCTGGCGGCCAACCCGCTTCTCAACCTGCCGACTTACGACGAGATCCGTATCGGCAACGTCACCTTCATGCACTACCAGGGCAGCAGCGGTGGCGAGATCGACGTCGCCGTCAACGACGCGCACTTCTTCCCGATCGGGGCGAAGGACGTGTTCAACGTCTATTGGGCGCCGGGTGAAACGCTTCTCGACATCACCCAGCCGGGCCGGCCGGAATATCTCTACATTCAGCCGGACGTGCGCGACCAGATGCCGTCGTTCGTCGACTTCTTCGTCGCGGCATACCCGCTCTATGCCTGTATCTTCCCGCTCGCGCTCCTGAAGGGCACGAAGACCGGGTAATCAGAAGGGAACTGACTGATGTCCTACAAACTCGTCACCGCCATCGCGCTCGGCACCGTCGCCACGTCGATCGGTATCATGCACTTCGATCCCGATCGCGAGGACGAGGATGGCCGTTACCAGCGCCGGATCCTGCCCGACGCCGACGCCGTCAAGGCCGAGAAGAAGGGCTTGGTCGAGATCGAGGGCGATGCGACCGAGGCGGAATTCAAGGCGCAGCAGTCCGGCGTGGCCGTGTCCGCTCGCCCGGCCGAGGTTGGCGCGGAACGCCTTCAGGAGATGGAGGAATCGCCCCGCGGCGATGCGGCCGGCGCTACTCCGGCAACGGCGACGCTTCGCAACTTCCCTGCCGGCCAGGGCCGGATGGACACGCTGGCCGATCCGGATGCGGCGCCGGTCGAGGGCGACGAAACCGTGCCCGGCTCCACCGAACCGAAGGTGCTCCAGCAGAGCATCCCGAAGCTGAAGGTTGCGCTGGCCGACATGACCGATGTCGCCGAACTCCAGCAGCTTCGCGAGGACGAGGAAGCACACCAGAACCGCGATGGCGCCAAGGATGCCATCAACGACCGGCTGGGCGAACTCTCCAACACCTGATCGTCACGAATGCCTACGGGCGTATCTCGGAAGGGCCGCCTGGTTGGGGAACCGGGCGGCCCTTTTGCTAGGAGGCCAGATTGTCGGATTGGGATGAAGCGTCGGCAGCGATGGACGAGGGTGTCGACGCGCGCCTCTCGGACACCGTTGCCTATTCGACGGACGAGGGCGCGACTTTCACCAACATCGCGGCCTATGTCCTTCCCTTCGCCGAGGGGCTGGGGCTGAACGAGATCGATCCGGCGTTAGGATCCCGCTGGCGGATCAAGGTGGCCAAGAGCATCGTCGACGAGCCGAAGCGCACGCACCGGCTGAAGCATCACAAGCTGGGCGCCAACACGGTCTGGCGGCCGGCAGGGGATGACCCTGACGAACAGGGCCGTTACTGGATCTTCGACATCCAGAAGGTCGGAGCGTAACGCATGCCTGTCCCCCTGCCACCAGAGACCAGGATCCTCGAGGCGATGAAAGCGATCGCCGAAGCCGAGGATCTGCACCTGATCTTCCAGCTTTCGGACAATCCGCTGACGGTGCGGCACTATCGCCACCGCAATACCGGCAAGACGGAGCGGCCCGGCCTCGCGCTGCGCTACGTCCAGAGCGAAATCGACAACGAGCGCGGCCCGATGCACACATCGAGCGAGCAATGCTGGGCGTTGAACGTCGACATCGTCATCGATCTGCCGCTGTTGGCCGAGCGCGATCACAATGTTCCGGCCGGCGAAGACAATGATGCGACCGGCTGGGATAGGCTTCTCGGCGTCGGGCACTACATGGCTGGCCGCTATTGCCGGATGGACTCGCCGCTGCGCCAGATCGTCGACGACGTGCTCTATGGCGACGTGGATCCGGACGAGGATTCGCAGCCCGACGAAGGGCGATTGGCCAGCAGCGTAATTGTGCTATACCGCACTCTCTTCGATGACCCACTTACCTTGCTAGGACCGGAAGGAAACGCATCATGAGCGGCAAGATCAAGGTCGAAGCAACCAGCACCGATCGCTCGGACAAGGAAGTCGCCCGCGCGGCCCCTGTCAGCCTTCCCGCTGGCAGCTACGACGTGTCCGAACTGTCGAAAAAGCTGGACGACAGCGCGCTCGCCAAGAACGACGAAAAGCGCGATGCAATGCGCGCCGACATCGTCGACAAGGCGAACGAGACGCCCCGGCCCGATGCCACCCTGGGCGTGCCGCCCGGCTACAAGCGCGAGAAGGTCGAGGACAAGAGCCTCGCCGTCGAGGAAGACCGCGTCGTCTTCGACACCGCCCAGCGCGAGGAAGCCGAAGCCGCGCAGGAAGACTACCAGCCGCCCATCGATCCGGCCAAGGCCGACGATGCGCCCGCGAAGAAGGGGGAATAATCAGTCATGGCCTGGAACCACAAATCTCGCGTCGTAGCGCTTGCGATCGCGATCCAGCCCGTCGCCGGCGTCTTCACCGCGCCCTCGGCGGCCGACATCGTTCCGGTCTCGCCGCCGACGAACTCCGAGGACATCATCTCCACGGAAGATCCCACGGCGACCGGCTCCGTTCACACCGCGCCGCGGATCTATCTCGGCAAGACGGCGACGATCACCGCGACCGCACCGCTGCGCGGGCCGGGCGGTGCCGCTCCCTTCGCCGCGAACGCGTGGCCGCTCGGCCGGGTGCTTCAGGCGGCAGGCTTTGCCGAAGTGCGCAGCCAGGCCGCGATCGCAGGTGTGCTTCAGGCAGGCTCGAGCACGACTGCGCTGACGCTTGCCGCGGCGGCGAGCGCGGTCGACGATTTCTATGTCGGCTTCCCGATCCAGCATGCCGACATCGGCGTCGGCGCGGTGAAGGGCACGTCCCTGATCCAAGACTACAACGGCACGTCGAAGGCGGCGGACATCGCCGAGACCCTTGGCGGCGCTCCCGCGGCTGGCTCGAATTACACGATCCCGCCGTGCGTCGTGTATCAGCTTGGCACACTGTCGACGGCCCCGCCGCTCCTGTCGGTTCGCATCTGGCGCGACAAGAAGCGCTACGACTATCGCGATGTCCGCGTGTCGCAGCTTACCTTCGACATGCCCGTGTCGAACGAGCAGAACCAGGTCTTCCCGTCCGTCGAATTCAGCCTGAAAGGGCTGGTCGAGGCGGTGGCGGATGACGTTTCGCCGGCGCTGACGCCCGAGCAGCTTACGACGATCGCTCCCTACCGGAACGGCAAATTCACGCTGGACCGTGTCGCGCTGGGCCACCAGAGCACGCGCTTCCAATTCGGCGCGGACGTTGCCGGCGCGAGCAATGCGGCCGCGGCGAACGGCCAGGACGGTTACGAGATCATGTCGGCGACGCGCACGCTCGACATGGACATCAATCAGATGGCCGTGGCCGACTTCGACATCGAGACGCGCGTCAACAACCAGACGACGCTGTCGCAGATGTCGGTGTGGGGGCAGGGTGCGGGCAACCGCTTCGGCTTCCTGGCGCCCGCGATCGCGCTCAATCCGCTCAACAACCCCGGCGATCGCAACGGGTTTGTGAACCTCACTGGCAATGCGGCCTTCGTCAATGTAGACAAGTCCGCGACGCTCGCGATCTGGTGGGATTGATCCTGATCCTCCGGTTGGCGGCGTCGTTGCCACCAACCGGAGGATTACATGCGAGACCAACACATCCCCACCACCAAGGCGCCCCTCGCCTTCACCCCGCCTTCACTTCTGCCGATCAACGACGCCGACGATTCGCCGGCGACGCCTACGGGCGACGAGCCGGTCTTCCAGGTCCAGCCCGTCACCGAAGCTGAATTCGACCGGCTGGGCTACGAACTCTTCCGCCACAACATCGTCCCGCCGTCGAACGACACGTTCCGCGCGGCCATGATCGACGAGACTTTCGAGATCTACGGCGAGGAAGCGGGCGAGCCGAAGGCCGATCTTCTCGACAATTACTGGCAGGCCGAAGACGTCCATCGCGAGCAGATGGCCGAATGGCACGAACAGGAGCGTCAACGGCTGGCCGACGAAGCGGCCGGCGCGCCCAAGCGCAAGCCCGCGCCCCTGCCGTCCCGCATGCTCGGCGTGCGCGAACGCAACCGGGCCTTGCTGTTCGCCGAAGAACTGAAGGGCAAGAGCCGCAAGCTGCGCGACATGACCGTCGAGATGCAGACCTATGAGCCGAAACAGCGCGCCGGGATCACCCGTCTCGTTCTTCTCGGCTGGAGCAATCTGTCGACGCCCTTCGTGCGTGAAGACGACATCGTGCCCGAGGCGACCTATGACGCGCTGCGCAGCGAGATCGGCAAGACGGCCATGCGCGAACTCGAGACGTTCTGCATCAGCATGGGCGCGTTGACGGGGACCGAGCGGGGAAACTCCGAATCGCCGCCCGAGACCGAGCCGAGCCAAGAGCCTTCGCCCGAACCGAGCGGCGCATCGGAGAGCAGCGATGGATCTTCGACGTCAGGGGAGGAAACCACCCCCTCGACATCGAATTCCACACCAGCCCCCGAAACCGCATCCGCCGATGGCACCGCCACACCGTCGACCTCTACTTCGCCCTCAACTGGCGAAACCGTGAGCACCGGCGATACCCAGGCGGAAGCCTCGTCGACACCCCCCTCCGGCTGATCCAGGCGCTCGACGTCATCGACGCCTATTTCGATGAACAACACAGGGAATAGATGTCGAGGATCAACTTCACGGTAAAGACGCCGGACGTTCGGGCCATTCGCCAGGACGTCCGGCAGATCGAGCGCGAGAACCATCGCGCGGCGCTCGAGGTTACGGATCTCGCGTCGAAGAAGGCCCAGCGCCACATACAGGCCAAGATGCGCAGCGTCGGGCTGGGGCGGCTGGGGAACGCCGTCGGGCAGACGTCGGCGAAACGCAAGCGGCAGACGGAGGAAGGCCGCAATCCCTACGGCGTGATCTATGCCCGCGGCGGTGACGACAGCCTCGCCGGCGGTGCGCTCGAGGCGTATTCGCAAGGGGCGGTTATCCGGCCGAAGAACGGCGCCTGGTTGGCCGTGCCGACGAAGGCGGCCCCCCGCTTCGTCCGCGTCGGCGGGAAGCGTCGACGGCTGACGCCGGAATTGTGGGCGAAGGCAGGGCTGAACTCGCGCATCGGCAAGCTGCAATTCCGCCAGATCCGGTCGAACCTTGCGCTGTTGGTGGTGAAGAAGGTCTCGCTGTCGGCGAAGACCGGGCGGGCGAAGGCGCTGGGGGCATCGGGCCGGACGCGCACTCGAGTCGTGCCGAAGGGCGATACTGTCGTCTTCGTCCTCATAAAGCAGACACGCCGGGCGAAGCGCTTCGACAAGGATCAGATCATCGCCTTCTACGCGGATCGCATGCCCGATTATCTTCGTCGCACGATCGCAGGGTATAACCGGGCCGGGTAATAGGCTAAGCACAGCGTCGACCACCAGCCGGCGAGCGCATCGGAGGATCCTATGCGCGGAAGCCGCACATTCACGACGTTCATGAACATCGAACCGGGTGCGGGCAACGAACGCGCCCTGTCCCGGTTCGAAGAACAGGCCAACCAGAGCCTTCGTCGGGTTGCGGCAACCGCGCAGAAGGCGGGTGCGCTGACGTCGGGCATGGTCCCCGGCACCGGCTCTCCTGGCCAGATCCAGAATGTCGCCGCGGCCGAACGGGCGCGCGCCACCGCACTCCAGCGCACCGCGCGCGCCGCCCGCGAAGCTGACGCCGCCACGCGCCGCGGCGCTTCCGGTATGGAGCGCACCAGCAATGCCGCGCGCGCAGCGGCGCGTGAGACCAGCCGTCTCGAGCGCAGCTTGCGGCTGGCATCGGTTGCCGCGAACGTCGCCCAGGGACCGCTTGGCCCGATCGCTGGCCGTCTGTCCGCGATGGCGGTGGCGGTGCGCGAACTCACCGGCTTGCGGCTGGGGTTCGTCGGCGTCGGCGCGGCCGTCGGCGGTTTCGTGCGGCTGGCGTCGACGACACAGGATCTCGTCGCCCGGCTTCGCCCGCTCTACGAGACGCAAAGCCAGGTCAACGCCGCCTTCAAGGATGCGCAGGGCATCGCCGATCGCGCGCGCGTCGGCCTCGAGCCTGTCATCGATCTCTACGCCCGGCTGACGCTGGCAGGGAAGGACGTCGGGCTGACGCAAGGGCGCATTTCGCGCCTCACTGAACTTGCGTCGAAGGCGGCCAAGCTGTCGGGCGGCACCGCCGTCAGTCAGGAAGCCGGCCTCTATCAGTTTGCGCAGGGCATCGGCTCCAACACCCTCCAGGGCGACGAACTGCGCTCCGTCCGTGAAAACACGCTCCGGCTGGCGAAAGCGATCGCCGACGGTCTCGGCGTCCCGATCGGCGAACTGAAGCGGCTCGGCAAGGAAGGCAAACTCACCGCCGTCGTCATCGAAGAGGCGCTGGCGAAGAGCGCCGAACAGATCGAAGCCGAATACGAGCGTCTGCCCGTCACCATCTCGTCGGCATTCACCGCGCTCAACAACGCGTTCACGGGTCTGGTGAAGGACACGGACGAAGCGACGGGCGTCGCCGGCGCATTCGCCAACGTCGTCGTGCTCGTCGCCGACAATCTCGGCCTCGTCGTCAAGGCGCTTGGCGCCGCCGCGCTTGCCTATGCCGGTTTCAAGACGGGCAGCATCATTGCCGACACACAGGCGCGCATCTCGGCTTTCCAGCAGGAACGCCGTGCGCTGCTCGACAAGGCGCGCGAGGCGAAGGCCACCGCAACGGCCGATCGGCAGGCGTCGGCACAGCGCATCGTCGCGCTGCGGCAGGAGCGCGCGGCCCTCCAGCAGCAGATCGCCGCCGAACAGCAGCTTGCGAACGAGAAGCACCGGAACGAGCTGTCGATCAATTCGCGGCTCACGCGTGGCCCCGGCTTTATCGCGGGCGAAGCTGCGGACGTCGCCGCCTACCGCTCGGCCATGGACGAAGCGCGCGTAGCCCAGGACAATCTTGCCGCGAGCAAGAACCGCCTTCGCACCGTGTCGGGCGCGCTGCGCAGCGAGACCGTAGTGCTCACTGGAGCCACGGGCCGGTTCCGCGCCGCCAGCATCGCCGCGACCAGCGCCGCGGTGTCGTTCGGCCGAAGCCTTCGCGCGCTGCTCGCCGCTATCAATCCGCTCGGATTGGCGCTCGCGCTCGCGATCCCGCTGCTCGTCGAATTCGCCTTCCGTCAGGACATGGCGGCGGGATCCGCCGACCGCATGGCGGAAGCACAGGTGCGGCTGGCCCGGTTCATCGATCAGGCGACGGGCAAGATCCTTTCGCAGAACGCGGCGCTGATCCAGAACGAGATCCTGACGGCGAAGAAGGGCGCGGCCGAAGCGCGCGAAGCCCGGCTCGAGAAGAAGCGCAATTTCTCGTTCGGTGGCGATCGCCTCTTCACCGTCTACCGGCCCGACGAGATTGATCCTCGCCTGAAGCGCATTCGCGACCAGGTGCGCTCCGGCGAATTGGGCGCCACAAGGGCGGCAGCGCAGCTTGGCAGGCTGACGGACCTGACGGGCCAGAATGCCGAATTCCGCGACCGGCTGATTGCGCAGACGGGCGAGATCGTCACGCTCGCACAGGAGGAACTTCAGGCGACGGCCGCCGCGAAGTTGCTCGCCGGCAGCAAAGATCCGGAAATCCGGCGCCAAGCCTTCGGGAACTTCACCGGCGAAGACGTCGACTTCGGTGCAAACTACAAGCCGCCTGAAGACGGCGGCACCGATCGGAAGGTGGCGGGCGCTCGTCGCGAACGCGCCGAAGCAACCGACGAGGCGGCGAAGGCCGAACGCGACCTTGCACAGGCCGAGCGACGCACCGATCGTCGCGCCGACATCATCGGCCGCTACGAAGCCGAGTCTTCTGCGCTCGCCAAGGCCGCGGCGGACATGCGTCGCCTCCAGCGGCTCGTCGGAACCGAACTCGTCGTGCGCAACGACGACGGCGAGACGATGACCGATGACAAGGGCGTCGCGATCAAGCGTCTCTACACGCAAGAGATGGCCGACGCCGACAAGGAGGCGATCGAATACGGCGTTCGCAAGCCCATCCGCGAGGCGATCACTGAACAGGAACGCGGCCTCGAGATCTCCAAGCTGCGGCTGGAAGGCTATACGGCTGAAGCCGAAGCGCTCGAGATCGCCTTGTCGCTTCAGGACCAGATCGGCGAAGTCACCGAAGACGAATTGGCCGACCTTCTCGTCAACATCGAGCGTCAGCGCGAGATCAACGATCTTCTGGAAAGCCGCGAACGGCAGGTTTCGCAAATCCTCTCTCTCGCCCAGCAAACCCGCGATTCCTTCGAAGACATGCTCGTCGGGCTGCGCACCGATCCCATCGACTCGATCAAGAAATTCGGCAACTCGATCCTCGACAACATCACGCGGATCGAGGCGCGCCGGATCACGGAGAAGCTGTTCGCCGGTGCAGACGAGAAGCTGCGCCAGCTTGTCAGCGGTTCGGATGGCGTCGAGCGCGCGAGCGAGATCCTGGCGGCCAACGTCAAGAGCGCGGCCGACAGCGTCGATCCCCTCATTGCTGCCAACGACAACCTCGCTACGGCGACGGAACTGGCCGCACAGCGGATCACGGACGCCGCGAACGGCATTGCCAGCGGCGGTTCCGTATCGGGGCTGGGCGGCTCGTCCTCGCTCGACAGGGCCAATCAGGCGGCTACCGCGGCGAACCAGGCCGTCGCCGGCGTCAGCGACGTCGTCCAGGCCGTTACCGGCGGCGCGGGCGGCGGGCTGGTGGCGACGGTCCAGAATGCCGCGCGCGCGGCGGCTGGTGTGTCGGCGGTAGCAGGCGCGATCACGGGCGGCGGCGTCGCCAATGCCGAAGATGTGCCAGCCGACAACGTCATCGTCGTCACGGGCCAGCGTGATCGCGCGCCCAAGGAAGGCCCGGTTCCGTCGGGCACGTCCGCCTACAATGCCGTCTTCGAAAAGCTGGGCGAGAGCCTGGACAAGACGTTCAAGTCGGGCACGTTCTTCTCCGGTATCGGCAAGGGCGTCGGCAAGGCGCTGGGCGGCGCGGCGGAAGGGCAGATGGCCTCGAGCGTCGCTGGCCTTCTCGGCATCAAGCAGTCGTCGACGGGCGCCGCGATCGGCGGTGCGATCGGCAGTTTCATCCCGATCCCCGGCGGCTCGATCATCGGTGGCCTGATCGGCGGCACCCTGGGCGGGCTGTTCAGCAAGACGAAGAAGGCGTCTTCCACCATCGGCTTCGGCGCCGACGGGGCTTTCGCCGGCGCAGCTTCCGGCAACTCGTCTTCGCTTCGTTCGAACGCCAATGCCCTTGCGGGCGGCGTCGCGGATCGCCTGAACCAGATCGCCACCGCGCTCGACGCGACGATCACCGGCGGCTCGCGCCTCTCGATCGGCCAGCGCAAAGATAAATTCGTCGTCGACACCACGGGACGCGGCCGGACCAAGGGTTCGGGCGTCATCAAATTCGACAGCGAAGAAGCCGCTGCGCAGTATGCTTTCGAGCGCATGCTGAAGTCCGTCGTCCTGGGCGGCATCAGCGCGGCATCGCAGAACATTATCCGCAACGGGTCGAAGAACATCGATGTCGCCATCCAGAAGGCGCTAGCGATCGAAAGCATCCCGAAGCGCCTGTTGGCGAAGACCGATCCGGTGCGCTTCGCGGTCGAATCGCTCAACGAAGAATTTACGAAGCTGATCTCCTACATGAAGGAGGGCGGTGCCACCGCGCAGCAATACGCCGACGCGGCGCGCCTCTATGAACTCGAGCGCGCGGAAGCGATCGAGCAGGCCACCCAGCAGGCCACCGCCGCGCTCCAAGCATATCTGGACGAGATGAAGGGGGGATCCTCTTCGCCGTTCAACAAGCGCACCGTCTACGAAAACGCATCGGCCAAGCTGAATGAATTCCGCGGCGACATCGAAGCGGGGCGTCAGGTCGACCAGAACGACTTGCTCACCGCCGCGCGGAATTTCCAAGATGCGTCGAGCGCGCTGTTCGGCTCGAGCCAGGCGTTCTTCTCCGACTTCGACGACATCTTCGCTTTGCTCACCAGGGCGCGGGACAATGTCGACGTGGGCGGCGCCGACGGATCCACCCTGCCGGGCAATCCCTTCGAGACGGACAGCCAGGTCGCCGGCATCCTCGCCGCTCTCAACGGCACGACACAGAACCAGACGGACGTCCTCGCCGGCCGGCTGGATCAGCTTATCGCGCTGTTCGGCCGCCAGCTTCCGCCCGGCTTCGGCAACGGCTCGAGCGTCGGCTATCTGCCGGGCTTTGGCCGGGCTGGCATGCTGAACCCCCGCGAACTGAATATGTATTGATGGCGCACCGGAGCACCACATGACCCCTATCTACATCGTCATCCAGCCGTTCGACCCATTCGCCTCCGATCGTCAGACCATTCGTGTCGCCAGCGCGTCGACGGCCGCGGCATTCGGTCTCGATGGCGAGCGTTGGCACCCTGCCATTACCCAGCGCCCGGTTCTCTCGATCGAACTGATGTCGCCGGACCTCGACGGGCGGGTGCAGGCCGGGCGCTGTCGCTTCAGCATCGATCTCAACGCCTTCAAAAATCCGCGCATGGGACGCTGGAAATGGAAGGGCGCGACCGTCAGCGTCTATTCCGCCCCGGACCTTCGCCTGCCGTCGAAGCCCGATTTCAGCGGTATCATCTCCAACCCCACGCTTGATCGCGATACCTTCATCCTGTCCGTCGACGCCGTCGTCGACATCGATTTCCTCGACCGGCCGCTTCTGACGTCCGAATTCGATGGCTCGAGCGGCCTTGGCGGCGAAGCGGAGATGCGCGGCACCCTGAAGCCTGCCGGCTTCGGATCGTGCGAGAACATCCCCCCGGTCTGGTTCGACACGACGAACTGGATCGGCATGCTCGACGGCTACGGCAACACGATCGCGATCACGCGTCTCATGGAGGGGTTGAACGATTTCGGCGCCAGCATCGGGAACTATGCCAGTTATGCCGACCTGAAGGCCGGGATCGAAGCTGGCGACGTGCCCCCTGGGCGCTGGGCGACGTGCATCGCGCAGGGTCTCGTCGGGCTGGGCGCCCCCCCTACCGGCCCCATCGGCGTCAACGCGCAATTCGGGCACAATCGGCTGGGGCTGATGGCGAAGCGGATCCTGTCGGTTCATGCCGGCGTGCCAGCCGCGCGGATCGACGAGGCGGCATTCGACGCCCTCGACGCCACCGTCAATCGCGCCACCCACTACTGGACCGCCGATCAGCGCGAAGTGCGGGATCTTCTCGAGGCGATGGCCGCGTCGGCGAACGCGACGCCGCTTGTCACCGGGCAGGGTCTCGTCACAATCACCCGCGCTGTCACGGGGGACCCTGTTGCCACACTCGATCGCTCGGGCCGCACGGTTCCGCGCGTCACCGATTGGCAGTCCAGCGCGCCAGCCACGCCGGTCTGGAGGATGACATCGCGCGTCGCTCGGCCGGCGTCGACGATCGACCTGAAGGATGTGAATTACGTCGACGACATCATCGATCGCGGCGCCTATTCGAACGACACCGTCTACCGCGCGGGCAACGTCGCCTGGCTCCCCAACAAGTCGTCCTGGCTTTACACGAACGAGACCGCCGCGGCCGGCAACGCGCCGCCGGTCTGGCCTGCCACCGAAAACGCCCACTGGACGAACCTTCAGCCGCCAGCGCTGGCGACGGACCTCACCTATCTCGACGGCACGCCTATTCAGGATCTTCAGCCGGCAGAGGCCGGATCCGACGTAACGGGCCTTCATACGTCGGCAAATACGGAGATGGTCGGGCCGCGCACGGCAACACAGGTCAACCAGGAGATCGATAACGCGAGCGCCAGCATCACTGCGCAAGGACTCCAAATAGACGACATCCTGATAGACGTCTCGGATCTCTATGCGGTGTATGGCGACACCGCGTCCGCCGCCGCCAGCGCTTCGGCCGCGGCGGCGGCCAGAGACGCCGCGCAGCAGGCACAGGGATTGGCCGAGCAGGCATACAGCAACGCGGCTGGTTCCGTGACGGCTGCGAATGCTGCGCGTGACGATGCGGTTTCGGCCGCGACCGCCGCGGCTGGAAGCGAAGGTGCGGCGGCAGGCTTCGCCAGCACCGCGAATTCGCGGGCTGACGACGCGGCTGGATCAGCGACAGCAGCGGCAGGTTCAGCTACCGCTGCAAATACTTCGGCTGGCAATGCCGCGGTGTCAGCCAGCAATGCAGCTACGAGCGAAAGCAACGCGGCTGGAAGCGCCTCGAGTGCCGCATCTTCGGCCAGTGTGACGGCGAGCACCTATCAGGCCGCCGTGCGCCTCACCGGCAATTACACCTTCGACGAGAACATCGCCGGCTGGACGTTGAATGAAGGTTCTGCGGCGGTTTGGTCGGCCTCTGTAGGCGGTCGATCCGGCGTGCTCACAACGCCAGTAGGGCTGCGGAGCACCTATCTAAGCGAACGATCCATTCCGGTCACGCGCAGCGATCAGCGATTTCGGTTGCGCGCCTCGCACTTGGCGAGCGGTCCCAATGTTGTGGCCTATCTCGGTTATTTCGCGTTCGACGCCAGCGGGAACCTACTGCCGGCTACTGATGGATCGGGCAACTATCCGCTCGCGCCAGGAAACGTCATGCCGGAGGGGGTGTGGGCCGATCGATCCGTTATCGTCGGGCCGGGCAAGTCGAACGACGGCCCCTATGGGGGCACGCAAGCTTTTCCTGCCGGCACAGCATCGTTTAAACTCGTCGCTTATCTCAACTATCTCTTCGCGGCCGGCCAGCAAGCACATCTCGATTATTTCACCGTCGAAGATGTAACAGGCTTGTTGCAAGCGGAAAGCGCCGCGACCGCTAGCGCGACAAGCGCCAGCGCGGCGAGCGCATCGGAAACGGCCGCCGGGCAGTCCGCCACCGCGGCGAATACTGCCAAGGTTGCTGCGGAAACCGCGCGCGGTGGTGCGGAGGCCGCGCAAACCGCGGCAGCTACGAGCGAAAGCAACGCGGCTGGAAGCGCCTCGAGCGCTGCATCTTCGGCTACCGTTTCAGCTACGGCGCGCGATGCCGCGCGCACCGCCGCCCTGTCGACGGTCCCTGACAATTTCACAGATCCCTCGAATTGGGTGAACTGGCAGAATTGGGGTGGCAACGCCGTTTTCGAGAACGGCATTGCGAAGATCACGCTTGGCGGATCTGTCTACGGCAAGGCCCATGTCCCGCTAGCGGCTGGCCAGACGTATCGAATGACGATGCGTCATCGTGTCATCAACCAAGGCGGCGGCGTCACCTATTTGGGCGCTGTCGGCAAGAACACCGGGGCGACGATTTGGGCGATCGCTGCACAATCATCGGCGCCGATCGGCCAGTGGCAAACGACGCAAGGCGTGCTTTCCGGAGACGTTGTTCTCTCGACCTATCCGAGCGAGACCGGCCTACAGGCGGCCGGTTTGATCGGTTATCCCGGCATCAGCGATGGAGAAATCACGCTTCTTGGGATCGAAAATATCACCAGCGAGAAAGCCGCTGAAAATTCAGCCAGCGCTGCGGCGACAAGCGCCAGCGCGGCGAGCGCGTCGGAATCAGCCGCCGGACAATCCGCCACCGCGGCGAATACTTCTGCCGTCAACGCCAACACCAGCGCTGGCGGCGCCTCTAGTAGCGCCTCGCAAGCAGCCTCGAGCGCGAGCAGCGCGGCGGGATCGGCTAGTGCGGCGCTCGCCTCTCAACAACTCGCCGCGACCTTCGCCAATGTTGCGGGTCTGATCCCAAACGGAAATTTCGATAACGGAACTACCGGCTGGGCAACGCAGAACTTCTCTTGGATGAACGGGGAGGCGCCCTATGGAACGATGCTTCGCTCCGGCTCCGGCGTGCAGACCACCGCTTACGGTCCTTGGGTGGCGATCGATCCCAGCCGAAAGTATGAAGGCACAGTCGACTTTGTAATTCACAATGTCGGCGGCCAAGTCATGTATGCCGGTCTCGAATGCGCCGACGCATACGGCAATTCGCTCGGCAACATCTATTTCGCCAACGTCTCGGGCCACACGTTCACGCCTAGCGCATTCTACCAGCGGAAAAACCTATACACCGGCACACCATTTTCCGGATCGGCCACATCGCCTGTCTATTCCGGTGGCAACGGCTTCGTGACCGGCACGGTCAAAGCGCGCCCCGTGTTTCTCGGCAATTACAGCGCGGTCGCAGGCTTTGGACACGATTTTCAGAACTTCTACCTGTTCGACGTAACGGAACGAGAGGCCGCATCCTCGAGCGCGACCGCTGCATCCTCTTCCGCCGCCACCGCGTCGGCCAGCGCGGCGTCGGCTACGGCATCAGCGGTGCTCGCCGCCAGTGTCGCGGTTCCTGGTCTCGCGCGTAACGCTCGATTTGCAGACTACCCGAATGCGAGCGGCCCCCCGCCCGTGTGGGCGAGCGCCGATAATTTCAACGGCGGTGCCGCTTACCGCGTTGCTGGCGAACTCGGCGGATATGCGATGCGCCTTCCGGCTGCGGCTGGTGCGCAAGGCTACATGGCGCAGCGGACCAACGACCTTACCGTCAGGACGGGCGATTGGCTGGTTTTTGAAGCGGACGTAACACTGAATAGCGGATCCTTCGCGGGTGCGGGCATGTATGTTCCCCTTATCGACACAGCCGGGGGCAGCCAATTCGCCGCGCTGAACTTTTCTGCCGTGCTCGGGAACGGCGGCACGCCCGGCCGCACCTATCGGTTTCGCGGGATGCACCATGTCACGCTTGCGAATGCTTCCTGGGCCTACATCTACCCGATGTCCCATTGGCCCGGTCTGGGCGACGTCTCGGCGGCCAATGACATCACATGGCATTATGTCCAGGTCCGTCAGGCGAGCAGCGCTGAAATCCAGGCTGGCGAGGCGATACCGTCGCTTCAGGCCAGTGTGTCGACGAACTCCGGCGCGATCGCTTCTCTTCAGGGGCGCACGACGGCGTTCTGGCAGGTGGAAGCCAACGCGGGCATCGGCAATGGTGCAACCGCGTTCATCTCGGCTCGAGCGGAAACCTCGCCCGGCAACGTCTCGTCGACGGTAGCGTTCGGCGCGCGCGAAATTCATCTCTACAATCCGACGTCGGCCGGCTGGATGAAGTCGCTCTCCGTCTTCGCTGGCGAGGTCATCGTCTTCGGGAGCCTTACGGCAAGCGCTGGGATCTATCTCGGCACCGGCACCAAATGGCAGGTGGCGCTGCGCAACAAGTCGTTCGTGGTGAGAGATGGTGTCGCGATCTCCTACGGCCTCGACTTCGGGACGCCGCCCCTGATTACGTTCTCCACCGTCGGCCTCGCCCCGCTCAATGCTGGCGAGACCTATGCGTTGTCGGCGGATAATTCGACGGGGACGGGCTTCACGCCGCGGCTGAAGATCAGCACGCCCGGCACGTCGACACAGGTGAGCCTGACGACGGACACCGCGCCCGGCACCGGCCCGACGCGTCAGATCGACAAGGGAGCAAACGCGGACGCGGCGAACAACACTTACGAATTTGCCGTCTACGGCACCTTCACGGATTTCGCCTACTACGAGGGGGAAACAGAACCAGGATGGCAGCAGCCGATTCAGCAGCCCGGCATCGGCCAGGGCAATTACATCAACGGGTCCGTTACGATCGGCATTTGGGCCATGGTAGCCGGGGCTTGGTCGAAGAGGGCCGAGCGTTCGGAATTCATTTACCAGACCGTCCCAAGCGGCGGACAGCAGACGGTAAGCTGGTTCCATCAATCGGGTGTCGACCTTGGCGTAACCGGCGTTCAGGCATTCGGCGTGACGATCGAATCGCATAGCGGCATCTCTGCCGCCGTCACGGATCTCGCCAGCGTGTCTTGGACCGCGCAGGCGGCTAGTGGCGAGCGCAGCGCAACGCCGAGTGGTCAGTCGACAACCGCCGTGGTATCGCCGCAATAATGGCCGATCGCGTCACCCTTGAGCAGCGCCTTCTGGACGCCAACAAGCCGGTGCCGGAATTCGTTTCCTGCCCGTCATGCGGGCGCGCTCGCTGTCGACCGTTCGAAATCGTCGAAGTGACCGATCGTCCCGACATCCCCGGTGATATGGCCTGCGGCCAATGTCTTGCCGACGACAAGCGGCTGGCAGATCAGGCGGACGAAAAGAACGCCATCATGTCCGCGCCATTCTGGCAGACGCCGGAGGGAATGGAGATGAAGGCGGTGCGCGATCGCACGCTCGATAAATGGCGCTGGACAATCATGCCCGACAGCCCGCTTTCCATGGCCTGCCAGCAGGAATTCAAGCGCTTCTTGATTGCGTGGCAACGGATGACCGTCGATGCTATGACGAAGGCTGCTTTCACGGAGCCGAGCGTTCCCGATCTCGAATATGCTCCCCTTGCCGAACTGGAAAGGAACATAGGCTTATGAATTTTCTCGAACTGAACCTGGCCGACGGCCGCAAGCTGGACATACCGCCCTATGCCGTTCAATTTCTTGAAGGCTTGGACCCCGAGAGCCGGAAGGCAAATCCTGGTTGCAAAAGCGGATTGTTCTACGATGTCGGCGGCGTCCAGCCGAGTGCGGGCGGCAGTTTTTCGCAAAGCACGTTGCAAAGCGCGCTCGTTACCGACGAATTTGCTGAACTCGCCAAGGCCGTTCGGCTGGCGACGCCCTGTCCGCGCGTCGAACTGACGACAGCGCACGGTGAAGGGGTGTTGATCGAAACCGGCAGGATCGTCGCAATTCGCGAACTCGCCGAAGACCATCCGAACGGGGCGAAGTGCTGCATCTCGCACAGGATCGGTGAGCGCGTTCTACCTCTCGACGTCAAGCAAACCCGCGACGAGATCCGAAAGGCGATGGAAGAGTCTGTTCCCGCCCCACCCTCGCCTTCCGAAAAGTAAGGAGCAACCGTCATGGTCACTACACCTAAGAACGCCGACGAAGCTGCCGCGATGGAAGCCGCTGCGGCGAAGTTTCGCATGCAACAGGCTGAAGAAGAACTGGCCGCTCGCCGCGAGACGGTGAAGCCGCTTCGCGATTTCGTCGAAAGCGATGCGTTTCAGGAGATCGCGGACAAGGCACAAGAACTGATGCCCGCTTACGCGGCGATCGAGGGTATCGATGTTCATCTTCGCCCCCTGTCGCGCTTCATGCGCAACCTGCGCGAAGCGGTGAGCAACTATGCCCCGCCCGAAGCTCCAGCTATGGAAGCGCCTGCGGAAGCGCCCAGCGACGAAGGCTGATAGGCGTTGTCTGCGCTCCCCGCCGACATCGCGAAATACACCAAGGACGGCGTCGTCATCACGAACGAGGACGCCGCCCTTCGTGCCGCGCACAACGAGGCGGATGATCGGCTGGGATCGCCTATCGAAATGTTCTTCGACAGCGTTGTCGACGGCCAAGCCATGCTGGACGAGAAATTTGCTCTCCTGTCGAAGATCAACCCGGCGCACGAAGGCATCGAAGTCGAAGAGAACCTTCGGCTGGGCCAGGATATTCCGATCGCCCCGGCCGTGCCTTGTTTTCGCATCGTCGACGAAGAGCGTGAGATCGATGTCGTTGCCCGCGTTCGTGCCTACGCCTACGAGACCGAACAGGATCGCTTCAGCATCGAGGTTATTGAGTAATGCCGGCCCCGATCCTTGCAGTTACCGGAGTGACGTCGACGGTCGCCAACGTCGCGGTGGCAAACACCGCGGCCGACGGCACGATGGATGTCCAGTATGGCATTCGCCCTGACTTCGAACTGTGCGTGTGTCCTCTGGTTCGGGGGGTAGCGCGAGGCAACATCGCGCTCGGCCAGTTGAACGCGGGCACGACATATTATGTGCGCGTGCGCTCCCGTCGCGCCAACGGCGATGTCGAGGATTGGTCGAATGTTGTCGCTGCGCGAACGGCGCCGGGTGCCCCTCGAGATCTTTCGCCAGCGGCGGTCATGATCGAACCAGCGATTGTCGTCGTGCCGTGCCCTATCCTTTCGTGGCCTGGCGTAAGCGCTCCGATCGCCGGCTATCCTATCTCCAATCTCGGCCATGACGGGCCTACGTCGGCGGCTATCGATGTTACCGCAACAGGGACCGCATCGTTCTTCGTGGAAATTGGCGGGGATCCTGTAGACACCATCGCGTTGCTCCAGACAAATGCACCGGAGGCGTCGACGATCGCTGTCGACGCTGGCGATACTCTGGACGTCAACAAATACAGCTACGGGCCGATCCCCTTTCGAGCCTCGCCGGCGTTACCTGGCCGCCCTGGCTATCATTCGCTGATGCGCCTCCCCGCCGCGCAATCCTATCGCTACTGGCATATCCGCGTCACGGCGCCGGTCTTTGGCGGCCATTTCGAAGCGCAGCAGCTTGTGCTGGGTCTGAACCGGGCGACGAAGAACCATTCCGTCGACAAGGCCGAAAGCGTCGTCGACTATGGCACGCTCGAGCGCACGCGCGCGGGCAACCCCGTCCGCACGCTGGGCGCGCGCCACCGCCGCGTCGATTTCGACATCTCCATGCTGACGGAAGCGCAATTCGAGGCGAACTATGCCGATCTCGATTGGCGCGTCGGCCAGACCGAACCGCTTCTCGTCGTCCCGAACTCGAAAGCGGGATCCTTCCTCCACGATCGGATCCTCTATGGCCCGATGCGCGGCGGCAAGATCGTCAACCCGGCCAGCCCTCGCTACACGCGGGGTTTCACGATCGAGAGCATTATCTAGCGCCGGGCGATTCCCTTTTCAGGTCCGATGCGTTATGGGTGCAGGCCATGACCGAGGACAAGCGCGTGAGCGATCTGAAGAAACTGAAGATCTGGCTGGCGATAACGGTGGTGCTGCTGCTGGCAGTCTTCGCCTATCCGGAGATCATGGGCGTAGACGGCCGGCAGGCATCGAACGCCGAAGACATTCCGCCCGTCTTCTCCGGCAACCGCGTCGCCTACGGCTGGGCGCTCTTCGCCAAATTCACCATGTCGACGATCGCGCTGCGCATGATGTGGACGATCGCCAATCAATTCCGATCGGATCCATGGCGCGAGGCGCCCGACATCGCGCTCTACCGCGCCGGCGTGATGACATTCTGCGCGATGGTTTTCTTCGGGGTCGCTCCGGACGTCGCCGTTCTCCTGATGTGGGGAGAGGCTGACACAGCGACTATCAACGGCTGGACGACGGCGTCGCTACTCGGCGACGGAATATCCGGCATGCTCTTCCTGGTCGCTGCCACGATAGTCGTCCGCGCTGAACAGCTTAACCGGCTTCCTCCCGGTATCGACGTCCCTACGCGCACGCTGTTCTTCGAAATAGCGCCGCGGCGCGAACTTATGGCCGACCACCTTCGCATTATGGTAGCAGTTGCCATTATCGCGTTGGGGTTGGCGTTGTGGAAATAGGTAAATCATCGGCGCTGATCGCCGCCGTCTCTTCACCATCTGTAGGCCCGGCCATCCTCGTCCTTTTCGGAATGCAGGTGCCGGTAGCAGCCATGGGCCTGTCGCTCGTCGGGCTGGTCCTGGCGCGCTACATCGCGCCCAAGAGCGTGCGCAAGCTGACGCTTAGCCAGGAGATCGCGCTGACGGTCCTGCTGGCCATCGTCCTGATCGTCATCGTGTCGGGTGAACTCTCGCTTTGCACCATGAAGGAGATGTTCAGAGACGGCCCACCGACGTGCGCCAGGCGCCCGCTGGGCGTCGGCATGGCAACGGCTTGGGGGATCGGTCTCGGCACGTCCGGCCTGCTGGCGATCGAATTCTTCGGCGCCCGGTTCATGGCCGGCTGGCGCGCCTTCTTCGGCACGCACCAGCCGCCGACACCACCGGAATAGCGCCGGCGCAGATCTTGCGCTATGGAGTCGCCCCAAGGGGATGACGACATGGGCCTGTTCGACGGTTTCGATTTCGCCAACGGCAAGCTGCCGCCATGGTTGCGGCCCTTGATCGAATTGACCGGCCCGGCCGTCACCGCTCTCACCGCCGCGATCCTCCCGGTGGGCGGCTTCACCGTCGGCATGCTCGCATTCTTCTGGCCCGAGGGCGCGATGCAGATGGTCGACGTGTCGACATCGTTTTTCGAGAAAATCCCCCAGGCGATGTATCAGCTTATCGGCACGATCGTCGTCGCCTACACGGCTGGCGTCGGCGTCCAGAAGGTCTTCGGCAAGCCCGAGAACATGGTGACGTCGCCGCCGGATGATGACCGGCTGGGCGCGCCGCCAACGACCGGAAGCGCAGTCCACCGCACCAGCGAAATCGACAACGCCCCGAGAGGAAAAACATGATTTCCCAAGAAGCCGAAGCGCGCATCCGCAAACTCGTCGACGAACTCTATCGCGTCGTCACCGAGCAAGCCGTCGCCGATGGCGCGCTGCCACCGGCACCCGAGATCGTAGTCACCGCCCCCGAGAAGAAGACATTCCCCGACAGCTTCTTCACCGATTACGGCAAATTCTTCGATTTCTTGCGCTCCAACCCCATGCTGGGGCCGACGCTCGAGGATGGGGAGTGGAAGGGCTGCGAAGCCATCATCCGCGCCTTCGCAACCTACGGCTCGCCGATCTCCTATTGCGCCTACGGTCTGGCCACCGCCTATCTCGAGACGAATTCGACGATGCAGCCGGTGCGCGAATCCTACTGGCTCTCCCGTGCGGCGGCCGAGCGCTACGCGACGCGCATGTATGACATCAAAGGCGCTCGCCCGTCGAAAGCGCGCGAACTCGGCAATCTGAAGCCCGGCGACGGTGCGCGCTTCATGGGCCGGGGCTACCCCCAGGTGACAGGCCGCACGAATTACGAAAAGGCCGACAAGGAATGCGCTCGCGTCGGCCTGACGAAGCCGGGCGACATCATGGCCAATCCCGATCTGCTGCTGCGGCCGGACATCGCCGCCTTCGTCATGGTGGAGGGGATGACGAAGGGCTGGTTCACCGGCCGAAAGTTGGCGGACGACTTGCCCGAAAGCGGCCCGGCTAGCTTCGAACAATTCGTTGCCAGCCGCGACATCATCAACGGGAAAGATCGCCAAGGCGAGATCGCCAAATTCGCGATCGACTTCCAGACCGGCCTGCTGCGCGCCGGCTATCGGACCTGAAGGAGAGCACCATGCCGTTCCCGATCAACTTCATCGCCGGCTGGCTCGTGAAAAAGGGCATGGGCGAGAGCAAGGCCGGGCCGCTCGCCTGGGTGCTCGCCATCATCGCCGCCGCGGGCTTCGCGTGGGGCGTCTACGAGGCATGGAAAGCGATCGTCATCGAAGACGCGCGCACCGAAGAGCGTGCCAAGGAAGCCGAGAAGACCATCGAACAGATCGAAACCGCGGAAGGCGTCGACGCGGAACTCGAGCAACGCGACGACGACGTCATCGAAGAGATGGAGGATCTTGTCGATGAAGGGACAAGGAACGATCCGACGCGCGACACGACTGCTGTCGATGGCAGCACTAGCGCTATTCATGACCGCATGCGCGACGACAGCAACGCCCGATCGCCCCGCTGAACATCGCCTCCGTCCGCCGCCTTCGCCTGAAGTGCCGCGCGGTTCGGTCGCTTGCACGACGTCGCCGACCGGCTGGTGCCTGTCGAAGACGGAAAACGATCAACTGCTGATCGATCTCTATGAAGGGATCCTGCTGCGCGATCGCAAACTGTGCTGGCTGCTGGTCTACCACGGCTACAAGCCCTGCCCGACGGAGCCATGACGAAGACGGATCGCTTCGCCGAGGAACTATCGAAGCACGATCTCGAGACCGGGGACGAGGGCGGGCGCGTGGCCGAGTGCGCCCGCCGGCTGGGCCTGACGCCGACACAGGGCAACACCATCATGCAGAACATTCGACGCCGGCTCGGTCCCCAGGCACGTTGACAGGCTGGCGATCGGCTGGCAGATCATAGCTTCGCGCTGTAGGGAAGCGGCCATCCCGTCAGTCTCATAATCTGAAGATCGCCGGTTCGAGTCCGGCCAGCGCAACCAGAAAAACCCCCGAGCCGGGGAGGGGCAGGTGCCACGGGCCTGCCATTTTCGAACGCCTCACAGGATCGAAAGCCTCCCCAACGGGGGAGATGGCCATCGTCCGCCTTCGCGCGCGCGCCAAAGCGGTAACGCCGTTTGCAATTCTCTCCGAAAATATACAGGGTCTATGTCGAAGCACCCGGCTTGGTGGGTTGGCCGCCTTGTCGACGGACGTGCTCCGCGCCCCGCCGGTGGATCACCAAGCCGCTGCGGGGCGCGTCGCGTCAGCGTATACGGAAACGGCGACGCCCCCGAAGAGACGCCGCCGTCGCTCGTTGAACCGATTGACCACCAACCGTTGTCGAGCGCGATTGCTATGCCACCGCCTGCGCAGCCGCGCAAGACTACGGACGCACGCCCAGCCAGCGGCGCCTGCCGACCTGGAGGGGAGGGGATCGAAGGGTGAGATCGGCAAGCTGTTCGGGCTTCATGATCTTCTCGAGCCGATCATAGAGGCGTTTGCAATCGAACGCCCGGCATGTCGACGGCGCGCGATCGTGGATCGTGCATCCTGACGGGCCGAGATAGACACAGGATCCGTCGGGCCGCTTCGCCAGCACCGTCTTTACCATCCTGGTTGCGGGATCGATCACTTCTGTCGTCCGATAGTCCTCGACGACGTCGCCATGCTCCGGATGCAGGAAGACGTGCTCATGGTAGCAGCATTGCCGACACAGCCCGCACGGCACTTCGTTCCGCGGCCGATCGGTCATAGCGTGAAGGGTAGGGCGATCAGCGCCAGGACGAGCACTATGATCCACGGGAGCGCCTGCCGGCACACGTTTCGCCGCCGCGCGCGCCAGTATTCCTTTACGGGGTCCGGCATAGGCTGAATTTTCGATGGGGGGCGGGGCTTCTGTCCGCGCAGTCTCGAAACGAAACGCGAAATGGTCATAGGTCTCTCCTGGCTCAATTCTGCCAGCGCGAATGCTGACGGTCTACCTCGTAGGACGTCGACCGGATGCCGACGGCTGGATCGCCGCGCCAATGCGGCCGGACGAGGATATAACTGCCGTTCCACAGGCGAAGATGGGCGCGAACGAAATGCAGCGCGCGGCTGGCGCCATCTCCCCCATGTCCCTCCTGAACGGTGAATGTGCTGCGATCGACGTTGAGACGCACGGTATGGTGAGGGTGGAAAGTGTAGCGGCCCAGCGATGCGCGCTTTCGGTTCAGCTTCTCGACCTTCGCCGGGATGCGCTTCACCATCTTCGGGGAATTTACCAGGGCGAGCAGTGCCAGCGTGAACGGCTTGATCGAATTGTGGAAGGCCGCGGACGCGCGGATCGGGTCGACGCCCGGCTGGGCGACATTCGGCGTCATCTTGCCCGCCTCGAGATCTATCGCGAAGTCCATAGCCGACCAGGGAGTGTCGTGCCCGTCCTTCCACGAATAATGCACCGCGTTCCCAGCGCGCACGCCGGGCGTGCCGGCATACATGATCCCCATGTCGCCGCCTTCGCTGTAGCCGTCGGGGTCCATCCGCCATTCGATCCACGAAATATCGGCTGGAAAGAATGCCGTTGGCATGCTCGCGATCAGCTTGTCGGCGTCTCGAGTGGCCAATTCCCCGGCCAGCCGGACGACGTCGGGATGGACGCGCAGCACGATCGCCTCGCCCGCGAAGCGCTTCAACACGCCGCCAGCGTCGGGCAGCGCTTGCGTCAGCTTATCGAGCAGGATCACCCGGCGACCTCGTAAGTGAAACGGAACAAGCGTGCGCCTTTCGGGTCGAACCCGAAACTCGCGGACATTATTCGGTATGATCCAAACGGGCCATCCTGGTCCTCTTGCGACATGAAGTCCTCGAGAATGCGTAAAACGATCTCGCGCTGTTGGGGCCATCCTTCACGATGCGGAAAAAGCGAAAGATGTCCCTGTCCCGTTGCGCTCCGCACGCTCTCCCGAGGCGAACAATTCATAGTGCAATAGGCGCGCCCTCCCTCAACGACGCAATCTTCGCACCCAGGCGCTTTGACCTCGCCAAATATCATCGGTCCATCCTCCATGCCTGTTGATCGTTGTCGACAGCCAGCGCGAGCGCGAGAGGCTTTACCCATATCTCGCGGCTGGACAGCGTGAACGTCTCGCCCATGCCAGCGAGGATCAGCGCTTCGCCGATCGTGGTGGCCATGGCGCGCGCGGCGGCCGAGGGGACCGCGTTACCGATCCATTCGCGGCGCGTCGCATCGCTGGTCGTTTGGATCTCGAAACCTTCGCGGACGAACCATGCGCCGTCCTGGTCGACGCCGAAGACCTCTTCCGGATCGACGATCGATTGGAGCGACGCCAATTCGAGCGTGGTGAAGGGCCGGTGCCAGGTGTTATCCGGCGCCACGATTCGACAGACGAGGCGATCGGTGGCTTCGGGGAGCGGGGCAGGCTCGCCAGCGACGTCCGCTTCTCGAGGATCGGCGACGTTATTCCAGCCGTTGTCGTGCCGGGCCGAGCCGGACACGCAATAGCCGGTCTGGTCCCAATCGACGACGCCGTAATGGCCGCCGGTCTGGTAGTGCTCGCGCTGGCCATCGGTGCCAAGCGCAGGCCGGGGATCGGCGACAGCGAAGGCGCCATTGTCGCGCCCGGCGATCACCGCGCGGCTGGCTTCGCCCTTCCATTGCTCGACGCGATACTTGCCGTGCAGCTTGCTCGCATCTTCAGCGCCGCGCGGGTCCGCCACCGCGAAGGCGCCGTCCCCCGTCGTCGACGCGCCGATCACGGTGCGCGCCGCGTCCTCATAGGCATGGACCTTGTATTTCCGGCTGGAATAGTCGGCCTTGGGCGGGCGAGGGTCTGCCACGGCGACATCGCGCGAAGACGTCACCGCCGTCGCCGCATCGGCGTAGCTGACGACGCGATAGACGTTCGAATGCGCGACGCGGTGTAGGCGGGGATCGGCGACGCTATGCGGCCCCCCGCCGGGCAGGGCTTGCGCGCTGACGGTGGCGCCCGGCTCTTCCCACGCCTTCACGCCGTATTGCGCATAGGTCTGATTGACCTGCTGGGGCCGAGGATCCGCGACAGAATGCGCGCCGTTACCGGGGCGGCTGGCGCTTGCGACGACGCGCGCGGGATCCTGCCAGCTTCGAACGCCCAGCCCGTCATTGTGCATGGGGCCAGGGCGAGGGTCCGCCACGCTGTTGCGGCCCTGAAGGGGGGAGCGCTGGTTGCCGATGACGACGCCGGCAGTCTCGTCCCATCCCATGACGCCGAGCGCATTGTCGCGCATCGGCTGGTCCGGCACGATGCCGAAATCGGCCAGGACGCCGTCTTCGACGCGGAGATCGTTCAGCGCGCGCCAATCCTTCCCCGCCGGCACGAAGGCGAGGCGCACCCACGTCCGCCATTGCAGGGACGGGATGCGGTGCATCACGCCGCCCACGGGATCACCGGGCAAGGGCAGGTGGCCGATGACTTCCCCGACGCCGCGCAGGCGCATCTTGGGCAGCTGGTAGACGAAGGGGGGCACCTTGTCGGGGTGACGGGCGATCAGGAGGAAGCGCTTTCGAGATTGCGCCAGGCCGCCCAATTCACCGCAATCGTGCGTGTCTTCGTTCACGTTGTAGCCGTAGCTGCGCAGGAGCGCGATGATCTGGTCGAGCAGGAATCGGCCGCGCGACGCGATCCGCGGCACGTTCTCGAAAAGCACGATTGGCACGGGATCGTCCTTGTATGCTTCCAGCATCAGCCAGACGCCGCGCAGCGTGAGGCCGTTGAGCGCCTGATACTTGTCCGTCTTCGATTGGCTGGACGAGAGCAGGCCGGAGAAGCCCTTGCACGGCGCGCTGGTGAAGACGACGTCGGGCGTGCTCGAGCCGAAGGCGGCGAGAAGATCGGCTGGCGATGCCTCGCGCCAATCCGCGTCAGGCTCGCGCCCGTGGAAGGCTTCGAATTGCTCGCGGTTGAAGAGATCGAGCACGGTGCCCTTCACGCCGGTCTGGCGCTCGAATTCATCGATCGCCCCGGCGTCCACGTCGATGCCGCCCAGGCACCGGAATTTGCCCGTCAGGTGGCCGATGCGCGGCTGGGCCTGGTTGAAGCCCTTTGCGCCGGCGCCGATGCCACAGAACAGGTGCGCGTGCGTGTAGATGCGTTCGATGTCTTTCATGGGGTGCCTTTCGAGAAGCGGTTGACGCGGCCCGCGCATTGGATGCGGTGGCCAGCGGAGGGGCGCGCGTCGAGCAGCATCACGCTCGCGTTGCTGGGCGCGCGGAAGCCGGTGCAAAGGCGGTAGCTGGTGACGAGCACAGGAAACTTGCCCGCATGCCAATCCGCCAGGAACGGCGCGACATCGCCGAACGCGATCATTGCGCTACCGGGCCGCAAGTCATTGATCGCCGCCGCCGCGTCGATCGCCTGCCTTTCGCTGGCCGCATAGACGAGCAAGGGTCGAGGCTTACGCCGTTGCCGATTGATCCAGCGGGCGAGCGTCACCGAAAGCATGCCAGCGATCGCGCCCATCACAACGTCTCGCCGGAAGCCTTGCCCGAATGCGATCTCCCATTCGATAAGCCATGTCAGGCCGACGAACATCGCCATCCCAACGGCTGGGGCTACGAGATATTTCTTCAGCATCAGCGGCCTCCCTTCTTGCTGGCGATCATCAGCGCCCGATAGAGGGGGAGCCATGCGAGCAGCATGCCGATCAGGCCGAGAAGCCCGTTCCATGGCGCCGGTGCCAGCATGGCGGCGTGAGCGGCCAGCGTGGCGACGATCAGGGCAAGCGTGCCCCACAGGATAGCGCGCCCCATCATTTCGCTCCCAGCGCGTGCATCAGGTCGACGAAGCCGTTGAGCACGTCGGCGCCGAAGACGAAGAACAGGGCGGTGAGAATGATCGTCCAGGCGGCGCCATTCTTCATCAAGTCCCAAAGCGAGATGTCATTCGGTTGGTGGTCGGACATGAGTTATTCTCCTTTCGGTTTGTCGGGGCGCAGGCGAGCGATGCGCGCGCCTTGCAATGCGCCGGTATCGGTGCGGTTGTTGAAGGCGACTTCGACCATCTGGCCGGTGAGACCGCCATCGGTGCCGTGCTTGTCGTGGATCAGCATCGCGCGAATGTCTGCTGGCATGGCCGCGACCTTGTGCGTCTTGCCGTCCAGGCGGACCAGGGCGACACCGCGCTCCAGATCGCCGTCGGGGATCACCACGTCGAGCACAGGCCCGTCGAGCGAGTCGACTCGCTTCAGCTTCAGCCAATCGCTCGACCGTCCCCGGTGGTAGATCGATCGCGCGTCCTTCACGACAAGCCCTTCGGTCCCCGCCGCCCAGGCACGCCCGGCAAGCTGGATCGCATGGCTTGCGCTTGGCAGATCGACCGGGTGGAGAAACGACAGGAAAGGCTCGTCGTCCGGCGCCAGCCGGTCCAGCCAGTTCAGCCGCGTGCGCAGCTTCTCGGTGAAGCGGTTCGTCTTCCATTCCCGGTAGGGCACGGCGTCGAACAGATAGAACGTGCCGCATCCCTCGCCGCGCTTGTGCGCCGCCAGCGTGGCCGCGAAGCCTTCCGGTTCCTGATACTCGCCATCGAAGACCATCGGCTCGCCGAATTTGCGCTCGAGCCGGTCCAGCGCGGGCAGGCAATGGAGCGCCGCATCGAAGGGCAGGGCATTTCTCGAGACCACGCGCTGCTGGAGCGCCATGACACGAATGCCGTTGATCTTCGGCTGGCCGATCGCATCGCGAGGGTGCGCGTCCGCGCTCCACGACCCGGCTGGCAGGCAACAGGGTTCAGGGGCGGACGGCATGCCGGGGATGATCTCGACCGGCTGGGGACCGCGCTCGCCGCGCTCGTCTTTCGCGAGGCTCGCGCCGGCGAAACGCATCACGCGCTGGGCCAATTCACCGAACGGGGTCATCGGTGCCCCCTTCCTGGTCGACCTGGCCGAGCCATTCGTTGCAATCGGCGCAGCGCTTGCCGCCCCCAATCTCGTTCCACGCCTCATGCGCGCATTGCTCTTCGTCCGCCTTGGCGCGGCTGGCATTCCACGCGCCGCGATCGAAATGGCGCATGGCGGCGATGAAGCCCGGCGCCCAGCCCGTCGTCGGCTTGCCCTGGAGCGCATTGTAGACCGTGCGCCACGGCACGCCGAAATCGGCCTCCACGCGCTTCGCGGTGACGGTGAGCGGCGCCCCGACATTGTCGTAGAGCCATTCGATCGCCTTGCGCATGTCGTCCGGCCCCTGATAGCCGCGCCGCGCCTGCGCCCTCTTGCGGCGCAATTCGTTCGCGTCGGGGAAGCATCCGGACAGATAGCCCTGGCTCTCGATCGCTTCCAGCAATTCGGCGTGCAGGTTCGTCGGATCGAACGAATTCAGAGCGCGGTCCATCGTGCCGTAGGGGACGGCGCGAAAGCGGTTCTCCATCCACTCGTCGGCGGCTGGCCCGCAAAGCCCTTCCACCACGGCGTAGAAGGGGCGGTGCTCGTCCTCGATCCACCACAGGCCCAGCCGGGTATAGGTGACGGTCTCGGCGCGCGCTTCGGCCTCCAGCGGCAGGGAATCGACTTCCGCGATCATCGTGGCGCCGCTTGCCATCAGCGCGGATCGTGTCGTCGGGTTAGTCATGGCTTCGTATCTCCTTCGTCTCGTCGATCGGCCATGCGTGGATGTCGATCTTGCTGTTGCCGCCTCGCTGGATCGCGGTGCGGAATATGGACATGGCCTGGCCGATGTCGGCGGCGGCCATGATCTTCGTGCGGCTCCCCTTGTTGCCTGACGGCGTTGCATAGGTGGCCGAGAGCGAGAAGCGCTGCATCAGCCTTCCCCCTCGTCGAACACAGGGTTGGCGATGCGCCCGGTTCCATCGCAGACCGGGCATTCCTCGTCATCGCCGTCGCCGCCTAGCCCGCCTTCGATCGTGCCCGTGCCTTCGCATTGCCCGCATTCGATCTCGGGCGTTTCGGGCTTGCGCAGGCACCGCCAGAAATCGTCGTCGTCCGCCTCGGCATAGTCGACCGCAGGTTCCGAGATGTAGGCTTCGGCGATGTCGCCATTGTCCTGCATGTTGCGCTTTTCGATGATATGGGCGCCGGTGGCCTTCATCGATTGGAGCGCGTCGACCAGCGCCTTGCGGTCGACGGTGAGC
>Ga0100378_1000303_pt1 | contig 54829 bp, 54 predicted proteins | sample CryGeymeta201502_FD_81535 | JGI IMG/M metagenome (GOLD analysis project Ga0100378, IMG submission 81535) | Groundwater microbial communities from Crystal Geyser aquifers in Utah, USA - Crystal Geyser metaG 2015-02 | ecosystem: Environmental > Aquatic > Deep subsurface > Groundwater | place: USA... | reverse complement strand
TTTTGTGCGAAGGAAGAAGTGCCTGAGAAAATTATCATAAGAGTCAAAAAAATTATATTTTTCATTCTTTCTACGTTTTTACTTATTTGTTTGTGAATTTCATATAAATTAACATACTAACACGTGTCTGTCAAGCTTTTTATAAGAAAATACATAAAATGGTATACTTTAACCATGAAAGATGAACAAAAAGTAGATCACCTAGATCAAAGTCTGCGCCCAAACTCTTGGGATACATACATTGGTCAGGAAGGTATCAAAAGAAATCTAAACATTCTTCTCGAAGCTGCAAAACAAAGAAACCAGCCAGCTGACCACCTTCTCTTCTATGGGCCACCCGGTCTTGGTAAAACAACACTGGCTCATCTAATAGCAAAAGAAACAGGTAGAAGTCTAAAAACGACATCAGGTCCCGCAATTGAAAAAGTTGGAGATCTGGCAAGTATTCTTACAAATCTAGAGCCGGGGGATATTTTATTTATAGATGAAATCCACCGATTAAACAAAATGATTGAAGAGGTTCTCTACCCCGCCATGGAGTCAGGTGTGCTTGATATTATAATTGGCAAAGGACCATCAGCTAGAACTCTTCAATTAGACCTGCCACCATTTACACTTGTGGCAGCAACAACAAAAATGTCTCTTCTTTCAGCACCACTACGATCTAGATTCTCTGGAGGGGTTCACCGTTTGGAATACTACACAGAAGGAGAGATTGGTAGAATCCTAAATCAATCTGCAGAAAAACTTGGGGCAACACTAGAAGAGGCTGCAACAAAAGAAATCGCAAGAAGAAGCAGGTCTACACCCAGGACAGCAAATTATTTTTTAAAGAGATGTAGAGATTATGCTCAAATAAAAAATGACTCCCTGAATGACTCTCGAGTAAAAGAAGCTCTTGAGCTTCTAGGTGTTGATGAATTGGGTTTATTTGAAAATGACCGATTTATACTTAGAACTATTATTGAAAAGTTTGGAGGAGGACCAGTTGGACTTAAAACTATTGCTGCAGCCACCGGAGAAGATGAATCTACAATAGAGGATGTAATAGAGCCATATATGATCCAACAAGGATTACTTGATAAAACAGCTCGTGGCCGTGTGGCCACTGATAAAGCGTATGAGCATTTACAAATTCAGAAGATTTAAGTAAATTATATATATGTCAGGACACAATAAATGGAGTAAAATTAAACATAAAAAAGCAGCAACAGACGCAAAAAAATCTGCTACTTTTGGAAAACTAGTAAGACTTATTCAAGTAGAAGCTAAGAAGGCTAATGGAAACGTTGACTCCCCAGGTCTTAAAATGGCTATAGAAAAAGCGAATAAAGCCAACATGCCAAAAGACAATATTGATAGAGCTATTAAAAAAGCTTCTGAAATGGGTGATGTGTCCCCTGTTATGTTTGAGGCATATGGACCAAGTGGTGTTGGAATTATAATTACAGCTCTTACAGATAACAACAACAGAACGAGTGCTGAAATTAAGCATCTACTTAGTAAGCAAGGAGCATCATTTGGAGCTCAAGGTTCTGTTTCCTGGAATTTCACTAAAAATATAGAGACCGGTGACTGGGAGCCACAAACAACAATTGACTTAGATGATTCCGACATGGAAAAATTAGAAAGAATTGTCGACGCTATAGAAGAGTATGATGACACTCAAGATGTATACACAAACGCAAGCTAAGCACCCTAAGGGGTGTTTTTTTTATTGGGGTTTAGTAAACTACACTAATGAGAATTATTTCAATTGACCCAGGTTATGACCGTGTGGGGGTAGCTATAATGGAAAAAATTTCTGGAAAAGAAGTGGTTATTTTTTCTGAGTGTTTTCAGACAAATAAAAAAGATTCTATACAGGATCGTATTTTTTCTATTGGAGAGAGAGTTAGTGAATTAATAAAAAAATATAAACCAAATCTTTTCGCTATTGAAAATCTCTTTATGACAAACAACCAAAAGACAGTTATGGCTGTTGCTGAAGCTCGTGGGGTAATGATTTATATAGCAAAATCAAAAGGTCTTCCCGTTATTGAGTTTACCCCCCTTCAAATAAAAGTGGCAACGGCTGGTCACGGCAGAGCTACAAAAGAAGAGGTTCATAGAATGGTTTCTATGATTTTAAAATTAGAAACTAGAAAACATATTGATGATGAAATAGATGCTATTGCTGTTGGAATAACAGCTTTTGCTCACTCTAAAAACATAAATATCCACAAAGAAAATTTATAGCTATTGCTAAGGTTTCTTGGTTCTGATATAAACAAACCATCTTAATTATTATTTTTAACTATTAATACAAAATGGATTTTGATGACGAAAAAGAACTCAATGATGATGTTTTAGATAACCTAGATGAAACCACTGATGATGAAGAGGAATCTGATCCTCTTGCTGATTTAAAAAGTGATGAAAAGGTTGAAGAAGATGAAGATGAAGATGAAGAAGATGAAGAAGATATAGACGATGCTAAACTTTTTGGTGGTGTTGATGATGAAGATGAGGGATACAACCCACTGGAAGATAACAATATGGATGACTGGAGTTAAATAAAAAACCGCTTAAGCGGTTTTTTATTTATTTTTTAATTATTTTAATAAAATCTTTTTTGCCATATTTTATGGTTATTGTTTCTGAAATTTCTTCTGGAGCAATGTCGCCCGTTTCAGCATTCTTTATAGCCCCAGCTTCAAACCTTCTTCTAAATTCTGTTTTTGATGGAAGTAGGTCTTTTTTAATAAATATTTCTATTAAAGTTTCTCCTTCTTCAACATATATTTCATTTATATCCTCTGGAATACCTCTTTGAGAAAATGTTTTCTCCCAGTTTTTTTCCGCCTTTTCCGCCTCGTCAAGAGAGTGATACATTTCAACAATTGTTTTAGCAAGACTCATTTTTACACCCTTTGGGTTTATGGTAACCTCTTTTTCATATATAGAAATTTCATCCTCAGGAACACGTGTAAGTAATGTAAAGTACTTAACAACAAACTCGTCGTTCAAAGACATTACTTTTCCATACATATCTTCAGGTGTATCTTGGAAATTTATAGTGTTACCCCAGCTACTACTCATCTTTCTACCATCAAGACCTTCTACTATTGGTCCTGTGATTATTGATTGCTCTCTTTGTCCAAAATGTTTTTGAATATCTCTACCTGCCAACATGTTAAATCTTTGGTCTGATCCACCAAGTTCTACATCAGCTTTTATTGAAACAGAGTCATACCCTTGCATAAGGGGGTATAAAGTTTCTTTTAAAGAAACCCTTTTTCCCTCTTTGAGTCTTTTTGAAATAAGATCTCTTGATATAAATTGATTTACTGAAAAAATACTTGCCAAATCTCCTATTTCTGAGAAATTTAATTTTCCTAACCATTTAGAATTAAAATGAACCTCTGATTTATTTAAATCAATTATTTTTGAAACTTGGTTCTTGTATGTTTTTATATTTTCTTTTATTTGATCTTTTGTAAGATTTGGTCTTTCTGAATCTTTATCTGAAGTATCTCCAACAGTACCTGTAAAATCTCCAATTATAAAAACCACTTGGTGGCCCAATTTCTGAAAGTCTCTAAGCTTAAGTAATGGAACAGATCTTCCTAAGTGAATATTAGGACTGGTTGGGTCTACACCAAGTTTAATCCTTAATTTTTCACCTGAAAACATCCTTTTTTTAAGATTCTCTAGACCAATTATCTCATCCACACCTCTTCTGAGTAATTTTTCTATCTCTGCTTCGTCTGTATTTATATTGCTACTCATATTTAATCCGAACATGTGTATATATTAGCAAAATTACAGTATACCGCCATACCTATTCGTGATATATTTGTCACATACCATGAAACATAAAAAACATATAAAACATGCAAAAAAAGTAGGGAAAAAAGTATTAGAAAAAACATCTTCTAGTTTATCTCACGCAAGAAACCACTTGAAAAACCATAAATCAAATATTTGGTGGCTTCTTCTTAGTTTTTGTGTTTTTATGGCTGGTTTTATTTTTATATGGCTAGCAACACTAAAAACACCAGATTTTGGAGCTTTTAACGATAGAGTAATCACAAATTCAACAAAAATTTATGACAGAACAGGTGAAATACTCCTTTATGATATTTATGAAGATATAAAAAGAAATAAGGTTTCTTTTGAAGATATGTCTGTTTATGTAAGAAATGCTTCTGTAGCAATAGAAGATTCTGAATTTTACAACCATAAAGGTATTAGACCAAAAGCATTGTTTAGAGCTATATTAGCAAACATTAAATCAGGGGAATTCTCTCAAGGAGGGTCTACTATTACTCAACAAATTGTAAAAAATACTCTATTAACACAAGATAAAAGAATTTCTAGAAAAATTAAGGAATGGATACTGGCTGTAAAGGTTGAGAAGGAATTTTCAAAGGAACAAATATTGGAAATATACCTAAATGAGGCTCCTTATGGTGGAAGTATCTATGGTATTCAAGAGGCTTCTAAGACATTTTTTGGTATTGATGCTGTAGATCTAAATCTAGCCCAATCTGCATATCTTGCTGCCATACCAAATGCACCAACATATTTTTCTCCTTATGGTAAACATAAAGATGCACTAGATAATAGAAAAGATCTTGTTTTATCAAAAATGAGTGAATTAGGTTTTATATCTGACGAAGAAGCTCTCGAAGCAAAACTTGTAGATGTTGAGTTTTCTCCTAAAAAAGAAGTTGGTATTAAAGCTCCCCACTTTGTTTTTTGGGTGAGAGATTACCTGGAAAGTAAATATGGAGAAGATGCCGTTCTTCGTGGTGGTTTAATTGTTAAAACAACACTTGATTATGACCTACAAGAAAAAGCAGAAGAAGTAGTAAAAAAACACGCAGAAATAAATAAAGATTTATACAATGCAAGTAACGCCGCTTTAGTTTCTATGGACCCTAGAACAGGTCAGGTATTAGCCATGGTTGGATCAAAAAATTACTTCGATGAGGAGATTGATGGAAATTTCAATATAGCAACAGCTTATAGACAACCCGGGTCATCTTTTAAACCTTTTGTTTATGCTACAGCTTTTGATAATGGATTTGAACCAGAATCAATAGTTTTTGACACACCAACTGAATTTAATCCAAATTGTGCATTGGATGGTAGTCAAAAAATGGACGGAGATGATAAATGTTACAACCCTAGAAACTTTGATGATTTATACAACGGACCAATGAGTATAAGAAATGCTCTTGCTCAATCAAGAAATGTACCCGCTGTTAAAATGCTTTATTTAGTTGGAATAAACAACACAATTAAAACAGCTCAGAAGATGGGTATTAGTTCTTTAAATGATCCGGTTAGATATGGATTAACTCTTGTTCTTGGAGGTGGTGAAGTTCAATTATTAGAGATGGTCTCAGCTTATAGTGTATTTGCAACAGAAGGAGTTAGAAATGAACCAACAGGTATTCTTGAAATATCAAGGCAGGATGGATCTATAATAGAATCATATAAAAATTCAAGTGCTCAAGTTTTAGATAAAAATACAGCTATAAAAATTAATAGTATTCTTTCAGACAACCAAGCGAGAACACCTCTTTGGGGTTCTAGAAGCTTCATGTATTTCCCAGGTTATGATGTTGCAGGTAAAACAGGAACAACAGATAGCAAGAAAGATGCTTGGATGATGGGTTATTCACCAGATATTGTTACTGGAGTATGGTCTGGTAATAACGATAACACCCCAATGAAAAAGGGGTCTGGTATTTCTGGGTCTCTATGGGGAGAGTTTATGGGTTACGCTCTAACAAAAACAGATAATAATAAATTCACACCCTCAACAGAAGTGCCACCAAAAACAGTTAAACCTATTATACGTGGTCAATGGATGGGTGGTGAACCAATATTAATAGATGTATTATCTGGTGGATTAGCTACAGAACACACACCAAAAGAAACTCTTGGAGAAATTGTAATACCAAACGTTCACTCTATACTTCACTGGATAGATAAAAAAGATCCGCTCGGTCCTTACCCTGAAAATCCTGAAAATGATGACCAATATTTTGGTTGGGAATATGGTGTTATGAAATGGTGGGCAGAAAATGGAGGAAATTATTCATCAACAACTGAAGCCGATATTCCAACATACGAGGATAATATACACACAGAATTATCTAAACCTATAGCTACTTTCCTATCTCCACAAACAGGGCAATCTATTAAATTTGGTGAGAATGTAATCTTTATAGTTCAATACTCTAGCCCCATTAATTCAGCTTTAACAAAGATTGATTTCTTTATAGACAATACATATATTGGTACAGCGAGAAATGGATCCCTTAAACTAACAGCTTCTTTTGATGAAGAAAAATTTAGCGAAGGAGAGCATATTATAAGAGCTTATGTGTTTGACACTGTCTTTAATAAAACAACTATAACGATACCTGTAATTTTGACTAACTAATACTGTCAAAGTTTTTACCTGTTCTATTTTCAAGTTTTTGAAGGATTTCTTCGTAGTTAATCTTAATCTCATTCTTTATAACAGGATGAGTTTCTATATATAAATTAAATTCTCTTATTTCTATTTTAGAGCTATCGATTTTAATTTTCAAAACCTCCTCTAAGGTTTCTTGTATTATTTTCTTTGAACCTATCTCTGATTTAATTAGATTCTCAAAAACATTTAGAAATTTATCTAAATTATTTAACATACTACCTGTTTATAGGCATTATTAGATATAAGAATGATTTATCTGAAATACTCTTTATAATCATTGGTTTTCTAGATTCTGTAAATTCTAAAACAACACTGTCTTCATATACTGATTGAAAACAATCAAGAAGATATTTATAGTTTATATTTAATGTAATAGAGTCTCCAGAAAGAGTGGCTTCTAGGGTTGTATTATTTTCTCCTATACCTGTATTCTTCGATGAGATCTCAAAAATACTGTCTTTCGGGTCTATTACCATTGTTACCTGATTAAACTTGTCTGAGAAGATATTTGCCAACTTAAGAGCATTTATAAGATCTTGTTTAAGTACTATTACCTGTGTTTTGTTTTCTTTTGGAATAATCTGTCGATAATCTGGAAAACTTCCGTCTATAAGTCTTGAGGTTAGATATATATCTTTAACTTTAAATGAAATTTGGTTTTTATTAAATGTAATTTCTACATCTTCTTCTTCATGATCGTTTAAAACCCTTATAATCTCAGATATATTTTTAAAAGGTATTAATAAACCTTCGAAATCTGGAACAGACTCTACTTCTATAGATTTTTCTCCTAGACGAAAAGTGTCTGTCGCTACAAAAACTAATGAGTCATTATTCTCTGGGTATATAAATACACTTGATATCTCTGGTTTAATATCTGAAACAGAAGATGCGTAGTATACAGATTTTAATCCTTTAAGGAAAAGTTTTGTCTTAACAGAAAAAGATAATCCTTCAACATTAGGAATAGATGGAAATTCTTCAGTCTCTAAAGTATTAACAACCAAGTTAACTCCAGCAGTTGAGACAGATAATGTTTCATCTATAAGATCTAAAGATGTTTCTTCTTTACCAGAAAGAGAAGAAAAAATTCCAACTAAAAGAGATCCATATACAGCTACCTCCCCCTCCTCTTCTACTTTCGCTGGAATTTTTATATCTACCCCTAAACTTAAATTAGTTGATCGTATACTTATTTGGTCTTTTTCTGTTTTTAATAAAATAGAACCAAGAACAGGATGACTAGCATTTTTACTAGTTATCTTATCTGCTTGAATAACAGCGTTTTTTATTTTTTGTGTATTTGTTTTAACTCGCATGTTTTTCTATTCACAGTTAGTTCTTATATATAATCTATTACTATTATTAGGGTTGTGTATAAGTGTATAAGTGTTAAATGACGTTTGTTTGTAGTCTTTAAATTAAATCAACCTGTTTGAAACTCTATAATTTAAAGTTGTTTAAAACTTATAACTTTTTAATTAATTATTAAGATGTTTATAACTTTTATCTTTTAAACATTTAATAAAGGGCTTTTGCTTTAGATATTAACCTTTTATACAGACTTATAAACAGCTATTTAAACATTATTCTTAATCTTTCTATTTCATCCACAACCTCTGTTTTATTTTCAATTTCCTTTTTAATTTTTAAACAAGAGTGAATTACTGTTGTATGATCCTTCCCTCCTAATTTTTGACCAATCATCGGATAAGATATATTAAAATCTTCTCTTAATATATACATTATAATCTGTCTAGCTTTTACAATCTCTTTCCTTCTTGTTTTTTCGTACACAGATTGTTCATTTATATTATAGAAATCTGTAACCATTTTAACGATATCTGTAATAGAAACATTTTTCTTTGGTTTAATATTGTTCTTAATTAGGTTCTTAACCTCAGAAATCGTTATAGGTTTTGTTTTTAACTGTGCCTGACAGAGAATTGTGTTTAGACTACCCTCTAACTCTCTGATACTTCCCTCTAAAGATGAGGCTATATAATCAACTATGTCATCAGCTAATGTTATTTCAGATTCTTTTACCTTTGCTTTAACAATAGCTAATCTTGATTCATACTCTGGAATAGATACATCTACAATCATCCCAGAACCAAACCTTGATTTTAAACGTTCTTCAAGACCTGGAATATAGTTTGGGTGTTTATCAGATGAAAAAACAATTTGCTTATTTTGTTCATATAATGTGTTGAAAAGATGAAAAAGTTCCTCCTGAGTCTTTTCTTTACCAGAAAGAAACTGGATATCGTCCATTATAAGTACATCATATTGTCTATATTTTTGTTTAAACTCGTTTGGTCGGTTTTTTTGAAGAGATGTAACATAATCTAAAGAGAATTTCTCCAAGGTTGCATAATGAACCTTCTTACCTGGGTGTTTTTTCTTTATTTCGTTACCTATAGCTTGTATAAGGTGAGTTTTTCCAAGACCTGTTTGTCCATAAATAAAGAATGGGCTATAAGCCATACCTGGATTTTTTATAATGGCTTGGGCAGCTGCGTATGCTAATTCGTTAAAAGAACCAACAACAAAGGTATCAAAAACATATCTTGGGTTAAGATTATCTTCTTTGTTTATATATAAATTTTGTAATGGAAGCTCTCCTCCATAAGATGAAAGAAATGAAGAACTCCGTTTATCCTCCTTTGGTTCTGTTTTTGATATTGTAAATTCAACGTTTTTAACCCCAGGGTCAAAAAGCATTACTGTTTTTAATATAAGTTTAAGATATTTATTACCAAGCCAATCTTTTACAAATTCATTAGGTACACCAACAGTGGCTATACCACGGTCTCGCTTGTAGATATGAGTATTCTTGAACCAAGTAGAAAAATTAGCTTTTGAGAGTTGACCCTCTAGCTCCTCTAAACATCTACCCCACAGCTCTTTGTTGTTAATGGTTTCTGTTTGCATAAAAACATTATAACCGCTTTTATTATCTTTGCGGGAAATCGGCTTTCTGTTAAAAACCTGTGGATAATTATACATTAGCCAATAAAAAAACCTAACAAATATAGTATAGACAAAAAGATTGATCCATGTAGGTGTAAAAATCATGAGGCTTTATAACAAATAAAAAGACTTGATTTAGTTTTATACCTAATGTATACTCATCTCCATGTCATTTACATATAAACCAAAAACTAAAAAACGAGCAAAAACACACGGATTTCTATCTAGGTCAAAAACAGGGTCTGGTAGAAACATCCTACTAGCGCGACGAAGAAAAGGTCGTGTGTCTCTTTCTACTTCTGGTAGATAGGTTTATAATAAAGCCAATGCTTCCTAAAAAACAAAGGCTTAAAAAAGAAGAAATAGCAGGTATCTTAAAAAGAGGTGGGATAGTATCCTCACCCTCTTTTCGTGTTAGGTACCTAAAAACCTCAGAAGATATGAGGGTTGCCCCAGTTGTATCTAAAAAAATATCAAAATTGGCTGTAAAGAGAAATTCCCTTCGTAGGAAAATATATGAGACAGTGTCCCCTCTTGCAGAAAGACTTAAAGGTTTTGATATGGTTATATTTCTTCAGAAAAACAAAGAAACTGGTCTTTTTGATGATTTAAAAGATTTATTGTTAAAAATTAAATAATGAGGAATATTGGTATAAAACTTGTTCTGTTTTATCAGAATTTTATAAGAGAAATACTTCTTTCTCTTGGTATCGCATCAGAATGTTGTTTTATTCCAAGTTGCTCAGAGTATACAAAAGAGGCAATCACTAAATATGGTCTATTAAAAGGGTCTTTTTTAGGCATAAGGAGGATTTCAAAATGCGGAGGGTGTAAAGAGTATAAGCATGAACCTCTTATATAATAGTTGACTGGTATTTGAACTCTTATTTTGCTACACTTGTTTTCATGAAAACAATATTTAATGTCATTCTACACAAGCCATTATTTAACCTACTTTTAGTTTTTATTTTATTTATACCAGGTAACAATCTTGGTTTAGCGGTTATATTACTTACTCTTTTGGTAAAACTCGTTTTATCACCATTTTCATATAAAGCTCTTGTTTCTCAAATTAAAAACAAGAAAATTCAGCCAATTATTGATCAAATTAAGAAAGATCATCCAGATGATAAGCAGCTTCAGTCTCAAAAACAGCTTGAAATTTACCAAAAACTAAAAGTAAATCCATTTTCTGGTTGTATACCTACTATTGTTCAAATCGTAGTTGTATTGGCGCTGTATTCTCTTCTTAGAGAAGGGTTTGTTTTACAAGAGAACCTTCTGTATCACTTCCTTACTCTACCAACCACAGTAAACATGCATTTCCTTGGTATAGCAGATATAAATACACCAAGCGCTGTTCTGGCTGTTCTAGCGGGTGTTTTCCAATACATCCAGGTGTGGCTATCCCCTGCTTTTAAAAAGGATAAGAAGAAAGAAGAAGAAGTTAAAGATAAGAAAGATATGGGGCCAATGGATATGATGCAAAGTCAGATGGGAGTATTTGTTAAATATATAATGCCTGGAATGGTTGTTGTGTTTGGTTTTATGTTCCCCGCTGCTCTTGTGCTGTACTGGATCACAAACACAGTATTCACAATTGGTCAGGAGCTTGTTATAAAGAGCCGCCTAAAGACTATTGAAGACGACATTGACTTACGATTAAAAGAATATAATCTTTAAAATATATGGGTTTTGAGAAAGAACTGGAAAAAACAATACAGGATCTCTTAAAAACAACCCCCTTTTCTGTTGAAGAGATTAAAATAAGCACCCAAGAAGGTGATTCTAATATTTGGTGCTCTATTACCTCAAGTGACTCTAGTCATTTAATAGGTAAAGATGGTGAAGCTCTGATAGCTCTAAACTTTATCTTGAAAAGAATACTGGAAAAAAGATTAAGAGATGCTGATCTACCTTATACAGATTTCATGTTAGATATAAATGGGTATCAGAAAAAGAGGGTTGATTCTATAAAGTCTCATGCTCACATGTTGGCAGAGAGAGCAAGATTCTTTAAAAGCAGTGTAGAAGCACCACCCATGACCTCTTTCGAGAGAAGGATTATCCATGATCATTTGTCTGGCCAAGAAGATCTTAAAACAGAATCAGCTGGTTTTGGTAAAGACAGAAAGGTTGTTATTTTCTACCAAAAACCCTCTTCTGAATAAGAAATATAAAAAACCCACATATTTGGGTTTTTTATATTATATTAATCTTTTATTAAAGAGTTAATCCATAAAGAATACTTGATTTCCTGTCTATGAAGATAAGATAATCTTTCTTAGGTGATAGTTGGATATTTGTTATATCTAGTGAGTATAAACCTTCTGTTGTTGGGTCTATTATTAGCTGGTGGGCGTTCTCATCTGTGTTTAGAAGCCAAAGTGAGTCAACAAATGATTCTGTTCCTTGGTACCATGAATCAGGTAATCTGGAACTGTTTATATTTTTTGGCACAGCACACCATACTGTAATAGAGTCTGTATCCCAAGTACATTTTTCAGGTAATGTTCTTATTCCCAAGTCTGTATGTGAGTTATCTTGCATATTAAACACAGATAATTTTATGTTTCCATTTAAGTTTTCCGAGTACAAGATCTTTGCTCCGTTTGGAGACATCAGTGTTGTAAGACCATTTTTACCACCAAACTCTTTTATAAAATTACTTTGGGTTACACCTAAACTGTATACTCCCCCAGGTGTTCCAAAAGAAGCTTTTGTAGTTAGTGATATAACAGAGTCTGTACCCCAATTAGGTATCCATTCTGAAAATGCATGCTCAAAGATAGGTTTTCTTTCTAGGTTACTGAAAGTACTTATTATCCCGTTTGTAAAATCACCCTCTTGCTCTAGATAGAAAACTTGGTCTTTCTCTGGTGACACAGAAACAAAAGGTATGTTTTGAGGGAATAGTTTACCAGAAAGTGAACCATCCTCTATTGTTCCACCTACGGTTTCTATTGTCTCATTATCGCTTTTCAAGTACCTAATTATTAGTTGGCTAGCATCACTGTTAAAGAAAGCTTCTTGAATTCTGGGTATCACAGTGTCTGATGAAATGCTTGTTTTTAGGGAGTCTAGAAACATATCTATAATAGACCCGTCTTCTTTTTGAATATATCTTACAGATAAGACACTATCCATTTTCTCTTCAGCTAAATCTTCTTGTGCTTTATTTATAGCTGACCAAACAGAAGCCCCCGCCCTACCGTCAGCTCTTAATCCATTTGATGACTGGAAGTCTTTTAGAAGATTCTCAGTTTCTTCATCAAATATCATTTTCTCCGAAACCCCTTCCACGTTTGTCGCCAGTAGAGTTAGTGTGTTTTCAAGTCTAGCAACCTTTTCCCCTTCAAAACCTAGTCTCATAAGTGGAAACTCAGAGAAGTCAACAAAAGTAAAAGATATTCTATCTTCATTAGGTTTTGGCCTTTCCTTATATAGAAAAGTAGCCCCTGCCACATCAGTATTAGATAGCCTTCTTAGTCTTGGCTCTAAAACCAGCTGATCACCCTCGTCTGGTGTATTATTTTCCCCATCACCCAAACCTTCATTGTTTGGAACAAACTCTTCTTCAGAAAGTTGACCAAAAGGAAAAAAAGAAAAGAGATTCTTGTCTTCTGGGTTTTGGCCACTATCCCCTTTTTGTGTGAAGAAAAGATATGCTCCGAAAACCGCAATTGCTAGAAGTAGAATTAAAAATATTTTTAAAAACTTTTTTATCATTGTTTTATTATAACACTTAGTTTAAAACTGCATGCCAATGAGGGGCGCTGGATCCACCACCTGCTCCCTCTTCTGTAAAAGATCCAAAAGAAGAAGCCGCACCCGATTCAATAAACGCGTTTAGTTTATTTATACCTTGGGTTTCAGATGAATCAGCTGGTGTGTTTCTAAAATCAATAGCTCTACCGCTTGGTTTGTGGTTTGTGCCTAATGAGTGTGGCCAACATTCACTACCTCCTGTTACAACAACTCTACATGAGTTTCCAGAAGAAAATCCAGAACCACTCCAACTATCACAAGCAACCTTAAACGCATTTATTTTTCCTGGGATATCTGTAGAGCTCCCTTGAAAAAGAAGTGATGTACAACTGTTTGCCCCTGCTGTACCACAGGATCCATTATTAACAGTTACTCCTGTAAGTTGACCTCTTTGTGCAGTATCACTTGGCCACACTCCACCCATTGTAATTTCAGTGGGTGTACCTCCAACTAAAACTTGTTGGTTTGGACAAATGTTGGTTCCTGCGGCAGCCGCTCCATTATTCCAAGGATGAGACGAAGAAGATCCTGTGCCTACTGTGTTTATACCAATGTCAAAACTGGTAAGATTTGGGTTAAGTGTGTAAAGAAGTAGCCAAGAAACTAAGGCTAGAACAACACCCATAAGAGCATTTTTGATTTGATCCTTACCATCATTTTTCTTTGAGTAAGAGTCTGTTGTCATATAAGTAAATCCACCAACAACAATCATAAGAATTCCAAAGATTCCCGCCATGGCTACACCTATTTGGAATATAGTATCTAAATATTCACCAAAACCAGAACCAACATTAACTCTATCTAAAATTCCTCCTCCATTACCCAATGGTTCTAATAGACAGTATACTCCAGGCAGATCACATCCTGATAAGTCTTGTGGTGTTGTTGTTATGTTAACTGTCTCATCATCTTCTCCATCAAAATGAAAACCAGCTTCGTCTATAAGATTTTCTGGTGTTGGATCACTTCCACTGTATATTTTAACAACATAAGTTCCAGAGTCTGTAGGATCCCAAGAAAAAGACTCAAAAATTTCTCCATTTGGCTCAACACCAACAACCATATTATTTGTGTGTGAAGGGGCTCCAGCAAGACTGTTGTCTGTCGTATAGTATTCTACTAAAAGTGTATTAGATCCAGGAGTAAAATTTTCTCCAGTGAAGGTAAAGTGAATTCCTGGTGGGTTATTCCCTGGCCCAAGCACATCAATATTCCCTGTAGCATTCTGGCTAACACCCGTTACAAGAAGTTCATCCTGCGCTGATGATGTTGTTTGTCCAGCAGCAAACCAATCTAGTGTTACATGGTGTTGGGCTATAGATGTATTTACAGGGTTTGTTATTGTTTGTGGCCCCCAAGAACCACTCCCGTTTGTTTGAGCAGATCCTGTTAAGGTAGCTTCTAGAGGGCTAGAGGTATTAGGTCCTGCATATATTTTTACAGTATAGTTACCACTATTGCTTATTGGGAGGTTTGTACCTACAAGAGTTAGACCAATCTCTTCTGCTGACATATCTATTTGACCATCTGATATATCTACCAGACCTGTTTGGGTTGGAGGTGGATTTGTAACAGTTGGCTCAGGAGTTTCATAGTTTGAAGCAAACCAAGGAGAAACAGGTCCGTTATAATCATTATCTTGGTACCATCTAATACTTATCCAATATCCAGGTGTTCCTGGGGCAACTGGCACCGTTACTAAGTTAGATGAGCTGGTGTAAGAGCCATTTGTAACTGGTGGTGAATTATATACCGGACCATAAACGGTTGGGCCTTGTGCACCTGAAGCCGTTAATTTTTTAACAGTGATTCCGTATAGTTGAGGGTTGTTCTCAGGCAGACCAGTTACACTAAATCCAAAAGAAAAAGATGTTACCTCTGGATTAAAGTTTGGCCCTATTATAGACAGAGATGGAGTTTGTGCAAAAACAGGGGTTTTTATTATTAAAAATACAGTAAATATTAAAAGGATTGATGTAATAAATTTTTTCATACTACTGTAAATTTAAATTAAATGAATTAAATCCTTCTTGAAACAATTTTAAAACACTTTCTATTTTCACTTCAATTCCAGCAGACCCGGCATCCTCACCACCCTTAGAAACAGTTAATTTATTTTTTATTTCCTGTTGTTGTGAAGATTTCCCGTTTATTTTCCAAACATAAGAAAGGTCTTTGTCGTTTGCTGTTTTTACAGAGAAGAAATAAGGTACAGCTACCAGACTAACTTTTCCAGAAAAATAATCAGAAGATTTTGATATCTCTTTTGAGAAATTTATACCTTTTTGTATATCTTCTTTGTATACACCAACAAGTGGTCTACTAAAAGGTATTACAATTGATTTTTCAGCTGTACTTATTCCATTTGGGCTTTCTACTGTAACTCTTATGTCTTGCTCTTTATCAAAAAAGTTGTGTTGAAAAGAGAAGGACTGTTTCCCAAAACCAGAAACACTCTGTTGCGTATCTCCCCCTTTTTTCCATGTATAGATAAGAGATTTTGTATCATATCTATTTCCACCCAGACTTTTTAGCTCTGGGTTTGCTATAACTTTTATTTTTGCCTCGGGTGAAGGAAGTGCTTTTCCTTTGTAAAACGGTGGTGTGTAAGAGTCTGTAGCCTCCCAAAGTATATCCATGCTTGCTGGTTGTAATACAAGGTTTTTGTTTAGCTTATTTCCATTGGCAAAAAGAGCCTCAACTTTTATTATTGTTACATCACCAGAGTCACCAACTCTTACTTGAGTACTCTTCTCCCCTATCCCTGATAGTGTTAGCTCTCCATTGATGTTCCATTTTATAAGCGCCCTATCTAGGTCAACAGAGAAGCTGGATATAGAAACGCTAACCTGGCTAAACGGTTCAGGGTTTTGTGGGGCTACTGTAAAAGAAAAACTTTCTGTTTGTGACTGCTGGGCAAAAGATGTTGTATATATAACAAAAAACCCAAAAAGAATAACCATTGGGATAATAAAAATTCCTAGTTCGTTTTTATCCAGCAAGCTCATCTTTTGCTTCATTTGTTATTGAATCAACCTCCGACTCTAGGCTAGATATTTTGTCTAATTCTTTCTTTATCTTTTCTCTTGTTTCTTCTAATTCTTTTATGTCAGATATTTTTTTTCCAATACCAGCTTTTAAACTCTTGAGTGTTTCAAGCTCTTGCTTTGCCTGGTTTTTTAAAAGTGTAACTTTTTCTGCTATTTTTGTGTCAGTTTCAGTTAGTGATTTTTTAGTATTATCAAAACCACTCTGAGAAACCACTGGAGCGCTCGGAGATGGTGTTTCTATAGATGGTGATGATAGGGCTTCCTCTTGGAAAGCTTTTTCTAAATCTTGTAGTTCTTCAGATGTTTTTTGTTCGTCTGGATCCATGTGTATATCATACTATGGATTTGTGTTACATAAAACACTAAAATGCACCCAATTCGTCTTCAAGTGTTGATATTTCATTATCTAAATCATCAGTTAGCCCACCAAATGAATCATCTTTTATTATTGGGGCAGCAGCAAGCTCTGCTTTTTCAATTTCTTTAACTTCCAAGACTTCTTTTTTTGCTTTTTCTATCTCTTCAGCTTCTTTTTCTTGTTGGAATTTTAATTGTTCTGTTACAACAGATTCTAGCTTCTCTTGGTTTTGTCTTTTTGTTTGATTATCCTCATCTCTTTTCTCGGTCTTCGCTCTTTGGATCTCTAGAATTTGAGCCGGGTCTGAGGTAATAATCAGCTCTGCTGTATATGATGCAATGATCTTAATGGCAACGTGCTTAAGCCCTGCAAAGAAGATACCTTCCCCCACGGTTGCTTCCAGAAGAAGATATTTCTCCTCGTCTGTAAGGTTAAATGTTTTCTGAAGAACATCAATGGTACTAGGTGATTGCTTTAGAAGAAGTTGGATTGATGAGTTTGTTACAATAGGTACTCCATATTTTGAACGCATGAAGTCTCCAACATCTTGGGTGATGGTTGATAGACCTAGGTAGTACTTACGCCCTCTTTTGGCAATAGCATAAAGGAAGCTGGCAGTGTCTTCTGATTTCATCATCCACCAAGCCTCATCAACAACCAAGATTCTTTTTTGAATCTTCTTTCGAATGGCAGCCCAGATAAACTGTGTAACCAAGTACATAGCTACCGGCTTTAGGTCGTCCTCCATATCACGCACAGAGAAAACGATAAATTTCTTATCAATATCTACGTTTGTTGGTCTGTTCATAAATGTAGACCAAGATCCTGTTGTGAACTTAGATAGTCTCTGTAGGATTGATTCTGTACCATCCATACCCTGAAGCACAAGTTCAAAATCAGACAGAAGTGGTGGCTCTTTCTCAGAAAAGTCTGTTTCAGAGGTTATGTCCTTTAGTGCATATGTTTGGGTTATAGCACCATCAACAAGAGCGTCCTCTTCTGGTGTCAGGCCACCAAGCATGATTCGAAACAATCCAACAAGGCTAATTGTTGTGTTTCTAAGCACATCAGTGAGTGTCTCATCTTCTGTAGGCTTTGGAAGGTCAAAAGGGTTGATGTGGTGCTCTGAAGAAAGTGAAATGTTGAAAAATCTTCCGCCCACAGCTTCAGCCAAGGCTTCGTACTCCCTTTCTGGGTCAATTACAATCACGTTTGTATCAAACATCATTGATCTTAGAACTTCAAGTTTTGTAGCGAATGACTTTCCTGCTCCAGAGGTGGCAAAAGTAATAGAGTTATAGTTTGGCATAGAGAATCTATCAAAGATAACCAAACTAGAGTTCTGTCGGTTTATTCCGTAAAGAATCCCACTTTCTTTTGTAAGGTCAAATGATACGAAAGGAAAAAGACTAGACAGAGGTTCTGAGTTCATTTTTTGTGTTACCCCTAGTTGGTCATCCCCTACTGGAATAGAGCTTAAAAAACCTTCTTTTTGTTGAAAGAGCGCAGGTTTAAGATAAACAAGTTTTGACTCCAGAATAGACTTCATTTTTGTTTCAATCTCCGTCAACTCTTTTTCATCATCAGCATATATCGTCACATACAAACCAACCTCAAACATTTTTTCTTGAGCTTGTTGTAGGCTGTCCCGTAGATCCTCTAGGTCTCTATAAGCAGTGTCTAAGATTGGGTCTCTTACAACACCTTTTTGTGACCTTGATTCTATTTGACTTTGAACTTCAGCTACCTTTTTTTCAAATTTCTTTAGAATAGTTGATGTGTCCACTGGGTGGATATGTATTGATACATCAAATATTTTGTCGAGGTTGATTATTGGGGTGAACCAGTTGTCTGTTAGGTATCTTGGGTATGAAACAACAAAGTATGTTCTGGCAACCTTGCTACCAAGGTGAAGAAGTTTTGGCTCAACCTTTAGGGCTGCTGGCGCAATAATATCTTGAAGCTCAAGATTAGCTGTTCTATAAATCTCCTCAGGAAGAACCGGCATAGCTCTTACACCTTCCTGCTTGCTCTGATCTTTATTTAATATTTTGTCTATAATACTCATATTAATTAGTCGTCTATGCTAAGAGAGCTGGAACCATCTCCCATATTAAATATATTATAAAACAGCTCTATAGACTCCTCGTTGTTTAAAAGAGAGCTTCTAACTCCAACCCTAGAAAGACCTGATTTTACCAGAGCAACTCTCTGTTCGAGTTGTGAGAAGTTTTCAGAAAAATCCTCCTTATTCATTGTTTTTTCCTTGTTGCCTCCAAAAATTCCTGAGAATGGATTTGAGCTACCAGATGAAGTACCTGATGGTACAAGAGATACAACAACGAAAAAGTGTTTTTTCATGACATTTATTTGGTCTGTAAAATTCTTTATGAAGTTTACATACTCTCTTATTTGAAGCTGCAATAGTGGTTCCTCGACAACTTCACCCCTTGCCCTAAGTGATGCAAGGTATGGTTTTATATCTAATTTTCTGGATTGGGCAATAATTTGTACGGAAAAATCTAATGAGTTTAGAAAATTCTGGAACATATAAATAGTCCCCTGTTGTTCGTCTGCTGATTTTAAGGCTAAGTTCACAGCTGAGGTCATTAGGATTGCTCGCAAAGATCCGTCCTTTAGAATAATGATCCCATCCCGGATTTCTTTTATTGGTATAAAGTCTTGTGTTGGTTTAGATGCCATAATTATTTTTCAGTATCTCTATCTACAATATTAAGACCCCAAGAAAGTTCCTGGAGCTTATTTTGAGTAAGCTTATGCACAATTTTCTCCTTTTTATCTGCTGAGTCTACGACCTGCTTATTATTATCTTTTTTATAAACTTTTTTCCAAATAAATATCTTTGAATCAAGCATGTATCTAAAGTATGCTTCAAGGATAAAAATAAAATTCTTACCATTTATCTTTACAAAAGTAAGAGAAAAAGACAGTGTTGCGACCGCGATAATTAATGGCAGAGCTACATATATGGGAAATAGAACATATGAGACATAAGCTAGCCCTGCTCCACCAGCTAAGTACATAAACTGCTTAAAAGTTAGCGGTCCAAATATCTTGTCTTCAATATCAATAAATTGCGGAACTTTAAATCTCATGTGTTTATTATAGCGCGAAAACACATCAAACAAAGTTTTCTTGTTGGTAAAGCGCCGACTAGTCTATTGGCTCTCTGTATGGGTCGTGATCAGCAGATCTTGTTATTGAATGGTCTGATGTTTTCTCACTAGCTTGTTCTGTTTGATTTAGTTTTTGAGTTACAAAGTTTTTTGCGGCTTTTCTTTCTGCCTCCCCCCCGTCACCGTGCACGACTTGAAGAGATTCTCTTATGGGTAAGAATATTTCTTTGTTCAGGTCCTCCACCAGATCATTTGTGGCCATAGAGTCTAGATCTAATTTTTTTGAAATATTGCGTTTAAAGTCTGCTGGATGAGTCGCTCCGAGTATAAAGAAGTGCACTTCTGACATTAAGATCTCTAATAGATCTATGTGTAGACCCCTTTTTTTTCCTATTGTGAATACTTCGTTCTCAATGCTCTTATCACGAAGAGCGCTCCGAAGGTTGTCGGGTAACGCTTTATAGTATTTCTCTAATAGTTCTGGTGTTAGTTCTTCCATAATTTATTATTCTTCAGGTTTACTTTCTTTTGGTTTATCTTCTTTTTGTTCTCCACCACTCTTTTCCTTTTCAGGTTTTTTCCCAGAAAGGATATCTGTATTCTTCTTCACTTCTTTTTCGTAGTTATTAAACTTAGACAACTTATCCTCAATATTCATTTTTTCAGAAAATTGGGTTGAGTATTCTCTTTTTGCAGTTGCAAGGTTTGCAACAACAGATGGGTCAGCGGGTTTCTTAGCATGGGCTGTTTTTGCATCTATATATGTAAGTCTCGCTGTTTCGTACTCCATTTTTTGTAGATCTTGTATTTTCTTCAACTCATTTGTCATAGCTTTGATTGCCTCACTATCTGACTTACCTGGATGAGCTGTCTTTGCCTCAGAAAGGATTTCTTTCAATTCTTCCAAGTTTGCAACAGCTGGTTGTGCTCCTTTCTTTGCCTCAGATTGAATCTTCTTTGAAGCAGACTGAGAACCTTTGTTTCTACCATATGATTCCATGAGTGTAGGAACTGCTGTTGTTCCAGCTGCCACAGTAGCAACTTTTCCAACTGTAACCGCTCCAGCCCCTGCTGCTGCTGCGACTGCTCCAGTGGCTATACCAACCCCAATATCTCCAGCTAGATTATTTTTTGTTCCAGCTTTTACCGCATCTTCGTTCTTCTTTGATTCTTGCTTTGTCTTTGCTTCACCTGCGGTTGCAACACTACCTCCTCCAACCTTCTTCTTCTTTCCAGCAACTGTTAGCTCGCCACCCTTTTCGTAGTCTGCTTTAAATTTAGTCATAGCTGCGTTTATCTTTGCAATGTCGGGTGTTCCAGCTTTGTGTTCTACCATGTTACCGTCCTTGTCTGCCACAAATCTTCTTTCTTTTAGAAGGTAAGAAGGAGTTGTTTCAAGGTCTTTTCTTTGAGCGACTTCATCTTTCTTAAATTCTTCATGTCTAGCATCTTGCTCTTTGTCTGTTATGCCAAGCTTATCTTTAACATAGTCACGAGTGTTCTCAGTTCCAGTTGATACACTATCCTTAGCAGCTTTGAATGCTGTATCTTGACCATCTGCCAAAACATTTTTGGCAAAGTCTACTTTATTGTCTAGGCTAGCCTGCTTTGAGGTTGCAACACTACCTCCTTTAACTTCTTTGTCAACAGTATCTGTGATTTTAACCTTTCCGCCTTTCTCGTACTGCTCTTTGAAATCAGCCATTTCCTTTTCTGTTTCTTCAGGTGTATAGCCTCTACTTGTAAGGTATTCACTTCTTTCCTTTGCGTCCTTTTCGTATTCTTCATGTCTAGAATCTTGCTTGTCTGCTCCAGAACCTTTAAGTTCGAGTAGTTTTGCAGTTCGTAGGTCTTCTTTCTCCTGATCTTTCACAAGCTGATCATGACCACCTTTTCCTCTGCTCTTATCAAATCCAGCAGCTGAAACAGCCTGGTTGTTGAAATCAATTTTAGCACCTGTGAATTTAGATAGACTTGATTGAATACCTTTTCCAAGTCCACCAGTTCGGACATCGAAATCTCTTTTCGATGTCTTATCTGCCTGACTAAGTGTTCGTCTGGCCATCCATCCAGCAACACCTTTTTTAGCAGCTGTTTCCTTAAGGTCTTTACTTTCAGATATTTTTGCTGCTGCGGCTCCAACAGTTCCCCTAAGTACCGATCCAGCCCCTCCAAGAGCAACTCCTCCAGCAACTCCAGCTACAGCGCCAAAGGCTTTAGTTGCATAACCAGCTATCATGCCGCCTATTTCACCCGCCATGTCTTTGGCTGTATCCGTAGCAATTTTAAGAATTCCGATTATCAAAAAGAATCCAAGACTTAGAAGTATTAGACCCTCTGATCCGCTTGGGTCGGTATTGGAAATTAGTCCATCTAAAAATCCTGTACTTCCACTACTATCCCCAATGAAAAGCATAATTATGTATACAAAGAAAAGAAAAACTGGTGCCAAAAATGCAAATTTAACCAGATCTGTTGACCATTTTTTGAAACTAAAACTTTTAACATAGACAGTGGCTCCTGGTATTAGATACATCATAAAAGCAATAGGTGAAAATATCATTGACATCCATAAACCAAGAATCCTTCCGAGCATCAAAAATCCAACTTGAAAAAACATCCATGCAGCTATTACATTTATTGCTATCGCAAAGATTACAATAGTTGCTAGAGCACCTGGGCTTTGGCTGAATTCGTCAGTAAATTTTTCAACCTCACTACCACTAATAAAATTTTGAATATCTAGACCGGCACTAATTCCCTTAGATATACCCTTATTCTCTCCAACATTATTAAGTTGTGTTATGGGGCCACCAGCTGAGCTTATTTGATTATAAAATAGATGAGCAATAATATTTGAACTGTCTATGACTACTTTTGTCATAAATAAACTAAAGTTTATAAGTAGCGCTATCACTATTACGTTTTTTATAGTTTTCTTAACGTCACTGTCTCCCATCATTGTTCGGAAAGCGGCCACAAGAAGTATAAAAATAAAGAAAACATTAGATATATCTCTAACTATTGTCCAACCCTTTGTAATAAGCACCGGGCTGCTATATACATGGTTAGATATTGTCATACTTGTAAAGAAATCAAACAGATTACCAGAAATAGCTACCAGGTAAGTCGATGCTGGGTAAATCCAATTATATAAACCCTGTATAAAACAACCTGTAAAAATCGTCTCAGGGCCGCATTCTAGATGTTTTATAAGACCACCAAAACCAGTGGCTCCACCTGTATCTTGGAAATCCTCAGTGAATACAGGCTCAGAACTATTTACTAGTTGAACTGTTATATGATTTGAATCTCCAGAGACTGAAACACAAGGTGCCGCTGTTGAAGCAAGAACATAAGGGCATTGTTGAGCCACAAGGCTCACTTCGAATTTTCCGTTTAATGGTAGGTTTCCAAATTGTCCACTGAAAAGCTTTTCTTTTGGGTTAAATCCAGAAGATGAAAGTTGTAAGCTTGAGTTCCAATCAAAAAATCCAGGATATAATTGTTCAAAGCCTTGTTGGCCAGCGGGTGCTTCTATTTGTGTGATTTTTATTTTAAATTCAACATACCAACCAACAGTAGTAAAATCTGTTCCGTTATCCCAATAAAGACCATTATCTGTTTCATTTATTAGATAAGAAGAGAACTGACTATCGTCCCACCAAGGATATTTTGGTGGAGTGGCTGGGGTGCCATCTACGGTCTCAAGGTTTATAACCTTGATTTTTCCACTTTGTGCAAAACTAGAAGCAGTAATTGAATCTGTATTATCCCAATTAACCTCCACTACACTCCCCATGTCTCCCCAGCTTAGAGCCTCAGCTGTCTTTATTCCAAATGAGAATAAACCAAAAAACATCACACTTGCAATAAATGTAAATAAAGCACCTTTTACTAGTTTGTTTTGTAAAAGCTGTATCACGTTATGTATAAAGTATATCAGTTTTCTAGCCCTACCCTACTTATTTTTGTGTAAAACAAGAATTAACATGAATTAAATAAAAATAATCTTTCTCGTAAAAGAAAGATTATTTTAAATATTCTATTGGATGCTATTTTGTCCTGGATAGCTCCAACCTAGAAGTGTTTCAAACCATTGAGTTCCTGGAGAGAAGTCTGGCGGTAGAACACCTTCATTTGTAAGTGTTTGAAGAACGGTGTATCCACTGATCTTTCCTTGCATAATTCCCATAATTTGGGCAATGATAACACCTGCTTCGTGTTGTCCATACTCCAGAATCGGCTGAGGGTTATACAGGAAGTTTCCACTATCCCCTGGTGGAACTGGGCTACTTGGTACATTATTTGGGTTTGTTGGTCGTGATGATGAGCCAAGAACTATAGATGGGTTTGTTCTAGATCTATACCACTGGAAGCGTGTTTGACCTGAGTAGTCTTGGCTGAGTTTTTCATCTAGGCATTGTTGAGCGTATGTCTGAACCTTTAGGTTATTCGCCTCTGCTAATATTGCTGAAGACTGAAGTTTTACTATGTCTTCAGCTGTTACTGCGCTAGGGGCAGATTCATAAAAAGCTTGAACCAATGCATCTCCCTGAGCTTTTACAACTTCCACTGGCATATTGGGTGCATTCACTTTTAACTCCTCTATCTTTTGCAATAAGTACTCCAGGCTTACCAGTTGACTGCTTACTTCCTGACTTATCTGAGAATTCTTGGCAATTGTGGCCATGTATTGGTCAATTTTTGCAATTTCATTATTTGCAGCAGGGGTAATTGAAGGCATGTTTCCTGGGGTTAGCCAGTTGTACTTTGTATCAATAAGCTCCATATACTGATCTGCTGCACCTCTGAGTCTTTGGATTCCCTTTTGGGTGTTATCTTGAACTGTCCCCGCTGTTATACCTCCTGGGTCAAAGATTCCAAAGACGTTTAGCATTTGCTCTTGAGCTTTCATTATTTCTCCCTCCCAATGCTTTAGAGCTTCTCCCAGGTACCTTTTGTACATTGGAGAAGGGCCAGGAATACATACGTCAAGTTGTTCTAGGTTGAGAATACTTTCGTTTAACATTGCTGTCTGTTGGATTACTCCATTAAACCCAGGTGTAGGGTCCACAAAAGGTTCTCCTGTGCTTTGGTCTATTCCTACCTCCCCAGTTTCTGGGTCCACAGGAAGCTCTGGTATGACTCCATTTGGAGACCCTATAAATCGTTCCTGTAGATAAATGATATATGGCAGCTGGTTGAATATATCAAAATTCTCTCCTTGTTGTGACCATCCAAGTAGGTCACCTTGAGCAGTTTCAAAGTCTGATATGTTTAGACCGTTACCACCGAAGTAGTCTTGGTCGCCACCTCCAAACTCAGCGCCAAGTGTACCAACTGGGTCCATAAGTAAGTCACCAAGCCCGATTGACCCAATATTTACAGAGTTTAGTCCTTCTTGTGCCCAGTCTTGTGTGTTCTCTAGGCTTTTTACACCATTTTTAAATACTTGATTTAGTAGCGCTGAGAAAACTACGTTTAGTGACTCGTTTAGCTCATCTGCAATCACTGATTGCTCTATTGGTATATCAATAATTGTTTTGTTTAATGCGTGAGCAATAACAGTTCCGGGGGTTTGGTTTTCCCATGTCTTACATACATGAGAAAGATTTTCAGCAGCGGCAGCCATGTCATCATTCTCATATAGTTCATATGCAGCCCGTGACTCATATTGAGCCTCTGATACTAACACACCACCCTCTTCTTCTGGTGGTATATACTCACCATTTGCTTTTGATTCAACGCACTTCTTTAAGCTAAGGAATCCACTATTTTGCTGTAGCTCTTTTGACGCAAGCTGTATTTCACTTTGAAGATCGTTTCTCCCCGCCAACCTACGTTCTTTTTCTTGGGTCGCCAGAATTGCAAAACCACCAGGGTTATTTTGTGTATCGAAAGCTTGGTGCAAAAATGCATCCCATCCTCCAATTCTAAAGTCAGCCTGGAAGTCAGCCAAATTTCCTGTTGGAATATAGTTGTTTAAAGTAAACCTGGCTCTATTTTCAAAAGATCCAGAAATCTCTGAAAGTATAATAGATCTAGCAGACTCTCTCCCAAAAGGAAGGTCTTCTGCATTGAACTGCAGCAAACTTGTTAAACTACTAAGTTGCTGGGTAGCTATTGACTGGAAGTAGGCTTCTGGATTCTGAACGAAAGCTGGGTCACCACGGAATCCACCGTTGATCCAGTTTACTGCCTCCTGAGACATTTTCTTTAGAAGTTCACCCATTGTATATTTTGCTATGGCGTCAGAACAAGCCTCCTTCTTCACAAGTTTTTTAGCATTGTTTTCTGTTGTTTTAACCGCTCTTTGTTCGGCTGAATCTGTTGATGGTCCAAAATCCTCTTGGTTTGCTGATGTGACCTTTGCACACTGAATCAGAAGACCACCAATTCCCTGTGCATTTATTTGAGCGTGACCAACAGATGGTATTATTAAAAATCCAAATAAAAATAAAGAAAGAGTTATTTTAGATATTTTATTTATTTTAGATTTATTCATGTGAAATAATTATAACACCTATTATTTTATGTAGTGGGTGTCTATAGCCTTGAAAATGTCATCTATCTTATTTGAGTATTTTTCATAGTTAGATAACCCCGCTAATGTTTTCATCGGGTCTTCATTTATATATAGGAAACCTTCAATTGATTGACCTATTTTGTTGTAAGTATTTACTAGTTCAAGATGGGCAATTGATATTGATTCTGGTGTGACTACATTACTTAAATCCAGAGCTAGTTTTTTGTACTCTGATACTATTTCTTCTAACTTTGATTGGTTTGAAACACTGTCTTCAATATATTCAGGTAGGATAGTCAACTCCTGGCCTATTGCTGTGTTTTTAAGTGTTAAGAATATTTTGTCGGTCTCCTTAAAGTAAGACTTGATAGAGGTTTGATTTGGTGGAATCACTGTTAGGGAATCTAGGTTGTATTCATCATAAACAGATGATTCAATTGATTTAGCAAGACCATCCGCAATACTTGTTAGATTTGATTCATTAAGATTGCCTGTTTGGTTTAGAGAGAAGATGCTGCTGAATAGCTCTCTAGCAAAAGAGCCAGTCTCAGTTAGGGTTTCTCCAGAATCACCCAGATTTCCTGATGGTTTTTTCTTATCAAGCTCTTCTTTATCCCCTATTCCATCGCCATTTGTATCAGGGTTGTTTGGGTCTGTACCCCACAAAGCCTCTTCCCAATCTAAAACCCCATCACCATCTGAGTCTTTGTAAACTATTTTCCCAAGCGGTACTGTTTCAATATTTAAGTCTATTGCGTCTTTTTCATAATTATCAGCAGAAGATTTTTTTAGAGAAAATAATAGAAAAACTATAGAAAAAAGAACAGCTATACCAATAACTATTCTAAAATTTCTACTTGGTAAATAATCTCTAAAACTCATAAGTAAGATTGTTTAAAATGAAGGCAATTCGCTGGTTCCAAAGTAGCTGAAAATAGATGTGTTTATTTGAACTTGATCAAACAGTACCCACATATAACAGCTATCAGAAGGTTTGTTGGCTTCTACAAGGCCTAGAATTTCAACACCATTTGTTATGTTTCCTGTTACATGATCTGAGTCTGCTGATATTTCACCAAAACCTGTTGGTTCGTTTGTGTTTCCATAAGGGTTTACATAGAATGGACTATACTGAGCATTACATCCAAATGGGTATGTATACTGGTACTCTAAGATTCCACCAAAAGATGTATCTCCGAAAGCATATGCATAATGACTAAAAAGCATCATTCCAATAGATGCAAAAAGTGAAACAAGAAATATGCCATGCTTTACTCCAGATTTGATGTGAGATTTTTTGATTTTCATATGTAACATATTATAGCATCAAAAAATATTTACCCTTAAAAGAAATCAACATCTTAAAACTGACTTAATAACTATAAAACTGCGACACTTAGTGTCGCAGTTTTATAGTTCTTTTGATAATTCTATCCAATTATCTACAGAGAGTGTCTCCGCTCTGGTTTTAGCTTCCAAACCAAGTTTTCTAAATAGATTCACCAGGTCTTCCTTTGAAGCTAGCTTTTCGAGGTTGTTTATTAACATTTTTCTTTTATGAGCAAAACCTGTTTTAAGAACTCTGAAGAACTTATCTTCAGAAATACCTTTAAAACGAGATTTAGAGATACCGCCAATGGCTAGAATGGCAGAATCCACTTTTGGCGCCGGAGAGAATGCCTTTGCTTGTACTTTTTGAATGTATTTGGGTTCACCAAAGGCCTTTACACTCATAGATAGTATGGATTCTTTGCCGTCTCGAACCATAATTCGATCTACCACCTCTTTTTGAAGAAGGAAAACCACTCTTTCTGGCTGATTTGAGCTTGAAAGAAACTTCTCCATGATTTCCCCTGTTATGTAGTATGGGATATTTGCGATTAGTTTGTAGGGCTTTTCAATAGTCTTCTCATCAAAATCTAATATATCCCCCTCTATAATAGTAAGAGCTCCACCAGATACCTCTTCTTGAAATTTCTCATTCAAAAATTCTATTAGCTCTCGGTCTTTCTCTATTGCTACAACACGTGATGTTTTTTCTAGTAGATATTTTGTAAGGGCGCCTTTTCCTGGTCCAATTTCTATTACCAGCTCTCCCTCCTTTATTTCTCCTGCATCAGAAATAGCGGACAAAGCCTGCTTTGATTTTAAGAAATTCTGACCAAGAGATTTTTTTGCCCTCATATATATGTAGACTAGCGTGTTTAATCAAGATATACAACTGAATCAAAGAAAGAATCTCCACCACTGTCTTTTTTATTGCTACTGATATAAGTCTCCTCGTACTCTGTTGCATCTAGAAGCTCCTCAGGGATATCAGAGATGAATTCTGAAGGGTATTGTAGTTTTGTCTCTCCAAAGATTGTTCTCATTACTGCTCTACTAAGATATACCTTTTGCTCTCCTCGAGTTAGGGCTACATAGAACAACCTTCTTTCTTCTTCTGACTCTTCAATTGTCTGAGAATCCCCTCGTCTGTGTGGAAACAAATCTTGCTCAAGTCCAACAATAAATACATGTGGGAACTCTAAACCTTTTGATGCGTGAACAGTCATCATCTTTACGGCATCTTTTGATTGTTTTTCTTCCAGAGTAAGTGTGTCTTGGTCTGAAGCTAATGCCGCTTCTTCAAGCATTAGGCTTAGTCCATCTTCTATCTCATCGTATTTTTTTGCAAAAGTTATAAGCTCTTTTATATTTTCCAGCCTTTCAAAGTCTTCTTCTGTTCCACCTGTCTTGTATTCATTTTCAATTCCACTTTTTTGAATAGCCAATAATACTGCAGCGCTTGGTTCTAGATTCTCAGCGGCTTCACCAATTTTCCCTAGTGTATTATAAAAATCTTTAATTTTAATCTGTGTTTTTACGGGTAAGCTATCACCATCACCTGCGAAAAGCTTGGCTATTGTCACCTTTCCTATACCTCTTTTTGGGAAGTTAATTATTCTAGCGACATCAGATAGGCTGTCTTTATTTAGGCCAGCTTTAATATATGAAAGAACGTCTTTTACTTCCTTTCGGTCAAAGAATTTAACTCCAAGAACTGTATATGGAATAGACGAAGAGAGCATAGCCTCTTCTAAGATACGTGATTGGAAGTTCGCTCGGTACAGAATGGCAAAGTCTTTAGGCGTTGCACCTTCTTCTATAAGTTTTTGGATTGTCTCCCCCACAAAACTAGCCTCATCCCACTCATTTCTAGCTGTGTAATAGTGTATTAACTCACCTTCTTTATTTTTCGTGAAGAGAGTTTTCTTTTTTCTTTTTGTGTTTTTTTCTATAACGTTATTTGCTGCAGATAGAATATTCTTTGTTGATCTATAGTTCTGCTCAAGCAATACAGTCTTAGCCCCAGAGAAATCATGTTCAAAGTTTAGAATGTTTTTTAAGTTTGCACCTCTCCAACTGTAAATATTTTGGTCCCCGTCTCCAACCACACAAATATTCTTATCTGGTCCAATCAAAGACAAGACCATTCGGTACTGAACCTCGTTTGTATCTTGATATTCATCTATATGTACATAGGTCCATTTTTTTCTATAGAAATCTCTTAGAACTTTATTTTCTTCTAAGGCTCTCATAGGCAGAAGAAGCAGGTCATCAAAATCAAAAGCATCTTCTTTTTTCTTTTTCTTTTCATACTTATCCCACACCTCTACGATAAGCTCTTCTACAGCAGATTGAACATTACCTCTCATCTCCTCTACCGTGTTTCCAAGACCTTTTTGTCTGGAAATTATTCCCATGGCTTTTTTTGGTTCAAACTCTTTTGGATCAAAACCAGAATCAACCAAAGATGCTTTGATAAGTCTTAGTGCGTCCTTTTGGTCAAGGATAGAAAAGTGTTTTTTTGTATTGAATACTGAAGGATGGTCTTTTATCATCTTTACTCCAAGAGAGTGAAAGGTTGAAACAAACGGGAGACCTCTTCCCATCAGATTATCGTGCTCCAAGAGAGTGGAAACCCTGTCTCGCATCTCCTTTGCAGCTTTGTTTGTAAAAGTCACAGCCAGAACTTGTGATGGAGACACCCCCTCGTGAACAATGTGGGCTATTCGGTGTGTTAGAGTCTTGGTTTTTCCGGCTCCAGCCCCAGCTAGAATTAAAAGTGGTCCTTTTATAGTTAAGACAGCCTCCTTTTGTTTGTCATTTAAACCTTCAAGATGTTGCATGAAGACAATAATAACACATCTGAAAATAACCCTATCAATAAAGGCTATTTTGGGCCTATTTTGTGGATAAAATAAGACCACATATCTTTTCCCCATCCCTATTGACTTAGATCTTGGCTCGGGTAACATATTAGATATCACTAGAAGAGGAGGTGCTCTGGGTTTTACTATATATATGTATAGATAGAAAACGGCGCTGCTCCATGGTTTATCATAGATTTTCTGTGTAAAACCAAAAACACTGGCTTATAATTACAAACTCACAAGACTCTGAACCCTCAAGTTCCTTCCAAGGGCGAATTCAGAAGATATATAGAGGGTTTTATATTACAAAAAACCCAACCAACCAAGCACTATTGGCTTCTTTGTTGCTTCTTTTTATTCCTGCTATGACATATGCTGGGGTATTTTCCTTTGTTCAAAGCCTATTTATAACAAACGTTGAGGCTCAAGATGTTGTATATCACAACTCACAAACAATCCCCCTTCTGGCTGCTTCAATTTCTCCAGACCCAGATGCTGACAAAGGTGGTCCAGAAGTATCTTTTGATGAAACTGGAATGTTTATTGTTGCTGAAACAGGGTTGTTTTCACTACTTCCTGGTGAGTATGTTTCTGCTACAGGAAAAGAGGAGAATGTATACATTGTAAGACCTGGAGACACCCTTTCTCATATTGCTGAGTTGTTTAATGTAAAATCAGAAACTATTAGATGGAGAAATGATCTTGGTGCAAAAGAATATATAAGAGCAGGTCAAGATTTGAAGATTCCACCAGCAGATGGTGTTTATCATAAGATTAAAAAAGGTGACACTTTAGGAGGTATAGCTAAGGCTTATAAAGCAGAAACAAGCGCCATAAAGACATTTAACGGAGTAGTTGATGCTTCAGGCCTTCAGGTTGGTAAAGAGATATTTATACCCGGAGGAAAGTCTTCTGTTGCTGTAAAGACTCAAACATCTTCATCTTCTCAAAAATCTACTTATGTAAAGGTTTTATCATCTGTTCCTTCTCAAATTTCATCTGACAAACTTGGAGAGTGGATGTGGCCGGTAAACGGAGGTGTTGTTACTCAAGGTTATGGAAGCACCAGCTTTGCAAATAGAAGTGGTTATTATAAGGGAAACAATCATGGAGGAGTTGATATTGGGGCACCTAGGGGAACAGCCATTGTTGCTGCAAAAGACGGTGTGGTAACTATGAGCCAGTGGTACTATGGTTATGGAAACCTAGTTGAAATAAAACATGACGACGGTACAATTACTCGATATGGTCACAATACAAGTAACTCCGTAAAGAAAGGTCAGAGAGTTGTCCAGGGTCAGGTTATTGCTAAGCTTGGTTCAACTGGACGAGTCACAGGGCCTCATGTTCACTTTGAAATTAGAGATGCAAATGGAAAACAAATGGAAGATAATGTCTTCTATCAAACATATCTAAACTATTAAAAAAAGGACCGCAAGCGGTCCTTTTTTGATTAAATAAGGTTTTCCAGTTTAATCATGTAAACATCCTTTGTTCCAGGGACTAAAACGGATCCTTCTTTTTTGAAGATTCCCATTTCTGGAGGAAGCCAAGCTTTAATGTACTCTTGCTTTTGCTCATCAGAAAGAAAGTCTGGATCGTTAATCATTTTAGATACAAGATTTTTCATCTCTATCATTAGATTGCTTTCCGGCTCTTTTTCAGAACTCTCCGCTTTTTTTTCTTTTGCCAATGACGGGTCTATCTCTAGATGTATTACACACCCCATAGCATCACTGTTGAAGGTTCTAATTGGGTGCTTATCTTTTACTAAAGCCATTAAATCATTCACCTCCTCAATAGTGCTGACTTTTATGATTACATCTAGCTCATTATCTCGACTGATTCTATATCGAGTAATTTTGAAATTAGATGAATTCAGTAATTCTGATAATTCACCAAGTTTAGAAGATAGGAATGTCGCAGGGAATGCCGCAACTCTATTGGTCCCATTTGTTATAACTGTAAAGCCGTCCAATTTGTCTATATTGGTCCCACTAGGAAGCTGGAACACCAACCTTTTTTTGTTTTCCGAATCTCCTACTGGGATGAGCATTGGGGTGACTATGGGAAATCCAAGAGACTTAAATCTCTTAGTCAAACAATTCCCTAACTCTTGTAGTCTTGCGTCAGCCTCTTTTGAGGTCGAGGTGATCCCAAGGCTTCCATTTTTTGTTCGGAGATGTGTTCCACCCCCTCCTTGTTTTAGTACCATTTTTGTTTACCTTTTTGTTTGTTCTCAATATTACACGAAATCAATGACCCGTCAACAATTACTCAAAAAGATCTTTTGGTCTGTACTGTAAGGCCTCTAATATATGATTTGTCTCAATAGTATTTTTTTTATCTAAATCTGCTATTGTTCTAGCTAGCTTGATTACTCGGTGATAAGCTCTGGCTGATAGACTCAACTTTTCAGCTGATTTATTTAGAATCTGTTTTGTTTCTTCATTAAGCTCTGCGTGTCTATGTAGCTCTCGAACGTTCATTTCGTTGTTTACAGACCTTTTACCAGATTCAAACCTTTTCTTTTGTATATCTCTTGCTGATTTAACTCTATTTTTAATAGCTAGGCTTTCCTCACCCTCCTTTTCTTTAGATCCTAGTTTTTCATAATCAATCTCAGAAACTTCTACCCACATATCTATTCTGTCCATAATTGGTCCTGATATTTTTTTCTTTTGGCGTAATTTTTCCATAAAAGACGCATCTTTTTCTGGCGGATTCATAGCCGCTATTAGTATAAAATTTGTTGGGAAAACTACCGTTCCTTTTGCCCTAGAAACTGTCACCACCCTATCTTCTAAGGGCTGGCGCAAACTTTCTAAGACTCTTTTTTCAAATTCTGGGAATTCATCTAGAAATAGAACTCCTTTATGGGCTAGAGTAACCTCTCCTGGCTTTGGTGTTGAACCTCCCCCAATAAGTGAAACATAAGAGCTTGTGTGATGTGGTGATCGAAATGGAGGTTGGGTTACAAGCGATCCTCCTGTCGTTCCAGCGATAGAGTGTATACCGGTCACCTCAAGAACTTCATCTTTTGATAGATTTGGCAGAATGGTTGCAAATAATTTTGCTAACATTGTTTTTCCTGTTCCAGGTGGTCCATACATACAGATATTATGTCCACCAGCGGCAGCTATTTCTAATCCTCTTTTTGCCATAGCCTGGCCTTTTACATCACAAAAATCCAATGTGGATTCCTGTGACTCAAAACTAATGTTTGTTTTTGGTTGTACAGGAATATAAAGTTCGGACTTCCCTTGATCAAGATGGTTAATTACTTCTTCTAAAGAATATGCGCCATAAACATTTATGTCATCTACTAGAGCTGCTTCAAGCGCATTCTCTTTTGGAACAAAGATTTCTTTAAATCCATTTTGCTTTGCAGCTTCAACAAGCGGTAGGACTCCTCTGAGAGGTTTGATTGTCCCATCTAATGCTAATTCTCCGATAAATAGTTTCCCGTCAGTTTCAAAATAAATATCTTCGTGTGCTAATAAGTACCCTATGGCAATCCCAAGGTCAAAGTATGAACCTTCTTTTTTCATGTCGGCCGGTGAAAGTGAAACGACAATCTTCATGTTCTCTTTTTTAGGAGACTTATAGTTAGAATTTTTTATAGCTGAGCTTACCCGGTCTTTGGCCTCGTCCACCGCTTTGTCTCCTAGTCCTACAATATTAAAAGCATGAAGAGATCCAGATGATAAGTCTGTTTCGATGGTCACAAGTGCTCCTTTTAGGAGATAAGGTTGTGCTGAGTACACACGAGAAAATGACATGTTTTTATTATATCAAAACAAAAAACCGCTTTCGCGGTTTTTTCTACATGTGAGCTTTACAAGTTTTTGCAGATGGGTTTGCAGTAAGTCGATCTTCTTCAATTGGTTGACCTGACTCTTCACATATTCCATATTTCTCAGGTTCGTGATTGATTTTATATAGAGCACTTTGAAGCTCTCTATATCTTGTCTCGATTTCTCCTAATACATTTGCTCTCTCTAGGAATTCTTCATCTCGGTCAGCTTGAGTGTTTGGGTCTGCGTTATCTCCTTCATTTTCCTTTCCTAGGGTTGCACCCCAGTCTCCGTTCTCTGGGTCCTTAATTCCAAGCCTTGAAAGTTCGCCTGTCATCTGATCCATTTCTTTTAAAAGTAATTCTTTATAGTATTGTAGTTTGTCTGTGTTCATAAGGTTAATTATAGTTAATTAAAACTGTGTTGCAAGCCTCTGTAATATTTCTTGAATTGCTATTTGGCTGGTTGTTATAACCAGAAGATCATCTGATATATATGTGTAGCTCAAGACTAGGTTCGATTCATTATCCAATAATACTCTAGTGTTCTTGTTTTGTATTTGAACATCTTGCCAAGGTTTAATATAGAGGTCTGTGTCCATGACTTCAATATCTAATATTCTAGACATGTCTTGTAGAAGCGTTGACTCCCAAATTTTCATCTGTGAAGAGGTGTTTCTTATAGGTGCTTCAAGAATTAAAAACGGCTTAACTGTATCCCCTGAATAAACTCCAAGCATAAAATCTTTTCCTAGTGAATTTATCATGGCACCAGGAATGCTACTTTGGATTGCCCCAAGAAATTCTTTTGAGCTAAGTGTCTGAACTTTATTATCTCCAATATTCTTTGTGAAGTATAAGTTTGTCACTTCTCCAATATCAGAACCTCCTGAAGAAACTTTACTACTTATTTTTGAGACAAGTGTAATTGGTAGAATATTTGTTGTGTCGATTCTGTTGTGGTTTTCTGCATAGACTATTGACCTTTGAACCACCTGAGTCTTCTGTTCTACGGGTGCTTCTTCTCTTGTTGCATAGAAAAATATTCCTACGGCTGAAACAAAAAGAACTAAACTAACAAGACCAAAAACCAGATTAGTTTGCCTCCTTTTCTGAGCTTCTTTATTCTCTCTTTCTTGTTTTAAAATAGCCTGCAGAGCCGCCCCTTGTTTTTGGCCCGCTCTGTTTCCGATGTCTGCTGACATTGTACGAAAAACTTTTTTCTCTGCTGAGATTTCTTTTGCTTCTATTTTTTCTTCTTCATTTTTCTCCTTTGCAAACTCAATACCCCCAACAGTTTCTGTTGGCTTGTCTTTCATTTGTGAAAGCTCCTCTTTGGGTGTTTCTACAGGAGCCTCTTTGTGAAACTCTACTCCACCTGAAAACTCTTTTTCATTTTTGTTATTTCCTTCCATTAGAATTATTATACCTTGAAATTGAAAACAAAAAACCTCCCACAAAAATGTGGGAGGCTCATCAACAATTATCTTACTCAGATATCTGTTTTAATCGATAGGTTAAAGATTTTTCTCGGAACCCATCCGTGTATCCGTGGGCTTCCTTGATGCGGCTTTTGAAAATAGCAGTAGCTTTCTCCATCTCTTCGTTGGTGTATATGTGAATCTGCATCCTCTGTTCAACAACCTCTTGATTGTTTTCGAAGTAGCTTTTTTCAATAAAATAGCTGCCATTAAAATTCCTTTCAAGGCTTATTCTAATCACTGGAACATTTGGTTTGCATGGAAAAGGTCTCTTTTCTATGGTCAGCATGTTTCGGAGTGGGCAAATTCTAATTCTGTTAAACTCGATATCTTTTGCAAGGTTTGAGTCCCACCAAAAGTCATCGTGGATAAGAGTGTCCCCATAGAGGTCTATGAAGTTTTCTGCCTCATTCACCGTCTCAACAAAGATGGAATCCATTTTAGTTTTCGGTATCCATTTTTTTCTGTCTATGGTGGACATGGCATCTTCTTCAGAAGCCTGAGCTCCTTCTACAAAATTGTTATTGAGGTTTTTGTTTCTGGGTTCACAAGAGTACATTCCAGTGATAACTACTGAAATAATCAATGTTGCAAAAAATTTCTTCATGATTTGAATTTAAGGTTCTTGTTGAAGCTAAAATATCATAAGATATCTGCTTTATCAAGTATAATAAAAAACCCACATGTGTGGGCTTCTCATTGTTTCACTTTTTTATTTAGCCTCCTTTTGTTTCACGAAGTCTGGTTGTGCATCTTTTAATGACAAACCAATCTTTCCTCTTTCAAGTTTCTTCACTACAACAGGGACAGTCTGTCCTTCTGCTAAGTATTCAGAAACATTTTCTATTCGGAATCCTGCAATCTCTGAAACATGAATAAGTCCTTCGTGTCCGTTTGGAAGTTTTGCAAAGGCTCCGAAGTCCATGATCTTTGTGATAACAGCTTCCGCTCTTTCACCTATTGTCCACTCTTTTGTTAAGGCTTTAATTTTTTCTATCGCCATCTCAGCGGCTCCATCTCTACCAGTTGCTGTGACCACTCCATCATCTTCGATAGATATTTCAGCTCCAGTTTCTTCTTGTAATCCTTGGATGGTTTCACCTCCTTTTCCAATAACCATTCCGATCTGATCTTCTTTGATTTTGTATGAAACAATTCTTGGTGCACTAGCTGCAACCTCAGTTCGTGGGGTAGATATCTCTTCCTCAATAACATCTATTAGATGAAGTCGCGCTTTCTTTGCACCTACAAGACCTTCTTTAAGAACAGCAACGGGCATACCTCCAACTTTTATATCCAACTGTATCGCTGTCACACCAACTCGAGTTCCAGCCACTTTGAAATCCATATCTCCAAAGTGATCTTCTGCTGCTTGGGGGTCTGTAACTACTACAAAATCTTTACCATCAGCAGAAAGCATTGCGCCCATTGCAAGTCCGGCTACAGGTCTGCTGATGGGAACACCACCATCCATAAGAGCAACAGAGCTCGCAGATATAGAAGCTTGGGAAGTAGATCCATTTGAAGCTAGTGATTCAGATACAAGTCGAATTGTGTAAGGAAAAATTTCTTTACTTGGAATCACAGGGTAGAGCGCTTTCTCAGCGAGCATTCCATGACCAAGCTCTCTTCTGTTGAACCCTCCAACCCTTCCTGTTTCACCTGCTGAGTATGGTGGGAAGTTGTAGTGATGCATGAAACTTTTTTCATCTCGAACTTCCATCCCCTCTACCACAAGTGTGTCCTTTGGTCCTCCGAGTGTAAGAACTGAAAGTACATGAGTCTCTCCTCGATAGAAGATTCCAGATCCGTGCAAGACCGGTGAAACACCTCCAGCCTTTGCATAAATTTTTCTTACTTCGTCTAGAGCTCTACCATCTCCCCTTCTTTTGTTTACGATTGCTTCAGTGTGAACCCTCTCGTCAATTCTCTGGAAGAAGTGATCGATTGAAGCATGGTTTTTTTCTTTTTCATCTTCACCTGGAAACATTTCACTAATTTTATCCCTCCAAATATTTTCCAAGTCATGTATTCCATTAGCTCCCTTTTTAGGATTGTCAAAAACTTTTTCATTCAATTTTGAGTCAACCATCTCGTTATACAAATCTGCTATTCCTTCTGGAAGCTGTGGTTTTGGAAACGATAGTTTTTCTTTTCCAAGATCAGAAATAATTTCTTTTTGCCATTTTTCTAGTTTAGAAATTTCTGACACAGCTAGTTCAAAAGCCTCACCGATTGTTTCTTCGCTGTCTTCAAATGACATTGTTTCAATCATGTTGATAGTTCCTTCTTTTCCGCATATTGTCATATCCAAAGAATATGGATCAGCACCTTTTGTTTTTTGTAGGTAATTGTTTACCAAAAGTTCTGCTGACTTTTCGGTCTTGCTTACATGCACAGCACCTACTGGTCCCGCCCAAGGAATGTCACTAGTTGCTAGTGCAATGGATGATGCATTAATAGCTAGAACAACTGGATCCGCTTTTCCTACAGCAAGTACTGTGATGATTACTTGAACTGCATTCTTGATGTGCTTTTCAAAAAGAGGCCGAAGCGTTCTATCAATGACACGACTTCCAAGAACGGCTTTATCAGATGGTCGGGCCTCTCTATGATTGTACTGACTTCCAAGAATTAAACCTGCTGCATAAAACTTTTCCATGTACTCTACTGTTAGATTAAAGAATCCGGGGTTATTCCCCCCACTCTTACTTATGACAGCTGTCGCCATAACTACAGTATTTTCAGATTCTAAAATTACAGAACCATTTGCCTGGTCTGCTAAATCAGTGAAGCGAGCAATAATTTCCTTGCCAGCTAGATTGATAGAATATTCTTTTGTTTGCATATTATTCTTAGATAATTTTCAGACCTTAGAGTTGTTCTTTTGAGCAACGCTACCCGTCTGGAAACTATCTATAATTAATTACTAATATTTTTACTTTAACAAAATATGCTAATTCATAAATCTTGACAAAGCACAGTTCGCTGTTAATGTGAGATAAACATTAATTAAATATGTAAACATGAAAATTTTAATTATTTTTGTTCTCACATCAGTAACTACATCATTGTGTCAAAAGGCTGTTGCGGATAAACTCTCTCCGATGTTATTAAGCCTGATTCAACTCTTGTTTTTTGGAGTAATATGGGGCGTAACATTGAGTGTGTTGTCTTGGGAGTCTAGTCTTGCAGCAGGCTTGTCCATGATCATTTTTTTTGCTTTGACCTTAAACATTGTTCTGGATCTATTTCCAGTCTCAACAAAAGACATCAGAAACATCTATATATTTATAAGCTTAGTTTTGCAGATATTTATTTACTCAAATGTTTTTGGTTTAACAGAGTGGGTAGTTTATGCTCCAATATTTGGAAATGCAGTCGGTCTAATGAGTATTTATTATTGGAGATCACAAGGCTTGAAAAAGGAGAAAAATACAAAACTAGACCCTTCTGAAAAAGGAGGTGTAGCTGAGGTTGGATAGCTTTAGCCTAGCAATGAAAAAGCCGCGCACCTTTGGTGCGCGGCTTTTTAATTTCCTATTTAATCTTTTTCTTTGTTGGTCGTCTTCCTGGAAGAAGGTATCGTTTTGGATCTTCTGAAAGATCGAAGAAGTCATTCACCTCTTCTCGAAGCCAAGCGCTTGTAGATTTACCAAAGTTTACTACCTCCACTTGAATCCCAGAATGGATCTGTAGATAGTGCACTAGTGGAACATAGTCTCCATCACCGGAAACAATTATCACGGCGTCTACTTTGTGAGCAATTGTAATTGCGTCTACGGCAAGCCCTACATCCCAGTCAGCCTTCATGGCTCCACTTGAGAATATTTGTAGATCCTTTACCTTTGTTTCGATTCCAACTTTTCCAAGTGCTTCAAAAAATGATTCTTCATCCCCTGCTTCACTTGCAATTACGTATGCTAGAGCTCGAACTAGTTTTCGATCCCCTACTGCATCCTTTAGAATATTTCCAAAGTTTACTTTTTTCTTATAAAGTGCTTTTGCTGAGTGGTATAGATTTTGTGTATCTATGAAAACAGCCACCCGCTGTTCTTTGTGCTTTGTTATAGCCATTGTTTTTTCTGACCCTAGGTCAGTACTTAGTTTGTAAATACCTTTTTGGTAATAAATATATTGTATTAAAAATTGTCACTTAAATTTATATATAAAAACTACTATATATATTGTAGCAAATCAAAAAGCGCTTTGTAGCGCCCTTTAATGTAAAAAAATAAATTATGCTTTAAGTTTAAGGTCGGCAACGATCTTTGTGTAAGCTTTTGAGTCATTCTTCTCAAGATACTTAAGGTGTTTTCGTCGATTAGCAACCATTTTGATCAAACCACGTCGTGAGTGAACATCTTTGTTGTGCTTTTTCAGGTGGCCAGTTAGCTCCTTGATTCGCTCAGTAAGGATTGCAACCTGAACTGATGAAGAACCTGTGTCTTTGTCGTTCACTTGCGCCTTTTTGATCACTTTTTGTTTTTTAGCTGTTTTTAACATCGTAGAGCAATACTACTACAGAAACCTATATATTGCAAGCTTAAATACTGGTTATTTTACAGGTCTTTTACTTGTGTAAATCAGTATGTTCGCAATTTCAAAATTTCTATTTCGTATCTTATTTTTATTTAAAATACCAAAAGGTTCTTATATAATATCACAATCAGTCTTATATGTCAAGCATTTTTGCCCTTAAAACATAGAAAAGCTTTGATTATAAGCCTTTTATGATAAACTGAGCCCAATATACAACTATTATGCGTAATTTTTTATACATATCCCTATCAATATTTACTGGATTAGGAGTTTCTCTGTTTTTTTTAGAGGGTATTCACTCTATAAATACACTAATTCCGAGCCTGGGTAGCTCCGAGGTTGCTTCTGCTGTTGTTGCCCTAGACAATTTGGATGAGATTAATGCACAAGAGGAAGAAGAGGTTCTACCTCTTGAGGTTATTGAAGTAGTGGACGAGAAGCCTCAAATCTCTGGTTTAACCATGTTTCGAGGAAACAAGGAAAGAAACTTCTACGGAACTGGCCCAATATCAAACTCTCCGATAGTTCAGTGGCGCTACCCTGATGAGCCTATGTGTAAGTACTCAACCTCGCTTGAAATAACAAATTACTGGTGTGGTTCTGGGTGGACTGGTCAACCCGTTGTTTGGGAGCGTCCAGATGGAATTACTGAGGTTATTTTTGGGGCGTATGATGGTGCGATACATTTTGTAAATGCTGAGACCGGTAAGAATACTAGACCCAACTTCCAAACTGGAGATATTATTAAGGGTTCATTTACCTTAGATACAGACGGCTTCCCTGTTCTTTATGGTGGCTCTCGTGACAACAAACTTCGAATCATTGCTTTGGATAGAAAAGTTCCAACGGAGATTTGGGCGCTAGACTCTGAAAAATTGAAAGATGGTATTTGGAACAACGACTGGGATGGTAACCCTGTGATAGTAGATGGTGTTATGTATGAAGGTGGAGAGAATGGTATTTTCTACGCTATAGAGATCAATCGGTCGTTTGATGAATTCGGCAAGGTTATTGTGAATCCAGAAATCATTTATCAGTACATTTCTTACAATGAAGATTTAATAGCCCTTACTGATGAAAATCTTTCAATAGAAAATTCCCCTCTTGTTGTAGACGATGTTGTTTATATTGCAAATGGTGGTGGAAGAATTATGGGATTTGATATAAAGAAAATTAAGAATGGAAAAGACCCTCTTGTTTTTGACTTCTGGGCAGGAGATGATATTGACGCAACTATGGTAACTGATGGAACTGGTGCTATCTATGTGGCAGTGGAAGAAGAAAGATTTAATGATAGAAGTGAAGAGATTGGTCAGCTAATAAAGCTAAACCCAAAGAAAAAAGACCCTGTTGTATGGAACATCTCATTACCGAGCGATCCAGCAAAAGTGAAAAGTGGTATCTGGGCGACACCAGCAATATACAAAGACTATATATATGTACCTACACATTTAGGAGAGCTACTTGTTGTTAATAAGGATAATGGAAAGATAGTGTGGAGGAAGAACATTGGGTCACACGAGTGGTCTTCCCCTTCTGTAATAGACGGCACCTTGATTGTTGCTACTTGCCAGCTTGGAGGTGTTCAAGCTTACGACTTGCTTGACCCAGCAGAACCAAAACTTCTTTGGAACAAAAGAGTTGGAGAGGGTTGCATAGAGTCTACTCCAGCGATCTGGAAAGGAGCCATGTATCTTGGAAACAGAGATGGATACTTCTATAAGTTTAAGTAAATTAATAAAAAAGAGTCACTACAAAGTAGTGACTCTTTTAGCGTATTAAACACCATGACGTAATTCTTTTGATCTCCAGACAAGCTTCAAGATACCGATCAGTCTTTCAAATATTGCCACTATCATAGTTAACATGCTAACCATGCATAGTAGTAATATCATGCATCCGATAAAGAAAAATAATGAATGCAATATTAGATCAAGAACCCCAAATGTTCCTTTAACGAAAAGATTATTTTCAATGTAGATAGTAGCGATTATTGCAATTAAAATACATATGAAAAATATAGATGCCTCTAACCCTCTTAATCCATTGCACCTAATTGTGTTAACCAGGTAGGAAAACATAAAGAAAAGAATTGGCATAAAAGCTATTGACCACCAAATTTCGATTGTCGGAAGAGTTAGGGTAACCCAATCTCCTTCAATATTTGATCTTGCCATTAGTGATCCACTTTCTAAAAGTGGCGCGTCTGCTAGCACTCCGATAAGGGCAATTATTAAAGAAAAAATTAAGCCCCAAAAAGAGTGGTTTAAGGCGATACTTCTTGTTCGTTTGTACATCTTCCTTATTTTAAATTTAAAATTAGATTACAACTTACAATTACTAATGTCAATTGTTTAAATATCAACATGTCTCTATTGAGGTATTGTGCGACAATGTACACATGAAAGATTTGCAGACACTCAAAAGGCAATTCCTAGAATATTTAGAAATAGAAAAGGGGCGTGCTGTAAAAACAATTCAGAATTATGATCACTACATCACTGTATTTTTAAACCAGACTGGTGTTAAAAAACCAAAAGACATCACTGAGCCAGTTGTTAGAGCTTTTCGTCTTTGGCTCAATAGGCAGTCTGCAGGAAACAATCGTGCCACCGGTAAGACAATGAGTAAGAAAACTCAGAATTATTACATGATTGCCATTCGATCTTTTTTGAAACATATGACTAAGCATGGTCACACCACTCTGTCTGCTGATCAGATAGAGTTGGCAAAGGTTCCAGAAAGACAGATCGATATTATTTCCACACAAGAAATGGGTAGACTATTTGAAGCTCCAAGCAAGGAGGAAAACCCTGAGATAAAATATCGAGACCAGGCAATTTTAGAAATGCTTTTTTCTACGGGGCTCCGTGTGTCTGAGTTGTGTGCGCTTACTCGTGATATTGATCTTTCTCGCGATGAATTCTCTGTTCGAGGAAAAGGTGGGAAGGTTCGAATTGTATTCCTATCCCCTGTTGCAAAAGATGCTTTGAGAAAATATTTTTCAGTTAGGAAAGATATGTCTGATGCGCTTTTTGTAAATGTTTCTAAGAATAAAAATAAGATAGACGAAAATAAAGGACTCGATCGAAGATCAGTGGAGAGAATAGTAAAGAAATACGCCACTCTTGCCGGTATCACAAAGAAAGTTACACCTCACGTAATTCGTCACTGCTTCGCAACAGACCTGCTTGAGAATGGTGCGGACATTCGAGCTGTGCAGCAACTTCTAGGTCACGCAGATATATCTACTACTCAGATCTATACCCACGTCACAAATAAACATCTAAAAGAAGTCCACAAAAAGTTTCATGGTAAGAGAAAATAAATAAAGACTTAATGATACAATTAATTTATGGCTGAATATAAAATTCAAAAAGAATATTTTCAAACTGCTTATAATACGGGGACTGATAACTGGACGCAGATTGATTTTAAAACAAAGCTCCTAGAGTACATCACATACTTCCCAGACAAGGCTACAATCTTAGATGTTGGATGCGGGCGTGGCTTGCTGTCTTTTCTTCTTGCTGAGATTGGATACAAGGTAATAGGTATGGATTATATAAAAAAGATTGTTGATGTAAACAACTATGAGGTAAAAGCAAAAAGTCTTGCTGGGAAACTGGCTTTTGTTGCTGGTGATATTTTCGATATTCCACTCACAGATGAATCTGTGGGTATAGTTTTAGATGCTGGACTGCTTCATCATATTCATTTAGAGGATTGGGATTTATATAAAAAAGAAGTTGGAAGAGTTTTAAAAAGAGGTGGATTGTATTTATCTGTTTCTCTTTCAAAAGAAACAATGAGATATATGGATTTTCATCCAAAGAATAGTGATACAGCAGATTTTGAAAAATATGGAGCCAGATATCACTTCTTCAAAGAAAATGAAATAAGAAGTACTTTTGGACCAACATATGAACTAGTAAAAGAAGAGTCTTTTGTCGCAAAAGATCAGACAGTACTTCTGTTTACTCTTTTAAAGAAAAAATAAGATGCTAAGTTTATATTAAAAAGCCCGACCATCAATGGTCGGGCTTTGTACTATGGTTTTGTATATTTAGTAAGAACAATACCGTTAGTTTTTGGACTTTTGTCTTTTCCAACATCTTTGCATGCAAAGCTTGGAGCCGTAGTATATGTCCAGTCACAGGCAAACTTATTCTTTGGGCAGTCACCTAAAGCAAAGATAACATAATCTCCACCAGACATTCCAAACAATGGCGTACCAATATGATAATTTCTAAACGAATTATCATCTTTCTCCCTTAGGTTTAGAAAGGCTTCAGGGTCAAGAGGCATGTCTCCATAACGAATTTCGAAATGAAGATGTGGTGGTACACCACCTGATGAACCTCCAAGACCTATAACATCACAAATCTCTACAACATCACCAACTTCTACATCCCTTCTTGATAAGTGGGCGTAGGCAGATACCAATGGAAGAATCTTCCCTTCATCTGTAGTGTCAGCTTCTGTGTGTCTTATGATGATAATATTTCCATAACCACTTGATACCAATCTTCCATTTCTCCATTTTTTAGAAGCGTTGTACCCAGAGTAAACGACAACCCCGCTCCTCCATGCGTGTATTGGGGGTGTTTTATCATCTCCAAAAGGAATATCAATGCCTTCATGTTTGTCTGGTTTATAACCATCCATATCAGCATGACCACCTCTTTCAAAGGTTCCAGTTTCCTCGCAATACTTTGCTCCTTGAGAGTTTCTAACTGCAAAAGGTGAGTAAACCACAGGTCTTCTCGGAGTCTTAAGAGGAAAACACCCATAAGTTCCATCTTCCTCCATGGTTAATCTAAGACGAGCCATAAGTCTGGGGTTTAGATCCACATCTTTATATGGTCTAGCATTCCACCATCTTCCTACCCACCTTTTGGATTCATCAAGGGTTTCTTGGTATCGATAAGCCACAACCACATCCTGAATCTTCCTTTGTGGGATGTTCAGAAGTTCCATGTCTTTCTCCTCGTAGTCTCTGGCGTATGCTTCCATCTCCTGAATTACCAAACTAGGAATTCTGCCATTATCTACACTAAGTAGACTGTCTGCAATCTCCCAGACTCTAGAGTCCATCTTAGGCGAACCCTTTGACTCTCTCATTGCATATCGCAGCTCCCCTATCTCTGTTGTTAAATCAATGACTCTAATAACCCATGTTCGTTCATTTATTGAACTCTGTTCATAAGTAATAGCATCAACAACTGCTGGGATTAATTCAGGCTCATCAACATTAAAGACATTGATCTCTTTAGGAGTTCTAATTCTTTCTATAGGAATCATTGTAATCTTGTTTTGCTCTGCTTCTGTTTTTGGATAAACAAAATGCTTAAGTGAACTAGGGGGTGAAACAGATTTCTTTTTGTAAGAAACCTCTGTTTCCTCATATTTTTTTGTGGACTCAGAAATACTTCGATACTTCCTAGCCCCATCATTAAAGACAATTTCACTAGATCTATAAGAGCTTCTGTTTTGTCCGAAGCTAAGATTAGTTACAAGTGCCAGGAAAAGAAATATCAAATTCTTCTTCATACCAATTATTTTTAGGTTCTTTGTTTAATCGTGATTATACATATTAATTAAGAATTATCAAGATTTAATCATGTATAGAAAAAAGGGAGCAAATGCTCCCTTTTAAAATTAGATGTAGTTTACACTACAGACTCTTTGCTGCCTCTCCAGGAGATTTACCTCTTGGTAGACGCTTCATCACATTTTTCAGCTTTTTTCTGGCCTCTCCAGGAGATAAGCCTTTGGCCTTTTCTCGCTCAAGCTTTTTACGAGCTTCTTCTGGTGAAAGTGAAACTTTGCGGTGTTTAACCTTGGGTTTCTTTGTTTTAGCTTTAAACTTGTCCCAGTGGACACGGTCCTTGGGCCAGGTCTTTTTGGCTATAACGCTAACTACAACAGTTTCACGCGCCAAAGCGAGTTTTTTGTCGCTATCAGAACCAGAGGATTCCACCTTCTTTGTTTTGATAGGATCTATCACAGCAGTTTCTTCATCAGATTCATCTGATGTTACAAAAACCTGTTCAGCTACTACTTTTTTTACTCTCTCCCATACTGGAAGCTTTGGGTCGCCATATTCTGTTACGAGAAAAGCCAGGAATAGTCCAGCTATCAACAGAACAAGCACTACGGCCATCATCGTCTTTTTCATGTTCAGTTTGTTTTAAGTTTGCTTATATTATACATGAAACTATATAAAAGTCAAGCACTACAAAGCTATGTTACAATTTCCAACATGAAGATAGTCTCATGGAACGTAAACGGAATAAGGGCTGTGCACAATAAGGGTTTATTTGAGCCTTTTGTAAATAAATACAAGCCAGATATTATTTGTCTTCAAGAGACAAAGGCTCAGCCTGATCAATCCCCTGTTGATCTTACTGACTACGAAGAGTTTTGGAACTCTGCTGAAAGAAAGGGATATAGCGGAACTGCAATTTTTACTAAAAGCGAACCTTTGGCTATAACTTGTGGTTTCGGAGATGGGCTAAACAAGAAGTACAATTTAGAGGACAGCTTTGGCGACACAACAACAGAGGGTCGCGTAATGACAGCTGAATATAAAGATTTTTACTTGGTAAATGTATATACACCAAATTCAAAGCGTGACCTTGAAAGACTCTCTTTTCGACACGACTCTTGGGATCCAGCTTTTCTAGAGTATTTAAAAACCTTAGAGAAGAAGAAGTCCGTTGTTGTATGCGGGGACTTCAATGTTGCTCACACGGAGGATGACTTGGCTCGCCCAAAAGATAACAAAAAGAATGCAGGTTTCACAGACCAAGAAAGAGAGGGTGCTGATAATATAATAGAAAAAGGCTTTATTGATACATTTAGAATGTTTACACAAGGAAATGGTCACTATACTTGGTGGAGTAATTTTGCAAAATCAAGAGAAAGGAATGTTGGTTGGCGTATAGATTACTTTTTTGTATCAGCGAAACTAAAATCAAAAGTAAAATCCTCGAAAATACTCCCAGATGTTATGGGTTCAGACCACTGCCCTATTATGTTAGAAATAAAATAGAGACCCCTTGCGGGGTTTTTCTTTATCTTCTATAGTAGAAATAAATCATTAAATACTACGGTCATGTCAGACAAGAGCGGAATTGACCCTTTTTGGGCTAGAGAGAATAAAAAAGAAGAGTTGCACCCAATTTGGGTAAGAATACTATTCTGGGGATTAATATTCATCATGTTTCTGTGGGCTATATCTGCATATTTCTTACCAGAGGTTTCATATGAAACATTTGAAAGTATGTACGAGATGTTAATAGAAAAGATTGGGCAGTGTTGCTAGTCTAAGAGCGAGCCAAAATGGTTCGTTTTTTAAATTATTGACTTTAAAAGCTTGTGAGTGTATTGTTGTACAAAACTCGAACATATCTAAATGAAGATATTTATTTACGGTTGTGGACTTATTGCCCCAACTGTAATGGTTTGGGACACAGAAATTGAGGATTATCTTGTTCTTTCTCAGGAAGAGCACGATATATTTTACCCAGAAGAATTTCATTTTAAGCCTTTGGAGCAAGTTGCGATCATCGAATATGATCCAGTTACTATCGAACCCAATGATTACAGTTTCCTGTCACCGAAAAAGCCTTTCACCCAGGATTCATGTAATATTTGTTCGGAAAGTTACATTCATGAACTTTGCAGAGGCCCACCTAAAATTTAATACAGACATATATAAAGAAACCCCTCTGGTCGGAGGGGTTTTTATATAATTACTTACCTACCTTATGTTTCTTTCTAATCTCCTTCAATTCTGCCTCTTCCGCCTCTTCTGTTGCCTCCTTCCCTGCTTCACCAAGCTTTTTAAGTTCTTCTTTTGGTAAATCTAGGAGTTCTTGGGCACGACATTTTTGGTACTCCAATTCATTCTTTTTTGGGTCATCTAGCACTTCTTCCAGCAGTGCGTGGAGTATCCAACCTATTTCCCTACCTGGTTTCATGCCAAGTTCTGCCAGCATGATATCTCCATTGAGTTTGAGCTGTTTCACTGAGACTGGATCTCTACTTACCTCATCAATCATAGCCTCAAACTTTCTTAGTCTATATGGAGCTTCTTTTGGCCTTCCCATCCCTATTCGGTCACATCTGCGAACATCCATAAGATCCCAAACTAGCTCAGGTCCTACATTTCGTATAAGTCTCCTTACAGCTGAAAGTGTTATTTGGTCTGGATCTGAGAAAAACATATGCCATCTCACAAGTGAAACAACCTTTTCTGTGGTTTCACGTGAAAAGTGTAGCCTATTCATGATCTTTTTAGTCATTCTTGCCCCAATCACCTCATGGGCATAGAAAGTCCAACCCTTCCCCTTTGGGTCAGGTTTTCTAGTTCGTGGTTTCCCTATATCGTGGAATAGCGCAGCAAGTCTCACGTGAAACGGATTCTTTTTGTCAGCCCCATTCTGCAAGGCTCTCAGTGAATGCTCCCACACATCGTAGATATGCTCTCCTCCCTGTTCAATTTTTATCATCTCCTCGAGCTCAGAGATTACATAAGGTAATATTCCGATTCGTTGCATTGTAACGAAAGCTATCATTGGATCGTCTGAGTTTATGATCTTTACTAATTCATCTCGAATTCTTTCCTCAGATATATTTGCCATTAGGGTCTTGTTCTTTTCCATAGCCTCTAGAACTTCAGAATCTGCCATGAAACCAAGTTGTGAAGAAAATCTTATAGCACGCATAATTCTAAGAGCGTCTTCTTGGAATCTTTCATTAGCATCCCCCACCGCTCTAATAGTCTGCTCTTGAATGTCTTTTATGCCACCATACATGTCTTTTATAATAACCTCCTGTCCTTTATCGCTGTCCATGAGAAACCCTTTGACTTCAAGGGCTATTGCATTCATAGTAAAATCCCTTCTCTTTAGATCATCCTCCAGGTTTTCACTGAAAGATACTTCATCTGGGTGACGATTATTACTGTAGGTTGTCTCTGTCCTATAAGGAGTTACTTCTATTACTCTAACCGGGCTGTCCTGTTCTAAGTCTTCGTTCACAATAGCAACTGTCCCAAAGTTATTCTCATATACTGTTTTTTCAAACAACCCCTGAATTTGTTCTGGTTTTGCATTTGTTGTTAGGTCCCAATCTTTTGGATTCTTGTTTGTTAAAAGATCTCTAACACATCCACCTACCAAAAATGCCTCAAAACCTCCATTTTTAAGGGTTTCAACAACTTTGACTACTTCTTTTGGTATTTTAAAATGCATTGTTTGCATTGATCTGTTTTGCGGATATAGGGATTCGAACCCTGGTATATTGCCCCGATGGCTTATACCCACATATTTAATGATTAACTATTAAATCATAACACTTTTTTACTAAAATGTATTGCTTTATTTGGGGAAACGTCATATAATCTACCCTGTTTCATATGAAACGCATTTAACTAAGCACCCGTAGTGAAATGGATATCATACCGGTCTTCGGAACCGTCGTTGGGGGTTCGAATCCCTCCGGGTGCACAAATAGCAAAAAACACACAATATTTGTGTGTTTTTTGCTATTCCGTGACACACAAGAGGAGCAAAGAAACTTCTTTCTTTGCGGGGATTCGAGCCAGTGGAGCCATATTTCGAGCGAAGTGAGAAAAGGCGAGCTGCGTCCAGGAGTACTTATATCGCAGAAAATCTCTGATTTTCGAGAATATTAGCAACTCCGGGATCGATACCCCTCCTTCAACTTACAAAATAACTATTTATGGTTGAATCTCAGAATAACTAAATAAAGTGGTAATTCCCCCTGATATACAATTCTGAAGTCAAAATTCATACAAATCAGTGTATTTATACAATTATGTTTCATATGAAACGTATAAAAGACATTTATCCCCTTGTGTGGATAAGTGTGTTGATAAAGGGGATAAACGACACAATTTGGTATAATAAGAATGTCTTTAAAGGCATAAAAGCCTTATTTTACAACAATTTTAATGGACAATAGTTATATTTATGTTTCACGTGAAACATAAATATATGGTTTCATCTGAAACTTATCAACGTGATTCGAGTATTTACATCAAAAACGCAAAAAATTGGTCAACTAGGCGAAGATCTTGCTGTTAAATTCCTAAAAAGAGAAGGTTTCTCTATAATTTGCCGTAATTACACTGTAAAACAAGGGGAAATTGACGTTATTGCTAAAAAAGACAGCATCTTATACTTTTTTGAGGTAAAAAGTAGTATATACAAACGTGATGTTTCATATGAAACATACAATCCTGCAGAAAACATGCATCCAAAGAAGATTGAAAGATTTTTGAAGGCTGTAAATATATATCTCATGAATAATGAAGTTTCATGTGAAACAGATATAAAACTTCTAAATGTCTTGATAGACCAGGATGAAAAAGTGGCAAAAGTTGAAATGATAGATTTATAGTGTAAAATTCATATGAACAAAAGTATGAAACCATGACAATTAAAGTATCGGGTAAGGGAGAGAGGTCCTCAGGTGACTTTGGTATAATTTCTGAATCTAGGTTATCTAGTTCAGAGAACCCAAGTCACTCGGAACCTAATGAAGAGGATGATTTTCCAGATCAATCTGGTTATGTTGACTCTGATGATGAAGGGGAAAGAAATTCTGGTAAAAAAACGGATCAAATAGATACAGATAATCCTTATTGATTTTAAAGAGGCTTTTGCCTCTTTTTTAATTGTATTTATTTGCCGTTATGATAAGATATTGGAGTTTCACATACAACGGAGTGTGGTGTAACGGCTAACATGCCCGTTTTGGGTACGGGTGACTCCGGGTTCGAATCCCGGCACTCCGACAAATACAAAAGACCTCGAAAGAGGTCTTTTGTTATACTTACAACATGAAAGATGTTCAGATAGAAAAAAGCTGGAAAGAGAAACTTAAGAATTTCTTGAATTCTGATGTGTGGCTTAGCTTGTCAGATTTTGTGCAAAAGGAGTATTTATCAAAGGCTGTTTATCCAAAACAGGAAGATCTTTTTAATGCTTTTAGCCTTACACCCTTTGATAAAGTGAAGGTTGTAATAATCGGCCAGGATCCATACCATGGAGAAGGGCAGGCCCACGGTTTGTGTTTCTCAGTACAAGACGGTGTGAAACTTCCACCATCTCTCAAGAATATATATAAGGAAATTGAAAGTGATATTGGTATTAAAAAAGATTTCACAAAAGGAAACTTGGAAGAATGGGGGAGCCAAGGTGTTCTTTTATTAAATTCAATTCTTACCGTCGTGTCAGGCGAGCCAGCATCGCATAGAGGAAAAGGGTGGGAGAAGCTTACTGACATGGCTATAAAGACAATTTCAGACCAAAGAGAAGGGGCTGTATTCATGTTGTGGGGTAACTTTGCGAAAGAAAAGAAGGGATTAATAGATACAACCAAACATTTAGTTCTAGAGGCTCCACACCCCTCACCACTTTCGGCTCACACTGGATTCTTAGGATGTAAACATTTCTCCCAAGCGAATGAGTATTTGAAAGGAAGGGGTGAGGAGGGGATTGAGTGGTAATATTATCTTATGGAAATAAAAAATACATTTATGCTAGTTGTCTCTCTTAAGGTTCCAGAGCGATACATTTCTGGACTTGTTGATGTAACTAGAGACATCGTTAAGGATAAAAGTGGAACAAGATCTTTAGAAAAGAATCCTGACCATGCCCATATTAGTCTATATGTTGGGATTTTTCCTGTTTCAAACAAAGAAAAAGTTATTAATACAGTAAGAGATATTTCTTCTGGGTTCAAACCGATAGAAATTAATCCAAAAGGTTTAGGGAATAAGAGCGGGTATGTATCTATTAGTTTTTATGCGAAAGACGACTTAATGCTATTTCACAAAACCTTAATGAATAGGTTAAATCCGCTAAGAGAAGGTCTTGTGAAGGATATCTACACTAATTCAGACGTCTTAAAGAGGTTAGACCCTAAAGAGATTGAAAACATGAAAAAATGGGGCTATCCGTATGGCTTTAAAAATTTCAATCCCCACATTACTCTTTTTAAGTTTGAAGACGAGCGGTATGCAGAAGAGGTTGCATCCAGTTTCATTGACTTATCATTTTTATCTGACTTTAAGTCAGAGGCTGTGGAGATGATTTTTACCGAGGATAAAGAATATGAAGAAAGGTCAAGAGAAAAGATTATAATTCCTTTTAGATAGGTTCATAAAAAAGCGAGTCTAAAGACTCGCTTTTAATGTTTGTAATTCTGCAAAGATCTTAGAAAGAAGCATGTCTGCATACTTTTGCTTTTCTCCGGTCACCGAGGAAAAGATTGGAATGTATACTTCTTCTGTTTCTTTGATCTGGCTAAGCACCTTATCCTTACTACACTCAGAAAGTGTTCGGAGGTTATGAAGCCTGTCCACCATCTTGCCAATAATTGCGTCCGCGCTCTTTCTGATTCCTGACAGATAAAACCTCTTTACCGCATCTTTTGAATTAAAGATAACCCGGTCAATCGATGGTTTGGTGAGTCTAAGAAGAATAGAGGCTACTCTATTCCCGAAAAGAAGCTTAGTTCTGAAAAGTAGTGTTTCCCGGAAAAGCTTGTATGAAACATTTCGATTTCCAAAAATAGGACTATCTTCTCCGGTATCATGAAGAAGGAAGGCTATAATGAGATCTCTATCATAGAGCTTAAGTTCATCAATGATGATAAGGGCTCCTTCTCGTGGATGCTCAAAGTATCTTTCTCCACTGTCACGAACATGTGTTCGATGCGCCTCCTTAGACAGGTCATAAGCATACTCGATCAGCCTCATGTCTTCTATGGAGAAGTGACCAGCAAGTCTGTCTAGGAATCTTTGTCTATTTTCTGTGATTGTTTTCATGATTTCATTTCTTTATTTTTTAATATCAAGCCAAGTGTTTATATCACCATTCATATGTCTCTGGAACACTCGAACCCACAGATCTCTTTCTTCTATTTCTTTAACTTCTCTAAAGAAATCCAAGCTTACTTCGCACCACACACCATCTCCATCTGGTCTAGAGTATATGTCGGGCGTTTCGTCTGGCATGCTATCCCAATATTTTTTTACATACTTAGACAGTTCATTTTCTGATGTGTGGAGAGAGCATCCATCAGGTCTTACACTAACTCCCCAACCTGGTTCATATTCTGATTCTTCCCATTTTTGACAAAGCACTTTCTTTTTCGTTTCCATTGTTATTTTGTTTTTAATGTTTCTTTAACTATATTGTGGGGTATTAAGACTAGTATGTACACATCTAAATTACATTTATAAGGGGTATCATTAAAAAGTGTTTTACAGCAAGAGTAATAGTTGATTTATAATTGTTTATTTTGTAAAATATTATTTACAATGAAGTATTTAAATTCTTTAGAAAAGCTCGGTTTGTCTGAAAATCAAGCGAAAATATATGAATCACTTGTTTCCGCAAGAGTCTTACCTGTTAGGCTTATAGCCACAAAATCCGGGATTGGGAGAGAGCTAACTTATATAGTTCTGGGTCAGCTAGAAGATCTTGGTTTAGTGGAAAGAGAAGAGAAAGGAAAAATTCGATTGTTTAGAGCGAAGCATCCTAAAAATGTTAGGTCGCTTATTGAAAAAAAAGAAAAAGAGCTAAAGAGAGCCAGCAGGGCATACGAGGAAAATATTACAGAAATGATGTCTGACTATAATATGGCTCACAACAAGCCTCATATCGAATTCTATGAAGGCTTAGAGGGTGTTAAGAAAACATATGAAGATATCTTAAAAAGCGCTAAAGAGGTTCGAGTTATACGCTCTCTTTATGATAGAGAGAATAAGGATATTAGAAGTATGGTTACAGAGCAATTAGAAAGGCAGTCTATGAAAGGTATACGCTCTTTTGTTCTAACACCACACCTACCTCACATGGGTACAAAAAAGTTGGCACATAACTTAGAGAGGAATATTACTAGAAAGATAATTCCTGTTGAGAGATTTACAATGCCTGCCCAGGTAATGATTTACAACAACACTGTGAGCATTACATCAATGAAAGATGAAATCGTAACAACTATTATTGAAAGCGAAGACATTGCAAAAACTTTTGAGAATATGTTTCGGTATATGTGGGACGGGGAATAGATAATGCTTAAGAATATAAGAAGTCACGTTTCAAACGTGACTTCTTATATTTGTGAGGGTACGGGGAATCGGTCACAAGTCACTAAGTCTTTTTCTTCGCAAAACTCGAAAAAGCCCAAGTGCTCGCGACCCCGGCTCGCCGACAAGCACTCGCTGTAGCTCGTCTTGTATACCGGCTTCGTCTTTCGATTCCTTTACCGTCAGTAAAACAGTAAAACCCGAACACTGTGTGTCCGGGCCTAACTGTTTTATGTGAGCCTTCTCGAGCTCGAACCATGTGATTCCTTACCCAGTAAGGTTATTTTCACTAATTGGAATATATTATCTTGACCCTTCTCGTGCGCCATTAATTTTATATTTCTTTTGGGCCAACCATTATGGCAATTTTATTTGGGTCAACAATAT